>Ga0209092_10000453_pt1 | contig 39857 bp, 25 predicted proteins | sample FraStrMetagenome_FD_187446 | JGI IMG/M metagenome (GOLD analysis project Ga0209092, IMG submission 187446) | Marine eukaryotic phytoplankton communities from Arctic Ocean - Fram Strait ARC3M Metagenome (SPAdes) (version 2) | ecosystem: Environmental > Aquatic > Marine > Oceanic | place: Fram...
TGCAACGATTTCTAGAGGTGGGTTGGTATCATTTTCGAATACTGTCCAAGTCCAATCAGCTCCATTACCACCGGCTTCGAAATCTATAGGGGCATTTTGAGAGGTTGCGTTATATATACCAGCTAAAAGTGTCAGTAAAACATATATTTTTTTCATTTTCTTATAATTTAATGCGGTTAATTTTTATTTGAGTTCAAATGATTTTTTATTTTGAGTTTGAGAATTAGTTCCCACATATACTTCAAATTCTCCTTTCTCAAGGATCCATTTTCCTTGATTATCATAAAAACCTAATTCTTTTTCAGTGAGTTCAAACTTTGCAACTTTTGTTTCTCCAGCTTTTAAGTTTAACAGTTCGAATCCCTTAAGTTCTTTAACGGGTCTTGTTATACTAGCATATTTATCTCTAATGTATAACTGAACAACTTCTTTTCCTTCGATAGCCCCTGTATTTTTTACATCTATAGTAATTTCTATTTTTGAGTTCTTCTCAAAATTATTTGTTATTCTAAGATTGCTATAGTTGAATGTTGAATAACTTAAACCATAGCCGAAAGGATATAAAGGAGTGTTTTCTTCATCATTGTAATGTGACCAAAAAACACTGTCTGGACCTGGTAAATTTGGTCTTCCTGTATTTTTATAATTATAGTATAAAGGCACTTGTCCTACATTTCGTGGGAAAGTCATAGGAAGTTTTCCGCTAGGATTATAATCTCCATATAATACCTGTGCAATTGCATGTCCACTTTGGGTACCTAATTGCCAAGCCTCAAGTATAGCAGGTATGTTTTCGTCTGCCCAATTAATAGCCAAAGGTCTACCATTATTGAGCACCAATACTATATTTGAATTCACACTAAATATTTCTTCTAGTAATTCTTGTTGTACACCAGGCAAATCTAGAGAAGCTCTACTTCTGCCTTCTCCACTTTGAAAACCGTGTTCGCCAAGAACCATTACAACCACATCCGCATTTCTAGCTACTTCTTTAGCTTTCTTGAATTCACTTTTATCAGTTGTATTAATTTTTAATTCAGTGACAAATTCAGTTTTTCCATGAGTAAGGTCAGCACCTTTAGCGAAGGTAACAGTATTACCTGAGTATTGGTTCATACCCTCAAGCACTGAAATTGCAGTATTATCATCAGCAGCAATTCTCCAACTTCCCAGTGGACTTGTTTTGTCGGACGCTAAAGCTCCTATAAGAGCTATTTTTTGTCCTTCTTTTTTTAGAGGGAGTAAATTATTATTATTTTTTAATAATACAATTGATTTTTTAGCTATGTCAAGTGCAGCGTTATTAATTTCTTCACTACCCGTAATTTCTTTTTCTCTTTCGAGATCGCAGTATTTGTAGGGGTTATCAAAAAGACCCAGTTCATATTTAACTTTTAAAATTCTTCTTGTAGCATCATCGATAAAATTTAGATCAACTTTATCGTCACCTACAAGATTTTCGAGATGTTTAACATACAAATGAGATTCCATATCCATATCGGAACCTGCATTTAATGCTAATTCTGCAGCATGTTTCCCGTCTTTGGCATGACCATGAGCTATCATTTCTGTAATCGATCCCCAATCTGAAACAATAAAACCATCATAAGCCCATTCCTCTTTTAAGATGTCTCTTTGCAAATATTTGTTTCCTGTAGCAGGAACTCCATTAAGTTCATTAAAAGAGTTCATGAAGGTCTTCACTCCAGCATTTTTTGCAGCTATAAATGGAGGAAACACCATATTATAAAGTGTAGATGTTCCTATATCAACAGTATTATAGTCTCTTCCACCTTCGGCAAATCCATATGCTGCAAAATGTTTTGCACAGGCAGCTATGGTCGAGTTGAGTGATAAATTATTTCCTTGAAATCCATTTACTCGAGCTTCTGCTATTTTACTTCCTAAATAAGGATCTTCACCAGCACCTTCCATAACTCTACCCCATCTCGCATCTCTTGAAATATCTACCATTGGCGCAAAAGTCCAATTAATTCCAGCAGCAGAAGATTCAAGTGCAGCCATTTCTGCTGATTTTTTGATAGCATCTAAATCCCAGCTTGCTGCCTCTGCAATTGGAATAGGACTAATGGTTTTATATCCATGTATAACATCAAATCCTATAATGAGAGGAATTCCTAATCTGGATTGTTCTACTGCTACTTTTTGCACTGCAGTAACGTCTTTGACACCTCTTACATTGAGCATAGAGCCAACCAATCCGTTTTTTAAATCATCGTATTTCTTTTCAGCATGACCACCTTTTGGTGCAGGACCAGTAAAATCCCAAAAACCATTATATTGATTCATTTGACCAATTTTCTCTTCCAAAGTCATTTTAGAAAGAAGGGTTTCTACCTTTTGATCAATAGTATTTAAACTTTCTGGATTGCTTTCGTTAGACAAAAGTTCGGTACAAGAAATAATACTTACCGTCAAGAAGCTAAATAGAAATATGGATCTTATTATATATATATATTTCATTATTGATATACTCGTATATAGTCTATTTCCATACTAGATTGTTCGAACAATGGGTCTATACTACCACCAAAGTCTCCACCCATAGCAACATTTAGTATGAAGAAAAATTCTTGGTTAAAAGGAACATTTGAATTATTGGAGAAAGTATGATATTGCTCCCCATCTACAAAAAAGTTAATCGAAGATTCTGTCCATTCTAATTCGTAATTATGAAATTCTGTAGAAACGTTTGGAACGGAAATAGAATCACCATTAGCATTTCCTCCTGAATTACCAGGGTAATGTAAAGTACCGTATATACGATCTTGATTATTACCCTTATGTTCCATAATATCTATCTCACCACAGGAAGGCCAACTTACTTCATCAATATTTGCACCTAACATCCAAATAGCAGGCCAAGTACCGCCTCCCTCTGGGAGTTTAGCTCTAACTTCAACTCTACCATATTGAAAATCAAATTTATCTTTGGATAACAATCGAGCGGAAGTATATTCACTTCCATTGTAAGATTCTGCAATTGCAGTAATTTTTAGGATTCCATTTTCGACAATTACATTTTCAGGTCTATTGGTATAATATTGAGATTCTCCATTACCCCAGCCACCAGCACCAGTGTTATAACCCCATGTGCCACTACAAGGTGCTCCATCGGTATCAAATTCCTCAGACCAAACTAAAATATCATTGTTACCAGAACCTGTTTCACCTGTTTCTCCATTTTCTTCGCAATCATCGCCTTCACCTCCGCCTTCGCCAAAAGGGTTATCGGTTGTAAATTTCTGATACCATGCTAGTGTTGCACCAGAAGGTTCGGTTTGTATAATACGAATGTGAATTTCGGTATCTGAAATCGATAAGATTTCATAATCGTTATTACCAAGAAAGTAACTCATGAAATTATTTTCTAAAACAAACGATGTCTGCGTAGATAAATCATCGGTTATACCAGATGATGAAGGTGAAAACAGAACGTTGTTTATTCCTGAATTATCAAATTCATAGCAAGTATCTTCACCTGGATTAGGCAAACCTAGTTCATCAAGAACTTCTAATCTATGAAAGTAAGTATTACCAAGATTAAGTAGTTCATAAGTTACATTTTCATTTTCATCTTGAGTGAAAATAAGTTCATCTTCATATAAACATCCTACAGACTCTTTTTCGAAAGGACCAGCACCATAATAACTTGGATCTACAGTCTCAACAGGTCCTACTCCTAAATGAGCATTAACAGGAGCATTCCAGTACCAAGTCTTTGATGATGAAACACCTCCAGTAAGAAAATTCTTTATTTCTATTGGATTAAAATCGCTAAATACTTCAATTGTAATTGAAGAAGACGAACTAATACCTCCACGTCCTGATGCTATCACTGTAACCGTATAGGTGTTTAAACCATTTTGAGTAAAACGATGCGTATCAAGACCAGTTGGTGATACTACATTACCCGTGTTGTCTCCAAAATTATATTGAAAAGTTATCGCATCGTCTGCAGAGGCAATAAAATTTACAAAACCAGATCCGTCACCAAAGCTATTTTCTGCATCTTGACCTACAATTTCATAATCTAAAGTAATATTACTTGGTGCTACAATTTCACCAAAACTTTGGTCTTCTTTTTGACAAGATAGTAAACCAATAAATACTAAAATTGAAATACGATACTTTAATTTTTGTTTTAAATTTTTCATAGCTTTTAATTTGTCAATTGAAATTCGTCATAATAGTAAATGGAATCATCACCTGGATTTCCAAAATCAAAAAAGATTACTATTCTTGTATAATCGGCAGCAGGTGCATCACTAAAATCGTAGACTAATTGCTCCCACTCATTCGATACAGTACTCAGTAAATCCACTTCATGCACAATTGATGCATCGGAATTTTCTAATTTTAATTTAATCACCGCACCAGTTGACGGGATATTGGTCATTACACTGATGTTGTTATAGTTATTTAAGTCTAAAGGAGATTCTACTTCAAAAAAGGAACCTGCCCATGTTTGAGACCCACTCGTCTTAAGCTGACTTACTGAAGTTGCAGTGGTATTTACACCAGAAACATCAGGGTTTGGAATTACTATCGGGGGTTCGATTCCTCCAAATTCAATAAAAGCTGGTTCAACACCTTCAAAATTTTCTATGGTTAATGGAGGTGATGTGGACACTAAAGCACCTTCACCAACTTCCATTTCGTCAAATAAATAAAGTGATCCATCACCCACGTTCCCAAAATCGTAAAAAACTACGACTCTTGTGTATTGCGCATCAGGTGCATCGATAAAATCGTATGTTAATAACTCCCATGAATTAGCAACAGAAGTGATCATATCGACTTCATGAGTAACAGAAGCATCTGCGTTTTCTAATTTAAGTTTAACGACTTTACCTTCAAAAGGAGAATAACTTTTAAATCGAATTCTTTTTACTCCTGCAAAATCGATCACTTGATTGGTTAATTCAAAAAAGGTACCTCCCCATACTTCAGAGCCAACCGCATTGTCTAACTGTGCAGTATTGTTTGTATTGTTAATTCCTCCTGGATTAGGATTTGAAATAACCTGAGTTGAACCAATATTACCAAACTCGGTAAATATGGGTGCTGCACCTTCGAAATCTTCAAATGATTCAAATACTTCTGAATCAGATTGCACCAACTTAATATCATCAAAATAATAAGTAGCATCTGTTCCAGAATTGCCGAAATCAAAAAATATAACTACTTGGTGATACTCTTGAGTTAAATCAGCACCGCTAAAATCAAAATTGAGTTCTTCCCAAGCGTTCGCTGAATTAACAACTAAATCAGACTCATAGAAAATATCAGGATTTGTCGCATTTTCTACTTTAAGTTTTACAATAATACCACTTTGTGGTGACCATACCTTAACACCTAAGTTTACCAACGAAGAAAAATCGATAGGATCATCTAATTCTAGGTAGCTTCCTCCCCAAACTTCCGCATTTGCTGGTTTTATGGATTGTCCTACTCTTTGACTTTGATTGTTGTCCGAAATATCTGGATTATCCACAACTATAGAAATGACATTTCCAAAATCTACGAATGAATAGTCAAGACTAGCGTCTTCAAAATCGATAGGAAGTTGTAGTGGATTTAATATAGAAATTGTTTCCGTTATTTGAATTGCTCCGTCTATACCGCTTATTGCTATCACAGTTACATCATAAACCCCTATTTCCTCATACACATGAGATATCGTCTCGTCAACCATTAATGGGGTTGCTTCTTCATTTTCAACATCTCCAAAATAAACCTCAAACATAGTTGCATAGTCAGCAGTAGCCGATACGTTGATCTGGAAATTATTAGTAGGATCATTTTCAATAGTAACTACCAAATTTTCAGGAGGCAAAAAGGAAACTACTAAAGGTTGTAAAACTTCTGTTGCATTTCCATTTAAAGAAAGACCAACAATTCTTACCTGATAATTACCTTCGGAATAAACTCTCTCAACACTTTCGCCAATTCCAACAGTTGCGAATTCATTATTTTCTTCTTCAAAATAAATTTCAAATTGAGTAACCCCTTCTCCATTGGGAGTTATTTTTACTAGACCTGAATTATCTTGAGTAATGAAAAAATCAGCGCTAATATTTGTAGGAGCATCTATCGACTCCACTATATCAAAAATATCACTATCCCTTACACAACTTGAAAATAAGAGCGTGACAATTAAAATACTTATAAATTTTATAGTTTTCATTTGTTATTTTTTTTTAATATCCGGGGTTTTGTGACCATCTATTTCCTGTTAAATCAATTTCAATTGAGGGTATGGGAAATATTTCGTGTTTACCAGTAACAAAGCCTTCAATGTTTTCACTTGCCGTATTAGTCCTTACTAAATCGAAAAAACGATGCCCTTCTCCAACAAGTTCTAATCTGCGTTCTTTATAAATATCATTAGTAAGTGCTGTTCCAGAACTTGAAATTTCAGACAAATTCGCTCTTAACCTAACTTCATTTAAGTATAATCTTGCTCTACCTTCATCAATTCCACCTCTATTTAATGCTTCGGCAGCCATCAATAAGACATCGGCGTATCGAATAGCTCGATAATTATTTGGATTGGTAAGATTTTGATCTCCTGTATTTAAATCCCCGCTTCTAGGAATATATTTTCTATTGTAAAACCCTGTATGCTCGTATCCTTCAACATAAGTTGCTCCAACTTCAGCGGCCCAAGTCTCAATATCTAAAATAGATACATCTCTTCGAATATCGCTTTCATCAAATAAATCATAGGTCTCTTGTGTTGGAACGTTAAAACTAAAACCTGAACCGAAAATATCACCTACAGATCCGGGTTCCACTGAATAATTACGAATCCCGTTAAAACCTACTGCAACATTACCTTCACTACATTGTAAACAGCCAAAACCTGCACCTTGAAAATCTGTGTATTGAACTTCAAAGACAGATTCGATATTGTTTTCATAGTCATTTTCAAACATATTTGCATAATCGTCTGTTAGTAATTGATACTGCCCACTGTTAATTACATTTTCTAGAGCATTGGCTGCCTCTGAAAATTTATCTTGATACAAATAAACCTTTCCTAATAATGACTGGGCTGCCCCTTTTGTAACTCTTCCTATGTCTGCTTGAACCAAAGGCAATACACTTGTAGCGTAGATTAAATCTTGCTCGATTTGAGCATACACTTCTGTTTTAGGTGTTCTATCAACTTCAAATTGCTGACCAAAAAGAATTCTTTGATCCACTACTAAGGGTACATCGCCAAACCATTTTACCAGTTCAAAATAATAATAAGCTCTTAAAAATCTTGCTTGACCTAAAACAATATCTTTCCCTTCGAAATCTAATTTATCTTGGAATTCCAATATATAATTTGCTCTATTTACACCGGCGAACATCCAACTCCAGATATTTCTAAGTTCAGAATTAACAGGAGTATGTATCATATCGTCAACTTGCTGATAACTTGGAACATCCGTTGCGCTTTCTCCACCACACAAAGTGTTGTCAGAAGCTATTTCGCCTAAGAGAACATTCATAAATGAAGACTGTAACATATCATAAGCACCAATAAGTGCATTTTGATAATCTGCTTCAGTGTTGAAAAAATCTTCTGAATTTTCCTCTGATGGAGCTACATCAATAAAATCATCGCTACATGACGAAACCATGACTAATGACAATAAAAAAACTATTAAAAGCTTTCTATCTATTTTTTTTAATTTTTTCATAACTTATATTACATTTTAAAGTTTACGCCCAATAAAAAAGTTCGGGGTGTTGGATAAAATCCGTTATCAAATCCACCACCTAAAGGATTACCTGAAGATGAAGTAGGATCATAACCTCTATATTTTGTTAAAGTAAAGAGATTGGTTACCGAAGCATAAAATCGTAATTTATCTACACCTATTGCATTTGTTGTATTTTTGTTAAGTGTGTAACCAATTTGCATATTTTGTGCTCTTATATAAGATGCGTCTTCAACAAAATAGTCAGAAAAGACAGCATTTGATGTAGCACCCGTAGTTGCTCTAGGAACAGAATTGGACGTCCCTGGACCTGTCCATCGTTCAAGTTCATAACTAGTTTTATTCGTTAAGGATAAATTTCTTTCATAATTTCTTACTATTTCATTTCCTATAGATGAAAATAAATACATTTGAAAATCAAAGTTTTTGTAATCAAAGGAAATATTTAAACCCATAGTAACATCAGGAATAGGATCTCCTATATAAGTTTTGTCTTCTTCGTTTATTACCCCATCGTTGTTTACATCGACAAACCTTATGTCTCCTGGTTGCGCATTGGCACCAAGTGCTAATTGAGATGGATGCGCATCAACTTCACTTTGGTTCTGAAAAACACCAGCTGTCTTTAAACCATGGAAGTAACCTATTGGCATTCCAACTTCCATTCTAGCCACGTCAGATTGACCAATACCAAATGCTCCACCAGAAATATAGCCCAAACTGTTATCCACTTTTAAAACCTCGTTTTCAAGAGTCGTAAAATTATAATTTACATTAAAAGACATATCGTCACTAAACGATTTTGAATAGCCTAATTGAAATTCAAAACCAGTATTTTTCACATCACCCCCGTTAATAATAGGAGCTCCAGATCCTGGTGCAGTTCCACCTAAAATTCCTGAGATATCAGGAACTAGCAATAAATCTTTTGTGTTTCTACTAAAATAGTCTGCTGTAAAAATTAATTCATTATTTAAAAACCTAGCATCTATACCAACATTAAATGATTCTTGTTGTTCCCACTTAATTTCAGGATTAGATAAGGTTCCTAAAGCAATACCTGTTACCAATTCTCCATTGAGCACATATTCACCTTCTCCATTTAAAATAGATACATATCTGTAATCAGGTATTCTATCATTCCCAAGAATACCATAGGAAGTTCTAAGTTTTAGAAAACTTATAGCCGATACTTCTTCTAGAAAACTTTCATCAGACAATACCCAACCTAAAGATGCCGTTGGGAAGTAACCAAATCTGTTTTTTGGGCCAAACTTTGTTGAACCATCGCGTCTTATGAGAGCAGAAAACAGATACTTTTCTTTATAGTTGTATTGAATACGACCAAAATATGATAATAATCTTGAATCAAAAGTTGGGTCACCCAGTGGGTAGAAATTTAAAATATCCGATGCATTTTCAAGACTAGCGTTGTTATAATCGTTATCTGGAATATCAAAACCAATTGAACCAGAAAATTCTCCTTCCGTTTTAAAAACTGAAGTTCCTATTGTAGCTTTTAAACTATGAGCATCTTTAAATACTTTTTCATAATTTAATATCGCATCGAAAGTATAGTCTTGGAACACACTCTTTGATTGAGAATATTCGCTTCTGTCTTTGTTAAAGACTTTTCCTGAACCATAAAAAGCGACAGGATTAAAATTTTCTCCTCTAACTTCCGCATAATTGAATTGAATATTTGATTCAACAGAGAAATTCTCTAAAAATTTATAGTTAGCTCCAAAATTCCCACTCAATTTGTCAACTACTGATTTATTATAAGTGTTTGCGATTTGAGCTATTGGGTTTATTACCTCATTACCTAATCCTTCCGATAAAGTATATTGATTGTTATCATCTTTAACTGTTAATGTTGGAGAATTGTTTAAAGCATTAAATAAAACTGAACCAATAGAATTTTCAGCAAGTGCTTTTCGATTGGTACCCGTATAGATTAAACCCGCTTTTAAATTAAGGTTTTTTAATAATTCCGTATTGAGATTTAATCTTACATTATAACGAGTAAAGTTTGACTTATTACCTCCAATGATTCCATCTTGAGATAAGAAGGAAGACCCAATAGCGTAGCCAGATTTTTTAGTACCACCACGCAAAGTGAAATCTTGATTAATAATAGAAGCGTTTTGAAAAACTTCATTTTGCCAATTAGTTCCACCTCCAAGGTCTGAGACATTAGGAAAAACAATTGCTTCACCGTTTGCTACATGGGCTTCGTTAACTAATAAACCATACTCGGATGCATTTAAAGCAGGAAGAGTTCTAGTTGTTTGCTGAAAACCTCCGTATAAATTGACATCTAATTTTAATTCGGAATTTTTCACCCCTGACTTTGTAGTAATTAATATGACTCCATTGGCAGCTCTAACACCATAAATACCGGCTGTAGCATCTTTTAATACCGTAATAGTATCAATATCAGAAGGAGTAACAACGCTTAAATCTTCGATTACATTTCCGTCTAATAATATAAGAGGTCTATTATCTCCATTGGTTGAGATACCCCGTATTCGAATATTTGACGCACTTCCTGGTGCTCCAGATTGTGTAGTAATATTTACTCCTGATACTTGTCCCTGAAGTGCTTGTTCAATTCTTGTTGGAGCAAGTTCTTCAATTGTTTTGCTGGAAACAACAGATACGGCACCCGTTATTTCTTTTTTAGTTTGAGTACCATAACCAACTATTATCACCTCATCTAAAGACTCTTGATCTTCATCTAAAATTATAACTAAACTATTTTTTGATTTAATGGAAATTGTTTTTTCCTTGAAGCCTAAGTATGAGAACTTTAACTGATCTCCAATTGTAACACCCTTAATAGTAAAAAATCCGTCAAAATCAGATATTGCACCATTATTTGTGTTTACTTGAATGATAGATACTCCCGGTAAAGGTAGTCCTGATACATCCGATATATTACCTGAAATTTCTATTGTTTGAGAAAATCCCAACATAGAAATTAATGAAAAAGTAATAATTAAATAGATTTGTTTCATTGTTTTAATTTTATTTGTTACAATTAAATTGAAATTAATCTAAAAACATAAAATTCAGGTATACAAAAAACATACAACTAACCTTCTTAACATTGACAGGTAATTGCAGCATTAAAAAGAATAGGAATATAAGGGGGTTAACGAAAAAAAAACTTGTTAACAGAAAAGTGCTTTATTTATTAAAAGTAAAAAATGTTGTATGAATGTTGTAGTAAAATAAAAAAATGTTGTGACTAATTCAAGTTGATAAAGTACTCATTTAAGTTGATTTCTCTTTCAAGTTGTAATTTCTTCCGCAATCTATATCTTTTTATTTCTACACTTCTTGGAGATATATTCAAAAGTGGAGCTATATCTTTTGAATTCAAATTCATTCTCAAATACATACAAAGTCGAAGATCATTTGATGTAAGCTCAGGATGTTGTTTTTTTACTTTTTTAAAGAATTTTTTATCTGCATTATTAAATGCCTTTTCAAACATTTTCCAATCGTCTGAAGAATTGATATTTTCATCAATTATATACATAACAGAACTTAAATCTTTATTATTTGGTAATTTTTTTAATTCACTTTTAATATTACTTAAAAATTCATTTTTTTTAATTAGAGACATCGTAGATAAAGCAAGTTCTCTATTTTTATTTTCAATATCCTGTTTTAAGCTTTTGTTTTTAAAACTAAGCTTTTGTTGTTTATTCTCAAAACTTTTTAATTCTAATTTTTGTTTTGCTTTTTGTAAAAGTTTTTCTCGCTGCTTTTTATAATATTTACGATAGCTGGTGTGCATAAGAAAAGAAAATAGAATAAGACAAAATAAGTAATATATGATCGCATAATTTGACAAATACCACGGACGTTTAATTTTAAACTTATAGGTAACTGTATTATTCAGAATTTTATTTCCAACTCTAGCTCTTAATTTAAAATTATATTCTCCAAATGGGAGATTTTTAAATTGAACACTACTTTCAGTTGACCAAATGCTCCAATTATCATATAGACCTTCTAATTGATATTGATAATTAGTTTCGATGTATTTTTCATAATTATTTACATTAAAAGAAAATAAAATATTGTTCTCGTTAAAATTAAATGAGCCATTTGTACTTTTATCTACAAGTCTTTGATTACTATTTAATTCATTTACTTCTACGGTATTTATATATAATTCTTTATTGGGAGAATTAAATTTATCTAAATCAAGAATTATGTAACCGGAAGAGGTTCCAAGTATATACTTATTATCTTGATACCAAATAATACTCTCATAACTCCTAACTCCGTTTCTGGACAACGTATTAATATCGATACTTTTTGAATCAGGAGTTTCACTCAGATTACCAGGAGTTATGTAATTTAGGGATGACCTAGAGAAATTCCATAAAGATTTATTAATAGGGTCGTAAACGAGTTTACCTGAAATAAAGTCATCATTTTTAAAAAAATCGCTCAGCAAAGTATCTTTTGTAAAACTTTTATTTTTTTTATCATACTTAAAAACTCCTTCATTGTAAGAATAAATAATTTCATCGTTGTACTTTAATAAGCTTGAATTATGTCCCTTAATAATTGAATCTTTTGATATTTTGACTACGTTGGTAAATGAAGTGTCTATATTAATTTTATAGATTCCCTTATATTCATGATTGACGATAACTTCGTTATCCGAAGTGAATTCAAAATATCTTGAAGAGTTGTCAAATCCTTCAATTTTATTTTTAAATTTCCAAGATCCATTTTTATTTTCTAAAACATTAAGGCCATTATAATTTCCCTGTAACAGTAAATTATTCCTACCATTAATTTTTTTAATATTCCAAGTACCTTGAATATCAGAGATTAGTTTAGCGCTATTATTTTTAATTAAATAAGTTCCGTTATTATGCCCACAAAACAATTCATCATTTAATTTGGTTAAAATCCAAACTTGCCCTTCAGTACCTTCTATTAATTTAAATTCTGAAGCAGAATTGACTTCTCTGTAAAATAAGCCTTGATTGGTTCCTAGATATAGCTTATTATTCTCAATTTGAATCGTATATATTGAGCCTAAATTTCCACTATTATCTCGGTAGATTTTAAAAGCTGAATTTAACTCAAGACAATTAATTCCATTGTCTAATCCCAACCAAATATTTTTATCAATATCTTCAAATAAAGACAAAATTGTATTGTTACCTAATCCGTTATTTTGATTAATTTGAGTAATTAAATCTCCCGTATTATTCAGGTAAATAATTCCATCAGATATAGTTCCAATAATAAAACTACCATCTGATAATTGAATACTATTATAAACATTTACGCTTTTTAGCACATTGTTTTGAGTTAAATTCCATGACTTTAATTTATCACCTTTAAGCTCAAAAAAACCTCTTTTATCTGTTAAAATCAATAACTTATCATTATTGTAAAACATGTTATTTACAATGGTATTAGCTATTAATTTATCATCTGTCATCAATTTACTTTTACCATTTTCTATTTTAAAAATACCTCTTCCCCATTCTTGATAATAAACAGACTCATTTACAGCATACATTTTAGTTATCTTGGACTCTGATTGAATTGTCTGTAATGAGTTATTTTTATTATTTAAAATATAAATTCTATTAAGGGACTGAAATAAAGTCCAATGTTCGATCTGTATAATATTCCAAAATTGTTCGTCCTCAATTAATTTAATATTTAGCTCTTCAGTGATTGATTTATATTCGAGTAGTCCAAAAATATTTTCTTCCCAAAATCCAAAGTTCATATAACTACCTGTGTAAATTCTTTTACCAACAACTTTTACAGACCTGATAATCGTCTCGTTTGGAGAATCGTATAATTTCCAACGAGCACCGTTAAACTCGAGTAAACCAGCATTATTTGCGAAATAAATATTCTTGTTTGAAGATTGTGAAATAGACCAATTTTGATTTTCAGCTTGGTATTCATCAGTTGAAAAAAAACTTATTGGCGGGAACTCTTGCGAAAAAATAGTGCAAGGCAAAACTAATAACACAAAAAGTAATATATTTTTCAATTTATTATGATTTGGTGGTTAAATATATCATTTTTTCGGTAATGTAGAAATTTAACCCCTTTTGTTCGGAATACATAGTCAATCAATAAAACTAATGTTTATTTAAAATTATCAAGTCCTTCATTTAACCAATTCTTATATTTCTCGACATCTGGAGTATAACCTATTGGAGTATTTAAGTTTTGCTCCTGTAGGTCCATCAAAACATAATACGGTTGGGCATTGGCTTGGTATTCTTTTATTTGAAAATCACTCCATTTATTCCCTATGGATGTAATTCTTTTTCCTGTAGTTTTACTTGTGTATTGCTCATTATCTGGTAATAAGCGTTTATCGTCAACATATAGAGAAATCAAAACTATTTCTTTATTAAGAATTCCTAAAATCTCAGGGTTTGCCCATACTCGTTCTTCCATTTTTCTACAGTTAACACAAGCATATCCTGTAAAATCAATTAAAACAGGTTTGTTGACCTTTTTAGCATACGTCAAACCTGCTACGTAATTATTAAATGCTATAATGTCATGAGGTCCTAACTCGGCGCCATCTGGCATGGAGTATTTCTCGGCTGATCCAGCAGAACCTAATTTAGTAAAACCAACACCATATGGAGCTTCACTGTAGTTCATAGGTGGAGGAAACCCACTGATTATTTTTAATGGAGCTCCCCAGATCCCTGGTATTAAATATATGGTAAAAGCTAATACTAATAAGCCTAAAGATAATCTTCCTACAGAAATATGATTTTCATTTCCGTCGTGGGGTAATCTGATTTTTCCAAATAAATAAAATGCTAAAGTTCCAAAAATAGCTATCCAAATTGCTAAAAACACTTCTCTTTCTAGCCAATGTAGTTGAAGAACTAAATCTGCATTCGATAAAAATTTAAATGCAAGTGCTAGTTCTAAGAATCCTAAAAATACCTTTACAGTATTTAACCAACTACCTGATCTTGGTAAAGAATTCATCCACCCTGGAAACATAGCAAATAAAGCAAATGGTAAGGCTATAGCTAGAGAAAAACCTAACATTCCTACAATTGGAGCAATTCCTCCTTTTGAGGCAGATTCAACTAACAAAGTACCAACTATTGGGCCCGTACAGGAGAAAGAAACAATAGCTAATGCTAAAGCCATAAAAAATATTCCCAACACTCCACCTCTATCTGCTTGGCTATCCACTTTATTTGACCAAGATTGCGGTAAAGCAATTTCAAAAGCTCCTAAAAAAGAAATCGCAAAAACAACTAAAAGTATAAAGAAAATTACATTGAACCAAACATTGGTAGATAGAGCATTTAAAGAATCTGCTCCAAAAAGCCCAACTATTACAGATCCCAACAATACATAAATAACAATTATAAACACTCCATACATGATAGCATTTTTTATTCCTGCTGCTCTATTTTTACTTTGTTTAGTAAAAAAACTTACCGTTAAGGGTATCATTGGAAAAACACAAGGAGTGAGTAACGCTGCAAAGCCAGACAAAAAAGCAATAAAAAAAATAGTCCAAAGCCCTCTAGTTTTTGGATTTTTGGCGCTATCCATTTTAGCTGTTGCATCTAGTTCTTCTTTATAATTTTCTGTTGAACTATAGGTGTTCCATTCGTCATAATTATCTATAAAAAAAACTTTGTTAGCTGCTAAATCAAAAACGACATAACGTTCTTCATTTAAACAAACATCAATACAAACTTGATAATATAAAATGGCTTTTATGGTTTTAACCGTTGAACTAGTTAGGTGAACTTTCTGGTTTAGCACCATCATTTCTTCAAAAAAGACCTCATCAAAACCCCAAGTTTCACTGTATTCTCTGCGAGTTTCACTCTCTATTAACGGACCATTAAGAGTATAATTTTTATCTACTAGTTTAAAATCTATAAACAACGGAATAGGTCCTAACCCTTTATCTAAATCTTCTGGAGTAAATTGAGAGTATACATGCCATCCATCATCAATAAATCCAGTAACTGAAATTTCATATTCAAGATCAGCTGTTTTTTTTACGTTACCTTCCCATTGTAACGGATTTTTTATTTCACCTAGTACTTGTGATCCCGTTAGCGAAATATCCTGTGCGTTTGAATTAAATAAAACAAATAAAAGACTATATAATAACATTAACTTTTTCATAGTTTATATTTCTGAATAGGTTATTTTTAATATGTGTTTTGTTTCATCATCTACCTTAAACCTTTCATCAGATCGCATACCAACTACCCATATTATATTGTTTTCCGATAACAAAACCCAAATTTTTTCTTTCGAAATCAAAGATAACTTTTCATCCTTAAAAAACTTACTTAATTTCTTTTTTCCTTTCATACCAAAAGGAAAAAAATAATCACCATCTTCCCATATTCTTAATTTAAGAGGGAAAACTAATTTATCAAAATCTAGATATAGATTGTTCGGTGTGCAATCTAATATTTCATCAACTTTTTTAATAGATAAATACAAGGGTTTTTTCAATGTTTTATCTCCTTGATTTATATAAAAATGACTTTTAATATTAATTTGACTTTTCTGATCTAAAATCAAAAAATTTCTATTTTTGAGTAATCTATATTTCTTTGAGAATATTTTTTTTCCAGTTTGAGCATCCAGCAAATCAATTATATCTCCCAAATTTGTAAATCCAAATGGAAATAACAATTCGTATAGTAAAAAATTAGTATTCGGAAGACCTTTAAGCTTTAAGATATCTATTTCAATGCTTGTCTCTTTAACTATAAAAACTAATTTTTTAATTAACTCCATGTAGTCATTTACTAGAGTTAAACTAGTCTTCAAATGCGTTGTTGTTTTTTGAAATCCTTTTAAAAAATTAGCATTGGTCTGTTTTAAACTTGGAATAACATTTAACCTAAATTTATTTCTTAAATAATCAGTATCCGTATTACTATGATCTTCTCTCCAGGTAATATTATTTTTGATTGCATACTCATAAATATCATTTCTGGATATCATCAATAGTGGACGAATAACTTTATGATTTGTCTCTGGTATACCAATAAGCCCTCTTATTCCAGTACCACGTGTTAAATTAATTAAAAAAGTTTCAATTTCGTCATCTAAATGGTGACCCGTCACAATAAAATCAAATGAATGTTTTTTACAAAGCTCATCAAACCAATGGTAGCGAAGTTCCCTAGCTGCCATTTGAGTAGAAACTTTATTAATTTCTTTAAATTGTTTTGTGTCAAATTTTGTATTAAAAATAGGAATCGATAATTTGTCTGCAATTGAAATAACAAACTTTTCATCTTCATCACTTTCTATTCCTCGTAATGAAAAATTACAATGGGCTAATGAAATATTAAACTTTAACTCTTTTAAAATTCTAGCAAGAACAACACTATCTATTCCGCCACTGCAGGCCACCAATATTTTTTTACCAATAAGAAATGGAAATTTTTTTTTAATATGACATTTTACAGTTTCTAACAATGTAATTCTTTTCTAAAAAGCAAATATATAAAACATCATAGCTCCTACTTAAAATGTTTGACTTAATTTTCTAAAGCCTCCCTCATGGCTTTTGCTTTAATTAAGCACTCTTCATATTCATTTTCTGGAATCGATTTAGCTGTTATTGCGCTTCCTACAGAAAAACTTACATAATTGTTCAACGTATTGTAGAGAATACTTCTGATGACTACATTGAAATCAAAATTTCCACGAGGATCAAAATAACCAATTGCACCACTATAAAGCCCTCGTTTTGAATCTTCTAATTCTTCAATAATATTCATTGCAGAAATTTTTGGAGCACCAGTCATACTACCCATTGGGAATGTTTCTCTAATCATATAAACAGGTGATAAGCTATTATCAACCTGACAAGTTATCGTAGAAATCATTTGATGTACCTGTTCAAAACTATATATCTTACAAAGCTCATCAACTTTAACAGAACCTTTATTAGCAAATTTTGATAAATCATTTCGAACTAAATCAGTAATCATGATATTTTCACTTCGTTCCTTTTGATCATTTTCTAATTGTAGACGTAACTTTTCATCTTCCATCTTATCAATAAGGCGTTTAGCGGTACCTTTTATAGGCTGAGATATCACTGTGTTACCATTTTTACTTATATATCGTTCAGGGGAGGCAGATAGTGCGTATAAATTTCCTAGTCTCAAAAAAGTTGCAAAAGGCGGTTTAGATATTTTATTTAAATGTGTAAAAGTATTTAAAGGATCTATTTTAGTATTTTCTGAATAAAATTCTTGACAGAAATTTGATTCATAAATATCGCCTCGGTGTATGTACTCTAATATTTTTTCAAGTCTATTGAAGTAATTTTCTTTTGAAGTCCTAGAAATAATTTTTAAAGTAGATTTATTTTTAAATTTAGAGGTTTTATAATCTTGATTTAAAATATCTTCCCAATCGGTTACCAATTCGTCCTCAATACAGTTTAGATATTGAATTTCAACCCCAGTATTAGTGAAAAGAAATATTCTTTTAGGTTGGAAAAAATATAAATCTGGAAAATGCAAACCATCAAAATTGCTAGATTTCAGTAATTCAATATCGTTTTTCAAATCGTAGGTAAGGTAACCAAATAGCCAGTCATTGGTTTTAGTTTGGTAGTCCTCTAACTTCTTAAAGGCTTGATGACAATCAGTTTTAACAGCTGTAAAAGCGTCTACAGCAAGTATTGCAGTGTATTTTGAATAATTTGAATAATTATTTTTATCATTAGAATCTAACCAAACTACTTCTTCAAATTTTTTTGACCAACAAAGTAACTTATTCTTTAAATCTTCAGTTAATGAAACTTTATATTTTTTTTTTGATCTCATTAATTATTTTTTATGAAATAACTTTATGGTGAAATATACTTTACAAAAAAACACTATCTAACTACCATAGAAACATCTAGAAGAAAAACAAATGAATCAATTATTAGTTAACTGTGCAAAGGTCTATTATCTGTTGCAGCTAATGCAGCCTCTTTAACTGCCTCTGCATAGGTAGGGTGCGCATGGCTCATACGAGATATGTCCTCTGCACTAGCTCTAAATTCCATTGCTACTACAGCTTCGGCAATCAAATCGGCTACACGAGCACCTACCATGTGTACCCCTAATACTTCGTCGGTACTGGCATCACTTAGTATCTTTACAAATCCATCAGTATCTCCACTTGCTCTGGACCTACCTAATGCACGCATTGGAAATTGTCCAGCTTTGTAGTCAATACCATTTTCTTTTAACTGCTCTTCAGTTTTTCCGACAGAGGCTACCTCTGGCCAAGTATATACTACACCAGGGATTAAATTATAATCGATGTGTGGTTTTTGACCTGCTATTGTCTCTGCTACAAAGACTCCTTCTTCCTCTGCCTTATGTGCTAGCATTGCACCTTTAATCACATCACCAATAGCATAAATATTCGAGATATTAGTTTGTAAATATTTATTTACGTCTACTTGTCCTCTTTCGTTTATTTTTACTCCAGCATTTTCTGCTTTTAAACCATCGGTATAAGGTCTTCTGCCAACTGAGACCAAACAATAATCACCTGTAATGACAACTTCTTTATCATTTTTGTCCATTGCTGTAATAGTAACCTGATCTCCATTAGTTACAACTCCTGATACTTTATGAGAAAGTAAAAACTTCATACCTTGCTTTTTAAAGGTTTTAGTTAATTCTTTACTTTGAGCTTTATCCATAGTTGGTATAATTCGATCCATAAACTCAATTACAGATACCTCTGCTCCCAAGCGGCGATATACCTGTCCTAATTCTAAACCAATAACACCACCTCCAATAATAACCAAATGTTTTGGTATTTCTTTTAACTTAAGAGCTTCTGTTGAAGTAATTATTCTCTCTTTGTCTACAGTAATAAAAGGCAACGACGAAGGCTTAGAACCAGTTGCAATAATGGTATTTTTTGTTTCAATTTCTTCAAAAGATCCGTCTTCTTTACTAATTGTAATATGAGTAGCATCTTTAAAGCTTCCTAAACCACTATATACATCAATTTTATTTTTTTTCATTAAAAAATCAATACCTGCTGTTGTTTGAGACACTACTTGATCTTTACGTGCAATCATCTTCTTCAAACTAATTTTCACATCACCAGAAATTTCAATTCCGTGATCTTCAAAATGTCTCATAGCATCATCATAATGATGAGACGAATCTAATAATGCCTTACTAGGAATACATCCTACATTTAAACAAGTACCACCAAGAGTATTGTATTTTTCAATTAAAGCGGTTTTCATTCCTAGCTGTGCACAACGAATGGCTGCAACATATCCTCCAGGACCTGATCCGATTATGGCTACATCGTATGAATTCATAGTTTAATTTTTATTTTTGCGTTGCAAAGATAATTAATTGCCTTTTCATTTAAGAATTTAGAAACTTAATTCATTCAATAAAATTTAAGTAATTTTGTTTTATGATAAAAGAGCTGCAGCTTCGAATAACTATTAATGAAGATAAAAAAGAGGATATTCTTTTAATAAAAGCATCTCGTATTTTAGATTTAGAAAAGAAATCCATTTCAGGTATTAAAATTCTTCGAAAATCTATTGACGCAAGAAAATCACCCGTAGTCTTCAATTATAAAGTAGCTGTCTATATCAAAGAAAAGATACCTGAGTTTTCAAACTACAATTTTAACTATAAGGATGTGGCTAAGGCAGAAGAAATTCATATAATTGGCTTCGGACCTGCAGGGATGTATGCCGCCTTACGTTGTATCGAACTAGGTTTTAAACCTATTGTCTTGGAACGTGGCAAGAACGTTCAAGATAGACGTCGTGATTTAAAAGCAATTAACCAAGACCATATCGTTAACGAAGATTCAAATTATTGCTTTGGTGAAGGGGGCGCAGGAACTTATTCTGATGGAAAATTATATACAAGAAGTCTAAAAAGAGGTGATGTTAGAAGGATCTTTGAAAACTTAGTTTACCACGGTGCTACTGAACAAATATTAATTGATGCACATCCTCATATCGGTACGAACAAACTTCCAAGGGTCGTTAAAAATATTAGAGAAACTATATTAAAATTCGGAGGTGAGGTGCATTTTGAAACAAAAGTGACTGATTTTATTATTAAAAGAAATCAAATAATAGCTTTACAATTGAATGATAAAAAAGAATTTTCGGTAACGAAAGTAATTTTAGCCACAGGTCATTCAGCAAGAGATATCTATTATTTATTAGATAAAAAAAATATTGCTATTGAAGCTAAATCTTTTGCTATGGGTGTTAGGATTGAACATCCGCAAGAAATTATTGATTCCATACAATACCATTGTAAAGGAGAAAGAGATGATTTACTTCCAGCTGCTTCCTATAGTCTTGTACAACAAGTAAAAGATAGAGGTGTTTACTCGTTTTGTATGTGTCCAGGTGGGTTTATAGTACCTGCAGCTACTGCAAAAGGAGAAATCGTTGTAAATGGGATGTCTCCGTCAAAAAGAAATAGTTTGTATGCAAACTCAGGAATTGTAGTAGAAATTGATGTCCAACAAGACCTATCAAAATACGAACGTTTTGGAGCATTAAAAGGTTTAGAATATCAAAAAAACTTAGAAAAACTTGCTTTTACCTCAGGAGGTCGAACACAATCAGCACCAGCCCAGCGTATGACAGATTTTGTAGAGGGCAAATTCTCTAGTAATTTAAATGATTGCTCTTACCAACCTGGTTTAAATTCAGCACCTCTGCATTCTTTACTTCCAAAGATAATAGGGAGTAGATTAAGAACAGGATTTAAAGAGTTTGGAAAAAAAATGAAAGGTTATTATACTGAACAAGCTAATGTGATCGGTGTTGAATCTAGAACATCATCTCCCGTGAGTATTCCAAGAAACGATACGTTTGAACATCCTCAAATTAAAGGCTTATATCCTTGTGGTGAAGGAGGTGGTTATGCTGGTGGAATTATCTCTGCGGCTATGGATGGAGAACGATGTGCTGAAGCTGCAATAAATAATAATATTTAAATAACTTGTCAATTAGTAATCTAAAGAAAAAGCTGTTGTATGTTTTACTTCACTTATCATAAAAGTACTATGAGTACTACCTATATGATCTATTGAAGTCAATTTTTTTACCATAAATTCTCTAAATGCTTCCATATCTTTTACTAACACTTTTAATAAATAATCATAATCACCACTAATATGGTAACATTCTAGTACCTCCTTTAATTTGGTAACTTCTTCTTCAAATTTTATCACATAATCTTTTGAATGTTGCACTAACTTGATGTGACAGAAAGCTACAAAATCTAAATTGATCTTATTCTTATCTAACAAGCAAACATTCTTTTTTATAATTCCTAACCGTTCGAGCTTTTTAATTCGTTCGTAAACTGCAGTCACCGATAAATTTAATTTTAAAGAGAGCAATTTATTTGTTTGCTTATTGTCTTCCTGTAAAAAGCCTAATATTTTTTTATCTACTAAATCCAATTGCATAATTTGAAAATTTTTCTAAAAACAATAATTATTAATGAAGATTTTTAAATATAAATCTATTTTATCAAACAAATATAGTTTTATTTTCTACAATTGGTTATTTCAATTGATTTTTATTCTAATTTATATTAATATTGGTATTCATAAAACTAAAAGCCATGAAATTTAAACCAGCTAACAAAATTCAAGATTTGCAATATTTTGGAGAATTTGGAGGTGTAAATCCCTCTATTTCAGATTCTGCAACATACTCTTTTTTAACTGCTAACAAAATGTTAGACGCCTTTGAGGGTGATGCTGAAGGATGCTACTTGTATTCAAGATACACCTCACCCAGTAATATGTACCTAGGAGAGGCCCTCGCAGCCATGGAAAATACAGAAACTGCTAATGTAGCTGGTTCTGGAATGGGAGCTATAACCACAACCTTAATGCATTTTTGTGGAGCTGGTGACCACATTGTTTCAAGTAGGACTATTTACGGAGGAACTTACGCTTTCTTAAAAAATTTTGTACCTCGATTTAAAATTGATACTAGTTTTGTTGATATTACAAGTCTTGAGAAGGTGGAAGCAGCTATCAATAAAAACACAAAAGTCATCTATTGCGAAGCTGTCAGCAACCCATTACTTGAAGTTGCAGATATTATAGGTTTATCAGCCATAGCAAAAAAACACAATTTAAAACTATTAGTGGACAATACGTTTTCTCCAATGATCATTTCTCCCGTAAAATTAGGAGCTGACGTTGTTTTACATAGTTTAACTAAATTTATAAACGGAACTAACGATACAATGGGAGGCGTGGTTTGCGGATCTAAAGAATTAATTAATGCTATGCGAAGTGTAATTGACGGTTCTGCAATGTTGCTAGGACCATCAATGGATAGTTTAAGAGCAGCATCCATATTAAAAAATATGCGTACACTCCATTTAAGAATAAAACAACATAGTAAAAACGCACTTTATCTAGCTGAGCATTTTGAAAAATTGGGGTTAAGAACTGTTTACCCAGGATTAGCTTCTCACCCATCACATCATATTTTTAAAAACATGATGAACAAAGAGTATGGATTTGGAGGACTGTTAACACTTGATGTAGGGTCTTTAGCAAAAGCCAACAAATTAATGGAGTCAATGCAGGGCAAAAATTTAGGTTACCTAGCCGTTAGTTTAGGTTTTTACAAAACGTTATTTTCGGCTCCTGGAACGTCAACATCGAGTGAAATTCCAGATGATGAACAAAAAGAAATGGGATTAACTGATGGAATTATTCGATTTTCAATTGGACTTGACAACGATATTGAGCGTACTTTTAAATTAATGAGAGAATGTATGGTGAGCGTTGGGATAATAGAGAATTAAAGATTCATTTATATATAATAAAAAAAAGCCTGTATCATTACAGGCTTTTTTTATAGTATACGGTAGGAAATTATTTTACAATGATTCTACCTGTTTTATATGCGGTAGTAGTTTGACCACCCATTCTTACAAAATAGACTCCTTGAGACATGTTAGACATATCTATTGTTATTTTGTAAGTATTTCCTTGTCTTGGAACTCTTTTACTAAATCCAACTCTTTGTCCTAGGCTGTTGTATAAAGCTAAAAATAGATCTCCATCGAATTCAGTATTTAATATTGCCTCAAACTGGTTATCCCCTTGAGTTGTAATGATCATTTCTGAATTATTAATCTCGTAATCTTCTACCCCAAGGGAACCAATATTTGCAGTATAATCTTCTGTCTCACCGAAACCAATTTCTTGGCATGAATCGTCAGATATTACTCCAACACCACTAGTTCTAGCTCTCATTAGATGCTCTCCGACTAATGCACCAGCTGGAACTACCAAATCAAAAGTTTCTGTAAAATTACCAGAACCTTGACCAGCAGCAAAATGATAGTTGTCTACTACTACTTCACCTGCAGTTAGCTGAGAATCATCATTAAAATCTATCCATACTTTTATATATTGATTTCCATAATTTGATGTAACTGTCAAGCTATTTGTACTACCTGGTTCTAGGTTAGCTATTAAGTTAGTGAAATTTGAATATCCTTCTTCGTTACAATCCGAATCATTATTAATACCAGCTATTTCAAAAACATCAAAACCATGACCTACGGTACAGTTACTTTCAGGTAAACAAAGTAAATTTTCTACAACAACTGAAATTTCATCATTATCGGTCAATTGGTCACTACTAAGTAAAGTAGTTACATTAAGGTTGTGTGCAATAATATCGCTAAAATCACCTTCAACATCAAAAGTAAAACTAATAACTTCTTCTGAACCAATAGTACCGTCAAATGACTGAATGACTGGTGATCCTGAATTTAATATATATTGAACATCGAATCCTGACTGTGAAGCTGCTCCATAATTTTTTAATTTTACAGTTATTGATTCGTTAGCTAAATTTTGCCCTGATTGTGGAGATACTATCTCGTATACTCCTACATCATTTGATAACAAATGCTTAACTTGTTTCACAAAATTATCATTAGGCTCATAACCATCACCATCTTGATTTGTTTTGGCTTCTATGGAATAGGTTTGACCAGGAGTTGATAAATCAATGGTTTGCGAGAATTCATAAGTTACTGCCTCATTTGAATTGATAGATCCTGAAAAGGTCTCGGAAGCTACTAAATTTCCATCTACTCTTAGCTCTACAGGAATATTAGTCAAAGTTGATGGACTGTAATTTCTAATACTTATACCAACAGTTTCAGAAGCAGTTAAAATTCCATTTGAAGGTTCGTTTATGGCACTTACTCCAACATCATTTGCTACCGGCCCAAAAAGTCTGAATGATGCTATACGAGTAGCCCAATAATTATTAGATTGAAAATAGTCGGAAGTAGACCAAAAAGTGAAATTATCAGGATCAAGGGTCATGTGTGCATAGTCACCATATCTATTTGCATTTGTACGTACTCCGTTACCATTAAATATTATTGTCTCATCTAGCGTCATTTGACCCAAAGCATCTCCGTCAAAACGACCAGTATACCTCAATGATACTTTAAGAGTTTCACTCGCTGTGGTATAGGCTAAAGCAATATTTCCTTGTTCATCCATTGCGGATGTACTCATCATACGGCTATGACCATCGGCTATTGAATATGTCCCCTCTTGGAATATTTCCCAAGGATTAAAATCGTCATTTCGTAATTCTATCCAGCGTATACCACCAGTTTCATTTGCATCTATGAATGTGTTGAAAGTTATTAACCAAGAATTGTGGTCCTCGAATGGTCTATAATTTGCAGCAAAAGAAACGATACCTCCGTGTCCAGAAAGTCTTTGACTAGTACCAGGTTGTTTTATTGCTCCATTACCATCTCCGAATACTTCACCAGCATCAAAAGGATCTGTAGGAATCTCCAATGGGTCAGATATGGTTGAATTAGCTACATTATTCCAATCCATATCAATTTCCCAAACTTTTAAATGATCATAAGTAATTGCTGCTGCCCATCCGTCATCTTGCAAATAAGTAATATATCCCGGTAAATTAGTATCAATTTCGGTACCTAAAAGATTTGCTGGCTCAGCACTTTTAACGTTTAAAGGGTTTGAGACAACTTCTGGTAAATCAAATAATACTACTTGTGGATTAGATCCTCCAGCTAATATTACTTCACGATCCATAACGAAAGCTGCAGTTTTACCCTGGTTAGAGTAATTTGCTGTACCATAATATCCATCGTGCCACAATCCGTAATGGGGATAATCAGGAAAAGCACCCATGTCAAACTGATAAACGTTATAAGCACCTGTCGGATCATTTGTAACAGAAACTCCAACTGCTAAGCCTAAATCACCTCCTAAATTTCCAAATTCACTAACAAACCATCGATCAGCAAGCTGGTCATACATTACAATTGGATCTCCATTGTTAGAACCAATTCCTAAAAAGGCCCCTAACGAGGTTGGTCCTACTATAAGATTACCCACTTTATCAAATATTTTTACACTTGTGTTAAAGGCATGCACGTAATGGTTTGGACCTACGGCACCTGTAGCATCTGGAGGAAATGAATTTGATTGGCCTTGATTTGCCCCTTGAAAATTTTGGAGTATCGGCAATGCAGTAATACCTCCCGGCTCTGTCTGAAGATTTTGGATTACTGTAGGTGAAGTTGTTGTGTTTTCTTCTATTGGAAGAGCCGAAAATTGTTGAGGTATAATAGTTAGCGAATCAGAATTAGTTCTATTAACATCATACAAAGGATAATCTTTTAAATTTCCTGTTGTTCCCATAAAAGTACCTGTAATTATACCTATTGGCTGGTGTGAATTTTGTGCAACTAAATTAAAGGAGAAAAAAACAATTGCCAAAAAAAGTAATTTTTTAATTTTCATAATATTATATTTTTTTTATTTTTTTGATGTGTAAAATTAATAAATTTCTTTCAAATATTTTTATTTTTAAGATTATTATAAGCTTTAATTTTAAAGAAAAATTAATTAATTGTAGTATTTGAGTATTTTAATAAAAAATTAAAATGTTTATTTTTTTGTGTTTATGATTTTAAAATCTCCTGAGTAAGTTAAATATATTTCAATACGTTATAAACAATAACCATAAAATAACACTTGCAAACTTCTATTCAAAATCGTAACATTACATCTATTAAAATATAAATATGCAAAAACAAAATCATACTGAGATAAAATTTAAAGATCAAAAAGTAATCAAGAACAACAAGCTCTCAATTTTTGAAGCAATTGTTCCTATCATCCTACTAGTTGGCATGTTGGCTTATAATGTTTTTATTTTTGGAGATGATTCATTAAGTGGCTCTAATCAATTTATACTATTAATGGGAGCTGCTGTAGCATCAATGATAGGATTCAAAAATAAGGTTTCGTTCTCTTTAATGATGAATGAGGTTGCTGAAAATGTTAAAACTACCTCTAGTGCTATATTTATTCTATTGATGGTAGGAGCTTTAGCAGGTACCTGGTTAGTTAGTGGGATTATACCAACAATGATTTACTATGGATTACAAATTTTAAATCCTACCATATTTTTACCAGCATGTTTAATTATCTGTGCAGTTATTTCAGTAGCAACAGGGAGCTCCTGGACCACAGCAGCAACTGTTGGAATAGCTTTAATAGGAATCGCAGAAGCTCTTGGAATTCCTCTTGGAATGACAGCAGGAGCTGTGTTATCCGGGGCATATTTTGGAGATAAAATGTCACCAATGTCAGATACAACAAACTTAGCTCCAGCAATGGCTGGAACCGATTTATTTACGCATATTAAATATATGGCTTACACAACAATCCCTACATTTATCATTACACTTATCATTTTTGTAATTATAGGTTTAACGTTAAATGTGAATGGTCAAGCTGCTGATACTGTTGAAATGCTAAGAGATATTGACAAAGCTTTCAATATCAATCCATGGTTGTTTTTAGTTCCAATAATAGTAATAGGTTTAATAACCAAAAAAACACCACCTTTAATTGCTCTAACTGCTGGAACAATTTTAGCAGCTATTTTTGCTTTATTATTTCAACCTCAAATCATTATGAATATAGCGGGTGCAACTGAATTAAATTTCAACTCAGCATATAAAGGTTTGATGACGGCAATAACAGTTAATACTTCCATTGTGACAGATAATGAAATATTAGCAGATTTATTTACTTCCGGTGGTATGGCAAAAATGATGGGGACTATTTGGCTTATTTTATGCGCTATGGTCTTCGGAGGAATTATGGATGCTATCGGTGCTTTGGCCAAAATAAGTAGTTATATGTTACAACTTTTTGACTCTATTTTTGGGCTATTTGCTAGTACAGTGTTTACGTGTATTGGATTAAATTTCACCGCATCAGATCAATATTTAGCGATAGTTGTTCCTGGAAAAATGTATTCAAAAGCTTTTAAGGAAAAAGGATTGGCTCCAGAGAATTTAAGTAGAACTTTAGAAGATTCTGGAACGGTTACTTCAGTATTAATTCCTTGGAATACATGTGGTGCTTATCATTCAAATGTTTTAGGGGTTAGTGTTGCCGACTACTTCGTGTATGCAATTTTTAATTGGCTGAGTCCTTTTACAACTTTATTTTTTGCAGCATTGAATATAAAAATACGCCAAATGGTCTCAAATAAGGTGTAGTTATTTTAAAATTTTAGTATCATAGAGATTGCTTATTAGTAAATAAAAAATTAAAATTTAATTTTACTCCTTAAGTAAGGTTCTATTGTATTTTTGTGACACATTCATAAATAAATAAACAAAAAAATTATGTCAATAGTAGGAAAAAAATTCCCAAACATAGAAGTTAAAGCTATGAACGAAATGGGTGACGATTTTAATTTAAACATTTTAGAAGAAGCTACCAGCAAAAATAAAAAAGTTTTACTTTTTTGGTATCCAAAAGACTTTACTTTTGTATGCCCGACGGAACTTCACGCTTTTCAAGCTTCCTTGGGGGAATTTGAAAAAAGAAATACTTTAGTAATCGGAGCTTCTTGTGACACAGCAGAAGTTCATTTTGCTTGGCTAAATACTGCAAAAGATAATGGAGGTATTGAAGGAATTACCTATCCTTTAGTTGCAGATTCTAACAGGAATTTATCGAGCATACTAGGAATTTTAGACAGTACCAATGAACGGTACGATGAAGATACTGATACCATACAAATGGATGGAGACAACGTAAGTTACAGAGCTACCTACCTTATAGACGAAGAGGGTACAGTTTTTCATGAAGGAGTTAATCATATGCCAATTGGTAGAAATGTAAATGAATTTTTACGCTTAATTGATGCTTACACTCACGTTCAAGAAAAAGGTGAGGTTTGTCCTGCTAATTGGGAAGAAGGAAAAGACGCTATGGCAGAAAATGCAAAAGGTACAGCAGAATACTTAGCTTCTCATTAAATAAATAAATATGGTAACAGAGCTTACTAAAGATAATCTAAACGAAATTATTTCCAATAATGAAACTGTTATTGTACAATTTAGTGCCAGTTGGTGCGGAAATTGTAGAATAATGAAGCCTAAATTTAAAAAATTAGCTTCTGAAAATGAAACAGTCGAATTTCTTATGGTAGATGCAGAAAAATATCCAGAATCAAGAAGAATGGCTAGAGTTGATAATTTACCAACATTTGCAGCTTTTAAAAATGGAATATTTATTAACCAGGTTCAAACAAATAAGTTTGATTTATTAAAAGAACTAGTAGATGAAGTTACCAATAATTAAGCATGTCACTCAGTTCATTCAACAAAATGACGAAGACTTTATCATAGAAACTATTGAAACACTAGAATCATTAACTGAAGTAGCGTCTCTCAAGGATACTGAATTAGATGTAATTGGTGAACTTTTATCAAACTTTTATGGAGCAATTGAAGTATCTAAAATGATTAAAAGTGGTAAATCACAAAAAGACGCTTTAAATAGTTTTATGAAAAGAGTTTTAGGATCAATAGATTCCTAAATCAAATAAGTAATGGCCATTTTTTAAAATGGCCATTTTACTTAAAAAATTTCTTTAATTTAAAAAGTCACCCGGAAAAGAAAGTTAGGTGTAATTTCTAAAGAATATTTATCTATTATTTCCACGGAGTTTTCTAAATTATTATTACCTACATATTCTCGACTAATGAGATTTTTTTGGTTATAAATATTTCTTATTGAAAACCCTAATTTCCCTTTCAATTTACTTTTTTTAGAAAAATTAAAACTATAGGTAGAAGAAATATCTAAACGATGATAATTTGGTAATTTTTCTGTATTTATTCCTAAATAATAAAATTGATCATTGGGTGATACGTATGATTTTGTGAAAGGTTTTCCCGATCTCCAATTCCAAGCCAAAGCAATTTGAAACTTATTTATTTTATAAGCTATAGAGCTTGTAAAGGAATGTCTAATATTTATACTAGATGTAAAAGATTGATTGTCGTTTAAACCCTCATATCTACTAATCACGTCATTAAATGAATAACTGATCCACGTTTTTATAAATTTAAAATCTTTTTTGATGTAGAAATCAACTCCTAAAACAGTTTGTTCACCCTCATGAAATCTACTATCATCTGGATTTAAAAAACCTAGAGATAATGCATTTTTACCTTTAATTTTTTTATAATAAGTATCTATATCGGTACTCCAACCTTTATTTTTATATAAGAAACCAAAGGAAACCTGTTTACTATTTATTATTGGAAACGTTTCTCCGTCAGCTAATCGCCACAATTTGTTTTCTAAGGACAAATCACTTAAAACTGTTTCATCTATTTCACTTATTATCTGATTTTTTATTTCTCCAGATAATTGAATTTTTAAATTTTTAAAGATGTTTTTAAATAGTAGAATTCTTGGCTCGACCCGCATTGCATCCAGCTCTTGATAATAGTTTGCTCTTAGACCTAAACTAATATCAAATATTTTTGGATTTTTATATAGATATTGGAAATAAATTGAATGTGATCTAACTATCGTTTTATCTTGATCCAAAATGATTGTAAGGTCAGCGGTTTCCTTAAATAGATAGCTTACATCTTTTAAAACATATTGATAGCCAAAAGTCAAGTTTTTACTTTTGTTAAAACCCAATTGAAATTCAGTAGATAAACCAGAATCATAAATTTCATTTCTTTTTTCAAAATTTGAATCACTTTGAGTACCCTTTGAACTAATAAAGTTATAGGCAAGACTGTATCTCGACAAAAAAAGTTGTGTGTTTTGTGATAAATTTTGAGTCCACTTTTTATTCCACCCAAAACTAAAACCGTCGTTATTTATTGCTAAAATATCATTATATGAATCATTTAAATCTTGGTCCCGCACTAAATAATCTAAGAAATTGTCAATATAAATAGTACTTGCATAAAAACTATTATTTTCATTTAATTTGAAATTTAATTTGATATTATAATCAAGGAAATAAAATTTATTGTTAGTGTTTTCAATGTTATCTATTTTAGTATTTTGAAATACTTTATTTGCAATTTTTGTAAAAGAAGGAGACTGAAATAATTCAGTGTAACTCCTTCTTAATGCTACTTGCAAACTTAGTTTATCCTTTATTAATGGAGATTCTAAGTAGACATCTGCATTAATCCCGTTAACTCCCATTCCAACTGTAAATCTGTTTGCAATAGAATTTCCGGATACTATATTTATAACACTTGAAGCTCGCTCTCCAAATCTTGAATGGGTTCCCTTATTATGAAATACGACTTCAGAAGTACTATTAGGATTAAAAGCAGATAACATCCCGAATAAATGTCCTTTATGATACATGTTTATACCATCCCAAATAATTCTATTTTGATCCAATGAACCACCCCTAACAGCAAAGCCACTTGCAGTTTCATTAAGACTTACAACTCCCGGTAATAAATGAATACTTTCTAAAATATCAGCCTCGATTAGGCCCGGTAAAATTTCAAGTTTTTTGGGTTTTATTGTAAATGTAGCGTCTTTATTTTTTTGAATCCCTTTAGTTAGATAACCAGTTATTAAAATATTATCTAAAATTTGAACTCCGCTAAGATTTATTACTTTTTCTTTAACAATGATGTAACGTTGATTTATTTTTTCAAAACTGAATGTACTGTTAGTTTCAATTTCCTCTATGATCTCAGATAAGGTTCTTTTCTTTTTTTCGAGAGAAATAAACTTATTGTTTATTATTGAATCTTGATAAGAAAATCTCACATCATATATCTTTTCAATACTATTAAAAACAACTGATGCTTTTTCATTTTTAAATTTAACTAAAAAGGTAACCTGTTCCTGAGAAAAGGCTACCATGAAGGGCAAAAAAAATAATAGGTAAAATAAATTTTTCTTTTTCAACGATTCATTTTATTCGAGACTAATTATTCCATTATCCTTTATCAGGTATTTTATATTCATTGTTTTAAAGACTGAGGCTAAAGCTACATCTAAATTGTTATGTGTAAAGCTACCAGTATAAACTCTTGTTGTATCTATATCATCAGCAAGAACAACTAAGTTATATTGCTTTTCGATGGATGCGATTACAAATTCTAGAGGAACACTGATAAATGAACTTTCTCCTTTGGTCCAGGCAGGAAAATTTTTATTTGTAATATATTCTTCAATTAAGTTGTTATTGTATTTTCTTACGGTTTTTCCCGGTGTCAAAATATACTCTTTAGTGTTTTTTTCTACCTTTACTTTTCCTTCATAACAAATAACTTCAAAATAATTGTCTAATGAATTCACATTAAACTCTGTTCCTAAAACAATTACATTTCCATTTTTGGTATTAACAGTGAATTGACTGCCTTTGTTAACTTTGAAATAAGCCTCACCAGATAATTTTAAAATTCTGTTTGACTCCCAAGAATCAGGATTGAATTCTATTAGAGATTTTGAATTCATTGTTACTTGAGAACCGTCAGGTAATTCAATTATTTTTTGCTCCCCAAAAGCTGTTTTGTGGCTAATTTCATTTGTAGACATCAAAAAAAACAAGCCAAACAGTATTGCTAAAGTAGCAGCGATTGAGAAGGACCATTTATAGTTAAATTTATTGGAAATAGTATTTCTTTTTTGAGTTATACTATTTTTAATTTTTACTAGAGTAGAATCAAGAGGTTGTTCTAACATTTCGAAATCTTTCAATCCTTTCCTTAAATTAAGTAATCGTTGGTAATCATCTAATGTTACTAACTCTTTTAATTCATCATCTGTTAGCTTATCATCTAACCACTTAGCTAGAAAATATTCTTTATTATTTACTTTTTCTTTCATATTACTTATTAGACAACTCTAAATAATTTTACCCTACTTAAAATTATTATTTTTAAACATTCCCTATTTTTTCTTTCATTTCAAGTAGTGCTAAATGCATTCTCTTTTCAACAGCTTTTACTGAAATTCCTAACATTTCAGCTATTTCTCTATATTTCATTTTTTCAATTCTACTCAATAAAAAAACTTCTTTTTGTTTTTCAGGTAAATCAGAAATTGCTTTTTCAATTTTTTCTAAAAATTCTTTTTCTAACATTACAAATTCTGGTGTTTCCTGATTGTTGGATTTAATAACATTTTTTTGATGCTGAGCGACCACCTTTTCATGTTTTTTTATGTTTAGAAACAGATTGTTAGCTACAGTAAATAAAAAACTCTTTGACTTTTCATAATTCACTTTAGCACAATTATCCCATAATTTAATAAATGCATCTTGTAAAATATCTTCAGCCGAATCAATATCTTTTGTTTTAAAAAACAAAAATCTTCTTAAATCTTTCGCATGTTTGTGGAATAGTTTTTCAAAAACTACATCACTACAAATATTATTTAAATCTTTAATCATGATTAGTCCATAAATATTAGTAACAAAGCTATACAAAAAATAAAGATGTTTTTTGGTAGGGTAAAATATATTTAAAATGTTATATACATGATTATAAACAAAATTATAATTATTTTTATCTGATGAAAAAGTACGCAAAACTTATTTTTGGATTTTTGTTATTATTAGTTATATCTGTTGCTTGTACGAACGACGACAGTAACATTGAATTAGTAGAAGTACATCAAAGCACCTCAATTCAGAATGCTCTCAATCAATTGAGAAGTTATTACCATGAAGATGGTACTATCAACGAAGATATGAATCCAACTAATAATCTTGTATTCGATTTTTGTTTTGAATTTATTTATCCTTTAAGTTTAAGTTATAATAATGAAGTGATTGTAACTGTAAACTCAATAGAAGAACTTATCAATGTTATGATAAATTCTTCGCAAGAACTCTACATTGATGGTGTTGTTTTCCCTTTTGACGTTACATTGTATGATGTTGAAAGTAACGAGCTTGTAGTCCAAACCATTAATGACGAAGAAGAATTTTCAAATTTAATAGTAGATTGTTATTTTAATGACCCTTGTATTTGTACTGAAGAATACGATCCCGTTTGTGTTGAAATAATAGCTAATGATTCCGTAATGGTTATCACATTTCCGAATTCATGTTATGCTTTTTGTGAAGGTTTTACAGAGAGTGATTTAGTGAATTGTGAAAATAACACTGAATGTGCTATATACGGTTTAGAGGTGATTACTGGTAATTGTAATGAAGATGACACATATAACATGACTATTAATTTTCAATACGAAGAAATTGGAGAACAAGAGTATTTTGATCTGTATGCTAGAAATGACGAGTTGATTGGTTATTTTCCACTATCGTCTTTACCATTAACCATCATCAATTTTCCATCAAGCGGTGAAGATTATGATTTTGTAAAAGTTTGTATTAACGACAACCCAGATTGTTGTAAAGAAATAGAATGGTTACCTCCTAGTTGTATTGGTCAGGGAAGTAATTGTGAAATTACGTCTTTAGATTTAATAGCTGGCGAATGCAATGACGATGGATCTACCTACAACCTTTTGTTGGATTTTGATTTTGAAAACACAAACGGACAAGAATTTTTTGAAATTTATTTTAGAGATGATGTATTCTATGATTATTTTCAATTATCTGCTCTTCCAATCACTATAAATAATTTTCCTTCATCAGGCTTAGAAAATGATTTTATAAAAATAGTAATCAATGATATGCCAGAATGTAGTGAAAATATTGAATGGATAAACCCCTGTTTTTCGGATACATTCTGTTATGAATATGTCTTTCCAATTGAAATGATTGTTGATGGGCAGGTATGGTCTGTAAATAGTAATGAGCATGTGGATTATAAATTAAGTATAGGTGGAGAACTTATTTACCCTTTAGATATAAGAATTGATAATGAAATCTTTACTGTTTGGCAAGGTATTCTTGAGGGAGCATACGGTGAACGATGTGACTGATGTCAATAATATTTGTTTTTTGTTGTGATTGTAAACAGTGACCTTTAATCATTAAATGATTGGAGGTCATTATTTTTTATTCTACTTTTGAATCTCATTGAAAAATAATGTCAAAAAAAGATTCATTCCTCATCAATCGTTTAAAAAGTATTGTAATTGCCGCCAAAGGCGCACTACTATTAATTAAAAGCGAGGCTAGTATAAAAGTACAAGTTGCTGTAAGTATTCTGGTAACTTGTGCAGGATTCTATTTCGACATTTCAAATACTGAGTGGCTTATTCAGCTATTAGCAATTGGGCTGGTCTTGGGTATAGAAGCAATAAACACCGCAATTGAAGAGATAGCTGATTTTATTCATCCAAATCATCATAAAAAAATTGGTTATATTAAAGATATAGCTGCCGGTGCAGTTTTTTTTAGTGGAATAGCTGTAATTATGATTGCCATGATCATATATGTTCCTAAAATTAGATTTTATATTCCATAGATTACTATAATTTTAAGAAAACAAAAAACTATTTTAGTTTGAAACAACTGATATTTGTATTTTTGTTAAAATACAAGCCAATAGTTAATGATCCAAAATAATAAAAAAACTAAAAATATTTCAAAAAACACCAGAATGAAAATAAGTTTTGTTTTAACCAAACAACAAAAAATTATTTGGGGTGCTTTCTTATTTATCCTTGGTATTGCTCTTTTTTTGTCATTTATATCCTATTTTTTTTCTTGGAAAGCAGATCATAATATTATTGGTGATTTTACAAATAGAGAAAATATTACTCAAAATTGGTTGAATATTTTTGGAGCTAATATTGGAGATTTATTTGTTTATAATGGTTTCGGAATAGCTTCCTTAATCATTGCTTTTTTACTCATACTGACCGGAATTTTTTACTTTTTTGATTTTAATAAAATAAAACTATCTAAATATTGGTTTTGGGGTAGTTTAGTAACTCTTTGGATTTCTATTTTATTTGGATTCTTCCCAAATATAAACCCCTTATTTAGTGGAGTTATAGGTTATGAGATTAATGATTTATTACAAGATTATCTTGGCTTTATTGGAGCTGTGTTATTGATGTCATTTTTATTTTTAGTTTATGTTATTGTAAGATTAGAAATAACTCCAGAACATTTTATAAGTTTGATAAAAAAAACTAAGGAAGAAGTAAAATCAGACTTTAAATTTACATCCACAAATTCTAAAAAAAATAGTGATAAAGACCAAGATATTAATGAAGTGCCTTTATCAACTCAAAATAAAGAAATAGAATCACCAAGTTTAAATACTGAATTTAACGATATAAATTCTTCGCCTGTTCTCGAGAAAAAATCAATCGTTAAAGAGAAAGATGAAGAGGTAGCTATGATTGTTGAGGAAGCTTCTGAGGAAGTAATTATTGAAAAAAACTTGAGCGATAAACTAGTTAGTGATTTTGGTGAGTTTGATCCAAAGTTAGAACTAAGTAAATATAAGTTTCCAACTATTGAATTACTAAAAGAATACTCCAGTAATTCAGGTATAACAATTAATCAAGAAGAGCTTGAAGAAAATAAAAATAAAATTGTAGGCACTCTAAATAATTATAAAATAGGAATTGCTAGTATAAAAGCTACCGTAGGTCCAACTGTAACCCTCTACGAAATAGTCCCAGAGGCAGGTATTAGAATTTCAAAAATAAAAAATCTTGAAGATGATATAGCATTGTCTTTATCGGCATTAGGTATAAGAATTATTGCTCCTATACCAGGAAGAGGTACTATTGGAATAGAAGTTCCTAATAAAAACCCAAGTATTGTTTCTATGCGATCAGTTATTGCTTCACCAAAATTTCAAAATGCCGAAATGGAACTCCCAATTGCCTTTGGAAAAACGATTAGCAACGAAACTTTTGTAGTCGACTTAGCTAAAATGCCTCATCTATTAATGGCCGGAGCTACTGGACAAGGAAAATCTGTTGGCCTAAATGCAGTTTTATCATCTTTACTCTATAAAAAACATCCTGCAGAAGTAAAGTTCGTTTTGGTAGATCCTAAGAAGGTGGAACTTACATTATTTAATAAAATAGAAAGACATTTTTTAGCAAAACTTCCAGATACAGAAGAGGCAATCATAACAGATACCACAAAAGTTGTAAACACCCTAAATTCATTGTGTATTGAAATGGATGCACGCTACGACTTACTAAAGGAAGCAATGGTTCGTAACATAAAAGAATACAATACTAAATTTAAAACACGTAAATTAAATCCAAACGACGGACATCGTTTTTTACCTTATATAGTTTTAGTAATAGATGAGTTTGCAGATTTAATTATGACAGCTGGAAAAGAGGTAGAAACTCCTATTGCTCGTTTAGCTCAGTTAGCCAGAGCAATTGGAATTCACTTGATAGTTGCTACACAAAGACCATCTGTAAATGTAATTACTGGTATTATTAAAGCTAATTTTCCTGCACGTATCGCCTTTAGAGTAACTAGTAAAATTGATTCTAGAACAATATTAGATAATTCAGGAGCAGACCAATTAATTGGTCGTGGAGACATGCTATACACACAAGGCAACGATTTAATTAGGCTTCAGTGTGCGTTTGTAGATACTCCAGAAGTAGCAGATATAACAGATTATATTGGCTCACAAAAAGCATATCCAGACGCTTATCTATTACCAGAATATGTAGGTGAAGAAGGAGGTGGTACTACTATTGATAATGATATTAGTGAACGAGATAAATTATTTAGAGAAGCGGCAGAAGTTCTTGTTATCGCACAACAAGGAAGCACCTCATTATTACAAAGAAAACTGAAACTAGGTTATAACCGAGCTGGGCGAATCATCGATCAATTAGAGGCCTCTGGAATCGTAGGTCCTTTTGAGGGGAGTAAAGCAAGACAAGTGCTTATTTTAAATCTAGAAGCACTAAATCAACATTTAGAAAATGAACTCAATGAACTTTAAAGTAAAAATTATAGTCTCAATTTTTTCACTTTTTTTAATGATTAGTAGCTTAAAGGCTCAAAATACACAATCATTACTAAGCGAGGTATCTAACAAAGTTAAAAGTTATGAAAATATTCAGATAGATTTTAAATACAGTCTCGAAAATACAAGAGAAAATGTAAAACAAGATACTAGAGCTAATATCACACTGAAAGGTGATAATTATGTTCTTAATATGTTAGGTGTTACCAGAATTTTTGATGGAAAAACAATTTATACAATCGTACCAGAGGATGAAGAAGTAACAATTTCTGATTACAGTAAAGAAGAAGATAAAAGTATTTCAGTCTCAGAAATGCTTACATTTTATGAAAAAGGATATAATTATAAAATGGATATACAACAGAATATTCGAGGTAGAAAAATTCAATTCATAAAATTAAGTCCTATTGATTCTAATACAGAAATAAAAAATATTTTATTAGGAATAGATATGCAAACAAAACATATTTATAAATTAATTCAAGTCGATTCTTCAGGAACGAGTTATACAATAACTGTTAATTCTTTTAAAACTAACCAACCTATTTCTCAGAATTTATTCATATTTGATGAAGAAAAATATACCAACCAAGGATATTACATAAACAAATTGGAATAATTGTAAATGAAAACATTAGACCGCTATATTTTATCTGCATATTTGAAGACGTTTTTTAGCGTCTTTATTATTTTGATGTTTATTTTTATTCTTCAAAGTATTTGGTTATATATTTCGGAGTTAGCTGGAAGAGGATTGGATTTATTAATTGTTTTTAAATTTTTGTGGTATGTATCTCCAAGACTCATACCACTAGTATTGCCACTTACTATACTAGTTACCTCGTTAATGGTTTTTGGAAATTTTTCTGAGAACTATGAATTTGCAGCTATGAAATCTTCAGGGATTTCTTTACAGCGAGCCATGAAAAGTCTAACTTTTTTTATTGTTCTTTTGAGTGTATTCGTTTTTTTCTTTGCCAATAATGTTATCCCTTATTCAGAATATCGTTGGTTAAATTTGAGAAGGAATATCCAACAGTTTAAACCAGCTATGGCAATTGCAGAAGGTCAGTTTAGTCAAATTGGAGACGATTTTAATATAAAGGTGAAAAAGAAAAGTGGAGAAAACGATCGTTTTTTAGAGGAGGTAGTAATTCATAAAAAAGAAGCTAATCGTATTAGCGGAAATCATACTGTTATTATAGCTGATAACGGAGAATTAACCTCTGAAGAGGGCAGTAATACTCTTTCCTTAGTTTTAAATAATGGAAATTATTATAATGAAGTATACACTAAAGATCCAATGAGAAAGATTCGTCAAGAATTTGTTCGAAGTTCATTTAAAGAATACGTAATTAATATCGATCTAACTGAGTTTAACAATAAAGATATCGATAAAGAAAATAAGCTAAATAATCAAAATATGTATAATGTTAAGGAATTAAGAGCAGAAATTGACTCTCAATCGCAACGATATACCAAGACAATAAAAGCATTTTCAAATAGCATGTATTTTAGAACCGGTATGACAAAATTCATCCGAAATAATAAAATGAAAGGAAGTATTTCTTCCATAAATGACACCCTTTCTTTTAAATCAACCGATACACTTTTAAATATATTTAATGCTAAGCATCAAAAAGAGATTGTAAAAATGGCTTCAAACAACCTAAAAAGCTCATTACAAGCGGTGAACTCAAAAAATAAAGAATATACCAAAAAAGAAAAGCAATTAAATAAATACGAAATAGCTCTTAATGAAAAA
>Ga0209092_10000454_pt1 | contig 39839 bp, 32 predicted proteins | sample FraStrMetagenome_FD_187446 | JGI IMG/M metagenome (GOLD analysis project Ga0209092, IMG submission 187446) | Marine eukaryotic phytoplankton communities from Arctic Ocean - Fram Strait ARC3M Metagenome (SPAdes) (version 2) | ecosystem: Environmental > Aquatic > Marine > Oceanic | place: Fram...
CGGGTTCGCTGAAAATCAAACAGATGTCTGCGCCAAATCAAACATCTCCATTTCCAATTACATCCACGCAATCAAACCAGAAAATATTGGCGTCTGTGATGACAGCTATGATATCGGCATTTAGATGCCTGCTTGTAAATAACTTGTATGAAATAATATCTATAAATATAATAACAAATAATAAAAATATTATATTTACATGGTCAATAATATATTCTCCAAAAACAGTTTGTGTATATATTTATGTTTGACTATATTGATAGTTTCTTGTATGATGTCCAATATTATTGAACCCATGTATCCTGAACAGGATATTGACGAATACAAAGATGCTCTTTCATTGTACAGGAGAAATGGTGTAAACAATTCTATAAATAATCTCATCAAAAAATATCACGATGATGGTGATGTAGGAAGTGACACAAAGTTAAAAGATTTTTTTATCGACACGATTTCCATAAAAAATTTGGATAATTGTAGCACAATAAAGGGATACCCGGTACTGTTTATGTGTGTACTACACCGGATACATTTCCTCACATATAATGAATTGCTCGAGAAATATCCTAAAATGATTTCCAGCGAAGAGGACTATTTAAAAATGAAGACTATTTATACGTGTGCACATAATATGTATGACAAGGCCACCATTCAAACATCTTGTAACCAATTAATGAAGACCAATTGTTCGGCACAGCTCGCCCCCATGGTTTCTCAAATTCATACATCGATAGACTATTTTGTCAACAAGGAAATATAAGGAAATCTCTTATCCATCAAAAATCTATATTCACAAAATATAAATATAGATATACATATATAGACTTTCTCGGAATTAAACCCATGAAGTATACTTTATTAGTGATTATTTTTATTTTTATGTTGTATACGATGTTCTTGTACAAACTGTATAATGAACACGAACAATATATGATTGAAACCTTTGATGCTAACCATTGCCCGTACACCGGAGGAGATGATTCGATAAATGATTTACAAGTAAACGACGCACAATTTATTCAAAGAGAAAAACAACTGAATAAGGAAGCGTTGAAAACTCTATATAAAGTCCATACTGTCGTTGTCTGGATCGTAGACCCATTTTTAAAATATTATCACAGAGATCATTCACCTTCCATAACACCTGGAATTTTGATTTGGTGTTTTGCTACTTGGACGGATTGGGTTAGCAGAGGTAAAATATCAGATTGCCATCTATCAATATCTGTTCCGGTAATATTCACAACTATATTGTGTGATTTTCAAACACTCTCATATGAAGAAATAAAAGGCCCTTTTGGATATATGATAGGAACGATTGAAGAATATCATCGCTTCAAAAAAATATACACTAACGCGGCAAACTTAAGAAGTCAGAGCACGACAATGTATCAAGAATCACACGTTTGTGACGGTTTAAGATTGGAGACTGCGTATAAGAAATTTGTTGTTTCTATCAATGAAGATATTAAATACTTTGTTAATAAATGTTTATTTAAATTCAATGGCACTTACATTCCAAATGGTAAATGTAGAATACCACCAAATAAGATTGTTATCCCTAATGATTTATTTACGCCTCCACCACAAAGACGAAGAAGAGGATGTACAATTTCTTAACAAAAATATATACTCTTATATTAATAATGAAATATTTGAATGTTATCATATTTTTAGTCGTATTTATTTTATGGATGTCTTATTATTTAACGGTTCGCACAACACTTGTTGAAACATTTTTACCTCCCGCAGAAACAAGTATTTCGAATGACATCGAGCTGAAAAAGTATTTCAATTATGTCTATAGTGAAGTAAGCACAGCGAGCGACAATTGCGAGAAAATAGGTAAAATATCGGATTTGGTGACATCATATTTAAGTATATTGTACAATCAAACCAAAACTGAAAAGGGTTTGAGAACACTCAAAAAAACATATCCGGCGATTTTAGGTTCAGATGTGGATATCGATAAATTGGTGGCTTTGTATGTATCGGCGGACCAATTGCCAACTCGAGGCGAATTAGATGTAAGAAAAGATGGGCGAGAAAACTGTCATAAGGGTCAGGTTCACGGTGGTATAGGAGATATGGAAAACTGTGTGAATATTTTGGAGTATTTCTACAGTAAACCGAACCCCCCAACTGCCCCTCCAACACAGGCACCTGCTACATATGGAGCTCCGCCTCCAAGTATAGATATAACAACCGAAGAGAACTTAAGGAAATTTATCGAGACGGCCTACATCACAATAACTCAGACACAAACTCCAGAAGGAGGAGTCTATTCAGATTGTGCGAAGATGAACTGGTGCAGTATTTGGATTCCCGCGGCATTAACTCCCATCGTTGAAAACTATAGTTTTAATGAGCTGCTCCTGAATTATCCGAATATACTTTCTAATGTTTATGATGTTGATGCGTTCTATTCGTTGGTTTTATCATCGAATAATTTAGCTGGAGTTAGTAATGATTGTGAGAGTGAGAATTCAGCAACAGCAAATAGTTCGTTACAAGGAACTTACATGGATGTTATAAAATATATAAAATATTTCTTTGGAAAACCAGAAAAAGTTTTGAGACCTTCCGGTGGAGACCTTAACGACACACATTCTTAATCTAAGTGTTGAATTTTATTGACTCATATTTACAAATACATCTAAATATGAATATTACACTCAATAATTTGTGTGACTTAACCTAAACCTTTGGTTTCACTCTTGTAAAAAATCTATAATCGAAATTTTATTTTCAGTTTTTTCATTAAACTCTTTCTCAAAATTGTTGCCCAATGTTTTCAAATCGAACGAACCGTCTAAAAAGTTGAACTGCGCGCTTCCCTCTTTTTGTCTTATGAAATAATATTTTCCCTTGGTTGGATAGTGTGGTTCCTTATCATATAAATACATCCATTTCTTTCCTTTTGCCATTGTCTTAAACGGAATAGCTGAAAACAAAATAATGGGAAGTTTTAAATGATGTGCTAACAACCATATATCCAACCCTGAAAGGTTATATGATTCTTCCATAATCATATGGTCGAAGTCATGTGTTTTTGAAATTACATCATCTATCTTCTTCTTTTTCCCCTGAGCTCGTAATATACTATAGATTTTCTTCTTGGATTTTTCATTTTCCATATGTATCGAATAAATAGTTATTAGTCGTTTTTTTAATTGTTCAAGTGATATATCACTATTATATGTGAGTTTAAAAAGACGGATAATCATATAATAACTACACATGGTGGACTTATTCAATACGAGTTCTCTTGTTTTTGCCGGGAAAACATTGCGCCAATAGCCATCTACGACATTTCCTTTAACCTCTCCTATCTCATCAATACACGTGATTTCCATTGTATCGTCAATGTGAATCTCAGTATTATCGTCGGTTAAACGAGTTTTGGAAAGATTATTGGAATATTTTTGAGTTGTTAAGGGACTCGCTATGTCGTATGAAATATTTACGGTGTTTGCGTACTTGAATGGTTTGAGTTTGGAAAAATATTCGGAGGTTATCAACGAATCGACTAAAATCATTTCAGTTGGGTTTAACACATACTGATTACTATTAATGCTCATATATGTCTTTGGGTCCATCATAAATGATTGAATGCGTTTGAATCTTAGTATTTCATCACTTAATCTGTCAAAATACACTTTTTCGTTTAATTCTCCACTTAATAAATGTCTTTTGGGGATCACACATTTAGAGGTTTCATTTTCCACCAAACAATATTGTTTGTCATCATCACTTCTACAATCGGTTATATCTGACAGAGATGCTGATGCCGATGTATGATACTCATGAAAACTCACATACGCCGAACAACATTTGGTAATAAGTGTTTTTATTTGTCGGATTTTGGTTAAATACAACATATTCGGGTCCTCAATAATTCTCTGAATATCCTTTTTGATAGTATTATTTGCTTGTTCGTTCAGCAACGTCTTACAAACGTACCGAAACACTTCATAAAATTTGGTCTCTGATGAAATATTTTTTATGGTTTCCGTTCGGTATGTGTCTTGTGTATTTGATGTGGTTAACGCTTTGTCTGCCAACACATAATTTTCTCCAGAAATAGTTTTCAAATCATCTTCAGGAATAATTATAGATGGTTCACTCAATAGAATAAACTGGTTCGTTTCTGTTACTATTCCTACTACAACTTTATCTTCGACAATTTTAACAACAGGCTTACACAATATTTTGTTCTTCGATTTTTTGGATACAAAATGTAGTCTGTTGCGTGTAGTGATGTAATCACCACCCAATATTTCATCGTCGTCCATAAAAACGTATCCGAAATCTTTCTCATTCAACATTGAACTTGGCCTACACGGTAAATAAATGCTAACATAATTTCGTTTATACTTAAACATCACATATAACCCAATACATTTCATTTGATAATTTACAATTTGTTTAAGAATTTGGAATTTCAAACTTAATACTTCTTCTTTTAATGATTCGACAGGGATGTTTTGTTTGAATTCATATTTGCGCGGTAAACTCGAATGAGGTGAACAATAATTGTTGATACTATTTCTGATAATTTTTAGAGATTTAGATATATTAGATATATTTAATTCATTCCCTTCATTAAACTTCGTTGTAACCATAAAACTTTTTGTATCAAATGTATAAACGGGTTCAAAAAACTCTCCCTGTTTAATCAAAATAAATGTCGGTTTTTCACTGTCATAGAGTACTTTCGAATACGTCGACGAAGGACAAACTAACTCAACATTGTCTCGTATATCGTGGTCGATGATTTGTAAAATAGCTAAATTCAATCCATTCACAAATAGCTTAGGATTGGGTTCACAAACAATATCCCATAAAAACGTGTAATCAATATATGATGATTCATCCAACAAGAATTTTCTAAAATTCTCATATGCCGCAACTACTTCTGAAAAATAATTCTCACGTAACTCAGTTCCTACAGGTTCATCGCCTGAGTTGATAAACTTTTGTTGGTCATCTATGAATTTCTCGTATTCAGGTTTTGAAGTATCGATGTCTTCTTCATTATAAGACTTGGGTTTGAATATAGAGAAGAAACTGCCGTTGTGAAGCTTCAAAAATGTATCGATATTGATTGTATTAATAATTACTTCCAACATTTCTGGTATTGTATATTGTTTTTTGTTATCTTTCGAGTATAAGTCTGCGATACACGCTACAAATGATTTCGTCGTTGAATGTTCGACACCAAATCGCAAAATCACGTGGGAATTGTCTTTCAAAAGTGCCGTATTATCATTTTTCATCGATTGAGAGTTATCTGTTTGCAAAAACAGTTGTACGCTCGTCGGCAAATATCCCTTTCTATATTGTTCGATTGGATATATATCGACCGATATAATGTAGGCAGTATCCGGGTTTGTTTTCTTGAACGATTTTGAAGAAATGGTTGTATTTCCACATTCTTTCCTTCGTTCAGCCATATATTTACTATCCCATTCCTTTTTGAAACAACAAGGTAAACAGTGACCTTTGGCGTGCTTTCCTGTAATATACCCCGGAACACTATCAGAATTATATAACTTGTTTGCAAATTTGTAATGATAATGTCCTTTAGGAACGACATTCGCTTCTTGTGGTATTTCCTTGCCACATTTCCCTGCTTTGATATCTGCTTCGTCCATCGGTGCGTTGGTTTTCAGACACCAATATTTTGGACATATGAACCAATTCTTCTTTTCGGGGTCACTCCCATAGTTAATAGCGTAGTTTATGGAACCTGGGTGTTTTTTTTCAATATCTTTTTTTTCTTTGTCAGTCAATATGATAGGCTGTCGGAAGAGGTTGCGTTGACAAAGAGTCGCATATCCACGATACTTTCCATCTTTGGTTGTTGAAAACAATACTGGGTCCAGTTTCTGCATCTTCTTCAAAAATATATTCGTATTATTCGCCTTCAGGTTTATGTTATCGATGCTCATAGATTCTAAACCAGAAATCACATCATCCATTTCTGAGTCTGAGTCATTTGCTGAGTCATTTTCTGCATCATTGTTGGTTGCCTTTTCCTTCTTTTCCTTTTTTTTGGTTTCCTTCTTTTCCTTCTTTTCCTTTTCTTTGGTTTCCTTCTTTTCCTTCTTTTCCTTTTCTTTGGTTTCCTTCTTTTCCTTCTTTTCCTTTTCTTTGATTTCCTTCTTTTCCTTCTTTTCCTTTTCTTTGATTTCCTTCTTTTCCTTTTCTTTGGTTGCCTGATTTTCGTTGTTTTCCTTATCTTCTCCTGGTCCATTCACTTGCTCATTTTCTTTTGTCCCTCCGCTTAACTCGTCCCCGGCTTCATCGTCGTCATCGTCTTCAAACTCTTCGAATTCTTCTGAAAACATAAAGCTAGATGTAGAAAGACGATCTGGAGCTTCTTTTAGGACTTCGAACTCGTTTTCAGACAGATATATATCATCATATTCATTCAAGTCACCAAACTCAGATGGTAAAGTTTCCGTGTGTTCATTATTTTGTATGAGTTCATTTTGACTTTGTTCTTCACCTTCACGATTGCCTTCATCATCTTCAAAATCTGTAATAGTATACATAATGTCCTCGGTTGCTTTATCACCATCTTCATCTTCAAACGTATATGGTTTGATGATGGACGGTTCTGGATGACGATTAATGTTTATGACATTTGGCACAGTATCCTCTGTTACCACTTTTGATAACGATATCTTTTTGATTTCAGTTTTTGAGACACCCGTTGATTTCGGTTGTTGTGTAATTCGAAGTAAACTGTCAATATATATAAATAAGGGTTCGACGTAGTCCAAAGAATCGGTAATTGTGAAATTGGCAGTAAATATATTTTCTATACCTTCAACCCTAAGATCACACAAGATTCCGGGACTATTCACCACATCTAATCGTTTATTAGCAAAATGCCCTTCCAATTGTTCGTGGTCGCTCATAAACGTCATATACCGCGTCTCGGCTTCTGAAATAGGAAGGTCATAATATTTCGATATTTCGGTAACAACTGTTTTATGCGAATTGTATTTCCTTACGAGTTCTGCGATAAATATATCTTGTGCGTTCATTTCTGTATAGTTATCGATTCTTTTAAATCGCAGAACGGCACCGTCCTGAATATCATCTTCAATGATATCAAAAACACTCTTCAGCCAATTCTCATCATCTTTGATGGTAAGCTTTTCAATCAATTTGAATTTCATAGTGTACAAAGCTTCAACAATAACAACATTATCATTTTGTAATGATTTAAATAGTGACAAAGCATATCCACTTTTTTGTAGAAAGTCATTGATATTTATGATGACTCCATTCAAACAAGTTTTGATAATGGCGTCGAGTTGTTCCACACTTGAAGATTGTTTCAAATTTCCATACACATTCATATTTCCATTACTTACGATATCGATGAATATATCGCCCTCTGTGCTGGCTACAAAAAAAGAGAGATGATTATTTCTACCGAGTTCTTTGGAGAATTTGATGATTGTATTCTTTGACAAAAACGGTATTTTTTCACCATACTTGGTAATAGTTTCACTGTATAATCGATACAAATTTTCTCGTCTAAATCCAGGATTAAGTTTGATAAACGGGACTTCTTTCAAAGCGTGTATGTTTTTGAATATAGTTTCCAGTGGTAATTTGTATTTAAAATCCGGATATATGGTAATATAGAACGAGGATATACCTCTATCGATATAATCAATGTCACTTTTGCGTTCTCGAAACACTTTGTAAAATAAGTCGATTTTTTCATAGTGTTTGAACACACTCGGAGTGAGTTTCTTCTTGTTTTCTGTTAAAAGGTCTTGTCTGTGTTGAAAAAATAATGTTGTGGAAGTAATGTTGCGTTCGTATAATAAAGGGTAATACAACATTATTATGGCCTCTTCATTCAACTTTTTTGCAAACCCATATTTGAGGACGTTTTCTGCCAAACACACGTATATAATATTTTCCACAAGTTCGGCGTGTTTGTAGTGTAACAATACGTGGTTCTCAAAACACAACAACTGATTATCTAAAGAAATTTTTAATGATTCATCATTCAACGCACAGAATGGATTCACGGGAAAAATGGCGTCGTGCCTTTTTTGGAACTCTCTTCCCAAAACCATATTTACTTTATCATTCATAGTTAATTCCAAGAAATCGCTTTTTGTATATTGAGTTTTGAGATGCTTGGGGTGAGATTCACCATCTGAATAATTAACCGACAATTGTGTGAATTGTTTGTCGTTCAATATTCGTTCTTCTCCGACATATTGATTGTATATGAATGTTTGAGAATGCGACGGTTTTGCCCTACTAAATAGATATATTTCCTCATACCCCACCATATAATTCAGGTCTTTAATGATTTTGTTTTTGATGGTTTTTATTGAATCATCTTTATGAATCTGTTGATCGGAATAACGATATGGTGTATTATTTTTGTGTATGAATACCCTTTCTGATTCTAAAAATGAACTTTGGAACCTTGTTTCATCGTTGTCTTGCGTATGGTCATACACTATGACCTCGGCGAGGTGTCCAAATTCATCTAAAAGGTGTATTTTATATAATTCTTTTGCTATATCATCGTTTGTTGCCATAGACTTATTTATATATATTATGTATTATTTTTATATATATAAGAGACGTGTGTTTATTTATCATAGAACGGATTATCGCGAATTTTCATACTACAATATTTTTGGGGTTTGTTTTTATAATCAACTGGATTGTGTATGCTTGCTTCTTGAGCCTCTTTCAATAAAAATTTGAAATTGTCCCAGAATTCGGTCTTATGCCCGATGGACTTAGTCATTATGTGTGATAATTCGTGAATAGCGACAAAAAGAAGTGTATTCCCGTCGATTAATTTATCATTATCGTTTTTTTCAGTATTCAAACAGAATGCTAACTTCTCTCCTTTATTTTCACTATATGCGGTGTATTCACTCGTTGGAAGTGTCTCCGATATATTCTTTGGATCGAATTTGTCTTTCATCTTTTGAATATTTTCATTGTCCGGATATTTTTCTGCTACATAATTTACCAATTGTTGACATTTACTTGCGGTTGAAGCAAGTAAATCTGCTGCTTGTTTTACTTGTTTACGTTCTCGCACACAATATTTGTTTCCATTTACAGAAGATACAACACATTTTAAATCGAATGAATGCATATTATCTAAATAAGTGTAAAAACAAATAAATAATAGACACCCAATAACGAAATAACCGAACATATCCATCGCGCGCATGTCTTCAAAAATGTACCTTGTTATATACTATAGATATATATTGTTGGAATACGGGAAAAATCATCTTGAGTCAAACTTTTCGCAAATGGAGGATATTGATTTCACCGTGGGTATGGTTTCCCCAACCATACAAACCACCATATTAGTCTTTGACAGATAATTTCTAATGGTTTGATTCACTTGTTCTCGAGTGATTGATTTAATCCATTTTTCATATATTGATGAATACCTGCACCATTCTTCTTTGCTATATAATAAACGATGAAGTCCGTTGTATTCACATTGAACATACGAATCCTCTAACGATTGTAAATAGTTGCCTTCGATTGATTGTTTCACTATTTCCAACTCCTTTTGGGTAATGCCATTCTTCTTCAAATCACACAATACATCTATCATTAAGGGTAAAACACCTTTCTTTTTATCATTTCTCAGTATTTTTACATTATCTGTCGTGGCATATAGTACGAGCTTCCCCGCTATTCCGTAAAACTCCGTGGAAGACCCCGATTGATAAGTTAATCCATTTTCTTCGCGTAAGATAGTAAAGAGACGGCTACTCATAGAACCACCGAGTATTTGACTCAATACATATATTGGATACTTGTCTGGATGGCTGTGACTACATACCCGAAATGATATTTCAATATGTGTAGCTTCAATACCGCGCTTCTTCAGCAAATCATACTTGATTTCTGTTTGATGTATAGGTGATTGTTCTACGGAATATTTCATTGGATCCACAACACGGGGTTTAAGCGGGCGGTTGAAAAAACTCTTTTTCAATACCTTTTTTATTTTATCGAAGGACACGCCAGAAACTACACTTAATACCATATTTTGTGGAATATAGAAATCTTCATATATTTCTACTATTTTCTCGTATTGAAGTGGGTTCGTTTTACTTGTATGATAGATCAAATCATCGATGGGCATTTCATACGAAGTCCCACGATAAATGATTTTGTCTGACATAGTTTCAATAATACTTTCCGGGTCGTCATTATCGCGAACATTTTCCTCTTTGACGACCTTTTTTTCCAACTCATAATCTTTTTTCTCAAACAAAGAATTCATCAACATATCCGACAATAATTGAATCGCCACGCCAACGTGCTGGTCGCCACATTTTACTTCATAACACGTATGGTCTTTCTGTGTATAGGCGTTTATATCAGCACCGATTTCATCGAATTTAATAGAAATGTCATTCGATTTTGGAATGAGTTTGGTTCCTTTGAAACATAAATGCTCGATGAAATGACTGGCGCCACGATATCCTTCTGTTTCATAATTCGATCCTAACCGAACAAACACATTAATACTTGTTAACGGTAGTTTATTTTCAGGAGTGTCATACACAATCGTTAGCCCGTTTTCAAGCTGATGTGTTTTTATAGACATTGTGTTTGTATTATTTCTATATATATATATAGTATTATCACACAATAATGTGTTGTTCTCTACATTCTACGTTCGACCAATTCCTAAACCGACCGACAAATTCGCTAATCTATCCGCGTGATAATTCCCAATAGAGTGTTCGTCGTTGTTATTCGTGTGTGCTCTCACGTGAAGAAACCTGACATTTGGATTATCCTTGAACAGTTCATACGCGATTTGAACCAATTCTTTGTTTGGAATATCCAGCTTCCACCCCTTGTTATAGCATTTTTCACCATAAGAAGTAACACACTTTATCGCATACTCGGAATCACTTACAATTGTTACCAACTTACCATTCACGGTATCGTGTTTTATAATATGGAAAGTTTCGATAATAGCACTAAGTTCTGCTGCGTTGTTGGTTTGTTTTCCGTCTATCTTTCGTGAAATATTTCGTTGGTCACCCTCACCAAAAAACACTCCTATTCCAGCCTTTGCGTTTTCTTTCCCGTTATTCGAACACGAACCATCTGTATAAACATAGTAATCGGGTATGATTTCGTTTGTTATATACTGATTTGTATGATGTTGTGGTTTGTTCGTTTCTATGAATTTTTCGGCTTGTTCATTAGTGTCAAATTTTTTGAATACCGCATTCTTGAATCCCTTTACGGAATCGTTACACTCATTCCAGTGGAGAAAAACCCCTATTTTCTTCCCATTGGCGACGGCATAATACGGCATATTCATAGTAATACCAATTATTATTTATTCCATTTTCTTATATACTATACGATGGAGCATAGTATATATTTATGTTTTTAAATGCTGGTTAATGTACTTAACGAGAGCAGTCACCAATCTCTAATGGAACACGTCCTAAATCTGGTTCGATTGTGCTGCGGTTCCAAGGTCCAACTTCTTCCTTAGAAATGACAGGGTCAGATCTCAATTGCATATTTGCGTTTCTTAGAGTCTGTCCGATGGTATCCAAGCCAATGTGGTAACCGGCTTGCAGTAAGTCAGGCACAGCAACATTTCCTTGGTTAACAGGGTTCAAAGATGCCCATTGACTGTTTTGGTCTTGAGGAAGCAAGTCACTAGGGTCTACACTCTTACCGGTATAATCTCCCACAGGTTGACCCTGTTGAGGAGTTAAGATGGATTCAGACTCAACTACTTCTGGAGAAGTGGTTTGTGGTGCGGATTCTTCACTTGCACCAGTCATCAATTCATTATCCAACATCTTCATTGGGGAGTAATAAACAAAAAGGAAGTATGCTAAAACAATAAGACCCAATACAATTAGAATAGTTCTTGTATTCTTGGGCTTGAAAAATTTGAGAACATCAGAGACTTTTTTTCCGAACATCTGTCTTTTATATAAACGACTGATAAAATTTTTTTCATGGTTTGAATTATTTTCTAAATGTGCTACTCAAAGAATACTAATTCATTTGGCATCATCAGGTTTTTCAATTGAATCTTTCATTTGTAGATTTTCTGAAGTTTCATTTTCATTTACTCGGTTGGTTTCATTTTCATCGGTGTCTTCATCTTCAGAATCACTTGAGTCGCTATCCGCCTCGACACTACTATCGTCACTATCAATAATATCATCCAACATATATGTTGTTTTTATACGTTTAGCTTCCAAATATGAAGAAAGCGCTAAATCTCTCGCCACCTTGGCTTTTCTTCGAGCGTCTTTATACATCTCATAATATACGGCATTTCTTTCTTTTATCTCAACTTTTTCCCCTTCCGGTATTTCGTCTAATTCCAATTCAATCTCTTGACAGTCTAATTCGTTATTTCCTAAAGGTTCTTCGATAATTTCTTCTAAACTGTCATCTTCTTCTAAAACATCTGTCTGTCCTAATGTTTCTATTACAATATTCTCTTGTGGTGGGTCGACAACATTCTCTTCCGAAGTTTCCACAACGGATTCCATTTTCAATTCGTTCTCCAAAACATCTAAAGGTTTATTTGTTGGAGAAATAATGGTCGAAGTAGGTTCTCGAGATTTCAAAATACATTTTTCGAATATATTTACATTTTTCATCACCAACAATTGTTTTAGTTCTATGTCGATTTGGAAACTGCGTGCCGAATATTTAATACCCTGTATTTCTAAAATACTCATCACATCCATAGAATCGTCTAAATCATCAAACAATAATTCGCGTTCGTCTTCGTCATAAATTTTGAATACGGTTTTCTCCAAGTTAGGCAGATTAGTTCTCAAAAGTGAAGTTTTATTATTTCTTGTGCTCTTAAGAGTTGGATTAAAAGACATTTCGATGTCTTCGAGTTCAAGCTCAACATCAAACCATTTACCATGATTTCTATGCACCGTTTGTTGAATATAATATTCTAAATCTTCGAACCATTTCAAAAAGTGCTCTTCATCATTCGCAACAATAAAATCACAATAATTCCGTTTTGTTGGTCGCCTTTTTGTTTTTTCTAAAGTATCTGTATTCTGTTCTCTCTCTTCGGTATCGACAGTATTTAGTTGAACGTCTTGCTTCGTTTTTTTCACACGACATTTGGGTGTTTGAACATACAAAGGTATTCCATTTTTAGATATCTTCATAAAGAAATTTCCGTTTTGAATGGATAGCGGTTTATTAACTACTACATTATCAAAGTTGAAAGTATTCTGTGTATTGTGTATGTGTTCCATCTTAACTAATGTATATTTGATTATCTACATTATAAAACGGAATGAATTACGAATTTGTAGAATGCGTTTATCACATATGTATTATTTTCATTCATAACATATATGAAAAATTTACGGGAATCGTGTTATAATTTTTTCCGAAGTGAAGACACAAAAAAACAAATAAGGGATATAATGAAACCTCTTCTAAATGTTATCTACAACGAGATTTATATTTATCTGTGGATTATTGCCATATATAATATTTTGTTTGGGATACTTATTCTGATAATGTTTTTCGTGTTGTTTAGAATATTAAACAATTTGTCTAAATCAAACGATTGATTTTTATACGAATACGAGAACTTCAATAATTGTCTGTGTTATGTATATACGAAGATACAAATGCCATACAAGAAGAAAATACCGCTAAAAAAAGGCGGAAACCGGTTGGGAACTACTGGTGACTTTGCCCAACAAGTTTATGGTAATGGAGATCAACAAATGGCCAGAAGTGCCGATGACAACGTTATCGCGATGTCCGGTGGGTCGACTATTCCATTGGCCCCACAGCAATTCCCGAATGATGCGTTGCTCCATCCATCCCAATCCGAAATCGTTACAAATAACCATACCAGTGCGCATAGTGCAACAGACGCATTATCTACTACAATCAAAGGTGGTACAGGAATAACGGAAATGCTCGTTCCTGTATCTATTGTCGCCCTTAATCAAGCAATGAAGAAATACAAGAAGGGAGTCTCAAAAATGACCTTGAAAAAGGGAGGTAATGCTGGCATCGACGACCAAAAAATGATGGGTATGATGGATGAAAATAGTAAAATGATGGCGCAAACTCAATGTCAACAAGCTGGGTATCCGGCGCAAATTTCTAACGCACCATATGGTTCATCTTTGTCCGTTGCTTCGGTGGATTGTAATACAACACTGGGTGGTGGACATAGGAAGGGAAAGAACAGAAAATCGAAAAGAACCGCGAAAAGAACCGCGAAAAGAACCACGAAAAAAAAATCATTTAGAAAATCATTTAGAAAAACCAAGAAATAGTGGATGTACACAAAAAAAAGGTTTAGTAGTATATAATGGAAGTCGCTAAAAAAGATGGTAAAGAAGCCTTCGTGGAAAATATCAAAACGTGGGTTCTCATTGACACCAAGTTAAAGATGGTAAACGAAAAAATCCGCGAAATGCGTGAAAAGAAATCTTACTTATTGAACCAAATAAATGATTATGTGTATGAGAACAACATGAAAGAAACCAAAATAGAAATTACTGACGGAGAACTTTTATTTTGTGAAAGGAAGGAATATGCTCCTCTAACATACAAATATCTCGAAGAATGTTTACAGAATGTTATCAGCGATGAAAGCCACGTCGAACACATAATGAATTATATCAAATCCAATCGTAAAATAAAATTAGTGAATGACATCAAGCGAAACTTTTCTAAATAATATGATATTTGTCTTATTTTTTTCCTATTTTTCTTATTAAAAAATTGATTCCCTTTTTTACAAAGAGAGAATAAGTATAAAAGTTTAATTTAATATATAATCATACTTTTAGAATTTTCTCCAAATGAATTACGAAACCCGTAAAACCATTGCTGAAAAGGTGTCTAAGATTAAATATGTGGAAGTGACTATATCGGAAGGTTCTCGACGATGTTCGAACGTAACAGAAAAAATGGCTGTTTTGTGTAGCCTTGATAAAACCCGGTCAATGCTAATTGACGCGATGGAATACGAAGACGGTGAAAGTATCCACATTTCATCGGAGAATTTATACATCCGCCGGGACTTCGAAATGAAAGAAAATAGTGTCTTAGACTCATTAGTGTCAATGGATATCGTCGTTAAGGGGCGGCCGGTATTGATTGATGGTGTGGAATATGAGAAATATGGGTTCTACCGTCGATTACGCGACTTCAGAAGTTACGAAGAGGACGGTTCCGTGTGCGAAAAAGACGATGATAAGTTCAACGAAAACGATTGCTTGAAGTTTGCCGAGTGTATCACCGCCGGAAATAGTTTCAAAAGCAAGAAACTTTTCAACAATATCATACGAGTTGTCCCTGAAAACGACGAAGGCACAGAGCCATTATTGTTTGCCAAAGAGACCAGACACAAGAACCATATTTTCGGAATAAGCGATTACACTAACTCGCAAATATTGAAGAACACCCCCAAGAACTGTAAAGACAATAACGCTGTTCCTAAACAAGGTGAATGCTACGGGATTGTGAGAAAGGGCTTATCGAAAACCGAGGCGAAGAATCCTTACCATATTGGTTTTGTATTGTATGACTTGAATGGCGTAAATATAACATTGGAAGGATTTACTGGTATGTTTGATAAATACCGTCCGCGATTTTGTTTCTATGACAAAAATCCTCGGGGTAGATCATTTCATACAGTCTGGACTGGTGCACTGAAAAACCCTGAAACAGCAAAGGATATGGGGTTCTTCGAGAACAGCGAAACAATCGTCCTCAAAAAACGCGGAGACATCGATTCTGTTATGAAATACCATTATTTGGATGAGTTCAGTTTCGCCGCGATGAAAATATAATGACAAAAAAAGGCAAAAAAAACAAAAATATATAAAATCTTATATAGAGTTTTATATATAAACACTGTATATAGCCGGATGAAATTAGAAAAATCGTGTGTGGAAAACTACACATTTTTTAATGATGATTCTACGAAACTTATGCGCGGTGGATTTAGTCTATCGAGTGTAATCGCACCAGGTGAATCATTCGACAGATATAACCATTTATCAGTTCCTATACCTTTAGTTCTGGGAACTCTAACAGATTATGAAGATAAAGACTACGATGAAGTCGAGTTCGAAGTCGAAGACGATATTCAGGTGATAGATTATGCGATGTATGATACATTTTTATCGTGTATGAGTATACCTACCAAAAATCAGAAAAATCAAACCCATAAAAAAACGAAACTGTCAAGCCGTAAGACGAAAAAGAATGTATGATCTAATTTGTCGACCACTTGTTTCTATTGAAACTATTGATTACCAGTAATTTCTCCGAGTTATCTTTCAAAAACTTCTTCTTTCTATCTTCTTCGGATTCTTCCTCGATAACTTCGTCAAATGCCCCCTTCACATACATATGATTTTTTTCCGCATCACTTGGTTCGGGTTTCACTCCATAACAATTAACGCCGAATTTCATCGTCGGATTTGACATATACCCACCGTTGATCCCTGGTCGTCCGCATTTATTCTTTGTTTTTTCCGTTTTTTGCAATCGGGCATAGGTGGATTTTTGTGTTGGAAAAAACGCCATTTGTCCGTCGCTCCACCCATAATTACACCATTCACTCCCCTTCTTATACGATTCTTCTATTTGGTCATATGTTGCGAGTTTGGCACCGTATATCGAGCATACTGTTTGTGCGTCGTCATATGTGTAAATATTATTTGCGACGTTGAATACTTCATCGTTCCCAGAAATGTCGCTGTTTCCTGATATATCGGTTTCGGGTTCATCCTCGGAGTCCTGTGTATCTAAACGCCCCCATCCATCTTTCAAGAAATCCACAAATATCTCGATGATATTAATTTGGAAAACTAATTTGAAGAAATCCGCAACGAGCAATAATACAAAAACAGAAATAGAAACGTTGTCGATGATACTGATGGATAATGGCTTTACGCCTTGTTGCATCGGTATCTTGAGAGTGTAAATACCTAAATATAAAGTCAAAATGAAAATCAGCACATAGAAAATCGAATAAGGGTCATTCGAAAATTCCAAGAATCCATCTAAATTGTTGATAACGATGTTGGATTTGTCTTCCTCATTCATATTGAAAAAATTGGATAATAAGTAAATCAGAAGAAATGAAAAAACCATAACATCCAACAATTTACTCATTCGAATTTCCTTCTGTTCACCAGTCACTTGCTCCTTATTTGATAAGTCTATCAAGAAATACACCACAAAATATATGGCTAAAAACATCACTAATGTCATTACATTTGATTTGTTTAATACTTCACTTAATTTATCTTGTTTGACTGTAGTATTATCCATATGGTTTGATGAAATTATATATTATAATATACCATTATATGTTTTTTTTACGATAGAATAAACAATAAGCATTTGGAGACACGACCTTGTCGGGGTCTATCTGAGAGGAACGTGTGTCATTATGATGAACCCATTTTCCAGATGGTTTTTTCACGTAAGCTGTATAATGGCCACCCATTATACCCCCCATATGATTACACACCCCATACAGATCATAAACGTTGTTCGATTTGTATCCATCAACATATTTAGAAAGGTCTAAACCTGTGATCGGAAAATCAACGTGTGTTTGAATCTTTCGAGTTCCATCAATGGAAAACCGTTTCAATATTATGATCAAAATATGTGGCAAGTTCCAAAATGATATTTGTTTGTATACATCCTCTTTCTTTTTTGTTTTTTCATTGTACCACGCATTTTCACCAGATAATATCTCAGGTTGAACGAACAAATCAAAACAATCGTAAATGTTGGCACAGTTTTTATTTTCGTGGAAAATCTGCAGATCCAACAAAAAATAGTGTTCGGGTTTCACCGAAAGATTCTTGCTCTTGTCCAGAGATAAAAGTTTGGTATAATAAATACCGTAGAATGTTTCAATGATTTCCGAATATTCACAGCTATAAATTTGTTGTAACATTTCGTAACACCTTTTAGCAATTTCATCTGTTTGATTTTTGACGATCCCATTTATCTTTATTGGTACAGTTCGCGAAACTGAATTGTGTAGACAATCAAACATAAATAATAAGAATTCACTTATATCGTTTTGAGCCCATCCGGTAAATAAATCGCGGTTCTTCTTATGTGCCAGGTTTTGAACACAATGCACGAATTTATTTGGCGATATGACCCCTGTTGTTTTATACATTAATTTTTGTAATTCACTATACTCATTCAACATAATAACATCGTCAATATCCTTCTTCTGGGATTGACACTTTTTCGACCCGAGAAATGCGTTTAATTCATATGTGTGATTTAGTACTTGTAAACAAGAGTTTAAAAAACACGTGTTTCCTAAATTAGCGAGTCCTACTAAATTCGATGTTTCATCTTTTAGTGGTTTCGTGTTCTGCATTTGTTCTAAAACTAAATAATATAAATAAATATCTTTATACTTATTTATATCAAAAGAATGGACATTTCAAACAATAATATATCAAGATTGGGTCACATTATAAATGATTATAACGACAATATTAATTACTACAATTCAAATATGCGTATTTTGATTAATTCGATGACTCAGATGATGGCCTCAGAAACTACACAAATTAATAACCATATCCGCACACCACTTTTCACAACTCAACATAACTCGGTGTATGAACAAACCCCACCAATGACCCAGCCATATTTACCTTTATACCGGCCTGAACGTCTGGGGTACCAGTTACGATACCAACCACTGCGAAATCTTCAAGAAGATGTCATTGTTCGTCCTACACACGACCATATTAATACTGCGTGCGAATTCTACACACACGATAACGAAATGCCTGAAAACACGTGTCCTATTTCACTACTTCCATTTCAAGATGGCGACGAAGTGTGCCGTATTAGGCATTGTAGACATATATTTTTGAAACCCTCAATTATGCGGTGGTTTCGTTCGAGTGTTCGATGTCCGATATGTCGTTATGATATACGCGAATATGTTGACTTATCCGGCAACACACTAAATAACGGTGGTGAACCCGAAGACCCTTTGTCATTGAACAATGAACCTGTGCAGAATGATGATGAAAATATGGATTCCTCATCTGTTCCTCCGTCATCTACATCAGAAACGACAAATAATTCCAACACTAATTACAATCCATATAGAAGAGATGCTGTAGCGAATAACAACGTAATAAACCGTATAGGACAATCAATAGAAAATTTTATTACACAAGAACTAAATCAAATTGATTTGGATGATTCAATTGAGCAACTCTTGTATTCTTTCGATATACCCATTCAATTACCACTCAGAAATAATATTCCACGAAACACACCAGATTTATCATACAACAACACCTCACTTTAGAAACATTTCCATTGTTCGAACCCCATTTTGCTTGTTGTATATTTTTGTAAGAAACTGGTCAAACAACATTTTCTTGATTTTTTCCGAGCAGTATTTTTCCTTCTTTTTCATAAAGGTTTCAATGTCGTCTCCATACGTCAGTTCCAACGCTTTCATCTCTTTCGTATATTCTCGGATGTTTTTTGTTTTGTTTTGCTTTCGCCATATTTGCTCCAGAGCTAAACCGAAGAGTTGCTGAAGTGGTTTCATCAACTGATTCGTAATATAGTGATTGTAATCGATTTGAGCGTTGGTTTGTAGGATATACTCGGGAGTTTCGATCTTGTCGCCTTGAAGTGCCTTCTTGTCTTTAGTATTTATATATAAATACTTGATACGGTCTCCCGGCTTAGGCTTGTTTCCAGGGTCTCTTTTCCCGATTCGATTGGCCAAGACATTATGAGCGATTTGTTTGGGGTTTTTGTAATATCCGCGCAAAGCCTTTGTAATCGCCAGTTTATCCATATGTATTTTCCCTTGTATGAGGTCCTCCAAATAATTGTTCAAGAACTTGATGGAATTCTCTACGTTCGTGTCCTTCATCAATATGTCCAACACACCACCATAAACATCCTTCACTAAATCACAATTATCACGACGCTTCAATACCAACCCCATATACTTCAAATTACCCTTGGTTGGGTCATCTTCATACAACATTCCTACATAACGCTTCTTCGATAATAAGATGAAAGGCATCAACGTTTTCTCATATTCCAAATCCATCGGTGGCTTCAAATACTGACTACATAAATGTGCGGCATCTTGCGCAATTTCAATCGTGAGTTCTAACGCTTTTTGTCCGCGAATAGGTTCCTTGGTTTTCGGATCTTCCAAATTAAAGGTGAAGAATACTGAATCCGTATCTCCGTACACGTACTCAGCTTTGGTAAGAACAACTCCATTTTCTTTTGTTTCATACAAACGATCTCCATAGACTTCTTCTATGATTTTTTTAGCGTAAATGATCATTGACCGTCCAGTAGCAGTGGTCGATGCAGCAACATCTTTTTCATAAAAGGTCGATGTTTTGGCTCCACATTGTCCATACAACGAATTGGCGGTAACCTTATAACCTAATTGTCTCTTATCCAAAATGTTCTGCATGAAAGGGTCGGGTTCGGATTTGATTTTCTTTCGCGTGGCCTTTCTCGCGGATAGCAATTCTTCCAAGATAGCCGGCATAATGGATTTTTGTCCTTCAGGTAATTGAGCCCAACAGCACACGATTTTCCCGACTTTCGTTTTGACTTCACGCGCTTTGGGATTATTGGGAGGTCGCAAGTATTTATAGTCGTCGAATTCAATATGTATGTAGTCATACCCCGGCAAATTATCATACAGATACTTCCCTGTTTTAGAGTCTTTCGCACCGGTATCTTTGATGAGATTTCCTTGAAGGTCATATTCCTTGGTCCATACTTTACTATCGTGTGAGTAGTTTTGTGAAATCATCGACGACGGGTACAGCGACGAATAATCTACACAGGCAACTGGATTGTCCATATACATAGAACATTTAGGAGGTAATACAATAGCGCCTTCATAACCGCCACTATCCCTCGATTTTTGTAGTTCTGGCATCAGCGTGTTCTTTTCCCGACATTTCTTAGCCACATAACTGGTCAACTTAATACCTTGGCCTCGAAACACCAAGAATGAAATCGGAACACTACAAATACTCGACATTTCAACATACCCGGTGAGCACATCTATTTTGTTCATCAAATGATGAACCAGGTTACAATCTTGAATACAGTATTTAGCAACAATAGCACGGTCGCTGCTATTTCCATTGGACAAACGGAAAATGTCCTGTGGTGAAACATCATCCTTTGCCATCGTCCATTTGATTTTGAATCCCATATCAAGACTATGATGACCTTTTATGATGATGGCGTTGAATTTTTTGCCGTCCTTTTCTACATCTCTCTCAATACCACACACTTGAAATTTCTCGCCGTCGTTATAATAATCCGACGAGAATTTGGTGATTTCGATGTGAATGTAATCTCCGACATTCAATCCAGCCAAATTACTACTATACAAATATGTTTGATCTTTATCTACGTCGTAATCTATTTTTTTGATAGTATCACTAATAAATTCACCGGCAACATCATCTAATTTGTATGATGATAAGTTGAAGTCTCTGCGGAAATAGCTATACATATCTATTTGTAGTCGCCCCGTCATTTTGAAGTATCTGAGGTCATATTCTCCACTTGCCAATACAACTTTGGTGCTTTCCAAATCTTCCGTGGTTTCTCGCGTTTCTTTGTCGTAGACCATTTTCGCCGAAAACTCACCGCAAATTCTGGAAAATTTCATAAACTCTGTGGTGCACATATTCTCTTGTGCCCGTCTAAATAAGAACTCATAATCAAACCCGAAAATGTTGTATCCGATAATGATATCCGGGTTTTCCTTTTCCATTACTTTCGTCCACCTCAACAATAGGTCTTGTTCTGTTTCGCAGGTTTCGATTTCGATGTTGGGTATATCATCGCAATCACCCAACACCAAACAGTGATTCAAATAGGGTTTAGCATCACCGTATTTCATAAATGTGGACCCGATAAATGTGACTTTATCGCCTTCCAACTTAGGGAATCCACTATTCATATCCATAAATAGCCGATTGATTTCCTCTATTTTTCTGTCACGTTCCAACACATCACTATTTAATATGTCCAAAATTGTGGTTTTCTCGTCAACGCTCTCTTTTTTATTTTTCGATTTATACCATACACTTTGATTGTCCGCGCAATGCTCATCCGAATCACCTGTGGGTCCATTTTCTTGAGTTTCTTCTTGTTTCAACGATTCAAACATTTGTTCGATACCTAAAATGGTATTGTTTTTATCCAACACAATCGTTCCTATGTGTTTCTTCAAAATCGATTTCACCGCACTTTTCACCTTTTCCTTTGAAATTTTATTTATCGGATACACATAATCCACATCATCGAATTTGCCGTGTTGGAACGCGGCCAAAATGATTTTTTCCAACAGCAATGCGCCGCGTTTAACATCGACGGTGTCTTGCGCAAGAAATATATCGACAATATTGGTGGCAAGTTTTTTGTAGCTTTTAATGGGAACCGGAAAATCGCCGTGGCTACTACTGGCTTCAATATCAAAACTACATACTTTGTATGGGACACGGGTTTCTTTTGATGTATTCGGTCGCACATATTTTTTTGAAGAGGTGTATTCGTATTTACACGTGGTGGTTTTGTTTTTCACTGTCGTGGCTTTATTTGTTTGTATGAATACCCAACCCGAAGGACTTATTTCTTGGATATGGAAATATCGGAGTAATGGGGGGATATTGCTTTCATAGAGTTCGAGTGGGGTTTTTTTGAAGACCACCGCTTTAAATTTCCGATTATTTTCACTATCGTAAGTGAAGAACATATTTTTCACGGCATTCATGGTCCTGGTATTTTTGAATTCAATACACACGAACTTGTGTGTTTTCCCTCCCGAAAATCCATATAGCTTCTTACGGTCTATCAGCTGGATGGATAATATGGCTTCGCCGAATTTCCTCAACGAATCTTTTTGTTTGAAGAATTGTAATAATTCTTGTGCGTCGGTCTCTTTCCAGTTGTCGCCAACTTTCAAGTAGAAGAATGGATTATAGTCTGTGATAGTTATAGAGGCTGTTTCACCGGTTTCGTTAATACCAAACATTTGAATACAGAATTGCTGGTTGGCAAAGGAAAGCTGCTTTTCCCGACTATCATTCGATGAAACAGATTCATCATCTTTGGAATCTGTAGAAATTTTCTTGGTTTGGTCATACACATTAAAGTCGATGAGTCTGAAATTCTTTCCAATGAGTTTGCGTGATTTGTTTGGTGTCGACATATTCGTTAAAGATATGTGTATATTTCGTTTTGTATGAGTTTTCCATGAATCATTTTTTCAAATCAATTTTTTCAAATACGTGTTTGACAAAATTCACATTACTTTTTAGCCCATTCTATGAACTCTTTACTTGTACGAGCCCCGCCGTAATATTCAAAGGGCATTTTGGGTTTTTTCTTGAAAATAGTAGGATATCCCGATGATTCGAAACTGGGATTTTTGGATGTAAAATCATCTTCATATGTGGATTCGATATTCAAAATAATTGGAACATTTTGACCATTCTTTGCATCATTATGAAGGGAATCTTCCATTTCTTTCCAATCGTTGGTCATATTTTTACAATGACCGCACCATTCAGCGAATAATTTTCCCACATATATTTTGTCATCGGCATCTTCGATATTTTCAAACATAGTTTGTATTTCCTGCGATGGTTTCTCTTGTGTCTCATCTGTCTCATCTGTCTCATCTGTCTTTTGTTTCTTTGACCGTTTCTTCTTCTGTCTGGATTCTTTCTTTTGTCTTTCCTTCTTTTCTTTTTGTTTTTTTTCTTTACGAAGTTGTTTCTTTGTTTTACCTTTTGGTTGATTGGATTTGGTTCTTCGTCTTTTTGTTATAGATTTGGTCATTATATATAATTATAACATTAAAAATGACTTTCTGAAAATATTTTAGATGTTTATATTATATTGCTAATACATATGAATATTCAAAAACATTTATTTTTATTATTTGCCATATTGGTTTTCACCGCAGGTGGATATGTATACGCTAAAGAATCGATGAAACTAATAGAAAGATTTGAAGAAGGTGACGAAGATGAAGAGGAAGACGTTTCTGGAAATACGCTACCGAACCTGTCATCATCTACTTGTCCAGATATGTTGATCAAAACAAGCGAAGGACTATTGTTATACAACTCAAAAGAACCTAAATCGGAAAACAACCCCATCCCATTTTACAATTTAGATGAATACATCAACTATTTAGACACACAGCGAATTAAAGGTGTAAGATGCCCGGTATTGTATTTTCAGGAGGAACAAAATACCCAAGGCGACACTGTATACAGAAACCGACCAAGTCCATTCGACGCACAAGGCGGTCTTCCTCAAACAGTTCCACTATTTAGAGAAGCTCCTAAAATAGTTCCCGTCATTAATTCCGCGGATGATAGCAACATCTACAACAATAATATGTATAATGGATTTGATCCATACGGTCAACAACAAGGACAATACACACCAATCGATAAAATACACGAATCTACCCAACAATCATCCAATAGTGATAACCCGATGGATACAAACTGGGGTGGTGTTGTACACACTCAAAAAGTAGTGGACTCTGGAAAATACGAACATCGCGAAGTCGAACCACCCAACAAAAATATGTTTGCGGCCAAGAATACTACATTACGACCAAATATGATGTAATACGTATTCAAACTAATTATTCGTGGTTCTCGATAAATAAATTATGTATGTTTTGTGCACAGATTTTACTGATTTTCCGGTGTTTTCCATCGCTCGCCTCATATGTAATGTCATTCATACAATCCGGTTCACTTTCCAGGCGACTTAACAGATTAGAAAATGTTCCAAACTTACTCATTATAGCCGCGGCTGATTTAGAAGATATTCCGGGAATCTGACACAATACGATTCGTCCAATGTTTTCGCGAGTGATATTATCCTTCTTCACTTTTTTCACAACCTGACTATAGTCACACGGTGGTTCTCGAACTTCAACTTCGTTTTGAGTTTTCATCGTGTGTGGATAGCACGGAGGAACCCCCTTTATAAAATTGCGGCTGATCTTATTGGCCATTTGTAGGACCAATTCAGCGGTTTCCAGGACTGAAGCGGTTCTCAGAACGCTGAATCCTTTGAAATAATTCAGGGATGTAATACACGAATAAACCAGTTTTCTCTCGCCTAAACTTTTCAAAGAGTTCATTGGTCCTTCAATGATGTACAATATATTGTGTATGGGAAACCCGCTGGAATGAATAAGTCGATGAGATTGTTCTTCATATCGTCCATCTTTGATACTTGCTAAAAGGTCTTTGAGACTCTTGCGTTCAATAAGTATGACATCGTTCGAATCGTCTGTTTGGATTAGAATATCACCAATAGTTAGCTGGCTACTCATAATGGTTGCTCCATCATCACCAGATTGGTTCATTGGAATAATTTTCTCATACAGTTCACGTTCTCTATTATCCAACGTAATTTTCATTATAATACAAATACTATAATGAAATATGTGTAAAACCATTAAGTAGTTTTACTAAATGAATTTACTAAATGAATTTACTAAATGAATCGCAAATACCTACACACTAAAACTGTCGAATTAATGGTAATATGTGGTTCTAACATCGCCACCGATAGGTCTTGATGGGCGAACAGCACCGGTATATCTGAGAGTTCTCAGACAGCTTAACTTGCCACAAGGCACGACTGACTTTCCGACAGAGTTAGTTCCGAAATGAATCGATGTCCACGATTCACGGCCCACCATGTATGGAAAACCGGCCTTCTTGTTTCCACCTCCTTGGTCTTGGTTATTTGTTTGAGCATAGTTTCTAGCTCTGGATGCAGAATTTGAGAGTCCCATAATATATACTTACTAAATATATTTTATTTTCTGAAACCATATAAAAATAATTTGTCTATTATACTAAATAGAATTCATTTTATTATTCAAAATAACATGAATCCTAATAGTGATGATGTAAGAATTGAAAAAAACGCAAATGGTGTTGATACATTTGTGTTTGACCCATATAATCCGCTAAATGTTGAAATCACTGTTAATGATGTACACAATCTTTTGAAACGGTATGGAATCAATTTACCTGTGACAAACTTCAATTTATATAAACGAGCGTTCATACACAAATCGTATTTAAAACGTAGTCAAGAAGAAAACAAAAATAATAACATAATCATTGTCCCTCAACCAAGCGATTGTATGCCGTTGCACACTAAATCAAATGAACGATTGGAATTTATCGGGGATGGGTTATTGGAAGCAATCACAAAATGGTTATTATATAGACGATTTCCTAAAGCTGATGAAGGATTCATGACGGAGAAAAAGATTGCTATGGTCAAGAATGAAGCAATCGGTAAGTTAGCGCAAGAAATGGGACTCGACAAATGGTTCATTATGTCTAAACATACAGAAAGTAAAAACACACGTGGTAATTTGAAAAAGTTGGGATGCTTATTCGAAGCTTTTCTTGGTGCTATGTTTCTGGATTTCAATAAATTAAGTGTGAAAGATGAAGATGGATGGTTCGACAATGTATTTCTAACAGGGCCCGGCTTTCAAATGGTGCAGATTTTCTTAGAAAATGTATTTGAGCAACACGTAGATTGGATGAACCTCATACAAAATGATGACAATTACAAAAACATACTACAAATTCGAATACAGAAAGAATTCAAAACTACTCCATATTATATGGAAATAAACGAATATAGTGTTGAGTTGGGATATCGTATGGGAGTATACCTATGTTTAGGACAACCCACATTCGGTCTAACACATCATAATAGTATAGGGTATTCCAGGTTTTCATCTTTCTCTGACATACATCAATATATGTCAGAAAATGGGAAAATATTTTTATTTTTAGGAGAAGGTGTTCACAAAATCAAGAAGAAAGCCGAGCAAATTGCGTGTGATGAGTCTATACGACATTTATTAAAATTTTAATACATTTTTAATGGTATATAATATATAAAAATATACATTCTATTATATACACAAGAAATACTAAGTAATGGATAATTTTGATATTGCTTCATTAAAGTTGAAAAAAAATCCATCTATCCGAAAATCGGTTTCAATATCGGTGAAACCCACCAAGACGGTTTTTGGTTCTATTTCCAAGAAAGTCGATGACCTTTCTATTGATGAAGACAAAAGTGAAAAGGAACTGGATAAAGAAGTAGATGAAGACAAAGATGAAGAAACCGCAAAAGAGGAACAAGACAAAGAGGACGAGACTCCTATTAAATTAATGGTGTTTGATAAACGAAAAACTGCCTTTATAAATCGAAATAATATTCTGGAAAGGATTAATGAAACGATCGTTGAGAATCGTATTATTTCCAAGGCTCCAGTGGTTCTTGAAAATACTTCGATCACTATACAAACGGAACCTCTAAAGGAACCCGAAGACAAGGAATCCAGCGAAGACAAGGAATCCAGCGAAGAAAAGGACTCCGGTGAAGAAAAGGAATCCGGTGAAGATAAGGAATCCGACGAAGATGAAGAACCACCACAAAAAATGATTAAGAAAAGGCAAAAGAAGTCATCGAAGAAAGGTGATGATGATGATGGCGAAGATGGTGATGACATTGATTTCACAGTAGTAAAATTGGGGTCCAAAATAGTGACCGAACGCTTGCCACCTCCTCAAAAACTTTTACTGAAAGCATCACCACAATACTTGTATAATCGAAAAATATTCACTCAAAAACTATCAAAATTACTGGACCCCTACAGAGAGGAACTGGAGAAAAGTGATGACGCGATTAGTTGTGCGACTTTGCGTAATTCAAGCAATGGTGCTTTCAAACTATTAACCCATCAAAAAATCGTCACAGATTATTTGAATTTGTATACTCCTTACAGAGGATTATTATTGTATTACTCTCTTGGTTCTGGTAAAACTTGTACATCTATTGCTATAGCAGAGGGTATGAAGAGCGAAAAACAAGTTGTGTTGATGACTCCTGCGTCTTTAAAAATGAATTTCTTCTCGGAATTAAAGAAATGTGGTGATTTGTTATATCGCAAAAATCAATTTTGGGAGTTTATAAGTTTAGACGGAGAACAAGACACAATAAGGATTTTGACAAAGGCCTTAGGATTACCAAAAACATATATCGAGAAAAAACGTGGAGCGTGGATGGTGGATGTGAGAAAACCCGCTAATTTTGCGCAGTTGTCTGAGAGCGACCAAGAAAGCGTTGATGAACAGTTGAATCAAATGATCCGGGCAAAGTATATCGATGTGAATTACAACGGTCTCAGTCAAAAGAAACTGGATGAGTTCACACACGGTAATACTAAGAATCCGTTTGACCATAAAACAGTAGTAATAGATGAAGCCCATAATTTTGTGTCCCGAATAGTGAATAGTCTCAAGGACAAAAAATCGATTTCAAACATACTGTATAACTATTTGATGGATGCAACTGATGTCCGTATTGTATTGTTGACAGGAACACCCATCATCAACTATCCCAACGAAATAGCTGTATTATATAATTTGTTGCGAGGGTACATCAAAACTTGGAAATTCAATCTCCGTAGCACAGGCGAAACAAGTGTTAAGAAAATCGATACAGAGACGTTGATGTCTATCTTCAAAAACAGTGGATTCACAAATTACGATTACATCGATTACAGTGGAAAAGAAAACGGTTTATTGACAATTACTCGCAACCCGTTTGGATTTGTCAACACATATGATATGAAATCAACGAAAGCGCATAAAGGAGGTGCCGTCAAAACGAAGAAAAATATCCCCAAAGTAAAACAGTCAAAAACAAAATCGAAAACAAAGAAAGAGTTGGAATTCTTTAAAAAGGAGAACGGGAAAATAACCATAATTCCATCAAATTCGGCTGAGATAATCGACCACGAAGACACAATTGAATATCATAATAGAACGAATGGACCTCCACAAAAGGGTGCTGGATTATTCGAAGATTACAAAGGGATGAAACTCGACGAGTCGGGTAATTTAACGGACAGCGACTTTAAAAAGACAATAGTGAAAATATTAGGAATGAAGAAGATAGATATTGTAGGAAGAGTCACAGTAGAAAAATACAAATGTCTTCCCGATGATTCAGCCAAATTCTTGGAGTTGTTCATTAATCCAAATAATGGCGAGGTCATAAATAAAGACTTATTTCGACGACGTATTGTGGGATTAACATCATATTTTCGAAGTTCCCAAGAGAAATTAATGCCGCGATTGGAAACAACTGAACGGGGTGAAAACATATACAAGGAAATGGTTGATATGAGTGATTTTCAGTTTGGGATTTATCAGAAAGTCAGAAAAGAAGAACGCGACAGAGAAAAGAGTATTAAGAAACGCGCCAAGAAAAAGTCGGCAATGGCCCAAGCGGTAAATGAAGCGACCACTACAGAGGTATCGTCATCGTATCGTATTTTTTCGCGTTCAGCGTGTAATTTTGCGTTTCCAGCGGAATACCCGCGACCGTTGCCGGACAAGGGTGACAAATCCATAACTGAAAATGAGTTGAATGGTGTCACACAGAAAATGCTGCAGAATATGGAAGATTATATCGGGGAAACGGATGGTAACGACGAGGCAATTGACGAAGAGGTAAATTCGTACCAACAACGAATCAATAAGGTTCTCGAGATTCTAAAATACAATCCTTTGAATCCAAGAGAACAAGAATTCTTAACCAAAGACGGACTGAAATTATACAGTCCTAAGTTTTTGAGGGTGTTGGAGAACATAGAAGATGAATCTCACGAAGGACTCCATCTATTATACAGTCAATTTAGAACAATTGAGGGAATAGGAATTATGAAGTTAGTGTTGGAAGCAAATGGATTTGCCGAGTTCAAACTGAAGAAATCCGAAGGCGGTGAATGGACGTTTGAATTTTCAGAAGAGGATAAAGCGAAACCCAAATTTGTGTTATACACCGGAACAGAAACCGCCGAAGAAAAGGAAATTATTCGTAACATTTACAATAGTTCTTGGGAAATGGTTTCACCAAATATTGTTGAGAAACTCAAACACATATCTCCAAATAATTTTATGGGCGAAATCATCAAACTGTTTATGATAACATCATCCGGAGCTGAAGGAATTAATCTGCGCAACACACGATATGTCCACATCGTGGAACCTTATTGGAATATGGTTAGAATAGACCAAGTGATTGGTAGAGCGCGTCGTATTTGTAGTCACGAAGACTTGGATGAATCGTTGAGAACCGTAAAAGTATTCTTGTATGTATCGACATTGTCCCAAGAACAAAGGAATAGTGATAAAAACGAAGAAATGCGTATAAATGATTTGTCTAAGAGAGATGGAAAAACGATTCATACCACCGATGAAACACTATTGGAGATAGCGAATATCAAAAAGGAAATCAATCAACAAATATTGATGTCTATGAAAGAAACCGCTATAGATTGTTCTTTATACAGCAGTAAATCCGACGAGAATATTGTGTGCTATGGTTCTCAAAAACAGATCAGTTCGAATGATTTTAATTCGTATCCTACACTTGAACAAGACCGTGAAATAAAAGACGCCGATGAATTTGAAAAAATTACTTGGAGTGGTATTGAGGTAATTGACCCATTGAGTGACCACAGATATGCGTTGAATGAAAAAACAAAGGATGTGTATGATTTAGATAGTTATCATAGAGCGCGACAAGGACAAGGAACGTTGAAGAAGGTTGGTGTGTTCATAAAGGATAAAAAGGGGTGGGGAATTGAATTTATGAAATGATATTTGTGATATTTGTGATATTTGTGATATTTGTGATATTTGCGCGTGTTTTTTATATGCGAATTATATAAAAAACCCAATTCCAGTATGAAAAAGATTAGTTTAATAAGTGTATTATTCATACTATCAATAATAGCCGGGATCGTATGTCTCTACACCAATGTGAAAACGCTCGAAAACTTCGAAAACTTCGGAGACTTTAGCAAATACACAAATGTAGAACAAGACCCTCCTAAAAAGATTGCATTTTGCTTTTTGATATACGATAAAATAAACCATCTGGAGCTATGGGAAAAGTTTTTCGAAGGTATTGACCCCGATAAATACAACGTCTATATTCATTACAAATCCAACCAAAATCTTGGAAATTTCGATAAGTATAAACTTCCTAAATGTGTGGAAACAAAATGGGCGGATAAGTCGTTAGTCAAGGCATCCAATCTCTTGTTTACAACCGCTTTTAAAAAGGATTCCAAAAATTATAAATTCGTTTTGCTTAGTAATTCGTGTATTCCTCTCAAACCATTTAATGCGGTTTATGATTTTCTCACACAAAATAGCAAGGGGCATATAAACTCATTTGAAATCGACCGGTGTGGATATTATTGTAAATCCAAGTTCAATCGTGCCTACCCACATTATTTGGCTAAATGTAGTCAGTGGGTTATTTTGAATCGGTTGTTGGTAGAAAAAATCGCATCTGTTGACGAACAAGTGATTGACAAATGGTTTTCGGATATTTGGGCACCGGATGAAATATTCTATTATTCCTTTATCAAATTAAATAATTTGGAAGACCAAGTGAAAGTGTCTAAATTCTCCTCTAACGACGCCACTACATTTATATATTGGAATGGAATGGATTACAAGTTCAATGATCCAATCCACGAGGCAAAACACAAAGTAAAAACATCTCTCCTCAAAAACTATCAAGAAATAAGTGACGAAGAAATAGGGTATCTAATTAATTCAGTGTGTCTTTTTGGACGGAAATTCACTTCTAATTGTTCGGTTGTTTCTGAAAATGGTCGTCAAATACCCATCAAAAATTATCTGTCTAATTATATTTAAGAAATATGATATAAAAGTGTTTTTTATATTTTACTAAAGGTATTCTGTAGGATATGAACGAATCGAATAATGTGATGACGTTAAAAACTGTTCAAGTATCCTCTTTTAAGTTTCTGGCCACGGCGATTAAGGATATTCTCACGGATGCATCTATAATGTTTTCGAAAAACGGACTGCGAATTATTAATTTCGACAAAACTCATACAATATTGGTTAATGTGGTGCTTCACGCAAGTAAGTTTGAGAAGTATGACTGCGACCCGGATAAGATAATCATTTGCGCGAATACCCTTCATTTATTCAAGGTTATTTCTACTATGTCAAATGACGATACACTTTCAATATATATCGAAAATGACGATTATCACGATGGTGTTGTCTCCCATTTGGGTTTACAATATGATAATGGTGATATCAAACAGTGTTATACACAGAAACTGCGGTTGATTGAGCCGGATAATGAAGAGCTCATTGTTCCAGATGTCACCTATTCGACGGTAATCAATTTGCCAACATCGGATTTCCAAAAGATTATCCGTGATTTGAATGGTATTTCAGACCGTATTGAGATTAAGTCTGTGGGGTCGGACTTGATATTTTCTTGCGAAGGTAATTTCGCAAGCAGTCGGATTTTGCGTTCGGAATCGGATGGTTCGATGGAGTTTATTCAAAAACCAGATGCGTCTGTCGTTATTCAGGGTGAGTTTTCGCTAAAGTCTTTGAGCCATTTCATTAAGTGCACGCCATTGTGTAGTAATTTGGAGATGTATTTGGGCAATGATTTGCCTCTTATTGTAAAGTATGATGTGGCATCTTTGGGTGAAATCAAGTTGTGTTTGGCGCCTTTGCCTCCATCATAGAAACAAAATTTAATCGATGATGGATTGAAAAAGATGAAATAGAGTTCGTGATTATAGAGTTCAAGTAATATGTATAGGTATTACTTGAAGAAATATGAGGTGATTGGTACGGATCAAACTCTCATCTTGTATAAAACAAATGCCAGAAACAATCCAAAAAAGTTTTTAGAGAACAGATCAAGAACATTATATAAAACGTTTTTCCATTTGTATGATAATAGAGATGCTACTCCATACAACGCCCATATGGTGGAAAAATACCAAAATGTGGATTTCCCGATGAAAGAATACTTTGCGAATTCCTCGTGAATAATGTAGAACATCGCGAAAAATGGTAAGAACCCAAGAAGTGTTCCGGTCGTGTAGGAGAAAACCTTCATTTCCGAAGCATATCCAAAACCCAACATAAGAGTATTCAACGCGAATATTGACGCCAACGGCACTATATGGTCCATCGTCATTTTATACAGAGACGTGTTCTGTTTATTGTTAACAAAACTCAAATACATTGAATACGTGTACAACATCGAAGGCGTTGTTACTATCCAGTCATAATACCGTATTGGCGTGATATTACCGATGTTTGAGAAATTGGAAACCATCCAAACATAAAACGAGGCTTCTACAAATTGAACCAACAATTCTATAATCAGTAGCCACTTTATTATATTGGCAGACGTATCATATTTGAGAGTGAGTACATAGACATCAATAATTCCTGTTATAGTTTGTATATAAAATGACGCTAATCCTGTTTTATACACTAAATCATTTGTGTTCGACATATGAACCCAACGGATATATATATATTTATTCACGGATATAAATATATACTTCTTTATTAAAATTCAGGTTCGTGTTTCTTAAACAAACACCCCTGTTTCATTATATTTTCAATAGGGACTATCATATCAGGGTCTTGAATCTCCGTATTCTCTAACCATATTTTCACAATACAAAAATGCTTTTTGGGCGAGATTGTGATTCCATTCACACACTCATTTTTGATTTTTAAAAGACTTTCTCCGCAAGTAAGATAAAACAAATTTTTCCATACTTGTTCGGCATTTTTATTACTCACCTTGAATGAAAAACACCCACCGCACCGGTTTCGTTTATCCTCCCATCGAGGGGTAATACCATCTCTCATCAAAAACAACATAGTATTTGTAATTATGTGACCACCAAATTTACTATTGAGAGAAACAACTTCTTCAACAGTATTCAATTTATTCAATATTATCGTATAACTTGATAAATCCCAGTTTTTATTGTCTGGTAAATGGTAATACAAATTCCATTTATCATACAATTTGTATTTAGTGTCGTTTAAAGTTTTAGACACACTCATTAGGCAAAGCACCTATATATATATATATTCAAATTTTTATCTTTATATTGTTTATTATTTATTTTCCACATTTTACGCATCCGTGAGAATTCGGTAGTCATCGTCATTGATTTCCACATACTGGTTATTCGTTAGTTCAACGTAGTTCATATTATTATCAAGAAGTAACAGTTTATAATTCAGATCAAACACATATTCTTCCGATTGGTATGCCAAAGCTCTAAATACGAATTCTTGACTAAATAGTTCATTGTGTTTGACATACCAACTATTAGGAATCTCCAAATTAATCTGGGTTATCATTTGTGGATGAGTATAAACAATTGAAATAAACCGGATTTGTGATTGCGTGTATTTGGTCAAATCGAGTTTGACTGGAAGTTGTCGCGACACATAATACAACGACGAACCCGAACTTTCAAATTTTGTTATAAAAAGGGGGTCATCAGTTTTGTGTGTCATATATTTGCTTTTCTCAAATAATAGAACGTCGTTAATGCTATCCACAACAATGGTGCTACACAACCCGCTCTCAATACTAATGACCATTTCATTATATTTAGGTCTTTCAAAATACTCATATGAAATATAGGAAATAGATGTCCAATTTGTATGAAACGGTTCTACCTTCATATTTTTCATAACACCATACGAATAGGTTTTGAGATATGATAAATAATCTATCGTGTTAGTAACCATCGGGTCTGAATCATATAACATATTGAATCCCACTTGAGAATAATACATAAATGTTCCATACATTAAAACTCCGTTTAATGCCACTCCATAAAACATATTCATCATTTTTGTGCTCAGTATATCAAAATAATCATCAAATGTCTTATATGATTCTTCTGGAGTCTTTGTTTCGGTAAATGGTTTATATTGGTCTATATCATTCAAAGAAATATCCATTACAGGTTTAGGGTGGCTATCCATTTAACAATACACAGTTTTAATCTTTATATTTATTTTGTTATCTCATTTTGTTTCATCATTCTGTTTCAATCGAACATACTCAGACACAAAGTCCCCATCCATAGTTATAGAATGAGTCAAAATATTTGCCAGAATATTTACTGTGTGTTGATTCTGATAAATATCGTTGTATGCATAATCATAGGCCTCATCTAAGAGAGTCTGTGCTTCTTTATCAAACAAATCCTTTATGTAATCTGAATAGCCTCCTCCGTCGTTTTCATCCGAGTTTTCATTAAAAAAAGTCTTCAACTTCGTTCCCATCCCATATTTCCCAATCATTTTTTTGGCAATGGAATTCGCCTGCTTCAAATCTTGTTGAGCTCCCTGAGAAACAAAATCATCGCCATAAAACACGGATTCAGCGGCTTTCCCTCCCAAACATACAATCAATCGTTTCATCAAAAGGTCTTTTGTGTATAACCCTCCATCTACTATATCCGCGCGGGGTTTGAAAGATGTAAATCCTCCCGCTCCATTATACGTGCTCTGTATAGATACCTTCTTCAGCTCAAAATACTTTTCAAACGATGCTGCCAAAAACGCGTGACCAATTTCGTGGAGCGAAACTCTCAATATCGCATCATCGCTCCGCGTATCATTGTCTTTGATAATTCCCACAGTTAGTTTCTGTAACGCATCTTCAATATGTTCGCTTGTTATCATAGTTTGTCCAACACGAACAGCATTTATGGCCGCCTCGTTCACCAAGTTCTTCAATTCTGCTCCGGAAAATCCAGCGGTTTCTACTGCCAACTTGTCTACATCTATATCTATGTCATATGTCTTGTTCAATAAGTGAACGCCCAATATAGAACGACGACTGGATGTATCGGGTAAAGGAATGTTAATTATACGGTCAAATCGACCGGGCCTCAACAACGCATCATCCAATACATCCTTGCGGTTTGTCGCACCTATAACTAATATATCATCATTCTGTGTGAATCCGTCCATCTCCGCTAAAATCTGATTTAATGTTTGCTCTCGTTCATCATTCCCTGCGTTCAATCCGGTGCCGCGTCTTTTCCCGACTGCGTCTATCTCATCCATAAATATAATACACGGGCTTTGTTCTCGAGCTTGACGAAATAAATTGCGGACTTTCGATGCCCCCATTCCAACAAATAATTCTACAAATTCACTGGATGAAACCGAAATAAAGTTGGCATCACATTCACTCGCTATAGCTTTGGCGATTAACGTTTTACCGGTTCCAGGAGGGCCTTCCAACAAAATACCGCGGGGAACCTCCGCGCCTACTTCTCGATATCTAGTGCGATTATTCAAATACGATACTACTTCGGTGCATTCTCGGAAAATCTCGGGGCTTCCCGCCCAACTTGACAACGAAATGTTGGCTTTGATCATATTCACCTTATCATCTTGTTTGATGTTTCCAAAATTGCTTAACGAATTAGTCGGACCCATCGGATTAGGACCACCACCACCTCGAAATAGTGTCAAGGCCGCACGGAAAAACACGAATACGACAGTCGATACGAATAGTCCATTAAACATCGTAAATAGGGTGTCTATGCCACTTTGTAAGGGCGAATTGTACGGGTCAAGAATCGTTACCGGAATATCATTTCTGGTGGCTTTTTCTATTATCATATTTGAAACACTCGCATCGATGTTTGTCACACTATAATCTTCTATGTCATACACCCCATCACTATTCACATCTTTCCGAGCAAATGCCTTTTTCATATCATTCTTCAAAAATATGGTGTCAATATTGTCTACATTTTGTAATAACCCGCTTAGACTTTGTTGTTGTAAAATGTTTTCATTTATCAAAGGGTTTATCGAGACATACCTCCGAATACTTTTATCGTGTGTTTTTTTACAAAGAAATCCACCAATAGGAACCAACGTCATTAATAACGCGGATATTCTCATATTATAGTATTTAGAGTCGTTTGTTTATATTTTATCGTTCAATAAATATTATGATTTTATATGATTCCATAAGATAGATCACACACATACAATATACACACACAAGTCCGATATACACAAAAGATATTGGTAAAATTATATATACTTTTAGAGTATACGCGATTCGCCTCCCTATATGAATCTGGAGACCACAACTAAAAAAAAACTCGTCAAGCCCAAATCGAATAAATCCGTAAAAGTATATAGTAAACAGAGTGAAATTGAACAGAGAATTGAGAGAATTAAAGCAATTGTTCGAGAACAACGACAAAGAGAAAACAGTAAACTACGAAAAACACATAAAATCCAACCTGAAACGGTTATATCTAATATTTCCAAAAAACATCATAAAAAAAATATACAATCTTATAAAAAGGACGTTATGGAAACGCCAAAAAAAAGAAATACTCCAAAACAACACATTAAAGCCTTCCTTAAATCCGGGATCAAATACATCGAATCTCTTGATGAAACGGACATCGAGAAAATATTGAAAGTAACTAATGAAGCCTACCGTAATGATAAACCAATTATCACTGACAATGAATACGATATTGTGTTTGATTACATGAAACACAAATATCCCGAGAATCATATTACGAAAAATATCGGGGCACCCGTAAAGGGCAAAAACAAGGTGAAACTACCATATGAAATGGCATCTATGGACAAAATCAAACCTGAAACCGGTGCCATCAAAAAATATATTTCTAAATATGAAGGACCATACGTATGCTCCTGTAAATTAGATGGTGTAAGTGGTATGTACGTTACTGACCGTAACGGTAACGGCAAATTATACACTCGAGGTGACGGAAAAACCGGTCAAGACGTATCACATTTGATCGAAGTTCTCAATTTACCCAAACACGAAAATTATGTGGTTCGCGGTGAATTTATCATCAAGAAAGATGTCTTCGATACCAAATACAAAACTAAATTCGCCAATTCTCGCAACTTGGTATCCGGAATCATAAACCGTAAATCCATCGATAATAAGACGGCAGACGTGGATTTTGTTGCGTATGAAGTCATCGACCCGCCTTTGAAACCGAGTGAACAAATGGCTAAACTCGAAGACCTCAAACACACTGTTGTCAAACACATACTCCGCGAAAATATCACTAACGAAGCCCTATCGGAAATACTGATGGACTGGCGCGCTAATTACGAGTATGAAATAGACGGTGTGATTGTGACCAACGACGAGATTTACCCGCGAAAATCGGGGAATCCGGACCATTCGATTGCTTTCAAAATGGTTATTGGCGACCAGTTAGCCGAGACCCGAGTGTTGGATGTTGAATGGAATGTTAGCAAGAATGGGCTATTGAAACCTCGGATTAAAATCGACCCTATACAATTGCGAGGTGTGCGGATTGAATACACATCGGGTTTCAACGGGAAGTTCATACACAATAATAATATTGGTATCGGGGCTGTATTGCAGATTGTGCGAAGTGGTGATGTTATTCCATATGTGAAGAAAGTCGTGACCCCGGCTCAAAGACCGCGAATGCCGGATGTTCCTCATATTTGGGACAAAAATCACGTGGAACTTTTAGTGGAAAACGCACACGAAAGTTCTGCTGTGAAATCCAAAAATGTGGAAACATTCTTTTCAAACATTGACGGAATAGGTCCGGGTAATATCAAGCGCATTTATGAAAAGGGATATGATTCTATTTCGAAAATACTGAAGATGTCTGTAGATGATTTCTTAAGTATAGAAGGATTCAAAAAGAAACTCGCCGAAAAAATACACGCTAATATCAAAGACAAAATCGAAAATGCCGACTTGCTGGAAATAATGGACTCTTCCAACAAATTAGGCAAAGGGATCGCACGAAGGAAACTCAAACTTATGTTGGACGCATTCCCAAACATATTGCAAGATGAAGCGACGGACCAAGAGAAAATCGACAAGTTGAAAACCATTAGTGGTATAGGCCGCGAAAACGCCACGGAGTTTGTCAAACACATCCCATTATTTATGGAGTTTTTGAAAGAATGCGGTTTAGAAGGAAAACTCGATCGGATTTCTGTGGAGGAAATCCCAAAAGGGGATAAGGACCATAAATTGTATGGAAAGAAAGTGGTCATGACGAAATTTCGCGATAAAGAAATAAGTGACCGATTGAAAGACATCGGTGCGTTTGAAGAAAATTCGATGAAGAAAGACACATATGTTTTAGTTGTGAAATCTTTGGAGGATGTTTCTTCGAAAACTGAGTATGCGAAAAAACACGAGATTCCTATTGTATCTATCGATGTTTTCAAAGAGGAATATCTGAAATAAATATATACAAATTGGAAAATGCCTCGCAAATTGAAAACGTCTACGTTTAGGAAAACTCAACACAAGAAAAAACCGAGAAAATCATACAAAAAAACTAACGCTAAAACTTATAGAAGAAGGAAAGTCGTTGGTGGTGTTAACGAAGGAAAATCTACGAAAGAACCTGCGAAAAAAGCAACTTCAAATGCCCCGAAACCAAAGCCTGTAGGTCTTGGCGGAATTAGAAGAAGTCCCAAAAAGGATGATCTTAAAAGTTATGGCGAAATAGCACAAGATAAAGCCAGTGATGAGTTAGCTGATTTGTTAGCCAAACTGAACAATGACTCAAAATAAAATCCAAGAGTATCAGAAGGTGGTTTGTAAATATTCACATATTATACTATACAATATGTTAATTCAGTTTTCACCAATAAGAAGTGGTAGTACATTAGTATTTAATATTTTACGATTTTTAGGGAAAAACTCAA
>Ga0209092_10000455_pt1 | contig 39834 bp, 22 predicted proteins | sample FraStrMetagenome_FD_187446 | JGI IMG/M metagenome (GOLD analysis project Ga0209092, IMG submission 187446) | Marine eukaryotic phytoplankton communities from Arctic Ocean - Fram Strait ARC3M Metagenome (SPAdes) (version 2) | ecosystem: Environmental > Aquatic > Marine > Oceanic | place: Fram...
AACTTGTATCTGTCAATACAAAACAAACACAGAAGTAAGCTACGACTTAAATGTATAAAAATAAATAGACAAATATCTTTTACCTTAGAACACTTTATATGTGTATGACTTTTCTCCCAAAGATTGAAGATTCCGAAATTTTGGGGAATTCACTCAATACAAATTAAGAAAATAAAAAAGCATTTTTATGCATCCACGTGTAATATTAAATCGACTCGAAAATCATCGAATTGGTCAAAAAAAACGGATTTATAACCGGACCTTATATTTTTCTGTTACATATACAAGAATACTCTTTGCACCCCGTGTATATCTAAGAGCGAACTGACTGTACACCCCTGTATATCGAGTAAATAAATGCATACGATAATTTTCTTCAATTCACCTTCACATTTCCGATATTTTATCGGGATTGTTTGTATTTGATTAAAAAGTTTCTTAGAATAAATCTTCAATTTTGCCATGTTTTGTTCATAGAACCAGTATTAAAAATACAGATTCATATGAATTGGCTGAGTCTGATTTGATTCATGTGCGTAGGAGGAGTGATCTTAGTCATATTTGATGTCACGCTATATTTTACTCCAACACTTACGACTGATCACCAAATAAACTTTCGAAATTTTGAAATTGAAGTGATCAAAAACTTTCCTAAAAACTTGAGGATTGCTCCCTAAATGCCTTATATTTCTTTCAACCACTTTAACAAACACCCCAAAAAAAAAAATACGTAAACTAGAGAACGACCCCTCTCCATGGGATTTTGCCGTCTTTTGTGAATTGCCGACCGAGACCTTCTTCAACTTCCAAGTTTCGCATATCGTTGGATTCCTTTCTTACCGGACTCCCATTGTGTGCAATCTCATCTTCTATCGCTATTTTAACCTTATTTTAGGAAGAAAATAGCAAAAAACGAGCAAATCCAGTTTGGTTCCGCGCCTTTTGTCCTCCTCAAGCAGTTTTAGACCTATACAAAAACTAAATAGCTCTAAGCTGAAATATATTTGATCAGCTACTGTTTTCGAAACTCCGATTTGACCTTCCATATAGGACTCCGCTCCATCGGCATCGCATTTTTGGCCATCCTCGCTCGCCAATCAGGAAGACTCAAGACCAGATTGTATTTTCGCCGTTTGCATTTAGAGAATCAATTCGTTTGAATTTTTTAAATCAGAATCTGCTTCTAAGTATTTCCTTCCAAATCCGCACTGATCAACGACTTTTCCAAGATTCAAATTTCAAAAGTTTACTTAGAAGATTTTCCGACGAACATCACCTCGAACTTTCATCTGATTACGTCACCGGAACGGGATTCAATTTATAAACAGAAATACGCATCAGGTAAAAGCAAACTTTCTGAAAACGTGATTAAAAGACCTTAAAGTAAAATCAACGAGCTTTCAAAGAATTGATCTCTGGATATATCGATTTCATTCGAGAAATGCAACTTTTAGAAATACTCTTATTACGCTACATCAACGACGCGGATTTTAAAAAACATATTGACGAACTAGAACTTCTTTCCGAAGGCGAAGTGCGCATAGACAGAGTTTATCAGCCGACCGAGACTATCCCGATTGATAGATTAATTCGACACTTTAATTACAAGTGGAAAATTGCTAGCCTACGTTTACGAGTAGCCCATTCGGCTTTGTACGACTTTTTTAATTCAGAAAATCTTTACAGATTCGACGAAACACCAAATAGTCACGAGCAGGTCATTCAGATAACAAAAAGACGACTCCTTAAGACAAATTTTATTGAAGACATTTGTTATATTACTCTCCAGTTAATACAAAACAATTTCTCGCCCACGGTTTCAAGCAATATTCAAAGGGATCATTTGGAAATTGCGTATCATCTTCTCGACCAATTAGGCAATCAATAGGAAATTTTTCTATCAAACTCAGGCGGTAACAAGTTAAATCATTCTCAGTTATCGAGATACCATTATCCACGTTATCAACAGAAAACGATTCAACTGACTAAGTTTATGATAAACTTGGAAATCAAAATTCTTCGTTTTTTAAACGACTCCACCCTGAACGAGCTTCGTAAAGAGTTGACGCTTTTTTCGAAAGGTTTCATTTATATTCGAGGGAGAGCTTCACCAGAATCCAATCCAAAATTCGAGGATTATCTGTGTCATTTTAGGCAAAAGTGGAGAAAGTTGTACCTTCGAATATTCAAAGAACACTGTGATTTATACTGTTATTTTTGTGATCGCAATCATTTCAATACGAAACGAAACTGCAATTCTATCGGGGATATTATTTGGGCGACTGAGTGTCAGTTAGCGGACGTTAACTTCACGAGAGATATTTGTCATTTCACTCGACATATCATTCGAAACACACTTCACCTCCAAAAACTACAAGATACAGAAAGCTCGCGTATTAGTCGAGCACATAGTCTATTCGAGGAGGAATTTGAGAAGGTCACTACATCATAATCCAATCAAAATATAAAATAGACTATTTCTGAGATACGTGAATTATTTATTTCCCCAGTCAATATAATGCATCATACTCCACCCCCGCAATCATGCCCTCCATATATACCAGCAACCCAAATCACACCGGATTCTATAGACGAAATTCCTACCCAAGAGAATTCATTATTCACACAAGAATCTAGAAGGTTTTCATTTCAACAGATCCAGCATCCAAATCATCAGAGTAGTAATAGGAATTATTATGACCAACTCTTTTCCTCGGACTCCGATAACGATGAGTTTGGTGAATCATCTGACATGTCCATTTCGGACTCAGACAAGTCTATATATTCTTCATCAGATAATGTTCATAATACCAGAAATTATTACAATCAACTTTTTTCCTCGGACTCCGAAATCGACGAAAATAATGAACCATCTAACAACGAAAAGTCCCCAGATAAATCTAAGTCAATCCCAAATTCAAAAAATAATATGAGATCTAACAATACGTTTATCTTCGACAATATCTCCAGTATATCAAATCGGCTCGCAAACGCGATTGACAACAGTTCAGATATGTCTATATCCACTACAACAAATTCATCCTCGAATACATCCTCCTCTACCTCGATATCTAGCAACTCTGATACTTTATCATCAAATAGCGAGTTATCCCAATTCGATGAATTGAACAGTGTGGAGGAATGGAAAGATGGAAACGATACATGGGGAATTACCAGTTTGTTAAGTCAAAAAGAGGTAGATAATCTTCTTGGTGTAAATGAAATAGAAAGACCTAAACCAACGATAGAAAAACTACCAAATCAAGATATCGACAAAATTGGCACTTATAATATAAGAAATAAGTATGACCACGATTTAGCAGCATACTTTATGATGAAGGAAGACTTAACCTTCTTATCTTTACAGGAGCCTTTCGCAAATGTAAAAGAAGAGTCTAAAACATGGTCGTCGTACAGAATCAATGAGTTAGATTCTGCAAGAATTACTTGTTACGAAACTCCCTTTCAAGTCATTTTATTCGATTCTTGGAAATGGGAAGGTAAAATTATTTCTCCATTTCACAGTATTCATCACGGCAGAGCGACGTCGATTGCATTCGAATTCGGAAAAGGACAAAAATTAGGAATCATTTCGGTATATGCATCAACCAAAGAATGCACAAAAGTTTTACAAGAAGACGAAATGTCCAAATCATCGAAATTAACTACTGCAGTTAAAAAAATGATCAAAACCTTATATCACCAATTCCCAGGAATCTGTGTCATGGTAATGGGTGATCTTCAGGAAACTATTACGACTACCGATGTAGATAATCTGGGAAAATATCGTAAAGAATATAATGAAAATGGAATTCTGGCTAGTTTATTACCCACACATACCTCCATTGTACGGGAACACAATCCAGAATTAAAATATATCACCAGACATGGAGAAGTTGGGGGGCGAGGAATCGATCACATACTTTTTCCAAGATCCTTCAACACCGAAAAATGGATAAGCTCTACAAATATCGATAGACCAGCAGGAGCAACATATTTTCCATCGGATCATTCATTTATCTTCTGCAATATTCACAGACATGGTCAAAATAATAACGAAGATAGTGTCGAGGAAAGAAAGTTTGACTACAGGAAAATATGTAACATCAAATTAAAGCTACAAACATCCAATGATGGCGAAACAAATCTTACTCTAGATGACACTCAATTTAAGGATTGTGAGGAATTCAAATTACAGAAACGGTTGTATGAAGCAATCCAGAAAGCCACCAATGATTCCAGCCATTCATCAAATTATTATTTAAACGAGATTGAAGATAGAATCAAATATCTGTACAATGAATTATGGAATGAGGGAATACGTCAGAAAACGGATGGAAGCAAAAATAAATTAGTCAAAATAAAAGAAGACCATGCAGCAGAACTTTCGTTCATTCTTAGGAAATTTCAGACGGGTGTTAAGGATGTATTAACTGGAATGGATTGTTTTAAAGATCATAATCAAAACAGTTCGGCTGGGATTAGAAGAGGAAGGTTAAGGCAAGAAAAAGGTTTTCATTTTACCAAATCCTGGCCAATTCCCTCTAAGCTGCGATATTTAAAGGTAACAGCAAAAGTAAAAATTCATCTCCTCAAACAAATTCTATACTTTTGCAGAGATTATAGATTTAAGAATATAATGCCGGAACGAGATCAAGATCTTCAATCTTTAGAGAAATCATGGATCAAAATTTTTGAAAACGGCAGATTAGAAAGAGATTCCAAGGAATGCTATCATAAAATAATAGAAGAACTTTTCAAAAGAGAGAAGCATGTGCAAGCCATTCAATTCGAAAAATCTTCTAAACAGGGACAGTGCAAAAGGGGTACCAACTTAAACTCCGAAATGGAAAATAATGAAAATAAATTAGTAAACACTCCCGAAAATGTCACCAAATTGATTAATCTCTGGTTACATGAATCCAACTGTGATCATGCGTTCAACACGGAAAAAGGAAAATCCGACCAATACACATTCCTATCAGACTCATCCGATAAATACCTGCACCCAATAAAAAATTTAGACCTAAAACATATGATTGCTGGAGATCTTGAGGATGCCCGAAATTTCTATGCAAAAATCCAGGAGTCCATGAACATTTTAAGCAACTTTTATAACAAAATCTCAAAAGCTCAGTTCTGGTTTAAGCATTCCACTCTATCATATCTTCTGGACACAAATAATATTGCACAATTTTCGAGTAAATTAATGCACAAGAATAAGAATGCACCAGCCACACATTCAGAAATTTGGGACCCAACTACTCAGGCTATGCGTCGGTGTAAGAACGAGTACGAAGAATTAATAGCAACGAGTGAGCACCATAATCGGTGGATGGCTAACTCACAAGCCGAGGAAGTATGTGCTTTCGCCAAATTGAAAGTAGAAGGAAAGTTAGGAATCAGAGGGATCAACCTACATCCGGATAGAATCATCACAGAGGCAGATATACCTAAGTTAGTCCACAATGGGGACAAACTCTCGAAAGATATGAAAAAGCAATTCATATCGGCACACGGGGCTCATACGGCAAATTTATTCCGACCGCCGAATCAGGACAGAGAGGAGCTATATTATCCATTCTATTTGAAGGATGTAAAAGATAGAATGAATGAAGAAAGCAGTTTTGAGGGGAATTTTATGAAAGCCTTAAGCACTACACCCACCAAAGCAAGATACAGTGGATTTCATATGGCGGTCATAGGACGTTTCGGGGAACGATGGCAAAAGGCCTTATTACATATTACCAAATTGATATTAATACTAAGGTACATCCCCACTGATCTTAAAAGAATGGCCCGGTTTCCGATCCCTAAACCGGGCAAAATCAACGAATATCGTCCGATCAGTTTATGCCATGATATTTATTGTTTTGTGAATGGAATATGCACAAAATACACCAGCGCAGGCATTGAAAAAGCAAATTTCTTGCATGATGGGATAGTGGCATATAGACCAGGTAAAGGCTGCCATTCATTGGTAACAGTGGAACAATGTTTTAGTGAGGATTGCTTAGAGCATAATCTACCGGCCGCACAAATCGATGAAGACGAAGAAAAATTCTTCGACCGGATTCCAGTAGAAATCCTACTAACGGCTATGCACGTTAATGGTTTCCCGGAACAAGGATTTTTGGAGATCAAAGCGAGTGGTATGGGAGCTAAATACGTGGACATCATTACGAAAAAGGGGATCGCATATGCTAAGTTTATATGCGGGTTGGAGCAGGGCAACCCTGATAGCCCAACAGTAGCCAATCTCGTAATTAAACTAAAGCACGATGTTTGGAACTACATTTCGGATAAGGCTGCAACAATCTTCGCACGCAACGATGAAAAAACAAAAGGAAAATACACTTTTAATACCGTTGATGTTCAAGATGGCCCAATTACTATATGTAAAATTGGGTACTGTGATGACAATTCAAAATATTGTTTTATCAAAAATGAAGAAGATTTAAATTGGTTAATTAAGTACTATTTACAACTGGCAGGCGATCTTAGCATGGTTACTAAGATCGGAAGAAAAGGATCTAAAAGCGAGATACAATTTTTTAACGTATCAGCAGAGTTCGCTCTAAAAATAAGGAAATGCTTCTCCTCCGCGTGGAGTTTTATCCATGATGCTCCAATTACCGAAGAAGTTCCAATTAAAATATGTCTGAAGGAAAAAGAGATACAAAAATTCATGGAAATCAGTAATTATGAGCAGTTAGATCAGGAAGCACAGATTAAATGGGATAAGATTTTGTTTCCCAAAGCTCACCGACATTTGGGTCTTACTGGAACTTTATCAGGAATGACGAACGATACATGTTCTAAAATTCTATTCAAAATGCGAGAAAGAATAAAAAACTTGAAAATTCCACATATGCAAGACAAAGCCCAGATGAAGTGCTTTAATATGCTTTGCAGTACAATTCACAGTTTTGTCCCACTTCAAGCAGGATATGGCGCAGGAGAGTTGGAAAAAATTGATAAAGAAGTCGTCAAATTGTTAAAAAGATCAAGGGGTTTGAGTAAAACTGATGCGAAACATTCGATTTTCTTACCTACATATATGGGCGGTATGGGAATCAAATCCATTCAGGATGTAGACATGATAAGTACTGCCAGAGAATTAGAAATTATCTCAAATGGAAACTCTATAGATTCAGATGCTTTTCGCACAAGACTTGCAGCAATTCCAAACTATGCCGATGCCGAAGTCGACTTCTGTACTAATCATGCATGGAAAGCTTTCAAAAAGCTAGCAGGATTTGGTATATATTTGAGGGACAAGTCTGAATACATTATAAATGCAATCTTCGCACGCATAGAGCAACTACCTCGCTATCAAGGCATTGGATCTGGTAATTTTTCAAATGGAAACAAGCCCTATTTAGGAAATGGAAGAAACAAAAATATCGAAATAATGTTTGGAGGAACCGTACATAGAATTCTGAACTTACTGCAATCAGTTGATTGGAATATTCCCAAGTTTCGCTCAATATACACCAAAAAATCTCCGATCGATTTAAGAAAGTTGGTGCAGTTTAGAAACGAAGCTTGTATTGCTAATTTTTACGAATTAACTTCTGTATATTCATGTTGGGAATGGGTGAATACGGGAGAAGATAAAGCCATACCAACCAACAAATCAACATGGACGCATATCAACATACCGGAACTGATCAAAAATAAATTTCCACGGACCTATTGGCAACTTTCTGAAGATGATGTAAAAAAGGAAGCGAAAAAGTTATTAGACATCAATTTTTTCTCATCCAAAACAAAACATAAGTATTTGAAAATTTGGGAACAAATTCTAACGTCACTTTCTCCAGTTTTTGTTGCAACAGACGGGGCCCATGAAAATGGCAAATCAGTTGATTTATGCCGACAATCACCTTCCAATGATTCAGGAAACAATACATCAGCAGCATTTGTGCTATGTATCGCAGATATGGAAAATGATGAGTATAACAATGACGCACATAGCATACAAGAATCATGGGAACATAAACCAAGCGTACCATTACTTTGCAGGGTTAGTTCCTTGCCCAATCAATTTGGTACCGATACTACAGATGTCGCTCACGGGGAAGCATTTGCATTTGCAATGCAGGAGTGGGCGTTACCGCATAGAATACCTCGAATATTGATCACAGATAGTGAATCTGTAAGAAATGTCGGTCTAAACCTGCGCAAAAGGAAAAATGTCAAAATAGACAGGAATTTAGTGAGAAATATCATAGGAGGGGTCAGCAAATTTATAACAAGTGATTTACTTTCATACTTCAATGAGCAAAGTTTCCAAGCAGCGAGTTCCACCAACACGATAGAGGATCCGTCACAGATAAATGAAGCGATCACCAATCTACATTCTAGAATGAAAGATATGGAGGATTTCGCTATTCGATGGACTGACACAGATGAAGAGCACGTAGATAAGGATTCGAATAGATTTGGTAAATGGAGAAAAGACTATTATGACTCACATAATAATAGGATTCTCTTTAAAGTAAATTCTCATCAGTTGAATAGAGAGGGTAATGCGATTAAAGATAGACCACGATATCCAAAATTGACGCCAAACGTATGTTTACTAAACATGAACCATCACGCCGACAGAGCAGCTGATCTAGGCAAACACTTTCAGAAAGAGGAAGTATGCCATCAATATTCCCAATTATCAAGACCTTCATCAATACTTAGATACCACTTCTCATGGGGGGGACGCATAGTGGATCGTCATATAGGAGAATTTGTTAAGGGTAAAATTGACTCAGAAAGATTACTTAGAGTTCAAACCAAAGCTACTCAAGGCCTGGCATGGCGTTTTATGGACCATATGACAGCAGATTGGAAAAAAGTAAATTTACATAGGGGGTGGAAAAGAGCCTTGATGGGACTCAGTAGAACACATACCAGAAGTATGTATAAATCCGAGATTTACAGAAATGGATGCGCAAGAGAAGCCGAATCACGATGTCTTTATGAACAAGAAAAGGAAGAAAAAATGAATACGAAATTTTCCAACAAAAATCATTTAATTTCTAAGTATTCGAAATGCATGTGGTGTCCGAACTATTCATCCATTCCATCTCCGCATGGAAATAGAAAACATGCGATGCTAAAATGCACACACCCAGATCTTCGCAATTTCCGCAGGAAAATGACAAACCTGATAGAGCAAAAAGTTAAAAATTTATTTATAATCTTGCGATCGGCAACTGATGAAGAATATATGGAAGAATTATTTCAAAACTTGGAAAAAGAATGTTTATTTTTACAGAAATCTACATTGGGAAGATGTAAAAAGTCAAAATATGTAGAAAGATTTTCATACGTATCGCTAGAGGATTTAAAAAAGAAATATGAAATCACCAACTCAATGGAAGGGTGTACGATCCATGATACTTTCTGTTCCGAATTATTGGGCATTATTCCACAATCCATAGCCTGCACCATACAAGACAAGGATTTATGTTTGTTGGATGCTTTCTGGCTGGGATTAATACCAAAGTCAATAAACACCATATTATTGAAGAATTGCAGCAAAGAAAATCTATTCCACTTTATCCCAGATTCAACATCATGCACAGCTTTGGCGAAAGAATTGTATATAGCCTGATCGGAAATAGAGGACTTGATAATGGCAAAAGCCATCGGCCTGCACCGCATCATAGGTCATATAAGCAAAGCAAAAGAAAAAGGTTTTAGAAAAGAAGAAAATAGTTTAAATGCAGCGCGTGCATCGATCATAACAGATACTGATATAAGCTCACATGAGAACTGTGCAATGAACACAGAAGCAGAGGAAAGTGTCAAGAAACCTAAATTGTCACATGGAACACCAATACCAACTCCGACCAAATCTCCACTCACATCAAAAAAATTAATTTTTTTCAAGGGCATTACCTGTAATCACCAAAACAGCCGATGGTGTTTAGATCAATCCTTCAATGCAAATAAAATTGAGGAGCAAAGAAAACATTGTGTAAGATGCTCTAAATTTTGCACGGCAATGAAACAGGGAGCAGAAACTTTAGATAAAATCCAGGGATCCAATAATGTTACTGAAATCAAACAGTTACAACACATATTCACGACAGCAACCACCACCGGGATAAACTACGCTTCTATGATGCACTCGCTTGAGAAATGTCAACGCGATGCAGTGTCTTCAACCGAGGCGAAGTACACCAAAAAAACTAAAATTCTTGATAGACATAAACTAATTTGCAGGATCCTAGTTCATACATATCGAACAACTCCTTCCAGTAACAAACAAAATCAACTACATCATCTAATTCCTTCAATTGCAACAAGAATCCGAAAAGGTATAACAACGAGCCACACTCTAGCCAAGGCAGTTCCCAAGCGTTTTCAAGCAGCGACAACACATGTATCCAACACATCATCAAACAACCCACTAGTCATCGAAATACAGGATTCACATTCGCAACAAGAACATATCAATATAGAGAACTCACCATTACCATCAAGCACCGAGAACACGATAAGAAGGCTGCAGGCAGAAGTCCTATTAGAAAGAAACTTCATTTCGGATGAAGCAATTACAATAGCAGTAGAGGTAATACGTCAGAGCGCAGGACAACACAATATATTTATTGCACATGGATTGGCAAACATCAATATACTTGCCTGGGGACCAACTCAAGGATGGGAGCGGTTCAGCAGAATTTTCAACTCACGTGTTGCATCTTTCAGAAAACCAAATGGAATTTACATAATCCCAGTATTTCAATCTGGTCATTGGTATATGACCGTCGTTCGAAAGATGAACAGATTCTTCGAGGGATGGACGCTAGATTCACTTCAAGACAGAGAAGACGGAGATGATATGCGCAATCGAATCCAGGAAGCCTTTACGGGACGCAGGGGCAACATAGAGTGGAGACCAATTCATTGTTACAGACAAACGGAATGCGAATGTGGGCCCCGTACAATCAACGGAATCTGGAAACTTTGCAAAAGCTTAGAAGATGGGGTAAGTATAGATCAAAGCATCAGGAATGCTTCAATGGTAAACCAGAGCACGGACCTTTATGAACCCCAGCAGATACGTAGGTTCGCGGCCGAAATAATTGGACGGCACACTAGGGAGATGCGATCCGAATCTGTTACATTTAGACAGAGAGGATCGCAAGTAGTAGCAGGAAGAACCACCGAAGGTAGGAAGCGCAAGCATAGGCGCGGCTAATAATGCCAAACACCGAATGGGCACTGTGTGTTATTATTGATATTTTGATGTGATATGAATTTTTGGGAGGATACGAGATGAATTTACGCAAGAGCGGGGTGGTGACGTAGGAGAATGGAGAAGGGTTATTATTGATATTTCCATGTGATACGAGCTTTTGGGAGGATACGAGATGAATTCACGCAAGAGCGGGATGGTGACGTAGGAGAATGGAGAAAGGGGGTCCCGAGTCCCCGTTGGTAAAGCTTCGGCTTATATACACCTTCTGCAGACTCGTGCGTAAGCACGGACGGGACCCTTGACGGGGTGGTACGTGAAAATCTTGTCTACGCCGCAGTGCGATCAAAGTATGACACGGTAAAAAAATAGCATACATAAACATAAACAAACACCCCAAAAAGAAAACCTTATTGCCTCAGAGCCTCAAAGGAGTTGGAGAGGTCTGATCTGAAGCTTGAATCATTCATTCAACAAAAGAATATCGTGTCAACTTTCGTTTTATTTAACAAAAATAAAGAAAAAATTAAGATTTACTTCAAAATTACTTAGATAAAATTACTTACTGTACTAAAACCTACTGTAATGTACTGAAAAAGCACATTTTGTTTCAACAGATAGACATTTTTCTCTCCTCTGCTATCCAGCAGTACGTTTCTTTTTTCTTTACTCCTAATATTTTTTTGAGAAAATCGTTTTTTTGTTTTCAAAATTTAAATTTATATTTTCTTCGGCAATCGAATCTTAGTCTCAGAGGTCCTTATCATCGCCCTATTTACTTAGCCTCTTCTGGAAGCTTGTAAAGAATCTAATTCAATGGTATGTTGAATGTTTCTTGATGGTTCCGGTACCTTTTTCAATCGCCCAAAATCTCCGACTCTCGAATCTTGAATCTCGACTCCGTATTCCCCCTATCCTTTTTTCCAACACGAAAAACAATCTATTGTACGTACTACAAAAAAAACCACAGAGTTACTCCATCAATAGCTTATGTAGACTGCCTATGGGGAAAATAGAATAGACGATCTCACCCAAAACAGGACCGATATTCTGCAAATCTCCATCCCACTACATCTATAGACTCTGAGGGTCAAGCATTAAATCCTTTCAAGCTTTTAAGATTTTAAATCAGGCCTTTCGCGTGTTGTAACCTCATGACAAAATTAGCATGAAAAATGACCTTTAGTATTTTTTATCCAGAGATAATACATGGGAGGTCAATCTAGTTCTAATTAAGTTCTAAAATGAACGAAGATACGATTATGAAAAATGGAACCCTTTTGTTTCTGGTGCTATCGAAAAAGTTCTGTTGTTCTTTTTGGGATTAAGAATAAGAAACGTCATCATAGTTCTACGGCTAGCTTGATTTTTTTTAGTGGACAACTTTCTACACTAAAATCGTATTCAAAAAGAATATTCCGATTCTTGCACTTCTTAAGTGTTCATTTCTGTTGAATAAATAGTGAGTAAAATTCGAAAGAATCTTTAACATTTTTATTTACATAAATATAAAGATTCGTCTCACTTATTAAAAAGATACCTTTCGTACGAAAAATCTTTTTGATTTTAACATATTTAGCAGTTATGAAGAGAATGAAGCACAGCTCTCTAGACACAGCAACAAACAGACAATAAATTATCTACACAAACAATTAATTCTTATTCCAACAAACCGAAAAAAATACACTTGTAAACAAAAATGACAATCCTGAAGTATAATCTTATTTTTATTCTCTATGCACTCTTTATTCCTTTACTTACTGCTCAAACACTACTTGTTACTGAGATAGCCGACCCAAACGATAGCTCAAATGGTCGTTTCGTAGAGATTTTTTCTCCCAACGGAGCTGGTCAAACCATTGGCCAGATCAGTGGTGAAGATATTTACCTTATCAGATGGACAAATGGTAATTCAGATCCGACTACAAGTACTGCTATCACTTTGACAAGTAAAGTTATTGGTGTTGATGGATTTCTCATTATTTGTCGCGACGTCGCCTTTTTTGAGAGTGAATATGCAGCCTCATGTGATTATGGTGGTGCATCCGGAGGACCAGTCGATTCTAATGGCGATGATCAAATTGCCATTGTATCATCAGCAGATGGCTTAGCAACATTTAATATTATTGATATATTTGGTAAACCAGGAGAAGATGGTACTGGTACGGACCATGAGTTTGAAGATGGATATGCTGAGCGTGTATCAACAGTCTCATCCCCTTCACAGATCTGGGATGTGGATGAATGGATTATATTTAGTGATGCAAATACACCAAAAAACTTGCTTGATATGAGTCCTCGAGAATGGGACGGTGCTTCTACACCTAATCCTACGCAATCTCCTACTTTGTCTCCAACAATTGGCGCACCAGAAGCAACGTTTTTTATTACTGAGATAGCCGACCCAAACGATAGCTCAAATGGTCGTTTCGTAGAGATTTTTTCTCCCAACGGAGCTGGTCAAACCATTGGCCAGATCAGTGGTGAAGATATTTACCTTATCAGATGGACAAATGGTAATTCAGATCCGACTACAAGTACTGCTATCACTTTGACAAGTAAAGTTATTGGTGTTGATGGATTTCTCATTATTTGTCGCGACGTCGCCTTTTTTGAGAGTGAATATGCAGCCTCATGTGATTATGGTGGTGCATCCGGAGGACCAGTCGATTCTAATGGCGATGATCAAATTGCCATTGTATCATCAGCAGATGGCTTAGCAACATTTAATATTATTGATATATTTGGTAAACCAGGAGAAGATGGTACTGGTACGGACCATGAGTTTGAAGATGGATATGCTGAGCGTGTATCAACAGTCTCATCCCCTTCACAGATCTGGGATGTGGATGAATGGATTATATTTAGTGATGCAAATACACCAAAAAACTTGCTTGATATGAGTCCTCGAGAATGGTCAGGAAGATTAGGCTCTTTCCCCTCATTTTTTCCATCCATTTCTATATTGCCTTCTACCCAATATGCACCAAGTAGCTCGCCAAGTTTTTTTCCGTGTACTTCATCCTTGAATATTCTTGTATTGAAATCTAGTTTCGCAACTTATGATCAGCAACATGTTTTCGTGTGTAACGCATATGTAACCGCAATTGTGTACAATGGATTTTATATTCAAGAATCCTTGGACGCCAATAGTGGCATATTTGTTTTTGCTACACAGGTGCCAATCAATTTACATAAGGGAAGTGAAGTCCAAGTTGGTGGGATCCTAAAAAACTTCTTTGGTCTTGTTGAAATTGAATCCTCTGAAGTAAGCGTAGTCAGTAATAGTTCGTATCTATTTCCTCCAATATTGATCGAACTTCCGACTGACACAACTAGCCTCTTTGACGATTATCAAAGCATGCTAGTGGAATTTGTTGGGGCTAAAAGCATGGCTATTGTCGTTAGTGAATACTTTAATCTCGATAGGTTTGGTGAAATTCTTGTTTGCGCCGCAAACAAGAACGAGTCTAGGATATATCAATACACGCATATGAATGTGCCCAACACGACGGGATACAATGCCCACATAGAATTACTTGAGAAAAGTTGCATCACCATTGATGATAATAATCCTTCTCAAAATCCTGATCCTATTGCATATGGAGGTCTCTATGTAGCTAATTCCAGTTCAACATTTAGAGGAGGCACACATATATCAACCTTGAGGGGGCCACTCTTTTATTCTTTTGGAAAGCACCGCATTGCAACTCTGTCTACCTCTGATTTAACTTTTGATCAATCAACAAATACACGAAAAGAAGTACCCAATTTGGCACCGCTTGGTACTCTCATTGCTGTTGCCAATTTGCTCAATTACTGGACTACAATAGGAACAAGCTCGACTTTGAGAGGTGCTGATTCTGATGAAGAGTTTTTGAGACAGTACACCAAAACTGTGCTAGCTTTGTCTTATATCAATGCAGATGTGTTTGGATTCGTGGAGCTGGAAAACGGCCCTGCATCATCTATTGATTTGCTTGGAAAACTGAATAACTCAACGAACAAAATTTATCAATCTGCCTTCTTAGAATTAGGATATACTACAATTGGAAGTGATGTAATAAAGGTCGATGTTTTTTATGACTCTGCAAAGTTCACTCTTGTCGATGGTGCTATTTTGACCGATTCCGACGTGCCTATGAATATTTTGGGACGTTCGACTTTAGGTTATATTTTCAATGGAGCAAGTCGTGTCCCGCTAGCAGTGACATTAGAAGAACTTTCTAGTGGAGAAATGTTTACTATTATTGTGAACCACTTCAAATCAAAGGGTGATTTTAGCGGAAATGCTATAGGACTGGATGATGATTTAAATGATGGTGCTGGTCACTACAATCTTGTAAGAACTCTTAGTTCTGAGGCCCTGATCCATTGGATCGAAAATGATTCGTAAGTTAGAACGATTTTGAAATTATGTCATAAAACGATCTCACATTTTCTTTTATCAAACGCCCTTGTTTAGTTTTTTCGACACAACAGATAACATTATTATCACTGGGGACTTGAATGCATATAAAATGGAGCCACCAATTACGTACTTGATTCAAAATGGATTCGTGAGCGTTTCTGATCCTGAAGAACACTCCTACTTATTTGACGGTCAATTTGGGTCTCTTGATTATATCCTTGTCAAAAGCGAGGCTTCAAAATATGTTACAGGTTCAGCTGTTTGGAATTGCAATGCAGACGAACCTGACCTTATTGATTATAATCTTGATTTCGGACGCAGTAGCAGTCTTTTTGATGGTTTTATTCCAGAACGATTCTCGGATCACGATTCTAAACTATTATCACTAAATTTCACTTTGACTACACCAATAAAAGGCCATCTTTCAGGGTGGTTAATTGGACCAGCTGAATTTACACTCATTGGGAATAATTACTTGGACGGCTCTTTAGGAGTTTCTAATGAAATTGGGGATAAAGTCACACAAAATGTTTCAATAAGTCTTTATGACTACGGCTGCGAAAACAAAAAAGACACAATAAACAACACAAACGCAGTAATAATTGAATCAACTAACTTCTCCCCTTCATCGTTCGGTTATGTTATCAGTATTTCTCATCCAAACCTGGGCACTGACACAGGAGGTTTCGTTTTTATGAACGCAAATCCTTCATTAGGTAAAATCAAGTTTTGTACCCGTGTATCTACTTGGGAAGGCTCCACTCAGGTATTTTTCCGTGAAACTAATTTCGTTTTAAGCTATGATTTGACTGAGAATAATTTCAATCTCACCTCTGTTGAAATTGATGAGAATGACCCTGGGAGTTTCATCGCCGATGTAGATACTGAATTTTTCATTAAAGCTTGTCAATGCAGTGAATATGCATGCATTAGTACTCCACATAATCTCAAACAGGACGAGAACCTTGTCATGTGCCTTGAGGCTCAACATCCTGATGAAATGGAAGATACTGTGAATATCTCGAACTTTAATATTAAACTTTCCGCCGGAGTTGGTCAATCCTATGTTGAGTACAACCCTGTTCAATTCGGTACCGGAAGCTGGGTCCATGACTCACTTACACTTGTTCAGGGACCGAATGCCGATGGTGTCATCATGATTAGTACCCCCATCATTGCAAAGTTTTTCATCCAAACACACAAATCCATCAATGTGACTGGTAATTGCTTTCTTGAGTTTGATACTGCGAAGAGTGTAACAAACGATTCACTTTTCATGGAATTTAATTTGAAGTTTGGCATTGAAGAGATTCTTAACGAGGGTTGTCTTATCAAATTAATCAGAAAATTTCGAGAACTATTTTAATGATGCAAGTAATTGCATTCAACTGTAGAATACTCCGGAAAAGTGTACATGTTTGAGAATCTTTGTTTGGATATTGATAGGATAATTTATATAAAATATATATTTTGTCTTCTTTCAAAAGATTATTAGGTCAAAGCACCATTTGCTATCTATACTCGATAATGTGAAGTGCGCTTGACAGAATCACAATAAATAATGCTCTATTACTTTACGAAAACCAGTTAAGAAAAACCATCCAGCTTGCTCTGTCACATACATTCAAGTTCCAAAAAAAGTGATTTAGTGGGAGTTAATTTGAAAGGTTCTTCTTACTTCATCAAGAATATCTTTCCGCATTCGATTTGAACGCGTTATATAACAAGTTGAATGTATTAAAAACGCCACTAATGTATTTAAGATGAATTTCTCCTCAATCGTTTAAAAAATCAATTTAATTATTGTGATTAAACAAGGAAAGCTCTATACTTTTTAGTTCATTAATTCTTGAATACAGACTCCATTTTAAATTTTAGCAAGCTGGAAGAAGATAAAATTTTAATAATTAAAAAAGATTGCAGTATATTTCTTTCCATGTGTGCTTTCCTACAAAATAAAAACACCTCATATTAATTTTCAAGGAAAAGTATGTCTAAAACAGCAGATTGCGACTGTAATAATTGTGGTAAAAAGGCGTTCGGCTAACGTGCTACACAATAACGGAGCCATCCAACTTGTATCCATGGTTTTTGTCGAAAAGAACTGACAGTATTTGAGTCCAGCACTCTGAAAGGCTTCTCAATCTGCGATTTGGGGAAATTATTTATGAAATTCTACATATCACTTTCATCATGACTAAGAATACAGGAGAATTACGATCTATTTTGTAATGAAAAAACCCTGCTTCTGAGATCATATGGAGAAATTTGAAGGAAGCATGAATCAATTTTTTCTACTAAGAGGATGAAGTCTCTTAAAAACTCATAACAGATTTTGAGGACCAAACAATTCCCACAGGAATCTTTGAAGTCTAAGTAGTTTTTGTGATGGATGATGTTGTTATTCTCGTCCAATATATGAGTGCATTGCATAAACAAGGAATATCAGCATTTAAAAAGATACAATTTTAACATTAGTAAGTCCTGACGATTTTTATGGGACGACACATATATTGAGCTTTTGCGTAAAAAGGTTCATTATGAAATTACGACTTAATTCTTTCCTTTGTATGCTTGTGTTATGATGTCAGATTCTAATTTTTCATTTTATTTGATTCATTGATCACATCCACCCGTTTTACATGTCTTGGGACAACGACTTTTCCTTTGCCTCTATCACGCAGTTCTACAACATCCCCAGCATAAGTCTTGATAAATTGAGCTAGTCTCCCCTTCTTTCTACGAATGCAATCAAGTGAAGGGAAGTCAATGTCTGGCCAAACTTGATTCCATTTCTTTTTTATATTACAGAGGGCTAACCCTTTATCTCCATATTCTAAAACAACAGCCAATAATCTAGCTTTAAATAAGTCATTTTTTTCCGATTCATTATTTTCCCCTTCACTTTTGCTTTCCGTGTCAAGATTATTGGAATTTATTGTCAGCATAAGATTAATCGAATGCAATGGGTTTGACTGTGATCCTATACCTTTTTTCATTATAAGATGTTCATATGCTTCCTTCACCTCATCGAAATCATGCATGACAGAATTTTTACCATTTTCCCTTTTTCGTGTATCAAAGGTATGATCGTTCGGATGTTCCATATCAATGCCTCTACAGTTTCTTGTATGTACACGGTCTGGATGAACTAAACGAACTTTTTCTAAATATGCTCTTCTTATTTCACTTCGACTTGCGTTCAAATCAACACCTAATATATTGCACGAAATTTGCCGTTGTTCACTGCATTCTTCTCTTAAATATTTGGCGACCTTTGCATGCCGGTGTGTATTTGCCATGTCTGCAATATCAGCTGCATAGTTTCCTGCGTAGTCCTGTAAGTTATCGATGAGTCCATGTTCATCACGAAGATATTGTAGAAGTGCTATATGACCACCCCAAGCAGCCTTACAAGAAATGATGTTAATTCTGTCAGAAAACATAAATGAATCAAACGTGGTTCCAGAATAGTATCCCTTTAGTCATGATAGCTTACCTTATGAAGAGGGGTATGCCCCTGACGTTGTTTTGCATGAAAATCTATTTCTTTCTGATTTGCTAACCATTCTGCTAAGGGAATCAATGAAATTCCATCATCTTCATCGCAATCCTCTTTATTCGGTGGGGATATGCCTATCCAATGCACAGCACCACAATCAAATGAATTTACTTGTGCTGCATCTACTCCTTCAGATTCAACCTATATTTTATTCCGCAGTTTGGTGCATCATTCAATTTATCGAGAAACAAGTTAAGGTATTAATAAAAAATGATAAACATTTTAATTTCAAAGGTGACCAAATATGGATCGAAATTTACACATACCAGCCATTTGCAAATATGTAAATGATTTTGCCATACTGCTAGTTGAAAAGGCGACACTTTATGTTTCCCTTCAACATTCACATTTGCACCTAATTAGAATGAATGGAAGGAAATAAGTTTTAGTGAGCGTTCTAACGATAGTCATGAATTTGCCGTTTTTCATGACACAAATATGATGGAGCTTACCAAATGTTACTAAACATTTACTAGCTTCTAAAAATCCATTCCGACAAGAATAATGTAGAGCTGTCCGCCCCTTCGATAATTTTGTTGCAAGTGTATCGACTGGCATTAATATTGAAGGGTTAACTAACAAATATTCAACAATTTGTACATGACCTGAACCTGCAGCCCAATGAAGTACCGAGCACCCTGAATTATGATTATACAGTAGCACATTTAATGAATTTTTTTCAATGAGAAACGAGCTTGAATTCTAATCATTGATCTACGAACCATGATGTTAAGATGCCAAGTAAGTTTGAAATGTTGTTGTGTCCAAAAACCTTTCATGGCCATATTTATAAATTTTCGATTGATCAACTAAATTATTTACCTGATTTACAACGAGCTCTTAAAATAACTGCAGGATCAGATGTCCGAAGATACTTCAAATCGCCATTTGCAGCAGCTTGTAGAATTTTTTGACTTTCTTCATCATTAGCTTTCACTTTCATTATTTTATTTGTGGTGTATTCAAATGGCCTTAACGGTAAATGAAAAACAGCGATAATTAACTTGAAAATAAAAATAAAATTAATTCATCACCTGCTGTATCGCAAAACGAACAAGTACATCATTAAAAGGGATTACGCATTTAAATCACGGTTGGCCTCATGTCATGAAAGTGAGGAGTCCATGGAGGTATCAAGTAATTTTTCAAGTTATATGTTGTTAATCAAATGTGAAGTTGGTGCTTAATGTTGATTATGTTTCAGTGGTACTATTGCTACAGTAAAACTGCTGTTTTCAGGTGAGAAAATCAATTTAGGCTATTGTTTTTTTTATTCTGAACACAAAAGCATTTAAAGTGTTCGCAGAAACCAAAATTATTGTAAGTAAAATGATAACATGCGAGTAATTTTAGTAAGGGGAAAACATATTACACGGTACCACATTAAAACGCATATGTTCGTCCATTTTAAAAGAACTTTATTTAGAGGTTTTTATTACTTATTCATGGGTCCATTCTACATAAGCTAGGTAGGCCAGGAACTAGTCTTTCTTACGTATTTATTTCTGCAGGTACCGTGTAAGTCTAACTCTTGCAAGACCAAACAGCAAGGGAGGAACGATGCAGCGTTCATGTCAAGATGAAGAACAAGTTCTTTCAACCACCCCTCAACCTTATCCACAGCAAGAAGCAAGATATGAGGAAAAACAAGAATACAACGATCAAAGTAAAATCGGTGGAGAATATCCATATGAAAATCCTGAAAAGGAGGAAAAAGAGAGTTGGATCAATACGGCTAACACTCCATCAATCCAAAGTGAATCACTCACAGAAAACACACAGAATTGCACTTCACTCAGCAGTTCGAAACGAATGAATATAGCTCGGCTACCTGCAAAGAAAAGGATAAAGCAAAAAAATTATCAAATGGAGATGCTTGCATTAATGGCGAGTACTGTACACGAAGCAGAGGTACAAAATAGTAAGGAGCCTAAGCAAAAAAAACAAAACAACCTTTTGGAAACTCGCGCAAGCGAAGTCGTATCAAGCACTTCCATAAAGAGTACAGATGTGCTGTTTGGGAGAGGGAAAAGATCGACAAATCACCCAGGGAACAAAAATTATAGGGAAGTAATCTCAAGAATCGCAATGGAATATAAGAATAGTAATAAGCAGCAAAAAACAGAATTATCAAATAGGATTGTACAAACAATTCATATGCAAGGAGGGAGATTTCTAACACCACTGTCAAGTGACTGGAACTCATGGGTAGAAGTTAATGGTTTATCGTTGAGAAAGAAAACTAGTCAGGCATTGAGGGATGTTTTAAATCAACGAAAGAATAAATTTTGAACCAAATACAAACTTTTCCGTCAGTTTTACCCGAGTTTTTCGACAACTAGACAAGATCAAATGAGTGATTACGTTCATTTGAGTGACTTTGCGTATCGCATAATCTCAAATGAATAACATGAATGTTCAAACTTGTCTGAAAGTAGAGCGCGTAAAGTATCTCTTGTCATTGCCTCTTGGGTATGATCTCAACAATTTGACTAAAATGTTAAACTTGTATATTGCTCGAAAAAATCATAGATTATTGGATGCATAATTTATGAATTCAAAAAACTTCATTTTCCTACATTGAGAGAGTTTTGGGATAAAGTCGATAACAATTAATGGACTGCATTTAATATCTCACCAGTAATTGTATAGAATATTTTCAATTTATATTTTAGCTTTTGAACGGAAACACAGCGCCATCGCTTCTTCATTCCATAAACGGTTATTTCTGCACAAGGAAAATATAAGGATATAATGAAGAAAAAGTTGGAAATTTCGTATTTTTTCTCATGCCAATTCATACATTATGAATTGTATGTAGTCTAGTTGTGGAGAAATGAATGAGGATAAAAGTATCCGATTGCGAATGCTTGGAAATATGAGCTCAATCTTGAAAAAGACGATTTTAAAGAATCTTTCTTCTCCAAAAAGCGTTTAAACAATTGGAGCTTGCAATAGACGATCACTTCTCATATTTGATGATATGTACCACTTCTCATTTGGCTAATGTTTAAGCTTCATCCTTACTTTGTTCCATTTTTTTAATCAAACGACTAAGACTTTCTTACGATTCTGAGATATCACAATCATATGGTGTATGATAAGAACAAGAAAGAGTAAGTGATTAGTTCCTGTCGCTCTTAACGCTGGTAAACAGAATAAAGGCTGAAGAGTGATTTCATTTTCATTTTTGATGAATATTGTGGGTCCATTTTGGTTTTCGTTCGAAAATTAGTGTCTTCAAGGTATTAATTATTCCGTATATGGCACAAAGTTAAATAAAAATGTTGATTGTGATTCTTCTTGATTTCTTTCCGTAGACTTTAGTAGAGAATATACAAAAGAATCTTTATGAGTAAAATTATTATAAAATACCGTATTATGTACACAGAAAAGGTGTTAATCCGTAGAAAGTACTGAACACTATACATACCTGATTTAACAAACTAAACCCAATCTTACTCATTAAAGAAGATATTTTTTTGCTGTCGCAGATTGCGCCATTCCAAAGATATTTTTGTTACTACTGGCTCGAATCTCTCATGATGAAGGTGTTTTTCTTGCAACTCCTATTTGTGCTCCCGAGCCTAACACAATCATTTCAAAGCAACATTGATCTGAAACATACATTTAGTCCAAAGTTTTCTACACTAAAAAGATGGAACAGTGCAGAGGTTGCTAATACCGTGAATGAGGAATCAGCAACAGATAGTCCAAAAGAAAATCTGTTGTCACGCGATCGGTACATTGCATCAAACCGATTTACTGTTCGTCCGGGAAAAGGTCCTAAATTTGAAAAACGATGGGCGACGAGAAAGTCCCGACTGTCAAGTTTAGATGGATTTCGTTACTTTCATCTCATGCGACGTGTTTCTCTGGAAGACGAACCAGATACTGGAACTGATCCTTTGGCAGAAAGTGGTGATACTTTTGGAAACTATGTGAGTTTCACGATTTGGCAGGAAAAGAAAAATTTTAATGCTTGGAGGAAAGGAGAAGCCTTCAAAGAAGCACACGGTGGAACGTCAATAAAAGCCTTTCTGGGGACTATGATCAAATCTGCCATGTTGCTAAAAGGGCCTCCAAGACCTGCTTTTTACGATGGATTATTACAACAAAGTATGGCCCCAGATTACATTCCAGAAACTGTAGATGGATGGAGAAATATTGAATCAGATACTCTTGGAAAGGAAATTTTGCCATCTGAATGTTTGGTTGCATGTAACCAATTTTTCGTATCGCCTGAAAATGCAAAAGAGTTTGAACTGAGGTGGGCCGGACGCGAGTCAACTTTGAAAGAATGCGAAGGATTTATCTCATTTGGATTGCTAAGAAGAGATGCGAAAGCTAAGGGACACGGAGTTGCACCTTTAGGAGAAGATGAACCCACATATATGAGCACAACTATTTGGAAGGACAGAGGATCATTTCAAAAGTGGAGAGAAGGTAGTGCATTCCAAAAAGCACATGGTGCATCTGGTGACAAGGGTGATGAGGAAAAGAAGGAACCTCGCAAACCACTTTGGAGTAAGCCACCTTCGCCTATTTTTTACGAAGGCACTCTTGTTATTACAAATGAAGAGGGTGCGTAAATAGATATTGATGTAAATATGTCTTTGTCTAGTGACAAGTTGTATGTCTAGCTTAGATGCGGTACTGTTTGAAGATTAAAAAGGCCTCTACATGCTGAATACCAATATTTGTCCTAATATTGACTAAATAGAGAGAATATCATTGATGCAAACATTATATATATATTCTATTAGAAATGTTGACATCATACATGAGAATACAAGAACTAATAATAATGCATAGTTTGAATTCTGCAGTGTGTATGACGCGTCAAAGAATTTTAAAGTAAGCTTTGTATTATAATCCATTTCAATACTTCTTATTTCAAATATTAGAATGCAATATCCTACATAAAGTTGAGGCATGGACCACATAGCTATATAAAATATGAAATGTAAGATTTAGTTTATTCTCTTGTGAGCCATATCCTTTTGACGTTGATCTCTAGAAAAGATGAGACTGCATGGGACTGTTGAAGTTCTTGACCTATCTATAAATAGTTAAGTGACACGGTCTATTGCCCACTGGTGACAACTATTGGCTCACATTTTCAAGAAAATATGAGTCACAGTTTCCAAAATAATTTCCTAATTCATCATATGATACCTTCAAAGATTCTGATCCGCGTATGAAAACTCTCCTAGGTGGTTTTCTTCTAGCTAACAAGTTCGTTCAAAATTTAGAATTGGGTTTATGACTTTGAATCTTTTCTTTATGACCGTTGTTATGATCAATGAATGACTTTTCACTTTAATTTTTCAAATTTTGTTATGCAACTAGTCTTTAAACTGTGGATGGATCCTCATTGTTGGAATAATCAATTTGCAAAGGCAAAATGAGAAGTGTTGAACGAAAAAAAGGCTTCATGAAGAGAAAATTAGCGCGAATCACATTTGCGAAATTTTCCATAGATTTATATTTTATTCATTTCTTAGGTAGGCTTGTTGAAACTATATCTGGAAGAATGAAGTTTTTTCTAAAAGTAGTTTACCCGCGAAACATATTTATCCTAGAGCCTCTAGCTAGAGAGCTATGCTAAACTTCAAGTCTCTCTTCTCCAGAGAGAGAACATAGGGAACGTCTAATTTGTGCTTACAATGCAAACTAAGCATCGAACAATACCTCATAGTATGAAATATATTTGTTACCACCATGACCAAAAAAAAAGAGAACTTAAAAACGATGCATCATTAGCTCTTAATATATATCCCTGGTACAAAAAATGAGTGAGAGGTAACATGAATTTTATTTATGACTAAATTTTAATTTATGACCGTAATTTCGTAAAATTTCCTTTTTACATCTTGGTTTGACAGTTTATTTAACAGCCTAAAATAGTGAAACCATCATGAGAAGGTTCAATTCCGAACGTTATTATGTGAAATCGAAAGTATACATGGAGGTTAGGAGTGTCATACGTATTCACCGTCTTTCGTTCATTAATCCAAAAAAATATATCTAAAATAGCCTTCATTCAAAGAAGAAAATAATCTCGGCTTACGGATCTTATTCATCGAATAAGCCACAAAGGAACAAGAGACATTATTTCTTGCTGAAGCTGTATGCACACAAATTGTCTATGAATTATATTGAATAATTACTTCCATAAGCACCAACACATAATATTGCAATCTGCAAAAAGCCTCCCCAGACAAAGACATTTTATCGACCAACAAGCTCTGAAACCGAAGAATAAGCAAGATGATGAGTTTGATCGGAGGATTCGCACAAACGGCAGGTCTAATTGAAACAGATGGCAATAATAGTGAATCTGGAAGCGAAAATGACATAGCTAATATCTCTGTTCTTTCCTCTATATCAGCTGTAGTTCCAGAAGTCCAAAAAGGCTTATCGTCTTTATCCATTCTTAGTGGCACCGAAGAGCCGGCTGCCCCTCAAAATGGTCTAGGCTCAAAGATATACCCAAACGGGGAAAAATATGAAGGCCCCTTCATGGAGGGACTAAGACACGGTGATGGAGCCTTCAGTGTGCGCAGAGACGGTCGGAAATTCTCTGGGAGGTAAGTCAAACTGCCTTTTCTTTGCGCTAGTATTCGGTTTTATAAAACTCACCTTTTGAGAATTTTTAATTTTGGTATTTGCTAAAACTGTGACCAACAGATATGAGTCAGATGAACCTGCTGAAGGGACCCTCATCACATCAGAATTCACATACGTTGGTCCTTTACAGAAGGGAAGATTCCACGGCTCCGGAACACTGATGTCCAATGATGGCAGGGTTTATAAAGGAGATTTCGACGACGGCTTACGTCATGGAACAGGCAAAGAAACTTCGGAAGCTGATAAAGAAGAAATTGAACTTATACTAAAAAATAAACCAGTTCAAGAAAAAACTCCATCATCAGTAAAAAAGGTTGTATTAGTTTCATATTCAGGTGACTTTTATCTTGGAAAGCGTCATGGACTTGGTACCTTGGAAGATATGGATGGGAACTGCTTGTATAAGGGATTATTTATTAACGGAAGAAGTGCATCATATAGAGGAGATGAAGAGAAAAAAGAGTGATCTAAAAAAAAAAACTTCAATTTCTTTCTAGATTATTATAGTATCCCCATCTCTTTCATGATTCCTTCAAGTTTTTTTCCCAATACAGAAGAAATCTTGAAAAAAGATTCGAAGGCACTTTTTTGTACAGAAGTCATTTCTGGTAACAAGTTCCATCATAAATGTAATATTATTAGGTACACTATCAAGTCAGACATGATGGATATTTGATGAACCAGTAGTAGTTAAAAAAGTTCATTATTCGTCAAGATCAGGTCATACTTATGATAAAAAATTCTGTTATTAATTAGTAAGATTTTATATGAATAAGAATGCATCTATGAACATCAACTTAAATCTTCAAATTTCGTTGTCGATATAATTTACAAAAATTAAGCATATGCGCATTTTCATTGAAAGTATGACAAAATTAAAATAATAAAAAATATCATATTTCATCTTCATGTAAAACCATATTTGGTATTCCTTGAACGATGGGGAATCTTCGACCTGTATCTGGACATATTAAAGCACCTTCTGTAACATGTATGTCGAAAAGTACTTTGTGGATGTTTTCCATTGTTTTGGTATCTATTTCGGTATTCATATCTTGTAATTGATCTGGTACCTCATCAATCAGTATATCTGATTTGGCACAAAGGGGTGCGATTTCTTGAATGGATGTCTTCAAAACAGAATAATTCATTTTTTGTAGAATTTGTTTGATGAGCTCTTTGTCTATTGGTGATTCCTCATATACGATTTTAGTTGCCTCGATTGCGAGAGGATATCCATTTTCTGTACCTCTTACATTCGATTTAAGATAGTTGTGTGTCAAAAGGCGCATCTTAAGTTATTCCGTATAGGATTGAAAGGAGATGTTTGCAACTGACACAAGATGAAGATGGAATGTAGTCAAATAGTCAAAGAAGAAATTAATTAATTGTATCAAATTTCATGGCTGACGATAACGCAAGACTTGATTGAAGGCTCTATACCAGTTCACGTACGGGGAATTACTTTACGCATTTCGGAATACGGCAGAATCAAAGATTTCAAGCGAATCGTCATCAGCAGATATGAAACAAAAATCCAATGATTTTTTACGCAACACAATCTGCGAATCCTTTTTTGAGCAAAGGTACCTTCTTTCATCACAGATTTAATATTCTCTTTCAAAGCATAAACATATTCAATCAATCCAAAAAAATTCTAAAAATTCACAATGTCAGGAGAAACAGAAGAGATCTTAGTTCTATATGGATCGCAAACTGGAAACTCTGAGCAAGCTGCTATTGATATTTCAGAAAAGATTCCACAACAACTTGGTTCAAAGTATACATCTCGGCATATGCAGCTCGATGACTTTCTTGAAATCGAAAAAGCAAAATGGACTCGGAATGTCATTATAGTAACATCTAGCTATGGAGTTGGAGCTGCTCCTCTAGGAGCATATCGATTCCGAGCATTTTGTGATGAAATTCTTGAAAGGCAAAAAGAATGTTCTGGATTATTGGAAGATATCCATTTTGCATTGTTGGGACTGGGAGATTCTGGATATACTACATTTTTCAATAATCCTACCGTTTTTCACAAAGCATTGCTGGGTGCTGGAGCTTCTCAAGTCGGAACATTAGGAAAAGCCGACGCTGCAGGAAGCGGAGACGATAGTCAAGATAAAGTGATTAAACGATGGATCGAGGATATTTGGGATCCATGGGAAAAAGTCTTGAAGAAACAACCAAATGTAACAGATGAAATTCAGAAGAAACTAAAGAAAACACAAGAAACTACGTTTCAAATGTCAGCTAAGCTACTTTCGTCTGATGAAGATGATGATAAAACAAAGAAAAAATCATCAAACGAATCATCACAATATGCTTTGGCGATTTTAGCAATTTCAATGTTGATTGCGTTATTAGGTGTTTTGATGGGTAAAGCATATCAAGCATAATATTGCCTTTCACAATCTTAGTCAAGCATATATGAAGCTATATTGGCACAAACAATTGAAGAATGATTAACCGCAACATATATAATTATTGATATAACGCAATATTAATCTTATCATTATCTAAATTACCGCGAAATCATAGAGTTTACCTGAACTTTATTCTGAAATAGTTTCAATTTTTATTTTTCAAGAAAAGGAATAACTTGAATACTGGCTATTATTTCAACATAGTTATCTCATTATTTGTAATAAAACATTTATATTTTATTTCACTTTAAGTTTTGTGTGCGACAAATGAGAGGTAAAGTTCTACAATCCATAGGAAAAAGATTCGAGGTGTTTAATCGTTAGTCTTAAACAAATTCAATTGCAATTATTATGTTCTTTCTTAAAATGCAATTACCTGAAGGGAATAATATTTTTTGTCACTATCGCAGTATTCACTAACAACTTTTTCCACATTATAATCTCTTGATTCGTGCATTCTATTCATTCATTTTTTCATTGTAATTTGTTGTCTTCTTACATTGTGCCCTAGATATTTTCATCCTCAAGAATCTCTCTATCTATTGTAAAGAGAGCAAGGTTCAAGATGAGTTCACCAGAGAGCAAGTGGCCGTCAGAGGTTTTGCTACGTAGCAAATTCTCGACGGCCTTTTTTTTAATTGATTATTAATTAGCTAACAATGCGTTGAGCCCTCTGCTGTAGGTTAAATAAAACCGTCACATGGGCATAGAAAATGCTTCGTTCATTCACATGAAAAGACGGATTCGATAAACAACTAATAATTCTACATATTCCTCGTATACATTTTTAGCAAATAAGTTGAAAATTATTTTATCATAAACCATTGTGTGATAAACAACGGCTCAAAGAATTGAAATCTATTCTCAAATGTGCGAACATTCTCCGTTAATTTATTTGAATTCAATACACACGTTTATTTTTCTTAAATCGTAAAATTTGTACTCAGGTTGAAATTATTGTTTGTTTTATGAAAATTTAAACATTTTGATCGTATCCCCTATACAAATCAAATCTTGTTATGTACAAGAGTTAAAAAGTCATAAGTATTTGCATATATTTTTGTGTATATGCAAATAAAATCGTTTTCTATTATTGCATATGCATTGTTTCATATAGAAATTATCTAGGACAATGCTAAGTTCGTATTAGTATCATGATGTTCTGAACGGACTTCAAAATTTTCCAAACTCTAAGCTATACTTATTCGGTAATCTTACATATATTACATAGGGAAAACTTCCACACCAATACAACATAAATTTTCAACAACTATCATCAAACGATAAATTGCAATCATGCGTCTTGGTGTTTTTGGAATCCTCGCAGCAGCAGCTGTCGCTCAAGCAAGTGAACATCGTGGTAAGTCCTCTTGACGAGTGCCCTGTGTGTAGTTGATGTTAATTAAGAGATGCTAGGTCTAACTCCATCGCCTCCTTTTATTTTGTTTCAAAGAGTTGAAAGCTCAAGATGTTGGTCTTCTACACACTGAAGCGTTCGATCAACTTGGAGACATCTTTTCCAATAAAGAAAACATGGACAGTGTTGACATGATGATGGAAGTAAGCAAAATCTCTGCTGCCTTCTGCCCTCCCAACGATGCCCAATGTGCCGCCAATGCTTACAAAGCCACCGTTACAGAATTTGACAGAGCAAGCAGTGGAAACCGCATTATTGAATATCCCAAAGATTTCAACCTTGAGGTCAGAGCGCAATTGAACAAGATGCACAGGACTATGAGGGATTATGATGGATCTGAATACGAGCACGTAATGCACACTTTGGAGGAAATTCAAAACGACTTGCAAGACATGGAAAACGTTGATACAGCCTCCCAAATTGTCGGTCTTTCCTCCGTCTCTGTTGCAATGGAGAGTACAAAATTATGGACATCCGCCTACTCTGACCCAGAACACAAAATGCATAGGTCATTAACAGCCAATGGACACGAGGGACACCGAAAACTCCAAATTGTTTATGAAGAAGTTATCCTTGCTGATGTGAATGCCACACTTGCCAACGCTATAGATCTTCTCGATACACTAGGAACAAATAACCCATTCTCAATCTTTGCCGTTCCACCAGTATTCTTCGTTGCAATTGTTCAGTATGCTATTCCAGCTTCAGTTATTGCTGCTTACCCTGAGTCTGCTCCTTAAGTTTGGAAATGCTTCGATAACATGAAATTGAAAAACTTGTTTGTGTCATAATGAACAACATCCAACAGTGTTGCCATGCATGATCTATTTCCTATTTAGATTTACGTGAAGACGATTTATTTGTATAATGTAAAGTTTTTGTTTTGCCTATTAAATTTATCATGCTGAATATATCTTTCATTACCTTATTCTTTTATTTTAGAAATTAAAAGAATGGCAAAATTGGAGGGCCTGATATGTTTCTCCGAAATAGATTATTCAAAGTGCAGTTTAAAATCAATATTAAGATTTTCTAGCGTTCTGCAACAGCTTTGTAATCCCTCCTATGCATATGAAGATTGAATTGCCATTCAACAACATCGACAAAATCTCTCGAAAGTTAGTCCCTATAAATAACGGAGAATGTATGTTAATCATTTCCATGCTTATAGCACATTCAACAAAATTTATTACTTATTTGAAGATACTGCTTAAGTGACTTATTACAACTATGTTGACAGGAGCAGGTATCCGTTGATTTTGGTTGTACATTTTGATCTTTGTTACTATGTAAATATGTACCGTAAAAGCCAATCTTTATTTTTTTTCCAGTCTTAGTCTTGAAACGGTATTCTTTTTTGAATTTTATCTGTTCAATTTACATATGTGATTGGTGAAGTGCAAGTCCATAACAGTAAATTCTCTTGCCGTTAAGTAAGTGCATTTTGAACTTCATGAAGATCGTTAGTCAAAGTCTTAAATATCTAGATTTTATACATGTGACTCTGAAATTTCATCCGTACAAAATGATATAATTTTTTGAACAAACTTAAATCTGCATACTTTCCTATGTGTGAAAATTCATTATGTAAAATGCATTTGAGTTCTTCATCATAACTTATTTTTGGGAATCTGTTAGCAATAAAATTATCGTTCAAAATTTCTATTCACATACAAAATAAAAATCTGAAATGTTTTACTTAGAATTTTCTGTTGGAATATACAACATAAACGATTAACTAGAGCCTAACAAAATCTATCATTTCTGTATATTTACGAAAGATAGGCTATATTCACCCCTTTTTCCGTCATAAATCTATACATTTGCTGTGAAGACTTGCAACCCGAATTTGAAAATGCGTCTTGCCGTTCTTGTATCTCTTGTTGCCACCGCTTCCGCCTTCAGTGGTGATGTTAGAAGTAAGTCTATAATAATTTATGAATGCTAGGTGGTTTGCTGCTGAACCCTTTTGTCCTCAATAATGTTCCTCTCTTCTCTCTTGAAACACAGGGCTGAAACCAGAAGAAGCTGGTCTTGTGCATAATGATGTCTTTGCAAAATTAGCAGAAAAGTATTCAGAGAACTTACCCAGAAGTAAAACTGACATGATGATGGATATCAGTCAAATTTTGGAGGGATTTTGTGATGAGGCTGACACCAGTTGCAGAAACCTTGCCTACGAAGCCACGTTGAAACAATTCTCAGCGGATGTAAGTGAGTTCAAAGATGTAGAATACCCAGGGCACTTCCACTCCGGTCTCAAAGATTCCTTCAACGAGATCGGCGAGGCAATGAGGCAAATTGACCATGACAACCTTGACGATATCACTGACACAATCGAGGAAATCACTGCCCAAATGAGAGATATGGAAGATGTCGACGCAGCACAACGAACAGTTGCTCTTTCTGCTGCATCAATTGCCTTGGAAAGTACTAAACTTTGGCACAACGTTTTTGTTGGAGATGAAAGCCACCACTTGAGAAAACTTCAAGGCATTAGCGATATTATGGATTTCACTGATGCACAGGTTTTTGGTCCACTTGAATTTATTTGGAAAGTCGCAGGTGCAGATGCAGCTGCCGCAATGAATAACGGAATTAATATTTTAGAAGCGATCGGAACAAATACAGCAGATGCCATTTTCGCATTTGGACCTGTTCTTGTTATTTCATTAATCTACTTCGCTGTTCCAGCCTCTGCCGCTGCGTTTGCCACTTTTGGTCTTGCTGGCTTGGCTATTGCAATTCCAGGAATCCAAGAATCAGATATCCTTCCCTTGCCATAAGTTGAATTCGTTTTAGATAGGCTAGTCAATAATAGAGACATGCCTAATCTCAAACTAAGTGTGGGTCTCGAAATCATCCTTTTTTACGTGTCTTGAGTGATTTTTGTGTAATGGAAATATTTATGTGCTTATAAACCAAATTAATTTGTATTTTTCAATTATTAGTCTACCTGCACTTTGATTGATATTTACTCGTCCAGAATTATAATTTATTTTGATGTAAGTCAAGTTGCGGATGAAGAAGAGTAAGTAAATCAATCTGCTAAGTTCCTGGCTGGAAGATAAGTACGTATTAATGGGCGTCAGAGAATTGTTTTGAATTTGAGGATTTGGGGAACCAATCTTCTCAATTATAAGATTAGAAACTGTTACAAAGAGGTATTGGATTTATAGTGATTTTTTTCTTTATATATTGAACAAGGAGTTTTCGAAAGTGTGTTTTGTATTTGAATTGTATATGAAAATATCTTGAGTGATTTAACTAGCTATTATTCGTTAAATTGAGGAAACAGCTTTTTAGTTTCTCTAAGAAATTTGTTATCTATCACAATTAATTTTAAAGTTTACAGCATTTTCTTTTGTGGTGACGTCTTTTGTTTTTCTTGTGAAAGGACCCATCGAAAGGAAAAATTTCGAGTGGAATGGTGCGCGAATCTGTGGAACAATTCAAGCTTGATTAGAATCTATCTCATTCGATAAATATCACTGACAGTCAATACAAAGACTTTGACTGCAAATGGTTGGAAAATGACAATTATCAAGAATAGCTTTTATGTATGACGAGCGTATTCAATTGTAATACTCATAAAAGCTTTGACGCTCAAATGTATTTTGCAACATGCCTCAATTACACATAAACTATGTCGGATATATATTGAATCTGTGTAGTTGATACATTCTACCATATGCATTGCCAAAATATGTCTCAGTGCGTTTTCAATCATGTTTATCATAACCAAGAAAGATTTTTCATGTAGGAGAAGAGAAAAATAATATGTAATAAATGATCATTCAATATGACTCTCATCCTCAAATGCTAAATTACAGCTTTGTGAAGACTGATTTTTTTGTTACATTTTCAATCCAATACGGTCGATTCGAAGAGGTATGTATAGACATATGAGCGCACTCGTGTCTAAAAAATTGCAAAATAAGAATAAAAAATTATGGAACAGTCACTTAGACATATCAAATACTCTCACGATTCATATTGATTTAATATAAATTATATCAGATATACGAAATGTCAATTTATGTAGAGAGAAACCTATGTACTATACTTTACATAGGGGTGTTCAGTGGTCGCTATTTTGATTATTCTTATGTTAGTTCTTATGCGGGACCGAATTTTTTGTCATCCTTTCCTTTTATTTTCACTCCATCATGTAAAGTTTAGAATTACAAACTGCTTATTGTAATAAAGAAGGCCCAGGACAAAAGAAATATGACCAATTCAAAAAATTCTTGCAGGCAATTTTCATCTCTGTTTTTGTTCATTACTTTGATCTATTCTGTATATGGGATACGAAGAGATGTAAGGAGTAAGTATTGAATTCGTTCCAAAGGTCCCTAAATCCTCATTTGAATGCATTTCACTTAAAGTAACAACAAACCTCATTGCTTTATACTAATAGGATTGAAACCGGAGGATGTCGGACCTTTGCACACCGATGCATTCGAACAATTAACAAAACTATACAGTAATATCACCAAACCTATGAATAAAATTGACTTGATGATGGATGTAAGTGAGATCATGGAGGGCTACTGTGACGAGGACGATACTAGCTGTAGGAATCTTGCATACGAAGCCACGATGAAGGAATTCAATGCCCAACGTAGAGAACCTTCTATGATAGGATACCCAAATAATTTTAATCCAGGGATGAAGAGATCCATCGACCAAATGTTTGAGACCATAAAGCAAATTGATGAACACAATGTAGACGAAGTAGTTGATACTCTGAACGAAATATCGAACGACATGAAAGACTTAGATGATGTGAATGAATTGCACCAGGCTGTAGCCTTATCGGCATTGTCAGTGGCAGTGGAGAGTACAAAGCTATGGCATAACGTGCACTATGGAGAAAAGGAGCATCCTTTAAGAAGACTTCAATCAGCAGTACTTTCAAATATTATCAACATAAAAAATGAGGATTTCCTTCCTGTATCTGTAGAAAAGCTCTATCTCATCATAATAGCGGATACAAGTTCAATTTTGATAAATGGTGTGAATTTTCTTGAAGTTGTGGGAACTGACAATGCGGATGCCATAATCATGTTTTTTCCGAGTATTCTTATAACTCTCTTCTATTTTTCTGTTCCGGCGTCGATGAATGCAGCAATATTAGAAGTTTTCAATACTACCATAACAATAGGGGGACCATCCGATGACCTTATTTAATTTATTGTGCATTCACGTAAGAAGTCGCAATAATAATAATCGTTTGGTTAAGTCTTGGTGTGATTAGCTCGTATTTTCGAATTGATTTTTAATCCAACTCGAACATTTTTCTTTCATGCAGCCGCGTCTTGTGCCTATTCATGCATGAAAATAATTCAATGTTTATCTTTGAAGATTACTCTGTTTCAATTGCTCCATGTCTCTTGATATGGAAATACGATTTATCCAATTGAAGACTCTTTTTAGGTTATCATTACTACTGTTTCTACACATTGCCCACTAAAATATCGCATTTCACGGAAAGTATTGCCTATTCTAATGGAATAAAGGAACGAAATAAATACCAATAATTTGAAATGGTTCTTGTATAATATCTCTTTCTGGAAAGAGGAAGAAGGTATATGCATTCTTTATCATCTTGAATAAAACCCTAGATAGATTTTGCTGACTATGTGGCGATTCATTCTAAGGTTGCTAACAAAGATGCACTTTAAATATACACCACATACTGGCCCGATTTGATAGAGAAAGGTTAGTGTATTTAAAAGGTAGGTTAAACTATTAAGAGGTATCATTATTTTTGCTGCTTATTCACTGAATCAATCTTAATGCTCAGATATTGTCAAAAAATCTGATGATTAATTTGCTTTGCCAACATATTTTGATCTGCTTATTTCAATTAGTAATATTTTGGGACTGAGATATCAGCTAATTTTTATTTCCGTCATATTTTTCTTTTTTTTAGAACAAATGCTTTTTTCTTTGGTAAAAGCCCCCTACGTACGTAGCAATAAAATTTCAACTTTTTCCTTAATGTGTAACTAACTCACTAACTAACTAACTAATATGCATAAAATCATCTTGACACATTCAAATAACGAGTCGTACTCGAATAAAAAATACTTTTTTACGTTTCTATGAATTATTCATAAGTAAATCAACAACATGTGGATCGTTCAAAACTTATTACCATTCCTTTAATGTAAGAAATTATTCAATCTTGACTTACGATGTATCATTCATGTGTAATTATTAATTCTGGTAAAGTACAGTTTTATTTAATAATTCTGTTACAGGAAAGGAAATTACTAAGGTTTGCGAACACGGGAAAAATTGTATTTCAAACATATATCAAATACATAAACAGCTTTATCATAGTCAATCTGGTCAACATTTAATTATTAGATTGTTCTCCTGCCAGCACAAAGGTCATCGAAATAACCATAGCTGACAATGAAACTGCTAATCATCGTAACATCACTTGCACTTGTAAGTGCGATTCAAAAAGATATCCGAAGTAAGTATCCAATTATTACAAAGACACTTCTGCATCATATCTATAAGCGCTTTACTCATAGCAGCCTCTTAACATCCCTACCTATCTATCAGGATTGACACCCGAAGATGTCGGACTTGTCCACACTGATGCATTTGAGCAACTGACAGATCTTTACAAAGACACTGACAATCTTCCAAAGTCTAAAATTGAATTGATGATGCAAGTAAGTGAGATTATGGAGGGCTACTGTGACGAGGACGATACTAGCTGTAGGAATCTTGCATATGAAGCAACTATGAAGGAATTCAATATTGAAAAACTCCGTAATCCATCTGAGATAGCATACCCAGACGATTTCCATGCTGGCCTGAAAGGATCCATCGACCAAATGTTTGAGACCATAAAGCAAATTGATGAACACAATGTAGACGAAGTAGTTGATACTCTGAATGAAATAACAAACCAGATGAAGGACTTAGAGGATGTGAATGCCTTGCACCAGGCTGTAGCCTTATCGACTATGTCAGTGGCAGTGGAGAGTACAAAGTTATGGCATAACGTGCACTATGGAGAAAAGGAGCATCCTTTAAGAAGGCTTCAAATTACATTCAGCCTTGATGCTTTCACAAGTCAATCAAACGAGGAATTATTCGGGGCTGCTGCGTCAAATGTGTATGCAACCATTCAAGAGGATGTGCTGACAGCATTAGAGAAGGGATCTGAAATGACCAAAGCTGTTGGTACAAATTCTTTGGAAATCTTGATTAGATTTATGCCAATTGTTATGATTGCTGTAGTCTACTTTGCTATCCCAGCTTCAGCAAATGCCTTTGCCAATCCAGAACCTTAACAATTTTTACAATTAATAGATTGATTTTTCTTTGATGGGTTTGCAGGAAGGAAAGGTACCTGTGTAAGAGGAGGTTTAATCCAAAATATATCCCTTTATGTATTAAAGTGTTCATTGATTATTAGACTACTGCTATTGCTTTATCTTTAGCTTTGTTTGATAAAAACTTTTTCGTGAGGTAACGCTTATTTTATCAATGAAATGCCGTATTCAAGAGAATTTAAGCTCTTACTGATCTGTAGGGTTCTGGTCACTGCTTGTCAATGGAAAAATCAGCAGCATTAATTTTGAATGTTCATATCACAGTTATGCTGCCCGAGAATCAAATGTGATAACGTGTTTGTTTAAGGAAAAATTGAATCAATCAAATATTTTTAATCTGCTATGTAGAGAATTTACATAGGTAATCACGAAAAATCTCTTCACGTTATCAGGTGTCAGTCTCATTTTGAGTTCACAGCACATACAAATAATTTAATTTATTTAAACGATCGTATTCTCAATTAGGAATTTACAAAATGTGTTTTAAGTTGTCAAAAAGATACATTTTTCTGTATCTATTTGTTATGAAAAAGTTCCCGCTTCTTTTTAAACATTTCATATTTAAGGTCCCATTCTTTACAACTTTATTCAAACTCATCAATAATTGTCTGTACAAATAGCTTTATATAATAATCCCTTTTCCATCTCGTGTTTCTGTTGAACTTAATCGTAATAGTGAAATTCCAAAAGCAGTCTCAACAATAAACAATGAGATCATTCCTAGCCTTGTTTTTCATCCCCGCTGTGGCCGCGATTCAAAAAGATATCCGAAGTAAGTATCCAATTATTACAAAGACACTTCTGCATCATATCTATAAGCGCTTTACTCATAGCAGCCTCTTAACATCCCTACCTATCTATCAGGATTGACACCCGAAGATGTCGGACTTGTCCACACTGATGCATTTGAGCAACTGACAGATCTTTACAAAGACACTGACAATCTTCCAAAGTCTAAAATTGAATTGATGATGCAAGTAAGTGAGATTATGGAGGGCTACTGTGACGAGGACGATACTAGCTGTAGGAATCTTGCATATGAAGCAACTATGAAGGAATTCAATATTGAAAAACTCCGTAATCCATCTGAGATAGCATACCCAGACGATTTCCATGCTGGCCTGAAAGGATCCATCGACCAAATGTTTGAGACCATAAAGCAAATTGATGAACACAATGTAGACGAAGTAGTTGATACTCTGAATGAAATAACAAACCAGATGAAGGACTTAGAGGATGTGAATGCCTTGCACCAGGCTGTAGCCTTATCGACTATGTCAGTGGCAGTGGAGAGTACAAAGTTATGGCACAATGTTCTTATTACAGAAAAGGAGCATCCTTTGAGAAGGCTACAGATTGACATTCCTGACGCATTAGACTTTTTACCTGATATTATTTCTGACTGCAATACTTTTATCTGGAATATTGAAAACTCATGCTTTGGAGTTACTGAATCTGTAAGCGATGTGTATCTAATTATCATTGCTGATGTGAGCGCAACCATACAAAACGGAGCGAATTTTTTGGGAACCGTTTCCGCAGAATCACCTGATGCAATTCTTCTTTTAGCAGCATGGCCATTCATAGTTTTAATCTATTTTGCTATTCCAGGCTCAGCTTTGGCTGCAGCCTCCATCTTTGGCCGTCGCTAGTTCTCATTGCTTGTTCTATTGCCTTGACGTGCCTTTCATTTATTTATGAAGTCTCTAATGAGCAACCTGATCACACGTAAGAATTAACCCTACTTTCAAATATTCGTTTAATGTTGCACTGTGTTAACTTAAAGGCACAATAATTTTCTATTCTACTTGTGGTATGCTTTTGAACATATTTTCGGACATAAAAATCCCTTATTTTACAGTACATGTAACACTGTTTCACGCAAGTATTATACTTCTTCATTCAAATTATGAAAATGTAGTTTGGCCTGATTCTGGATACATCTTTAAAGAGATGAAAGATACCTTTGCAAAATTTGAGGCGAGTAAAAATGGAACTCTGCGAACATTTTTTATTTATAAACGAAAATGATATGAATTCATTCGTTCAAAACAGGGCATAAAAAAAGACACATTAGTTTTGTTATGAACTCTTTACTTTGTTGAATTAATCAAATAATGACGGAAGAGGGAGGAACACCCGACAGATCCCAGTGATGGTAACTTAGGTTACGTACGCGACGGTGAACTATTCGGCGGAATAGAGGGTTGGAAATCTCAGTGGGGCGTGAAGACTGGTTACACACCTCAGAGTGATTGCCATATAGTAACACGTTTAACAATATAACATACAACAACAACAACTTACTATATTGCACCACTAAGTTTTTGTACCTCTCACTATTTATTAATTATGTTGTGCAGGTATTTATATTACGTCTAATGAATATCCAAACGCCTCTTCTGTTTTATTCAAGCCTACGATGCATATCTTAATTCTCAGTCAATTATTGTTATGCAAACAGTACTTTCATACTTCGTGCCTAAATTCATACACACAATCAAAACTGTATTTGAAAGCCTCTAACAATTTTGTTTGACTCCAATTTCTTCTGTGGGAACTAAAAGATGTTTTATAAAGATACCTTTTCATAATCAAGAGGGAAACAATCCCTAACATATACCCTATGTATGGTTTATTAATTATGATTTTATTTAAATAGAATGAAATCGTAAATTACGACTCACTTTAACTTTGATCAAGTCATGACTTGATCTTAAACACTAAATAGGCCTTTTCTCCATCGCGTGCTTAAAGATGGATTTGTTAACGTGAATGAAAACTTTACGTCGAGAAAAGCTACTTCTTGCTAAAA
>Ga0209092_10000457_pt1 | contig 39794 bp, 33 predicted proteins | sample FraStrMetagenome_FD_187446 | JGI IMG/M metagenome (GOLD analysis project Ga0209092, IMG submission 187446) | Marine eukaryotic phytoplankton communities from Arctic Ocean - Fram Strait ARC3M Metagenome (SPAdes) (version 2) | ecosystem: Environmental > Aquatic > Marine > Oceanic | place: Fram...
AATGAACAATCATTACAATCGTATCTAGTAGAAAGTCAAGAAAAACCTAATTTCATGTCTATTGATGTTCCTCTTAGTTTTATTAAATTGAGGACTAATGAAGTGTCTAATGAAGTGTCTAATGAAATTAAAGAAGCTTATAAAAGTATTCAAAAAGTAAATCTCATAGGTTTACCATACCTCAATAACGAAGCTGCATATGAAGTTGAAAAAAAGACACTCTCTACAATTTTAAGAAATTCAAAATCTTTTAAAAACTTAATGAGAATTGATGTTAAGGGTATGAATATGTCTATTTATTCTAATGGTGATTCTGATGCTATTGATGAAGTTATTGTCTTTGGTTATTCTGAAGAAATAGGAGTAGGAGTTGCTAGAATATTAGGTAAAAATATGAACCCTGCCAAAATTATGCAAATGGTTGAGTATCTAAAAATTGACCCTAAACACTTTAATTTTCAGCAATTTAATCTATCCTTTAAATAAGATTTGTCAAAATAAAAATTCAATTCACACTAAGTCATTATTTAAAACATAATGACTTTTTTCTTTTAACTAGGGATTAACAGCTGCCTTTTTATTATTTAGTATTTTTGAAACTTATTAAATTATATATGAAGTTTCAAAAGTCATTCTTTTTAATCATTTTCTTACTTTCATGTTCTGTTGTTTTTTCACAATTTCAAGACCCTTCTTCAATTTATAGAAAAGAAAGAGATAAAATAAACAACCTTGTTCACACGAAACTTAAGGTTGATTTTAATTTTGAAAAAAAAGAATTAAATGGTGAAGAGTGGGTTACTTTACAGCCACATTTTTATCCAACAAATAAGGTTGTTTTAGACGCAAAAGCAATGATCATTCATGCCATCAGTTTAGATAATAAAAATTTAGACTATAATTATGATGGTTATCAATTAACCATAGAGCTTCCAAAAGAATACAAAAAAGGAGAAACATATACCTTGTATCTAAAATACACTGCTAGACCAGAAAAAGTAAAAGATAAGGGAAGTATTGCAATTACTGCTGCCAAAGGATTGTATTTTATAAATCCGACTGGTTTAGATCCTAAAAAGCCTACGCAAATATGGACGCAAGGTGAAACAGAAGCAAATAGCTGCTGGTTTCCAACAATAGATTCCCCCAATCAAAAAACAAGTCAAGAAATTTATATAACTGTTCCAAACAAATTTAAGACACTTTCAAATGGAAGACTTATAAGTCAAGAAAAAAGCGGAACAAACAGAACAGATTATTGGAAACTTGATCAAAAACATGCCCCATATTTGTTTTTTATGGGAGTTGGTGAATATGAGATTATAGAAGATTCATATAATAATATTCCTGTTAATTATTATGTTGAGAAAAAATATGCACCCTTAGCGAAAGATATATTTGGCCTAACACCAGAAATGATTGGTTTTTTCGAAGATAAACTTGGTGTTGCTTATCCTTGGAATAAGTACAGTCAGATAGTTGCAAGAGATTATGTTAGTGGGGCGATGGAAAATACTACCGCTGTAGTACATGGAGACGATGCCTACCAAATGAAAGGTCAATTAATTGATGAAAACCGTCAAGAAAATACCATTGCACATGAAATATTTCATCATTGGTTTGGGAATTTAGTAACCTCTGAAAGCTGGAGTAATTTAGCACTTAATGAATCTTTCGCCAATTATAGCCAATATTTATGGAGAGAGTATAAGTACGGTAAAACAAATGCAGATGCACATCTTTTTGAAAATACAAAGGCATACAAAGACGATATAGACAATCATGAAAAAAAACTAGTACGTTTTTATTATGAAGACAAAGAAGATATGTTTGATCTTATTAGTTATAATAAAGGAGGAGCTATTTTACACATGTTACGAAAATACTTAGGCGACATTGCTTTCTTCTCAGGATTAAAAAAATATTTAATAGACAATCAATACAGATCTGCAGAAGTTTCTCAGTTGCGTTTGGCATTAGAAGAAGTAAGTGGTAAAGATTTGCAATGGTTTTTTAATCAATGGTTCTATGGATCTGGACATCCAAATATACAAGTATCATATGACTATAATTCATTAGAAAAAACTGTAACAGTAAACTTTGTGCAAACACAAACTAATGAATTTAAATTCCCAATGACTATTGATATTTTTGAAAATGGTATTAAAAAAAGACATAATTTTTTTATAGATGGCAGAGATACGTCATTTAAATTTATCTACACCAGTAAAAACCCGGATTTGATTCAAGTGAATGCTGATGGAGTTTTATTGGCTGAATTTACAGAGAACAAGGTTTTAAGTGATTATATCTTTCAACTTAAAAATGCAGACAATTATGAGCATAAAAGAGAAGCTCTATTAAAAGTGGCAGAAAGCCAAGATCAAAAGAAAGCATTTAACGCTATTTCAGACGCTTTAAACGATGATTTTTATAAAATTAGAATACTTGCTTTAGGGAATATAAATCTTATAAATAAATGGTCTAAAAAGGTCGCAATAAAAAGTATTAAAAGAATTGCAACGAATGACTCAAAGACGTTAGTTCAGGCAACTGCTATAGAAACTCTTGGTAAATTAACAGATCCCGAATTAAAACCTATTTTTGAAAAAGCACTAAGTAGTGAATCCTTCAGCGTGATAGGTAAAGCATTGGTTGGAATGTATTATATAGACAAAGAATTTGCGATTAAAAAATCTAAAGAACTTCCTTTAGAGGTAAAAAATATTATTGCAACTCCATTAACAAGAATATATATAGAAGAAAAAGATGAGTCTGAGATGGCATTTATTGCCAACAATGTATTGGCAGGAATGTATTTGAATAACAATCCTAAGATTCAAGAAATCTACAAAAAAGCCTATGAGCAAATAGCTAAGAGTAATAATACCGAGGCAATTCAAAATTTAGTTGATGATTTTGTGGTAAAAGGAAATAGTTATAGACAATTTAACTTTGATCAAGTAGGCATTAACCTTTTAAGACAAATGGTTCAGAAACAAAAGACAGCTAACTTGTCTAATAAATTAAAAAATATAGAAATTATTAGAACAGGGATTGCTCAATTAATTCAGTAATCATTCTTTATTGTATTCATTAAAAGTCCCATCATTATAAAAAACCACTATTTTATCTATTTTTTTAGTTGAAATAGAGTTTGATATTTCTTCAGCTTCCGTGAACAATGAAATATTTTGAGACTGAGAAGTATCTGCAACAATAGCTTTTTTAGGAAAAGAGCCTCTTCCATTTAACAACCAATATATATCTACATCTGTAAATGTATTAGTGATTTTTAGAATAAAATCTAAACTTGGTTTATTTCTTCCAGACAATATGTGAGAAATACTTGAACGTTGAACACCAATTTTATCAGCAAATAAAGAAGCTGATAAGTCATAATGATCAAGTATTTTTTTTAACCTAATTGTAAATTCCGATATGTTTACCATTGTAAACTAGTTTTGATATTACAATTGTAAATCTACAAAATAATTATTTAATAATATATATTAAATTATTATATTTTAATTATATAATTAAACTAAAGATTTAAGTTATTTAGCTTAATTAACTGATTTTAATTATTTTAGTGTATAAAAAATATTTTTTTAGAATCATTTAATAATAATGATATACAAAAGTGAATCCTCACAATGAACTGTTTACAATAGTTAAAACGTAAGTTTTTTAAAATAACAATTGTAAACATTTTAACCAATCTTAATGTTACATTTGTAAATCGTTAAAATTTTTAACTAAAATGAATATCGTATTTTTGGTTTTTAAAAAAATTATGAAACAAAAAACAATCCTTAAATCTGAAATTGCAAACAGTATTGCTAATGATTATAAAGAGAAGCATCTTTATGGTAGATGGATTACGGTAAAAGAAATTGAAAAATTTATTTTTAAATTTACTGACTCAAAAAAAATATCTATAGAAAGAATTGGAAAATCAGAAGAAAATAGAAATATTCATCAGCTAACGATAGGATCTGGTCCAATAAAAATTCTTATTTGGACACAAATGCACGGTAATGAAAGTACAGGAACTAAAGCTGTAATTGATTTACTAAACTATTTATATTCATCACAAGATCAAATAACCACTCAAATACTTTCTAAATGTACTATAAAAATAATTCCAATTTTAAATCCAGATGGTGCTGAATATTATACGAGAGAGAACGCATACAAAGTTGATTTAAATAGAGATGCTGTAGATAGAAAAGCTAAAGAGAGTCAATTGTTAAGGAGGATATTAGAAGAGTTTTCTCCTGATTTTTGTTTTAATCTTCATGATCAAAGAACAGTCTTTGGTGTTGAAGGGACAAAAAACCCGGCTACCATATCTTTTTTAGCACCTTCAGAAGATGTAACAAGGAAAGTTACCCCTGCTAGAAAAAGAACCATGAATATTATTATTGCTATGAATAGCTTATTACAACAAATAATTCCAAATCATGTTGGTAGGTATACAGATGTCTTTTACCCAACTGCAACAGGAGATAATTTTCAAAAGCTTGGATTTTCTACTATTTTAATTGAATCAGGTCATTATAAGGATGACTATCAAAGAGAAAGGGTAAGAGAATTTACCTTTATTTCTATACTTCAAGGAATCTATCATATTAGCTTAGCTAATAAGTATGAAGATTTCAATGAATATTTTGAAATTCCAAATAATAAAGAAAACTTTAGAGATCTCCTTCATATACATTCAGAAAAATCTAATGAGGCATTTCAATTTGATGAAGTTTTAGAGAAAACTGATGTGAAATTTATCCCAAAACCAGTTTCTGGAGTTATTTCTGAGTTCTTTTATCATAAAGAAATCGATTTCGTTCGTTAATTTTTTGAATTTTTCTCACAATAACAATATTTTTATTGAATTTAATTTATACTTTTGTTAAATTATTTGAATAATACATATGTTATGAAGAAATTTATCCTAGATGAAATAGATCACCAGATACTAGATATCTTGATTGAAAATGCAAGAACTCCTTTTACAGATATTGCTAAAAAATTATTAGTCTCTGCAGGTACTATTCACGTTCGTGTAAAAAAAATGGAAGATGAGGGAATCATTCAGGGATCTACATTGACCTTAAATTATGAAAAGATGGGCTACTCATTTATAGCTCATGTTGGAATTTTTTTAGAAAAAACATCTATGACACAAAATGTTATTTCTAATTTAAATTCCATTCCCAATGTTACTGTAGCTTATGTCACTGCTGGAAAGTATAATATCTTTTGTAAAGTACGAGCAAAAGGGACCAATGATGCTAAAGATATCATCTATGAAATAGATGAAATACCTGGCGTGAGTAGAACCGAAACAATGATTGCTTTAGAAGAAAGCATCAACGATAAAAAAAGAATGATGCACGCAATTTTTAAAGAATTATAATATTCGTAATGAAATCTAAATAGTTAAAAAACCTTATCATTAATTTGATAAGGTTTTTTATATCTTCAACTTATGAATTTTAAGTCTAAACTTCCAACCGTTCGTACTACTATTTTTACGATTATGAGCTCCTTGGCTAAAGAGCACAATGCTATTAACCTCTCACAAGGATTTCCCGATTTTGAAAGTGATCCTTTATTAATTGAATTGGTTTCACAAGCCATGAAAAATGGATACAATCAATATGCACCCATGAAAGGAATAATTGAGTTAAGAGAGGCTATTGCTCGTAAATTTAAAAACATATATCAATCTAGTTATCATCCAGAAAAAGAAATTGTTGTTACGGCTGGGGCTACTCAAGCAATTTTCACCATTATTTCTGCCTTTATTACTAAAAAGGATGAAGTCATTATTTTCACTCCTGCTTATGACTGTTATCAACCATCTGTTGAGCTTCAGGGCGGAAAAGTTATTCCTATTCAACTACAATACATGAATAACTCAATAGACTGGAATCTTGTGGAGAGCAGTATTACATCTAAAACAAAAATGATCATCATTAATTCACCACAAAACCCTTCAGGCACTATCTTTTCTTCTTTAGATATGGAAAGACTTGAAATGATTACAGACAATACAGATATTATTATCTTAAGTGATGAAGTTTATGAACACATGATCTTTGATGGTCAGAAACATCAAAGCGCCTGTTTATTTCCAGCATTAAAAAAACGGTCTTTTATTACAGCATCCTTCGGGAAAACATTTCATAACACTGGATGGAAAGTTGGCTATTGCTGTGGGCCAGAAAATTTAATGCATGAGTTTATTAAAGTTCATCAGTTTAATGTTTTTTCTGTAAATCATCCTACACAAGTTGCCCTGGCAAAATATTTAGAGCAGCCAAAACATTATAATCTATTACCTGAATTTTATCAAAAAAAAAGAGACTTATTTTTAGCTGCAATTGCTAATTCTAATTTTTCTTTTAAACCTACACAAGCCACCTACTTTCAAACCTTAAAATACTCAACTATTAGCAATGAAGGAGATGTGGATTTTGCCAAAAGGTTAACCATAGAAGCAGGAATAGCTTCAATTCCTATGTCTGTTTTTAATAAAAATCAACAAGACAATAAGACCCTGCGTTTTTGTTTTGCTAAAACTGACGAAACACTTTTTAAAGCTGCTGAGATTTTAAATAAATTATAATCATATTTGTATTTGAAAATAGTATTTTCGTCAAACAATAGATAGAATTGATATAATTTTGATGACTACTGATTTAGAATATAATACCTCAAGTTTAGAGAAAGAAAGACTTCTTAGCTTATACATGCAGATGTTAAAGCCTCGCTTAATTGAAGAAAAAATGCTCGTTTTATTACGACAAGGAAAAATTTCTAAATGGTTTTCTGGAATTGGTCAAGAAGCCATCTCTATTGGGGTTACTGCGGCCTTAAATAAAGAAGAATACATTCTTCCTATGCACAGAAATTTGGGTGTCTTTACATCAAGAGAAATTCCTTTACATCGTTTGTTTTCTCAATGGCAAGGAAAAATGAATGGCTTTACAAAAGGAAGAGATCGTAGCTTCCATTTTGGAACACAAGAATATAATATTGTGGGAATGATATCTCATTTAGGTCCTCAATTAGGTGTTGCAGACGGAATAGCATTGGCCAATAAATTAAAAAAGAACAACCAAGTTTGTGCTGTTTTTACCGGAGAAGGAGGTACCAGTGAAGGTGATTTTCATGAAGCATTAAATGTGGCTTCTGTTTGGGATTTGCCCGTATTATTTTGTGTAGAAAACAATGGGTATGGTTTGTCTACTCCAACTTCTGAACAATACAATTGTGAGCACATAGCAGACAAAGGCTTTGGCTATGGTATGGAAAGTCATATTATTAATGGAAATAATATTTTAGAAGTATATAATAAGGTTTCTAATATAGCTGAAGACATCAGAAAAAACCCTCGCCCTGTCTTATTAGAATTTAAAACCTTTAGAATGCGAGGTCATGAAGAGGCTAGTGGTACAAAATACGTTCCACAAGAATTAATGGAAACATGGGCAAAAAAAGATCCTTTAAAAAACTACGAAACTTTTTTGCGTTCTAAAAGCATACTCACAGAACAACAAATAACCCGTGCAACCAAAGAAATTAAAGCAGAGATTAATGAACATCTTCAAATGGCATTTAATGAAGAAACTATAAGTGCAGATCTAGAGACAGAGTTAAAAGACGTTTTCAAAGAATACCAACAAGAAATTATAGCACCATCTAATAAGAAAACCAATATAAGGTTAATAGATGCCATATCTAAGGGCTTACGAGAGTCTATGGAACGATATGACAATCTAGTTATTATGGGGCAAGATGTTGCAGAATACGGTGGTGTTTTTAAAATAACAGAAGGCTTCACAGAACAATTTGGTAGAGAACGTGTAAGAAACACACCCATTTGCGAATCTGCTATTGTTGCAGCTGCCTATGGTGCAGCTTTAAACGGAATGAAAGCCGTTATGGAGATGCAGTTTGCAGATTTTGTAAGCTCTGGGTTTAATCCAATTGTTAACTTGTTAGCAAAATCTAACTATCGTTGGAATCAGAATGCTGATGTAGTGGTAAGAATGCCTTGTGGAGCTGGTGTAGGAGCTGGGCCATTTCACAGTCAAACAAATGAAGCATGGTTTACCAAAACACCTGGCTTAAAAGTGGTGTATCCTGCTTTTCCAGAAGATGCTAAAGGCTTGTTGTGTGCTGCTATTAATGATCCAAACCCTGTGTTGTTTTTTGAACACAAAGCATTGTATCGTTCTATTTACCAAGAAGTCTCTGATGATTATTTTACGGTAGAATTAGGAAAAGCATCCCTTTTAAAAGAAGGAAATGATGTCACTATTATATCATACGGAGCTGGAGTTCATTGGGCTTTAGATACTTTAAAGACACATCCAGAAATAAGTGCAGATCTTTTAGACCTAAGAACATTACAACCTTTGGATGTAGCATCTATATATACGTCGGTTCGCAAAACTGGAAAAGCAATTTTTTTACAAGAAGATTCACTTTTTGGAAGTATTGCAAGCGATGTTGCTGCATTAATTACCGAACATTGTTTTGAATCATTAGATGCACCTGTAAAACGTGTGGCTAGTATAGAAACACCCATTCCTTTTCAAGGAGAATTAGAAAAACAATACTTACCCAAGCATCGTTTTGCTACTGAATTAAAAACCTTATTAGAGTATTAATACCTAACATATAAAATATGATGAACAAACAAATTATTTTAAAAGAAAGACCCATTGGTTTTCCTAATGATGCTACATGGAATTTAGAATCTAATGCAATTCCAACACTTAAAGAAGGAGAAGTTTTAATACAGCATCACTATATCTCATTAGATCCTGCAATGCGTGGTTGGATGAACGACAGTAAATCATACATTCCACCTGTAGGTATTAATGAAGTAATGCGTTCTGGCTCTATTGGTAAAGTAATAGAAGTAAACAATCATCCTATTTTTAAAGTTGGAGACTGTGTAACAGGCTGGGGTGGTGTTCAACAATATGTTGCTACCGATGGAGCAGGTTGGTTTAAAGTAGATGATACTATAGCACCAATGCCATTGTTTATAGGCACCTTAGGGATGCCAGGGATGACGGCTTACTTTGGAATTCATGAAGTTGGAAAAATTAAAGAAGGTGATATTGTCTTGGTTTCTGGTGCTGCTGGAGCAGTAGGAAGTGTTGTTGGACAAATTGCAAAAATTAAAGGATGTACTGTAATTGGTATTGCTGGTGGAAAAGATAAATGTGACTATCTTTTAAATGAATTGGGTTTTGATGCAGCTATTGATTATAAATCTGAGAATATCTATGAAGCCTTAAAAGAAAAATGTCCGAAAGGAATTGATGTTTATTTTGACAATGTTGGGGGTGAAATTTTAAACGCTGCATTATCTAAACTTAGAATGCACGCTAGAATAGTTATTTGTGGTGCTATTTCACAATACAACAATAAAGTATTGGTAAAAGGTCCCAGTAATTATTTGAGTTTACTTGTTAATAGAGCAACTATGCAAGGTATGGTTGTTATGGATTATGCAAAAGATTATAAAAAAGCTGCTGAAGAAATGGGTATGTGGATAGCTCAAGGGAAGTTAAAATCTAAAGAAGATATCTATGACGGTATTGAAAATTTTCAAGAAACCTATGCACGTTTATTTAACGGTAATAAAAAAGGAAAATTAGTTTTAAAAGTTATAGAAGACTAAACTTTGGAGCATTTTTTTCAATGTCCGCATTGCTGGGAAGAAATCTCAATGATTTTAGACAGTAGTATTAGACAGCAAACTTATATAGAAGATTGTGAAGTATGTTGCAATCCTATTGAAGTTACGCCTATATTTGAAGCACAAGAACTTATTGCTTTTGAGAGCCAATCTTTAGAGCAATGAGTTTTTTTATGAAAGCGGATTCTTCCACAAAAACTTTTCAAATAATTGAATCCAATCTTCTGAAAAAGATGATTTTAGGACTAATTTTTGTTCTGTAAATGGGTGAGCAAATTCTAAGGAGCCTGCATGTAAAAAAAGGTTTTTCCAGCCAAATTGCTCTTCATACATGGTGTCATGGTTTTTATCACCATATTTAGCATCGTTTATTAATGGAGTAGAAACTTTATTCATATGAATGCGCAACTGATGCATTCTTCCGGTTTTAGGTTGCATTTCTACCAAACTATATCGTGAAGAATCATAGGGTTTTACAGGTATATCTAGTATAATTTTATCTAAGAGTTTTACATGAGTTTCTGCTTCTTTATACACATCTGCATCTCTTCCTTTTACTGGAGAATCTATAATTTTAAATTCTTGAGCAAAACCACGAACCAGTCCGTAATATATTTTCTGAATCTGGTTATTGGTAAATAAGGACTGAAAAGAAGCAACATACTCTCTTTTAGAAGCCAATAAAATAATTCCAGAAGTTTTTCTATCTAATCTATGGATAGGGTAGTACCTAGTACCTAATTGATGCTCAATTAATTGCAGTAATGATTCTTCATCTATTTTATTTCTAGAATGATGTGCGTGATGAACCAATACATTGTTTGGTTTGGTAACCAACAAACAATAGCTGTCTTGATAGATAATTTCTAAAGGCATTAAGCAGATTTTTTAACAAATAATAACAGAAGTAAAGAACCAAAACCACAGGCTGCAAAACCAATAAATAATGGCAGGGCAGTGGTCTCTACAAAACCACCAATAAACGTAGCAATAGGCACCGCAATAATGGTAGAAACAAAGCCGTTAATAGCAGCTCCAATTCCTGCAATATGCCCCAATGGCTGCATTGCTAATGATCTTACGTTACCAAAGAGGAAACCAACAGAAAAAAACTGTAGCGCTAGAAAAAGTACTAAAATGCCAATACTTGGGTTGGTTTCTCCATAAAAGATACTAATGTAAAGAAGAGAAGTTAGAGAAAATAATATTGAAAAAATAGTCACTAATTTTTTCATTCCAAACCTAACAACCAGTGTGCCATTAGTAAAAGTAGCCACACCAACAGAAAAAGCCAAGGCACCAAATATATAAGGAAATTCATCTACTAATCCATATTGAACCTCAAATATATGCTGAGAAGTGCTAAGAAAAACCATAAAAGATCCGGTTGCTAATCCAGAGATTAAGGTAAAAATAATGGCCGATCTATATTTTAAAAACTCTTTAGAACCACTGATAAAAATAGACATTGAAAACTTTTTCTTATACGCCGGAGGAAGTGTTTCTGGTTGTCTTTTCCAAAACCAACACAACACTACAATACCAAATAATAACTGACTGTAAAAGATAGATTCCCAGCCATAGTTGTCTAACAAAAATTTACCTAAGGTAGGAGCAATAATTGGTACCAGAATAAAAATAGTAACCACAAAAGACATTATTTTAGCCATATAATCGCCTTCAAAACGATCTCTAATCATGGCAATGCTAATAGATCTATAAGCAGAAAGTCCAATTCCTTGAAGAATACGTCCAACAACCATTATTTCCATGCTCGGAGCGGCAATACATAAAAAACTAGCCAATACAAATACTACAAACCCAATGTAAACAACAGGTTTTCTACCAAAACTATCTGATAAAGGCCCAAAAATTAACTGTCCGAAACCTAGACCTAAAAAAATCATAGTAATTAATAGTTGATTTTCACTTGCATTTGTAGTACCTATAGAAAGACCTATTGGTTTTAAAGCTGGCAAAAGCGTATCTATAGACAAGGCTACAATAGACATCAAACAAGCCATTAACAGTATGAATTCTAACTGAGAAGTACCCGTTTTTTTTGTATCTATTGAAGGTTTTTTTGAAATCATTGCGCAAAAGTAGCCTATTTTACAATTAGACTAGAATAGTTTTCTTCTTTTTATTCCTATGCTATAGGAGTGAGTGATCTCAACAACACAAAAAACCTATTTGACATAATATAAATTATAGTACAAATATGCGGTAATTTCTGGATAGCCGTTTTTCAGGCTATTTAGCATAATATTAGATATAATGGCTGTAAGACTTATATCGATAGATATTATGGTAAAGAAATTATGACTTATAAACTTATCTAATGGATAACTATAACTATAACTATCTAAATAGTATATCTCCAGATAGTATGGATAGACTTTTTTCTGAACTTTAATAAATGATCGTATTTAAATTAAATATAATTATGTATTATAGCTTTTAAAGAATATAAGAAGTAATTAAACATTTTAAAATGAATAGTATTCGAAATAATAATATGAATAACGAATTAGACAAAACAGACGAACAGATAATTAGGCTCTTACAAAAGAATGCTAGATTGTCTAATAAACAAATAGCTGCAGAAGTTGGCATTGCAGAATCTACCTGTTCAGAAAGAATGAGAAAATTACATAGAAAAAAAATATTCTTCGGGTTTCATGCTTTTGTAGATTCTTCAAAACTTGGCACAAATATAGAAGCTATGGTTGCTATAAAATTAACCAAAAACACAAAAGATGAAGTTGAAGATTTTAAAAATTCTATGGCTGAATTATCCGAAGTTGTTAATATCTATCACTTAGCTGGTCAAATAGATTTTCTACTTTATATAGCAGTAAGAGATAAAGACCATCTAAGAGATTTTGTTATGGATCATATTACAAAAGAGTATGTAAAAAGTTTGGAAACATCCTTGATCTACGATTTTTCACACAACCCATTATTTCCTATGTATTTGGATAATGAATAAAGCAGAAAACCGATGAGAATAATCACCGGTTTTCTATTTTATTTCAGCAAATAAAAAATTATATTTTTAATTTGAAACAAACAATTTTGGTTTCAGACATCGCTTCAATTGCAGACTTTACTCCTTCTCTACCCATTCCGCTACTTTTAACTCCACCAAAAGGCATCGCATCAATTCTATAATCTGTTGAGTCATTAACCATTACTCCAGCACAATCTAATTCATTAATTGCCTTGTGTGCATTATTAATAGTATTAGTGAAAATTGCAGTATGCAAACCAAAAGGAGATTTATTACAAGATGCGATAGCTTGATCTAAATTTTTTACTTTTGATATGGTTACAACAGGTCCAAAAACTTCTTTACAATTGGCAATATCATTATTGCAATCAGCCTCTAATATGGTTGGTGTGTAGCAATTATCAATTGTTTTTCCGCCGCTAATTATTTTTGCTCCATGTTTGGTGCTTTCAGTAATAAACCTATCAATTTGAAGAATGGATTCTTTACTTATAATTGGTCCAATATCTATATCTTCTGATAAAGGTGAACCAATTTTTAAAGTAGCCGTTAATTGAGAAAAATTATTTAAAAATGAATCATAAATACTCTCTTCAACAAAAATTCGTTTTACACCAACACAATTTTGACCACTTGCAAAGAATGCTCCTGAAACACAAGACTGAACTGCTTCTTCTAAATCAGCATCTGATAAAACGATTACAGGTGAATTAGAACCAAGTTCCATAACCATTTTCTTTAGACCCGCTTTTCTCTGGATAACCTTTGCTGCTTCTACACCACCCGTAAAACTTATAAGCCGTATTCTATCGTCGCTAATTAAAGAATCTCCAAACATTTCTGGAGAACCTGTAATTATACTTAACATTTCTTTTGGCAGTCCAGCTTCAAAAAGAATTTCTCCAAACTTAATGGCTACTAAAGGTGTATAATCACTAGGTTTTAATATAACAGGATTTCCAGCAGCAATTGCTGGACCTAGCTTGTGGCAAACCAAGTTTAAAGGATCATTAAAAGGTGTAATAGCAACAATAATACCAATAGGGACTTTGGTTTCGTACCCAAACCTATCTTCTGAACCTAGAACAGCGTTAAACGGAATAGTGGCTCCAGTTATTCTTCCTGCTTCTTCTGCAGAAAGTTGTATAGTATTTATAGCTCTAGTGACTTCTTTTCTTGCCTGTACTATTGTCTTAATTCCTTCTGTGGCTATAAGATTTGATAATACATCAAATTCTCGCTCCATTATTGTAACAGTTTTCTTGAGAATTACTATTCTCTCTGTCGCTGGCATTTTTTTACCAATAACCTCACCTATTTTTGCTACATCAAGCGCCCTTAGAACATCTTGCTTGCTTGACTGAGGTACAGTTCCTATTATTTCTCCTGTATAACTGTTATAAACAGGTATTTTGTTTGCATTTTTATTCTTTAAAACCATGTTCAAAATTTTAACAGTTAACTATGGATATAATATCATTATATAAAGCAAAACCCGTTTCAATTTTTCCTGCTCCTGCACCTATTATAGTAGTATCACCTAAAATATTAGAGGTAATTTTTAATGCATTAGTAGCATCAGAAATACCATATAACGAATCGTTAATAGGTACGATTTTAGGACCTACTGAGCCATGTACTTTACCATTATTGTCTTTCCAAACGCTTCCAATTAGTTTCCATCTATTATTTTTTGATGAGGCATTTTTTACATCCGTAAGTGTAATATTAGAAATTCCATCAACCTCAATATCTTCTTGAATTAATTGTACATCAAAAACAACATTTGCCAAAATTATTACTTTAGCCAACGTGTCTAAGCCTTCAACATCACTCGTAGGGTCTGCCTCTGCATATCCAAGTTTTTGTGCTTGTAAAAGTGCATCATCGTAAGACATTCCTAATTCCATTTTAGTTAAGATATAATTAGATGTTCCGTTCATAATACCACTTACAGCAGTAATATCTGAACCTAAAAGACCATTATTTAAAACATTTATTATAGGTGTACCGCTCATAACGGTTCCTTCTATTGCAACAGTTTTCTTCATTGATGCTGCTACCTTGAAAATTTGTTTATACGCCACAGCGAATGGTCCTTTATTAGTGGTAACAACATGCTTATTAGATTTTAGTGCAGATTCTATATGGGATATTGCTGGCTCTCCAGTTTTAATATCTGTGAAACTAGCCTCAATTATAATATCTGCATCAATTTTTTGTATTGCTTCAGGAATGTTAGACAAACTGTCAGTTAGTAAGCTATAATTATTATTTTTAGCATTTAAAAGTACCTCATGCATATCAATACCATTGGCATCTATCTTGCTACCTTTAAATGTATCAAGTATTCCTACAGTTTTTATTTCTAAACCTTTCCCTTCAGCTAATACCAAATTATTTGCTAAAATAATTTCTGCTAACCCTTGTGAAACAATACCAAACCCTACGTATGCTATTTTTATCATTTTAATTATTTTAATTCGTATATATATATGGTAAAACTATATATATATTCGATTTAATTATTTAAAAATGAATTCTATTCGTATATATGTTTAACTATTGAATTATTTGTGATTATTATAAGAAAAGGTGTAATAAACAAAATTTAAATCGTCCATATGATAATTTATGTATGGCTATAAAATGAAAAGATTAAAGAACTTTTATCTTTATATTTAAGATATAAAGTAAAAAATCAACCTACAGATTTTGATAAATTTCCTTGTGATTTAGCAATTCAAAATGACTTATTAAAAAAAGAAAACATTAATTTAGTACTTTTAAAGTTCAATTAAGTAAATCAAAAATTACAATCATATAATCTTTTAAACCTTCAAAAAATGAGACCACATATTGCAAATTTCATTAATGCTATCGTACTTATATCGCTATCGTCTTGGGGATATTTTTCATCTGACACCCCTTCTATAACAGCACTTATCCCAACTTTTATTGGTATTATACTATTAATCTGTTCACCAGGCGTAAAAAAAGAAAGCAAAATTATTGCGCATGTAGCAGTACTTTTAACTTTAGTTATACTCGCAGGTCTTATAAAACCCTTATTTGGTGCATTAGACCGTGGTGATACTGCTGCCATAATCAGAGTTTGTATTATGATACTTTCATCTGTAATTGCTATGATTATTTTTATAAGAAATTTTATTGATGCTAAGAAAAAGAGACAATTAGAAAACAGTAACAACTAATTAACAGTATATATTTTACAATATAAATATTAACGTTGACAGAAAAAGCAGTATGGATAAGTACTAGATCAAATTTTTCCTAATAAAAAAACTTTCTTATACCCACAAATACAAAAATCATTATAGTATACAACAAAAAGAAAGGAAGAATAATTGCTTTTAAACCCAGTACAAGTAATATTGCTATAACTAGCAATTGAAAACCTAAACCAAAGGTAGAAACGCTGGTCATTAACCAATTTGGTAATAAGGTCCCTTTGTCCGCATTACTATCTAGCGTATAAATTACTTTATCAAAAACACCATATAATAGTTTATACAAGCCAAAAAGAATGTTTACGTGCTGTTGTTTTTCTCCTGCTAAAGCCTCGGGTGTTTTATCTTCAAATACTCTACTAGTGGTATCTCCATCAAATCTATTCCTTAAAATAACATAGTAGTAGTTGTAGAGTGTGCCTTGCAACTGCAATCCAAAGAAAGCAAGAAGACATATCCAAATAGAAATGTTGGTTATATACCAAATGGCACTTAGAAATAAGGCGTTTAGGATGATGTCTGCTACTGAATCTAAATATCTCCCAGTGTACGATGGTTTTTGTTTTACACGTGCCAATTCACCATCTGCAGCATCTAAAATAGATTTAAAAATTAAAAAGAATGCAGCAAGCCAATAATGCCCCATAATAATACAATAAATAGCAATAAAACCAGCTATTATGAAGGCTATGGTTACATGAATTGGGGTAAAAGAGGTATTCTTTAGTGAGTTTGCGATGAACTTAGCAACAGGTCTTCCATAATCTGAAAGATCTATAAATTGATGCTCTTTTGGCAATTTAGACATGTGAAAAGTAAAGAGAAAATCGTATCGTGGAATATACCATATTTTTGATGTACCAAATATACTCTTAAATTACCTTTTTTAGAGGATTATTACAGATGATGTTAATGTTTTAAAAAAGCTTAACTATCCTATGATGGCAATATAACTTCTAGTCTAGAATACTAGTTTTTTTTGCCTAAGTAATTTTAAATAATAGGCTACATTGTAGTACATTTACTAAATTTAAATGAAAAAGTAACCTTACATTATTTATAAAGAACCAATAATTAAATTTTTAAACAATGAAAAAAGTAATTTTAAGTCTTGTTTTTCTAATTGCAATTAGTTTTACAAGTTGCACGAGTAAAGCAAAAAAAGAAACCACCACTACTGAAGTTGTCAAAGAAATGGCAATGACAGATATTTCATTTGGTGTTAGAGGAAATTGTGGCATGTGTAAAACTACTATTGAAAAAGCAGCAAACAGTATAGAGGGTGTTGCAACTGCAACTTGGGATGTAGATCTAAAAAAAAATAGCAGTATCTTTTAATGATGCAAAAACAGATGCATTGTCTATTCATAATGCTATTGCCGCGTCTGGATATGATACAGAAACAGTACTAGGAAACCTTGAAGCTTATAACAGTTTGCCAGGATGTTGCCAATACGATCATGAAATGGCAATGAATCAAGTTGCTGAAGTAGAATAATAACTTCATTACTTTATATCATAAAAAAAGTCCATCACTGTGTGATGGACTTTTTAAAAACTTGAAGTATATTTTATTAAATAACTTTTACGTTTACTGCGTTTAATCCTTTGTTACCTTCTTGAAGATCAAATTCAACTTGGTCGCCTTCGCGAATTTCGTCTACTAATCCAGAAATGTGCACAAAATGATCTTTGTCTACTCCTTCTTCAGTGATAAATCCAAATCCTTTAGACTCATTGAAAAATTTTACTGTTCCTTTACTCATTGTAATAAATTTAATATTTGAAATGCAAAGATGACTCCTTTTTTTATACACACAAGATATTAATTGACTTATATTCAGTTAGTTCACAATAATAGCTTATAAATGAGACCTTAGAGGCATAAAATTGATTTAATTCTTAATTTTTGTAAATATTAAAGTTGTCGCTCTTCTCAAATTTGAATCATTATCTTTACAATATATTAATCTATTATTTGAAAATTTGCAACAAATAAAATCATATTTAGACCAAATAGCGTCGATATCTGAACTAGATTGGACTTTTTTTACATCAAAGTTAAAACGTCGTATCATTTCAAAGAAATCAATTTTTTTAAAAGCTACAGAAATAGAAAATCATATTTCATTTATAGAGTCTGGAGTTGTACGCTTATTTATTCCGAAAGAAAATCCAGAGAAAGAAATAACTTTTGGTTTTAGTTTTAAAAATCAGTTTGTGAGTGCTTATGATTCTTTCCTAACACAAACTCCTTCTGCTTATCAACTACAAGCTCTCACGGAAACTAAGATACTAAGCATTTCATATAAAGATTTACAGTTGGTTTATAAACATACGCACATAGGAAATCTAGTTGGCAGATTAACTGCAGAACGTCTTTTTTTAATAAAATCTAGACGAGAACAAAATTTACTAAACCTATCAGCTGAAGAACGTTATCTTAAATTATTTAAAGAACGCCCTGAACTTTTAAAAGTTATTCCTTTGAAATATATTAGCTCTTATATTGGTGTCACAGCACAAGCATTGAGCAGAATTAGAAAACGTTTATAATACCTCAATTTTATTGATTTGGGTTCATTGTTTGGTTTTCAAGATCAAAGTATCTTTGTTAAAAAAAACATGGTGATTCTTATTTTTGTTTTGGTGCTCTGGTATGGTGGATTATTTTTCCAATCTTTCTTTTTACATCGGTATGCCGCTCATCAGGTATTTACCATGTCTAAAACAATGGAACGTATTACGTTTGTTTTAACGTGGGTTTTTCAAGGCTCTAGTTATTTAAGTGCTTACGGTTACGGAATTATGCATAGAATGCACCATGCGTATACAGATACTGAAAAAGATCCCCACTCCCCTTCTCATGATGCAAATTTATTTGCAATGATGTGGAAAACAAAAACAATCTATCAAGATATCAATCTACAACGAATAGCTATTGATCAGCGTTTTATGAAAAATGTTCCGCAATGGAAAAGCTTTGATCAGTTTGCAAGTTCTAGGTTTTCTAGATTGCTTTGGATTGCCGTTTATATAACATTCTTTATCGTATTTGTGACAAGTTTGTGGCAATGGTTATTATTACCAGTAATCTTGTTAATGGCTCCTATACATGGTGTTATTATTAATTGGTTTGGTCATATTTATGGTTATGTAAATTACACCATGAAAAACACTAGCAAAAACCTTTTCCCTTTTGATTTTCTCATGATGGGTGAAGGATATCACAACAACCATCACAAAAATGCAAGCAGTGCTAATTTTGGTGTCAAATGGCATGAGGTAGATATTACATACCTAATCATACGATTATTAAATTCAGTTGGCTGTATTCAATTAAAATAAGTACTTGTAAAAATTGCTAATGAAACTACCATTCTATTGGAAAATAATCTTTTAAAAATTTTCCAGACCAATGTTTCCCTGTATTAATTCCATCAATTAAAGGATCCATTACTCTTGCTGCACCGTCTACAATGTCCAAAGGAGGTTGAAAATCATGAATCTCCGCCTTCTTTTTAGATAATTCCGCAGGGTCTTCATCGGTAACCCATCCAGTATCAACAGCATTCATATAAATACCTGATTTTGAAAAGGTTGCAGAAGAAGTATGAGTGAGCATGTTTAAGGCTGCTTTAGCCATGTTAGTGTGTGGGTGTCTGTCTACTTTCTTAAACCGATGAAACTTACCTTCCATAGCTGATACATTGATAATGTGTTTTTTACCTGTATTTTCTTTCATCATTAAATTAGATAAACGGTTGCATAAAACAAAAGGGGCTACTGCATTTACCAATTGAACTTCTACCATTTCTGTTGTTTCAATTTCACCAAGTCTTAAACGCCAGCTATTGGTTTTTCTTAAATCTACTTGCTGTAAATCTGCATCTAATTTTCCTTCAGGGAAAACTTCAGCAGTTTGTAATGAATTGTCAAAACTATAAGGAATTTGTGACAATGCTGCAGAATTACGCAGGCCAATACCAGGTTCAGGTCCGTGCCAACTAACAGGCAAGACATTGTTTTTACCTGTTTTTAAAGCACCAATACTTATATCTGATAATTCTTGCAAACAGTGTTTGTGATTTTTTAATACTATTTGTGCAGCTTTGGGTAGCTGGTCTATAGGCAATTTCTCTTTCTCCATTAGATGTACATAAAAACCAGAGGGTCTTCTTACTGTTTGTGCTGCATTATTGATTAAAATATCTAATCGATCGTATGTTTGCTCTATATAATTACAGAAAATTTCTACACTAGGAATGTGACGTAAATCAAGTCCATGAATATGTAATCGGTCATTCCACTGTTTGTAATCATCTTCTTTAGAAAACCGAATTGCAGAATCTGCGGGAAATCGAGTTGTTGCAATCACAGTAGCACCAGAACGTAATAACATTAACGTAATATGATAACCAATTTTAAGCCTAGAGCCAGTTATAACAGCTATCTGATCTTTTAAGTCTGTTGTTTGAAATCGTTTTGTATAATTTAAGTCGCCACATGCTGTACACATGGTATCATAAAAGTGATGTAGTTTTGTAAAGATTGATTTACATACATAACAGTTTCTAGGAGACTCTAACTCCAATGTTTCGTCTGTTATTGATGCAGCAGTAAGTAATTTGGGGGCTACAAATAATTCTGCATCACGTGCAGATCTTATTCCGGTTGTTTTTCTAGCGTGAGTATCTTTTGCAATCATTTTACGCTTTGCCGCTTTTTTAGCATCTTTCCTTCTTCGTTGAAACTCATCTCTGTTAGGTCTAGAAAGCATTCCAGAAGCTTTTAGTAATGCTGTTCTTTTATCTTCTGAAAGATCAAACAGTTGATTTGTATCCGTGACTAGCTGCTCTAATATCGCAATACAGCTGTCTATCTCTTGTGTTGAAATGATTTTAGTACTGTCTATTTCGTTTTGATTTTTAGGCATATATAATTTTTGTGTGGATAAAATCTAGTTGTACTAAAAAATAATCTTGCGAAGATAAGAATACAGACTACGGTTATTGTTGAATTATAGAAGTTAATAAGAACAGTTATTTATGAATGTCATTAGTTGAAACTGAAAACTATCCTCTGAAAATTGTATTATATTTTAAGTTCTTTAGTAAAAAGATAATCAAGAAATAAAAATAAAGTTTAGTTGAAGTTAGATTTTAATGATTTTCTTAACTTAAATAATGATGGTTTTGTTGTAATCTTGTTCCCACAAACAATTCTTAAATTATAATAAACAATTGGATATACTTACAATAGTAATTTGGTTCTCAGGAGTGGCTTTTGTGTATTTTGGATTCAACTGTTTTTATTCAAAATTTATTATTTCAGAATTTAACAGATATAACTTACCTAATTTTAGAAAACTCACTGGTTTTCTTCAATTAATTGGTGCTGTTGGTTTGTTGGTAGGTTTGTATTTTAGTCCGTTAATTCTATTATTAGCTTCAACAGGCTTATTTTTATTAATGATTGCTGGTTTTGTTGTACGAATGAAAATCAAAGATAATTTTATTAAATCTTCTCCGTCTTTTGGTTTTGCATCCCTAAATCTTTTTATTGCGATAAAAACCTTTATTGATTTTTTTTAAAGTGAAAGAAAGGCAATCGTAAGATTCATTACCATAAACAAGAATGCTGGAAATGATTTATACCATGCATCTTTTACTTTTACATGCATTAATATAGATCCTAACAATAAGAATGCTAAGCCTAAACTACTAACTAAGGTTAATATATCAAATTGCATAGAAGCTAACAGCAAGATTGCTAAACTTACTTTTAAGAAGTAAACAATATGATATAATGACTTTGATAAGCCATAAACATTAAATTCTTCTTCAATAGTTGTTGCATTACCACCTCTCCATTTTGTATGTTTTTTGGGTTGAATTAACCATACATTTAAGATACTTAAACCAATAATTATTTTTAAGCCAATGGTGAGATACATTTGTAATTCCATGATTTCAGTTTTTGTATTATTAAGCTATCACGAATTTATAAAAATAATCTTATTAAAACCGTTGCTAAGTAGACTAATTAAAGATCTTTCCAAAACTAATAAGAAAATGTGAATTCATGATTATTTACATTCTTTAGAATTAAAAACTAAAAAAGGCTCTTTAAAAAGAGCCTTTTTTTTTGATTTTGATTAGTTGTTGATCAACCCTTGACCTTCAATCCAAGGAGCTCCAGTTTTCTTTAAATCGTTTCCAAGTTTTGGAAGCCTAGCGTTAACAATGGAAGCTAATTTTTCTTTTACTTTCTTCAACTGATTTTGAACACGGCTTAACAGTCCTTTGTGCTCGTCCGTTGGGCCGTAGGTATTCCCTAAAGCTCTCCAGCCTAGTGAATTTCCATCACTTGCAGTTGGGTTAGATCTTTCCCCAATTTCATCTTTTACTGCATCACCATGGAGTTCTTTATCTATGTCTAACAACGCTATTTTAACATCGTTTAATTGCTTAAACAACTCATTAGATGGAAAAGTTGCTTTGTTATGTGCTCTTAACATGGCGTCTATCGTTTTTTGACTGCGAGACAAAGCAATATTTGTTGAGGTTAAATCTTGCTGAAAAGCAAAGGCAGCTTCTCTAAACTCATCTATTTCCTTGTATGATTTCCTAGGCAAAGCACCTTCAAATAGTGGTTCTACAGAAAATGAGACAGGGTCTTGTAATTGTGTATGTATGCCATCAACTCTTTTCGCTAGTGTCACCGAATAAACTCCAGGTGTAACCATTACTCCGCCTCCTCTAAACCCACGTCTACCTCTTGGTGGTTGCAAACGCTCTCCACTTTTACTTGGATAGCTCAAGTTCCAGCTTATTCTATTAAAACCTTTTTTGTTAGATCCTTTAATAGTATTTACTACATTTCCATTTGCATCTTTTATAAGTAACACTATAGAGGGGCCATCTTGTCTGTTTTCATCTTCAAGAGCATCCCAACCAGGAAACTGAGCAACACCTTTTTTCTCTTTTGCTCTTCTAAGATCTTTCTTAGATTTAATTTTATCTGCCATATAATAGGTGAAATTTGCGCCAAATGGAGGGTTTTTTGCAATCCACTCTGCATCACCTTGACTTCCTACTCTACTAGATTGACGATACCAATGTGCTGTTTTAACAGGAAACATAGTAGCTTCAGCAGACATCATTTTTTTATTAAAAGTTCGTAATGGAGTGATGTCATCTAAAATAAATATTCCTCTACCAAATGAACCAGCAACCAAATCGTTTTCTCGTCTTTGAATTTTAATATCTCTGATTGGAACTGTTGGCATTCCTCCTTTTAATTGTACCCAATTTTCACCTCCGTTAGATGTAAAGTAAACTCCAAACTCTGTTGCAGCAAATAGTAAGTCTTTGTTAATATGATCTTGTACTAACCTCCAAATTAAAAGTTTGTTTGGTAAATCACCGTTAATAAGTTTCCAAGATTTCCCTTTATCTAAACTTTTAATAATGTAAGGTTTATAGTCACCATATTTATGGTTATCTAAAGCAGCATACACAACACTTGCATCAAAAAGATCAGCACGAACATCATTCACAAATGGTGTAGCTGGCAATCCCTTAATAGAGTTTAAATCTATTTTTTTCCAATTTGCACCTTCGTCTTCAGTAACTTGAATTAATCCATCATCAGTTCCTGCGTACAATAAACCTTCTTGTTTTGGAGATTCTGCCAATGAGGTAATGGTATTGTAATTAGACATTGCTCCTACATCCCATGCATTATCCCAGCTTTGTGATTTATCATAATATTGAAAAGTCATTCTTTCTTGATTTAATGTCAAGTCTCCTGAAATAGGTTCCCAGCCATCACCTCTGTTTTTTGATTTCCAAACTCGTTGAGAAGCAAAATACAATCGTTTCGGATTGTGTGAGCTCACTAAAATTGGGGCATCCCAATTAAATCTTTCATAAGGATCTCCCTCTCTTGCTTGGGGTTGAATAAAAACTGTTTCTTTTGTTTTACTATCTATTCTCCACAAAGCTCCTTGTTGAAATTCTCCATATGAAATGTCTGGATTTCCTGGTTCAGTAGCGGTTTGAGCCCCATCTGCCCCAAGTGTTTTCCACCAGTCAGCACTGGCTATTCCATCTGAACTAATGGTTCTAGACGGACCTCCATGAGAACCATTATCTTGTGTTCCTCCATAAACATTATAAAAAGGTTTTGCGTCATCTACTGCTATTTTAAAATATTGAGTAATCGGTAAATTGCGAATATACTTCCAACTTTCAGTTCCATCAAAACTCTCGTACAAGCCACCATCTGTTCCTATTAAGAGGTAATTTGGATCCGATTTTTTAAAAACAAGTGCATGACTGTCGCTATGTTGATTAGAACGACGCATTCTTTCAAATGTTTTTCCGTGATTTTTTGATTCTAATGCACTATTATTCATAAAATATATAGTCCCCTCGTGATGAGGAGATGCTATAATTTCTTGATAATAGTGAGGTCCTGTTCCTCCTGCAACAGCATCAGATTGTTTTACCCAAGACTCACCTCCATTCGTAGTCATATAAACTCCTCCTTTTGTTCTATCTAACTCTATAGCTGCATAAATAACCTTCGAATTAAAAGGAGACATTGCCAATCCTGTTTTTCCAAGGTTTGATTTAGGAATACCGTTTTTAAGGGGTTTCCATGTTTCTCCTCCATCAATACTTTTGTGTAATCCTGAGCCTGGACCACCCCCAAGATACCCAGCTACAGTTCTATGTCTTTGCCATGTTGCAGCATACAAAACATCTGAATTAGTAGGGTCTATCAGCATATCTGTAGCACCAATCCATTCAGCATCTCCTAAAGTACGTTTCCATGATTTTCCGCCATTTATTGTTTTGTATACACCACGATCGCCACCTTTACTCCATAATGGTCCTTGAGACGCAACCCAAACGATGTCTGAATTTTCTGGGTGAACAATAATTTTTGAGATATGTTCGGAATTTTCCAATCCCATATTTTTCCAAGATTTACCATCATTATGACTTACGTAAACTCCATCACCAAAACCTGCATGTCGTCCTCCTACATTTTCCCCTGTTCCTAGCCAAATAGTGCTAGGCTTCTTAGAATCTATAGTAATACATCCCGTAGAATATACTTTTTGATCGTCAAAAATTGGCTTCCAAGTGGTTCCAGAGTTCATTGTTTTCCAAACACCTCCAGAGCCTACAGCTACATACCAAACATTTTCGTTTTCAGGATGTATTGCAATATCCGCAATTCGCCCTGAGGTCATTGCAGGACCTATATTTCTAAATTCTAATCCTCCATATAAATTCTTACTAGATTTTTGAGCCAAAACATGAAAGTTGGAAACAAAAAAATAGACAAGCATGCAAAGAATCATTGATTGTTTTTTCATCATAAAAATTTTTAAGTGAATTAATAGTACATAAATATATAAAAAAAGAACTCAAATAACACGAAATATTCTGTAGACAACTATTTGATTTCTTTTATTAAATAGTTATTAAAGAAATAACGAATTAATATAACAATTAAAAATCCCCATCTATTAATTATATTTACATATGAATCAACACACACACATATTTCCAGAAAAATTACTTTCCTGTTGGCACCCTATTGGCTATAGTGATGAAATTAAAGCAGACAAACCTTTTGGAACTATTCTATTAGATGAACCAGTGGTCATATGGAGAACATCAGATGGCACTCCACATGCCATGAGAGATTTATGTATTCATAGAGGAACAGCCTTGTCATTAGGTTGGATAAAAGATGACTGTTTAGTGTGTCCATATCATGCATGGCAATATGACAAAAAAGGTGCTTGTGTTTTAATTCCGCAAGCAAAGGAAATGGAAATACCTTTAAAAGCTAAAACACCAAAATACCATTGTCAAGAAAAATTTGGACTTGTTTGGGTAGCGTTAAAAAAACCTCTTTTTGACTTTCCAACCATTCCTGAATTTGAGCAAAATAATTGGAAACTCGTAAATACAGGTCCATTTAATTGGAAATGTGATAGTTCTAGGCAAGTTGAAAATTTTACAGACTTTGGTCATTTCCCATGGGTACATCCTGGTTTATTAGGAGACCCAAAAAGACCAGAAGTTCCAGATTGCCAAGTAACTATAAAAGATACTGTTTTACATTATTCGGTTGTAAGACCTGAGGCAAAAAACAGTGATGACTTTCCTGTTTTTGCTAATGATGATGTTGTAAAACCAGAAAGAAAAAGTGTGTATGAACTTCATCTTCCATATACCATTGTTCTTCGTTTGGGTTGGGGAGGCAAAAAAGGAATGGTCTATTTTTTTACATCTCAACCGATATCAAAAAATTCATGTCGTGGATTTTGTATCATTGGTAGAAATTATAACCTAGAGGAACCAGACACTATTTTACAAGAATTCGAACAAGTTATTTTTGATCAAGACAAACGAATTGTTGAATCTCAAAGACCTATTCAAGTTCCTTTTGATTTATCTGAAGAACTTCATTTAAAATTTGACACAGTAGCAATTAATTATCGTAGGGCAATGAAAAAAAATAAATTAAACTACTGAAAAATAATTAGCTATTTTCACTCCTTCTTATAGACAGTTAGCCCCTCTTTAATGGTTTCTAAAACTACTATCTCTTTAATTTCAATTGGTGGTACTTTTAATGGGTTTTTGTCTAAAATAACCATATCTGCTAGCTTTCCTTTTTCCAAAGTTCCTTTTTGATCTTCTTCAAAATGTTGATATGCAGACCAACTAGTTATAGATTGAAGTGCTTCGTAAGGAGTTAATTTTTCTTGATCTCCAATAACTTTTCCAGATCGTGACGTCCTATCTACAGATATTCCTACCATACGCATTAGGTTTGGTAATGCTACAGGAGCGTCTGTATGAATCGTAATTTTTAATCCTTTGTTTAAAGCTGTTCTAGTCGGACTTATATTGTTCCCTAAACTATCTCCAATAATTTCTTTATGCCAATCTCCCCAATAAAATGTATGTAAGGGGAATAAAGAAGCGATAACATCTAGGTCTTTAAATGAATCTAATTGATCATCACGGACATATTGACCGTGAATTAAAACATTTCTTCTATTCGTATTTCCATATTTAGCCGCTATGGGATTCATAGTTCTAATCATTTGATCCATGGCAGCATCTCCATTGGCATGTGTATGAATTTGCCAATTATTTTTGAATGCTTTATCATAAATGGCAACAACTGAACTATCATTTGGAATTGCTGGATACCCAAGATATCCTTTTTTAGCACCATCAGGTGGCAATAAATAAGGTTGTGTTCTCCATGCAGTTCTTCCTTGTGGAGAACCGTCTAAGGTTAATTTCACACCTCCTATTCGATAATGATTATCGTAAGACCTACTATTCCATTTAGAATTCATGTACTTATCTACAAATAAATAATCTACATAACTCACTACATCTAGCTTTAGTTTTTCTGCTTGGGATGCATTTACTAACATTTCATGATTTTCCATAGCCCTTCCCTCTTGAGCTGTTGTATACCCAAATGACAATGCCATTTCTTGTCCTGCTTCAAAAAAATGATCCGCAGCTTCTTTTGATGTTGGATTTAAAACTTTTAACATGTATGGAATTGCAGCTAATTCCTCTAAAACACCGTTAGGTTCATTACCATTTTCTCTTCTAATAATTCCACCTTCAGGGTTCTTAGTTTCTGAGGTAATCATTAAGAGCTCTAATGCTTTAGAATTCACAACTGCAAAGTGACCTGAAATATGAATGATCATTATTGGAAACTCTGTAGATACTTGATCTAAATCATGCTTTGTTGGAAATTTTTTTTCCTCTAAAACAGAATCATCAAACCCCATCCCAAAAATCCAACCTGTTAAAGCTCTGTTTTCAGGAGTATTCCAGGTTTTTAAAATACTGATTAATGTTGCAATGTCTTTTGCGCCTGCATCTGGTGGCGGTAATATTTTTGCGCCAATTGCTTGTGCAGAAAATGAAGCAAAATGTGCATGGCCATCAATAAAACCAGGTAAAAGAGTCTTACCTTCTAAATTGATCATTTGATGTCCAATTCCAGCAATTTTTATTGCTTCTTCTGATGATCCAACAAATTTAATTTTTTTGTTTTTTACAACAAGAGCTTCTGCATATACTGGAGAATTACCTTTCATGGTAATGATATCACCATTAAAATAAACAATTGCACCTAAATTTAATTGTGAGCTATCATTCTTACAGCTAATAATAGTAATGAATAGGAATAAAATTATATGAATTTTTTTCATAGTTGGAGGTTATTTTAAAAAAAGTATATTAAATAAATATACTAAAAAAATGAAGAAGATGTTGTTATTCAAAATGTATTTGTACCAAAAAAGGCTACAAATTTAAATTTGCAGCCTTTGTATATTGTTGGTGATAGATTACTTTTTTAATGTAACTTTTACAGCATTCATACCTTTCATACCTCGTTCTAATTCAAAAGTAACTTTATCATTTTCAGCTATTTGATCTATGATACCACTAACATGGGTAAAATACTTTTCTTGGTTTTCTGTATCTATGATAAATCCAAATCCTTTTGAAGAATCAAAGAATGAAACTTTACCATTCCTAATTGGATCTACCTTATCGGCTTCTGTCATTTTGGGAACACTAATCTCTATATTCTTTGCTTTTACTTTAACTTTTAATGACGGATCTGGTGGAGTGTCTGTTAAATTTCCATCATGGTCTACATAAGCAAATTCAATTCCTTTACTCCCATTTTCCTTCAAATCAGATTTCCGAGCCTCCATCTTCTTTCGCTTATCTTCACGCTTTTTTAAACGCTTCTTTTCTTTTTCACTCTTATTAAATGTCTGTTGCGATTTTGCCATTCGTTATTTAAAATGTGTTATAATTATTTTTCAAAGATATCTATTTACTTTAAAATAAAGAAATCATTTATTTAAATTCTTACTATTAAGGGGTTTTGTTCAATTATTTAGTTGAAACTTATACTATAAAAGTTACGGGGTTTATTTTTTACCTAATGAACGAAGCATTTTAGTATGAGCTGAAATTGCTTGAAAAAGTGATGACTTGACGTGGTAAGTCATTCCAAATTCTTTTGCCGTATTTGCAACAATTTCTGAAATATCTTTGTAATGCACGTGACAAACGTCAGGTAAGACATGATGTTCTACTTGGTAGTTTAGTCCGCCAATCAACCAATATAAAAGTTTACTATTGGGTGAGAAATTTGTTGTGGTTGCCAATTGATGGCCATACCAACATTCTTTCATTTGTCCATTTTTATTTGGGAGTGGAAAATCTGTTGTAGGCATAATGTGCGCAATTTGAAATATGATGCTCACTAGAAACCCAGTTACAAAATGCATACATAAAAAAGCTACTAAGATTATTCCCCAAGAAAAAGGAAGCAGTATCATGGGTAAAACTAAAGCATAGGAATAATACAATAACTTCCATGCAATCATAGCTGCTAAAGTTTTTTCATATTCATTTTTTTTATCAAAAAAGCCCATGTTTTTATAACGTTTTAAACGCACAAAGTCTTTAGAGGTTATCCATGATATTGTTGATATAGAATAGAAAAACCAAATGTATATATGTTGAAACTGATGCACCCAGTAATGCTTTGCATGGGGAGAAAACCTCAAAAAGAAAGGCGCATTTAAGTCATCATCTGCTTCATCAATATTTGTGTAGGTATGATGTAAAACATTATGTTGTATTTTCCAAATGATAGCGCTTCCACCAATAAGGTTGAAGGAATACCCGAGAAAAGTATTGATTTTTTTACTTTTTGAATATGATCCGTGAATGGCATCATGCATTACTCCCATCCCTATTCCAGCCATTCCAAATCCACTTAACACATAAAGTGAAAAAAGCAGTACTGTAGAATCTACGTATCCTGAGGAAAGAATAAATAAAGGCATAAAAAACAACGTTAACATAAAAACTGTCTTTACTACCATGTTTGCATTGGCATTTCTGTTAATATTATTTGATTTAAAATAATAATTAACTCTTTTTCTTAATGTCTTAGAGAAATCTGGATTGATATCTCTAGAAAATTTTGGATTTTCGATAGGATACTTTGTTTAAATGTTTAAGAACTACTATAATGATTAGTAAACTAAAAGGTTAAAAAAACTATTGAATGATTACAGATAACAACTCATTTAACCAACGATGTAAATGTAAGCTATTTAAAGAATAAAATCTATTTGTTCTATTATTTAGATTTTTGTGACTCGTACTTTTTTCTTTTTTAATCTTGTATTGTTTAAGTTTTCTACCAACTGATCTGCAATGGTAGCTGGTACCGCAACAAAAGCACAGTCTTGCTTCAATTCTATAATTCCTAGTTGATCTTTTGTTAGTTTCCCTAATTTAAAAAACATACCTGCAATATCTCCTTTGGAGATTTTATCTTTTCTTCCTCCAGAAATAAATAAGGTTTCCCAAAAAACAGGTTTCCTTAAAGATTGCTTGCTAATATCTTCTATTGGAGGAGTACCAATAAATTCTGGTAATCGTTCTTCTTTCCATTTTAAAACATACGCGGTTCCTTTTGCTGAAACTCTTGCAGTTCTTCCGTTTCTATGTGTAAATTCTTCTTTAGATAATGGAAGTTGAAAATGAATAATATATTTCATTTCTGGAATATCTATTCCTCTTGCAGCTAAATCTGTAGCAATTAGAATTTGATTCGTCCCATTTCTAAATTTAATTAATGAGCGTTCTCTATCTTTTTGTTCCATTCCACCATTAAAGCATCCATGACTCATTTTTTTACTTTCTAAAAATGAGCTAACATTTTGAATACTGTCTTTTAAATTACAGAAGATTATTCCTTGTTGATTGCCAATATGATTTAATAAATGTAATAATGTATTTAACTTATTTTTTGCTGGAGAAATAACTGTCTTTACTTTTAATTTAGAAACAGATGTTCCTAAATAATTTATTATTTCGGGTTTGTCTAATCTCACAAAATCTGGAATTTCAACTCCCTGTGTAGCAGAAGTTAATATCCGCTTATTAATACTTGGTAATTCATTGACAATTCCTCTCATTTCATATTCAAATCCTACTTCTAATGATTTATCAAATTCATCTAAAATAATTGTTTTGATATGCTTTTTCGAAAAACGGTCATTGCTAAAATGATCAGAAATCCGACCAGGTGTTCCTATTAAAATAGCAGGTACGTGTTTAAGTTCTATTTTGTCTTTAGACATTGGTCTACCACCATATACTGCATTTACTTTATAGCCAGAACCCATAGATCTAATTACTTGTTCAATTTGAATAGCTAATTCCCTTGACGGAACCAATATTAAAGCTTGAATTTCTTTAGATTCTGGATCTAGAGAATCTAAAAGGGGCAATGAAAAAGCCAATGTTTTTCCAGTTCCTGTTGGAGATAATAAAATTGTATTAGTGTAAGTTTTAATCGAAGCAATAGCCTCCTCTTGCATAGGATTTAGCTGATGGATATTTAATTTAGCTAAAATTGCTTCTTGATTTCTGATACTATTTGCCATAAGAATTACTTCTTTTTTACTTTTTTGTTAATTCTTCAGGGTTAGATTTTACAGTGTTTGTTTGTGCCAAATGGTTCAAGTGGTTCGCTAAAACTTTTTCAATCAGTTCTTCTTTGGTTAGATGATGAAAAATAGTTTTTACTTTAGATTTAAAGTCATTAGAAACAGCACGATTAGGTTTTGTTTTAAATATTTTTCTTGCCCATAATAGCGTATTGTTTTCTTCAATACTTCCAGCATCAGCTTTCTTAACTTCTTTAAATTTAATTCCTAATTCCTTTTCAAAATTAGCAATATCTGCAACTTCTTCTTTCTGTAGAACAGTTAAAGAAAGACCCTTTGCTCCTGCTCTGGCAGTTCTTCCACTTCTGTGAACATAGGCTTCATAAGTATCTGGTAAATGATAATTAATTACATAAGAAACTTCTTTTACGTCTATTCCTCTTGCTGCTAAATCTGTAGCAACCAACACATCAACATGACCTTCTCTAAACTGACCCATTACACGATCTCGAATACCTTGTGTTAAACTACCATGTATTGTTCCAGATGAAAATTTATTCTTTGCCAAATTTTTACCTAATTTATTTACAGCAGCTTTGGTTTTACAAAAAATAATTCCTTTTTGTCCTTCTCTGGCATATAAAAAATGAAGTAAAACCTCTAATTTCTCAATAGGTTCAACAACAGTATATTGATGTAGTATTCCTTGATGTCCAATAGTAGCCATATCAGCTTCAATGGTTACTGGATTTTTTGAAAGGTAATTCTGAACTAATTGTTTAATAACTCCGGGCATGGTAGCCGTAAACAATAAAGTTCTTGTATTTTTTGGGATCTCCTTAAATATAGTTTCTACTTCTGCATGTAAAGCACCCATCATCTCATCAGCTTCATCCAAAACTAAATATAAGATGTTTTTTATATCTATAACTTTACGCTCTATTAAATCAATTAAACGCCCTGGAGTTGCAACAACAATATGCGTTGTTCTTTTTAATGCTTCTATTTGAGATTTAAGGGTAACGCCTCCAAACAGTCCAACTACAGATATTTCAGGATCGTAGGAAGCAAATAGAGTTAAATTAGCATGAATTTGTTGTCCAAGTTCTCTTGTAGGTGCCATAATTACAACTTGAACACTATTCTCTTCAGTATTAATTAGTTGTAATAATGGCAAGCCAAAGGCTGCAGTTTTACCTGTTCCTGTCTTAGCTAGTGCAACTAAATCTTTCTTTCTTTCAAGAACAAAAGGAATCACTTTCTTTTGAACTTCTGTTGGAACAGAGATTTCTAAATCAACTAAACGTGCTTGCAAATCTTTATGTATTCCTAAATCAGAAAACTGTAATGGCATAAAATAATTTTTGTCAAAGGTACTTACACTTTAACAGCTTATAACACTAAATAATATAATCTTACACAACATTAGATGTTTTTTAAAAAATTGAATATAATATTGTATTAATTATTTTATTTTTACAAAAAATAATCTGTTGAAATCATTTTTAACTACCCTATTAGTGTTGGTGTTATTTCAAGTATCTACTTTAGATGCTCAGAATTCTGTAGCTAGAGATTGGAACGACGAAATCTTAGAAGCTATTAGAAATGATTTTGCAAGACCAACAGTTCATGCAAGAAATCTGTTTCACACTTCAGTTATGATGTATGATGTGTGGGCAATTTTTAATGAAAATGCCGAAACTGTTTTTCTTGGAAAAACGTTTGGTGGATATACTTGTTCTTTTGATGGGATTGTTACACCAACTAATATAGACGAGGCAATTCATGAAATTACAAGTTATGCAATGTATCGATTGCTAACTCATAGATTTATCAACTCACCTAATGCTGCAAATACGCTAGAAAACTTTACTTCATTATTTGAATCTTACGGTTATGATGTAAACATAAGCTCTACAGACTATTCTTCAAACTCTTATTCTGCACTGGGTAATTATATTGCACAAGAAATGATTGCTTTTGGATTACAAGATGGCTCTAATGAAGAAAATAATTATGAGAATAGCTTTTATACTCCAGAAAACGAACCGCTAATTTTAGAGTTATATGAAGATAACTCAGATATCAATCCTAATAAATGGCAGCCTTTAGCCTTTGATGTATTTATAGATCAGAGTGGAAATATCTATGCTCTTGAAACTCCAGAATTTTTAAGTCCTGAATGGGGGAAAGTAACTCCATTTTCTTTAAAACCAGATGATTTAACAATTTTAAATAACGGTTTTGATAGCTATGTATACAATGACCCTGGATTTCCAGAGTTTATTCAAAATTCTACAACTAATGGTATAGAAGATCCTTACAAATGGAATTTTGCCCTAGTCGTTGCATGGTCTGCACACTTAGATCCCGCAGACGATACTCTCATAGATATTTCTCCTGCCTCATTAGGAAATACAGCTATGACTACTTTTCCGACCACTTTTGAAGAATATCAGAGTTTTTATAATTTTACAGACGGTGGCTCCATTGGTTCTGGGCACGAAGTGAATCCTTTTACTGGAAGTGCTTACAGTCCACAAATGGTTAAAAGGTCAAATTACACTAGGGTATTAGCTGAGTTTTGGGCAGATGGACCAGATTCTGAAACACCTCCAGGACATTGGTTCACCATTTTAAATTATGTAAGTGATCATCCCGAAACTGTCAAAAAATTTGGAGGAAGAGGAGCTATAGTAAGTGATTTAGAATGGGATGTTAAAAGTTATTTAGTATTAGGAGGTGCAATGCATGATTCTGCAATAAATATCTGGGGAATTAAAGGTTATTATGATTATATAAGACCTATTTCTGCAATCCGTTATATGGCTTCAAAAGGACAGAGTACTGATCCTGGATTACCCAATTTTAATTCGCATGGACTACCGTTAATTCCTGGATTAATTGAGCTGATAGAAACTGGAGATCCTTTAGCTGGTTCTAATGGAGGTTTTAATGTAGGTAAGATTAAGGTCAAATCATGGAAAGGTCCTGATTTTATTACAAATCCAGCTACAGATGTGGCAGGAGTTGATTGGATATTAGGAACGCATTGGTGGCCTTATCAACGCCCAACTTTTGTGACTCCACCTTTTGCTGGCTATTTATCTGGACATTCCACTTTCTCTAGAGCTGCTGCAGAAACCTTAACTCAAATTACAGGAAGTGAATTCTTTCCCGGAGGGATGGGGACTTTTGAAGTTTTAAAAAATAATTTTTTAGTTTTTGAGCAGGGACCGTCTGACGGTTTTATGCTTCAATGGGCAACGTATCAAGATGCATCTGACCAAACAAGCCTTTCAAGGATTTGGGGTGGAATTCATCCGCCTATTGATGATATAAAAGGTAGAATTATTGGAGATAAAATTGGAAAACAAACGTTTACGCTAGCCAAACAATATTTTTCTGGAACATTGAGCTTACAAGATATATCAATAGATAAAAATACAAGTGTGTATCCTAATCCGGTAGAAAATACACTTCACATTAATACACAACATTTAGAAGAAATTAAATTACAAATATATTCACTGACAGGAAAGCTTATTTTTTCTACCAAAAGAGAAAATCATCAAGGAGAATTAGATTTGAAATTAGACCATCTAGCTCAGGGTATTTATATTTTGAAAGGAGTCTCCAGCAATAATTCTTTACTCTTTCAGAGAAAAATCATTAAATAATAATGTTCGCTTATATTTCTTTATAATTAAAAATCAATCACAATTCCTATACTAGGAATGGATGTGCTGGTATCTTGGTTTATTTCTGACAAACTAAGAGGGTTAATTAAATTACCGCTCATATCTCTTGTAAGACCATATTCATTTGGTCGTGGAATACTTTGACCTAGAATATTTTGAACTTCAAAAAAGATATTTAAACTCAATTGTTCATAGTTCCATTTTTTATCAACACGAATATCTAATTGACTAAAAGTTGCTAATTTTTCTTCCCCTAAACGAGTATAATCCAAAATAATTTCTGGATAAGAGGCTAGTGTAGCATCTTGGTTTGTTGGTACATAAGGTGTTTTTCCAGCAAAACGATAGCGCGAACTAATTTCCCAATTCTTTTTTAATTTATAGCCTCCTACAAAAGAAGCCAAATGTCTGCTATCCCAAACAGAGGGAATATAAGTAGCGGTGTCAAAACCTGTAAATTCACTGAAGAAATAAGTGTAAGAGAAAATACTATAAAAATTATTTAGTAGTTTTTGTTGGTATTGAAATTCTAGTCCATAACTTCTACCCTTTCCAACAGTTTCTACATCTTCATTTCCTAACACTTCAAAATCTGCTCCTTTATTTGCCAGAGAGACTTGATCTAAAACTGAAACTGGATAATCTGTATAGCGCTTATAAAAGCCTTCTAAGGAAATACTTGCCGCAGGGTTTAGATAATGCTGTAAACCTATTACATAATGATCACTTTGTGTGTAATCACCGTCTTTATTTGTGAAGTTTCCAGTAGCATCTCTAAATCCTAAAATTGTATAAGGTGCTATTTTAAAATAGCGGCCTGCAGTAGCGCTTATGCGCCAATCTTCCAAGAATTCATAAGATAATGAAAGTCTTGGTGAAAAAGTTGATAGCAAATCATTAGAACTTGTAAAACTGTCATCATCCATTCTAAACCCTACAGAAATATCTAATTTATCATTAAAAAATGAACGAGTTGCATTCGTAAAAAACCCGTATTTCATAAAATCTATTTCAGTAGTATAGAATATGCCGTCAGCATTATTGACGGTTGTGTTGGTGTAATAAGAATGTTGCGTGTTAAAACCACCTGTAAATTTCCAGTCATTTAAAAATTTAGTAAGCTGGTATCTTAGTTTTGTTTCTGACTCTATGGCATCATTTCTAAAAATAATTCCTGTTTCGTTTTCTGGATCTAGATAGTTTGTAAATATATTTTCTAAGCGATTATTACTTACTGTAGTTTCCATATAACCAGAACCATCTTTAAATCTTTTTCTCCAAGTAACACCAATAGAGTTTGTTTTTTGTTGTATAAATGGTGCTTGTTCTATAATTGCTTGAGCTTCTTCATCAAAATCATCTGGAGCCTCGACACTAAAATCATCTACAGAACCTAATCCAATGATATACATATTATTATAATTATCTATTTGATGTGATAGTTTATATTGGTAATCCCAGTAATCTGGTCTTATTGGCAAGCCTATTAATTTAAATAAGGCTTGTAAATAACTTCTCCTTACCGATAGTAAAAAGCTTGTGTTACTTTCAGGTTTATTATTTTTAAACAAAGGACCTTCAAAAGTAAATGCTGCATCTGTAGCGCTTACACGAATATTGGTGTTAAACTGCTCTTTGTTTCCATCACGCTGTTTAAATTGAAGAACACCAGATAAGGGATTGTCATATTGTGCACCAAATGCGGAAGTTGAAAGTGTAACATCATTAATAAAAGAAACATTTAATAAGCCTACTGGGCCTCCAGCACTACCTTGTGTTGCAAAATGATTGATATTTGGTACTTCCACACCATCTAAATAATACACAGTCTCATTGGGTGCACCACCTCGTATAATTAAATCGTTACGAAAGCCACCAACAGAGGGAGATACACCTGGTAATGTTTGAGCAACCTGAACTACGTCATTGTTTCCTCCTGGATATGTTGCAATTTCAACAGCTGACAAAGATTGAGTAGATAGAGGAGTTTCTTTGGGTCTACTTATGGTATTTTTATTAGAAACAACTACTTCTTCTAAAGATTCGGAAGATTCAATTAAAATAAAATTAAACGAGCGGTTTCCTTTTGATTTAATAATAATATTAAACTTTGTTTGTGAATCAAAGCCAACAAAACTAGCTGTTAAATTATAAGAACCAGGAATAACATCGGTAATTTGAAAACTTCCGTCTTCTTCAGAATAGGCTCCTTGGTTGCTGTTTAAGTATAATGATGCTGCAAATATTGGGGCTCCTTTTTCATCTACAACCATTCCTCTAATACTTGTTTTCACTTGAGAAAACATGAAGAAAGTATTCGCAATAAAAGTAAAAAGAAATAGTATGTTTTTTAGTTTGAAAACCATCGCAATTTTTTAAGATTAATGGCCGCAAAAATACCATTTTTAAAATGTTGAAAACTCATTTATTATTTTTTGTCTAATTTTAGTAGAGAATTTATTAAAATTTTAACATGACAAGAAATTACTTAAGAAAACCAAGCGATCTATTTTGGGGTATTAGTAGTACTGCTCTTGTTTGGAATCTAATGGGTATTTTCAATTATTTAGATCAGGCATTTATGACTAATAAAGTACTGGAAACATTGCCCAAAGAACAACAAATTTTATATCAAGATGTTCCAGCTTGGGTTACTGCTGCATTTGCAATTGCAGTATTTTCTGGAACTTTAGGATCGTTATTATTACTGTTAAAGAAAAAAATTGCTTCAACATTCTTTATCATATCATTTTTAGGAATTATGGGGCAAATGTCTTACGGATTATTAATAGATAAAAATTCTGACAGCTACGGCCAAATGGGTATCGCAATGCCTATTATAATCATTGTTTTTGGAGGGTATTTAATTTGGTATTCTAGAAAAGCAAACGAGCACAGATGGTTGTCTTGATTATACTGTAGTTTCAGTAAATTTAATATTCAAATCCTTTTCTATTTCATGAATTCTCTGAAGTTCATTAGACAGTATTAAAGCAATAGAAACTCCTGTTTTTCCTGCTCTTGCAGTTCTTCCGCTTCTGTGTGTGTAATAGTCTAATTGATCTGGTAATTGATGATGAATTACAAATGCCAATCCACTTACATCTATTCCTCTTGCAGAAACATCCGTAGAAATTAAATATTGTAAACTTTCGTTCTTAAAAGCACGCATCACTTTATCACGTTCTTTTTGCTGCATATCTCCTTCTAAAGCTCCAATAGAAAAACCTTCTTCTTGTAAGAGTTTGGTTAAATTTTGAGTTCCTGCTTTGGTTCTACAAAAAATAATGCCTCGTTCTGCCTGTCTTACTTCTAAAAAACGGATAATGACAGACGCTTTTTCTTTAATAGTAGTTTTTACAAATTGATGGCTGATATTTGAATTTACCATGGAGTTTCTATCTATTTCTACACGTGGTGCATTAGAATCCATATAGGTTTTAATAATTCTTTGAATTTCATCAGGCATGGTAGCAGAAAACAACCATGTGTTTCGTTGGCCTGAAGTGTATTTTAAAATTCTATTTAAATCTTGTTTAAAGCCCATACTGAGCATTTCATCAGCTTCATCTAAAACAAGTGTTTTTATTTCTTTTAAATTAATATTTCCTCGCTCTATCAAATCAATTAATCGCCCTGGTGTTGCAACAATTATATGGGTAGTTCTTTGTAGGTTATTAATCTGACGATCTATTTTTTCTCCTCCATAAACTGCCTCTACAAACACCTTTTGATCATAATACTTTGTGTATTTAAAAAGTTGTTTTTTTATTTGCTGAACCAGTTCTCTGGTGGGTGATAAAATGAGCGCTTGAACAGCGTTATTAGCCGGATCTATTTGCTGTACTATTGGGAGTCCAAAAGTAGCTGTTTTACCAGTTCCTGTTTGTGCTAAGCCAACAAAATCAGTTCTATTGTTTAATAGTATTGGAATTCCTTTTTCTTGAATTTCAGTGGGTTTTGAAATCCCTAACTCTTTGATAGATTCTATAAATTCTTTTTTGATACCAAGAGATGCAAATGTGCTCATAATTGAATTAAATTTCAGAATGCAAAGGTACAGTTATTTAGGAGCTAACATCGCTAAAATTTCATCAGTTATTCTCATGGGTTTGAAGCTTTTTGCATGTAGCAAGCAAAAAGTAGTTTGAGCTTTCACTAAGAGTTTATTGTTTCTGTAGAATTCTACATGACGAATAGATTTTAACCCAGCTGTTTTACCAACCCATGTTTTAGCGAGCAAGGTATCACCAAGTAAGGCCTGATTTAGATAATCTATTTCATGGCGAATTACAACCCATACATACGCAGCAGTATCTACCCCTTGTTTTAGTTCGTTCCAATGTAAATTTGCAATATCTTGAATCCATTGAAGATACACGACATTATTTACATGATTAAGTTCATCTATATTAGATGTTACAACGGTATAATTTGTTTTAAAAACACTCATAGAACAAACTTAGTAGAAAATTTTATGGATATGTTAATTAATCCATAAATATTTTTTTAGGTTAAAATAGCCATCTGATTATAT
>Ga0209092_10000459_pt1 | contig 39772 bp, 29 predicted proteins | sample FraStrMetagenome_FD_187446 | JGI IMG/M metagenome (GOLD analysis project Ga0209092, IMG submission 187446) | Marine eukaryotic phytoplankton communities from Arctic Ocean - Fram Strait ARC3M Metagenome (SPAdes) (version 2) | ecosystem: Environmental > Aquatic > Marine > Oceanic | place: Fram...
TCATACTCATCATTTGAAACTTCATTCAATTTACGGCAAAGATCCAGCACTGACTACAGCTACAAAGCAGATGCGTTGGGTAAAGATTCAAAGAGAAAAACATGGCTTGGTATAATCCTTTTACTAAAAAACCTGTCGAAGATGTTGAAGAAAAACTCAACCCTGTTCAGCAGTGGTTGGGTCAAAATGTTGAATCTTCCAGAGAATTTACTGGTAGCTATGAAACTTATTATGAAAATCTTGAAATTGTAAATCGTGCTGTAAATATGGTTGTAGATGACACAGGTAATGTAGCTACTACAGTTAAACCTGTTGGTCACAGTGGTGTTGTTAAAGGTGTAAAAAGATCGAAAGTTGAAAACTTACTTACTCGAGAGCCAAACCCTTTCCAAGATATTAATACTTTTAGACGTAATTTAATCACAGACTTTATACTAGACGGTAATATCTTTATTTACTTTGACGGTGCTCACTTATATCACCTACCTTCAGATAATGTAATTATACATGGAGACAAGAAAAAGTATATCGAAAAATACACATATAATGATATTGATTATACTCCAGGTGAGATTATTCATATTAAAGAAAACTCGTTTAAAGATGTTTACCGAGGCGTATCTCGTTTAAAACCTGCATTAAGAACTATGCAGTTAATGGCACGAATGAGAGCATTTCAAGATAAGTTTTTTGAAAACGGAGCAGTTCCAGGTTTAGTACTTAAATCGCCTAATACTCTTTCAGATAAAATTAAAGAACGTATGATGGCATCTTGGCAAGCACGTTATCGCCCAGACTCAGGAGGTCGTAGACCTTTAGTACTCGATGGCGGGTTAGAGATTGATAAAATATCAAATGTAAGTTTCAGAGATTTAGATTTTCAAACTTCTATTGCCGATAACGAAAAAATTATATTAAAAGCAATTGGTGTACCGCCAATTCTTTTAGATTCAGGTAACAATGCAAATATTCGACCGAATATGCGATTGTATTATTTAGAGACTATACTACCTATTATTACAAAATTAAATTCAGGGCTATCTCGATACTTTGGTTTTGAAATTGTAGAAGATGTAACAAACGTTCCGGCACTACAGCCCGAACTTCGAGATGCAGCAGCATACTATTCTTCACTTGTAAATGGTGGTATTATTAGCCCTAACGAAGCACGTGAAGCATTAGGATATGATGCTAGAGAAGAGGCTGAAGATATAAGAGTACCTGCAAATATTGCAGGTTCAGCAAGCAACCCAGACGAGGGAGGAAGGCCTCCCGAAGAAGAGGAAGAATGAGTAAAAGAGGCGTAAAAGGTAGAGTATTACAAGAAGCAGCAATGTATTTTGCAGAACTAGGACAAGTTCCTTCTACCTATATCGAAATGTGTATGTTAGTACCTTCTGGAAAACCAGAATGTGTATCACGAAGAAAATGGAAAAGACATTGGCTATCTTGGGGAGCTTTTACTCGAGATATCCACAAGCATTACAAAGAAGTAATAGAACTGGCAGACTCTATAGAAGCAAAGGAAGAGCCAGAAGTTAAAGACCCTTTAGAATCACTCAGGGCAAGTACTACAGAGAAATAATATGGAAAAGATACTACATATGTCCTCTACGTTTAAATCTCATTCTAATGATGATGGTAGCGTAATGATTAAAGGTATGGCAAGTACTAGTCACTCTGACCGCGCAGGAGATGTAATTGCAGCTGAAGCGTGGGCTAAAGGTGGTCTAGAATCTTTCAAAAATAATCCTGTAATTTTATTTAATCACGACTACGATAAACCTATTGGTCGTGCTACAGGTATAAATGTAACAAAAGACGGACTAGAGTTAGAAGCAAAGATTAGTAAATCTGCTCCTGCCTCAGTCTGCGAGCTAGTTAAAGACGGTGTTCTTGGGGCCTTTTCCGTTGGTTTCAAAGTCAAGGACGCTGATTATTTAGAAGAAACTGACGGATTAATGATTAAGGATGCTGAGTTGTTTGAAGTATCGGTTGTATCGGTACCTTGCAATCAAGCAGCTACTTTTTCGCTCTCAAAATCTTTTGACTCGATGTCCGAGTACGAAGACTTTAAGAAAACTTTCACTAATCGTGTAGATCTAGCAGGTCAGTCTCTGGCTAAGCAAGAAGTTAATACTTCGGATATAGCTAGTGACACACCTCAAAGCGCGGAGAAATCCGCAGATCAGGAGATCAAGATGGATAATCAAAACATCGACTTGGAAGCTTTTGCAAAGAAGGTAGCTGAAGATACTGCCGCTAAGATTGCAATGAAGCAGGCCGAGCAAAAAGCCGCTGACGAAGCCCAGGCTAAAGCAGCACAAGAAGCTGACGCAGCAAAAGCTGTTGAAGCACAATCAATCAAGTCAAGCATCGAAACAGGTGTTAAGACTGGTGTTGAAAAACTAGAAGCTGATATGAAAGCTGATCTAGAAGCTAAAGACGCAAACTTTGCAGAAGTAACTGCTAAGTATGAGTCTGCTCTTAAAGACCACGCTTCTGAAATTGAAGCTATGCGTAACAGCAAGCGTGATTTCTCTGCAGAACGTTCTTCTGCTAAATCAGGCGACTTGTCTGCGTTCGGTCAAGACTTCTTGAACGCTCGTATGACTGCTAAAGTATTAGGCAAAGCATTCCACGAAACTAAAATTGGTCGTGAAGTACTAGAAAAAGCTGGTGTATCATACACTGCTTCTACTCCTGGTGTCTCAGGTACTAGTGCTTCAGATTCATCAACTATTACTGGCTATCAAGCTGGTGTTGCAGGTATCGATCAAACTGCAGTTGACGCATTCGAAGAAAACATTCGTCTAAACTATCGTGCAGCTAACTTCTTTAAAGAAATGGCTGTAACTTCAGGTAAAACTGTAATTCCTCTAGCTGGTGAGCCTACTGAAGCAGCAACAAATGCTGGCGGTATTAGTGATGTAGCCGGTAACCGAATCACTGGTGGTACTGGTGCTTCTACTGGTGAATACCACATTGATGAAGTTACTTTGACTGCTAGCCGTCTAATCGCTGGTCAGTTCGTCGATAACAACACTGATGAGCAAGTAGTTGCTACTATCATGCCAATCATCATGAACGCTCTTGCACATTCGCAAGCGAAGAAAGTTGAGAACATGATTCTTACTAAGCTAGAAGCAACAGCTACTTCTGGTGCTGATGTAGACGTTGATACTGCTAGTGGCGTTCACACTGTAATGACTCGTCTTGATCTACTTGCAGGTCGTAAAGGTCTTGGAAATCTTGGTGTTGATCCAGCTCAGTTGGTATACATCATGTCTGTTGACGCTTATAACGAGCTACTTGAAGAAGGTGAGTTTGATGACTTCACTTCTGTTAATACTGCAGCTGCAAAAGTTGTTGGTTCTATCAACAGCTTCTACGGTTCACCAGTAATCGTTAGTGATCAAGCAGCAGCAGGTAGTGCAGTTGTTGCTAACGTTAACTCTTTCGTAATTCCACGTCTTGGCGGTGTATCCGTTGAAACTGATTACGAAGTTGCTAACCAACGTACTGCAATCGTATCTAGCCAGACTCTTGGTTTCGACCAAATCTTTACTGGCGTGGGCGCGAAGCACATCGTACCAGCATAATAGTAATACTTTTACTTTTAAACTTCGGGGAGGTTCGCCTCCCCCAAGTTTTTACTAATGGACTTATAGAATATGACAGATTTAATAACACTTGCAACATATAAGACAGCAGAAGGCATTCAGGCTACTAAAGATGATGCTAAACTCGAGCTGTTAGTTACTTCTGTAAGTCAATTAGTAAAAACTTATTGTAATACTACTTTTGTAGATTATTATACAAATGCAAAAACAGAATTATCGAATATTAACTATAATGAAGCCTTTGTACAACTTTCAGAAGGGCCTGTAGTTATGTCAGACGGAAACAAACCAGTAGTATCAGAAAGAGATAGTATTACTAGTTCTTATACTACTCTTACTCAGGATGTAGACTACTATGTTGATACGGATTTAGATTGTATTTATAGAATGAATAAAGCTTGGCCAAAAGGTCCTGGTGCAGTGAAAGTTGTTTATAAAGCAGGGTATGCAACAATACCTGCAGATTTAAAACTAGCAGTTATTGATTTAGTTACATACTACCATAAAGACGAGCATAAAGCGCGTCAAACCATTGCGGGTGCGAGCATACAGAATCAAAGCTCTTCAAGTCAGAGAAACAATGTTGCGTTCCCTGACCATATTAAAAGAGTACTAGATCTTTATAAGAACTTCTAATGGCTCAAAAAGATTTATTAGTATTTCTAAATAAATTAGACTCGGAATTGAAGAGAAGTTCTAAAGATTATAGAAGGGAACAAGCCGATAAACGTGCACATATTTTTAGGTTTAACTCAGGAAAGTTTGCAAAACAAATAAAAATACAAGCAGGCGCTCAGGGCATACCTTTAAGTAGTAAAGACAAAGCATTTATAAATAAAGCGGCAGACGAGCTACTAACTAAACTCAAGAGAAGTTTACCTAGAGTTAAAGCTGACGAGAAAAAGATAACTTCTGGAAAAACTTTTATAAGAATGACGTTTACGTCTTCTGTAAAGAAAAAGAGTCGATACGGAGATCCTGACTCTATTTATGGAAAAATATACGACACATATAGACCTCATTTAAAAGTATGTTTTACTAGTATACAAAACTACTTAAGACAGCAAGCGTTTACTAACGAAAAAACTGGAAAAACAAAAAATAAAGCACTCCGAACAAAGACAGGAAAAGTAAGGGAGGCTCCAGGAAGAGAAGTACAGCTAGGCCACGTTGAAGGAAAAAGTGTTATAGAGTCTTTAATTAGAGATGCTTTTGACGATGTAATTGGAGATGAGTCCCTTTTTACAGAAACAGGCGATGCTTTAAAAGAGCCAGACATTAGAAAAATGATGCAAGACTTAGGTATTGATGTTAGTATTATTAAAGACGCAAAAATAGATACTTATACTGTAGAACTAGAAGCTGCCGTAGACAATAGGTCTGGAGGAGCAATGTTAAAAAAGCAAAAAATAAGCCTACAGAATCAAATTAAAAAAGCCATAAAGAAACTTGGCGGAATTAAAAACCTCTCTGGTTCAGATACTCCCAGAGAGAAGTATATTAAAAAGACTCGTCAGGAAGTTTTAGAGCCTTTTAAAAAATTAAAGAATGTAAAAGTTTCAGCAAACAATTTAAAAATAGAGGATAAGTCTAGCTCGGCAAATGATAAATCTAAGGCCAAAGCTGTAAAAGCTTCAAAATCTAAAAACAGAATCGGTAGAGCAGCCTTGCCAGCAGTAGCCAGAATGAGACGAAAAAAAGCAGCGGATCGTTCAGCGGCTAGACAACCTTTAGAGCTTTTAGGATTACTTAATCAAAAACTTCCTGAAACTGTAAGAAAAAATATGAAAGAGCCTTCTCTTGTTAATAGAAGTGGAAGATTTGCAGAAAGTGTAAAAGTAACAGAGGTTACTCAAACTCCTAAAGGTTTTCCGAGTATAGGATATACTTATCAAAGAAATCCTTATCAAGTGTTTGAAGAAGGTAGTAGAGGTGAGTGGTCAAATGGTCAAAGAGATCCAAGAGACTTAATAGACAAATCTATCCGAGAAATAGCAGCACAGTTTGCAATCGGAAGATTCTATACTAGGAGAGTATAATGAGTAGAGCATATACAACACGACGTTTAGGTATTATAGAGGCTCTTGTAGATAAACTAAAAGATATAAATGGTACGGGCACATTTCTTACCGATCTTTCGGAAAATGTGTCGCCAAGATTAAAATTTTGGGATGAAGTGGAGGAATTTCCTGCAGTTCACTTAAATGCCGGCTCTGAGAGTAGAGAGTATCAAGGAGGTGGCTATAAAGACAGATTTCTGTCTGTAACAGTTAGATGTTATGTACAAGATGAAGATTCAGTACTAGCACTCGACGAGTTATTAGAAGACGTAGAGACTGTATTGGAAACAAACTCTCGATTATCGTATAAAGATCGTACAGGTACGACTCAATATACACAACAAATCACAATTGTCAGTTTAGATACTGACGAAGGTGTATTAGAACCTCTAGGTGTAGGAGAAATACAAATAGAAGTTCGATACTAGAAAATACAGGCACGAACAAAAGTTCACGTCCTTGTCTTTTCAAGAAACATAGGAGATAAACTATGGCAAAATCTTTATTTTTAAGCCGCGAGGTAAAAGTCTACGTTGAATTTGACGGTAAGTTCTGGGAAATGCCCGTACTTGATGGCTTTTCTTTTTCTCAAGGCACAAATACAACCGAAGTAACTATCGCAGAAATGGCAGATGCTACTAATAACAGTCGTCGAGGCCGTATAGCCTTTAACGATAGCTTAAATCCCGTAGAGTGGTCTTTCTCTACTTATGCTCGTCCAACTATTGTAAGTACAAAACATAGAGCACCTGAAGAAGTTCTTTGGGCAATGATGGCAGGAGCTCGTAATTATGATAGTACTTCAAGTGTTAACATTTTTGATGATGGAGCAGCTTCACCCGTACCGGTATTAGAAACAACAGGTACTACAAGTTTAGATATAAACTTTGCAGGGTCTAATAAACTAGAATTTGCAGCAGCAAATATCTATTTCGGGTTCCCTGCAAATGATGCTGGAGGCAGCGATAGTGATGTATATTATAAGTGTACTGGATCTGTTGTAAATGAAGCATCTTTGAGTTTTGATTTAGACGGTATTACTACAATTGAATGGTCTGGGATGGCGACTAAACTAGAAGAGCAGGGCATACCTGATTTTGGTTCGGCTAATGCAAATCTGATACAACATGGTTTAACTAGCACCTCTAATTTTATTCGTAATCGTTTAACTCAGCTTACTTTATCAGCTGCTGATGAGCATATAAATACAGATGTTGACTCACTGGTTGATTCATATAACGTAGTTCTTACCGGAGGTAATATTTCAATTTCTAATAATATTAGTTTTATTACTCCTTCTAGTTTGGGTGTTGTAAATACTCCTTTAGGTCATGTAACAGGTACTAGAAGTGTTACAGGTTCCTTTACTTGTTATTTAAGTGGTGATACTCGTGGTTCCGCTGACTTAATGGAAGACTTATTAGGCGCAAGTTCTGTAGTTCAGAATTCTTTTAATCTTGCATTTAAAGTAGGCGGTGTAACTGCACCAAAATTAGAAATTGCATGTCCACAAGCAATGTTAGAGATTCCTTCACACAGTGTGGAAGATGTTATTAGTGTAGACGTTAATTTCCACGGTCTCCCTACTGATATTGCAAATACGGATGAAGTCACTGTTAAGTACTTTGCATCGTAGGTATAAAAAAATAATTCTTGACATTTATGGTCTGCTAGATTATAATATGGGATAGAAAAAGTTAATAAAGGGGTCTTTTTCGACCCCTTTATTTTATTAGAGAATAATATGTCTAATTATGTTTTTAAGCAAAATGCCTTATTGGGTTATGCAGATAGTTACCCAGGCGCAACGTCATTACTAGAGACTGTAGATTTTAGCTATAGTCAAACATTTACTGACTCGACATACTCTAAAAAAACTTTGCATGAACAACATAATTTAAGTGAATCTTCAAGAATAAGTAAAGCAAATCCGGGTAATTTTGAATTTACAGTAAATGTTGGAACTGCTAGTAGTACAGGATTAAATAACTTAATAACTAAACTATTAAAACCAGACTCTGGAACTTTTGATTTAATTATTTCTTCTGGATTTAATTTAAACGATCATAATTATACAGCTTTATTTCAACGATGTGTTATAACTAATGGGACATTCATAATTGATAAATTAGAGAATCTCAAAATAACATTTACGGGGGAATGTAGCAAATTACTAACAGGAAAAAGTCCTTTATACAATAGTGTAGCACAAGTTGTATCGGGCAGTCTGGGAAGAAATTATGTAGAATCTCAGATACCTAAATATGTTTCTGTTAAACTACCAAACTCTTCTGCTCCCATCCCTTGTGTAACATCTTTATCTGTAGAGGTTCAAAATGATATTGAATGGAATCCTTATACAACAGTTCAGAAAGGAATAGAAAATCCTTCTGATGGAGACATTCTTTCTATAAAAGCATTTCCTGAAAATTATACTTTCAAAAAGAGAATAATTTCAGGTTCTATAGGTGCATACGTAAAAACAGATCCTAGTTTTAGTGCAAACGGTAACTTTGGAGATGAGCCGGAAAGGTATTTACAATCGTATGCAACTAATAAAACTTTGAGTATTATAATAGGAGACTCTAGTACTGTAGGTTTTAAATTTAATTTATTAAATTGCACCTACACAAACAGAGTAAACCCTATAGAAATATTTACTCAAAATTACGATTGGAGAATGACAGATAATCCTTTAGATTTAACAGATTCTAGTTCAGACTCACGATCATACATTAAAATACAAACAACGTAAGGAGTAGTAATGCAATTAAAAAAATTAATGGTTGATTCTAAAGCAGTATGGATTGACTTTTCAGGATTACCAGGATTCTCAGTAGAAGTAGCAAATCTATCAAAAAAAGAGTTAAATAGTTTAAGAAAAAGATGTACAGAACAAAAATTCGATAGAAAAACTAGACAACTTGTTGAAGATTTAAACGAAGATAAATTTGTTAAAGAGTTTACTCAAGCAGTTATAAAAAACTGGAAGGGATTAAAATTATCTCATTTAGAAACTCTTCTTCTTATTGATATGGGTTCTGAAGACCCTGAAAAAGAATTAGAATATACCTCGGAAAATGCTGAAACTTTAGTTAGTTCGTCAACAGAATTTGATACCTGGCTCAATGAGGTAGTCTTTGATTTAGAAAACTTTCGTACAGGAACAAAAAAGCGAACTATTGGAAAGACTGGATCTATTTCTAAAGAATAGTGATAGTAAGATGACGAGGGATCGTTATCTGATGATGTGTGAACAACTTGGAAAAGATCCCGATCCAGAGGAGATGCCTCCAGATTATTCCGACTTTCCAGATATAGCTATACACTCAATGAATATTTTTTCAATGTTAAATGATAGACTGTATCCAGATATTGGATACGTAGGAAAAGATTATACTAACCTCCCTATATTTTTAGAAGTTTGTGGTATAGAGGATAAAGAGTTACTTTTAGAGATTCTAAATGTATTAGACTCAAGAGCTGTGGAACAATCTCGTGAATTGCTCAAAAAGCAACGGGATAAGCTAAAGAGAAAAAGCTAGTGGCAGATACAATTCAAGTTACGTACAAAGTCATGGAAGATGGCTCTCTCAAAGCTATCGGAAAAGACGCTGAAAAAGCGGCAAAAAGTACCGACAAGGCAACTAAGTCCGCGGACAAATATAGCAAAAAGAATAAAGGTGTAGCAGGAGCTACTTCTAATTCTACTAAAGCTTTCTCTAAAATGACCTCTGGCATCTCTGGAGGTCTTGTACCCGCCTATGCAACACTAGCCGCGAACGTTTTTGCGTTAACTGCGGCTTTTGGCTTGCTCTCAAGAAACGATGCAATCAGCAAACTAAACGAAGGTTTAGAACACACCGGAGCGGTGGCAGGTAAAAATCTTACTATGGTTGCCAGTAAGCTAAAAGAAATTAGTGGTAATGCTATATCCGCAGAGCAAGCAATGAGAGCGGTAGCGGTAGGTGTATCAGCAGGTTTCAGTGAAGACCAATTAAATTCTTTAACTCGTGTAGCAAAAGGTGCTTCTTTAGCACTAGGCAGAGATATGGGCGATGCTATGGATCGTCTTATTCGAGGTGCAGCGAAATTAGAACCTGAAATTTTAGATGAATTGGGTATTATGGTTCGTTTAGATGATGCTACTAAGAAATATGCTGAAAGTATTAATAAATCCTCTACGGAACTTACACAGTTTCAAAGACGTATGGCATTTACTAATGCAATTATTGCAGATGGGGAGAAAAAGTTTCAGTCTATTCAAGCAGCTCTGGACCCTAGCGAGTACGGGCAATTAAGTGCTACTTTTTCAGACCTTACAAAATCTTTTGTACAGTTTTTAAATCAAGGATTAGGCCCTGTATTCGGTTTCTTAGCTAAAAATAAAGCGGCTCTAGGTGCTCTTGTTTTGTCTTTTGGTGCTTCAATCAGTAAAGACTTAGTAGGAAGCATTGAAAGCCATACACAAGCTGCAGCTAAAAACGCTAAAGCAGCGGCCCACCAAGCAAAAGTTAATCTTAAAAACGTAAAAGTCACTGACTCAATGACTAAAAACATGAAGGGTTTAGCAAATGCTCATGAGATGGATGCAAAGCAGTTGAAAAAGCTGCACAGACTTTCTAATCAGCAAGTTAATCTTATGAATAAGTCAAACCCTCAGTATAAGACTGCGATTAAGACACGACGTGGTTTAACAATGGCAACTTTTGCCCTTACAACTGCCACCCATAAACAAGGCATGGCCGATGCTCTAGGAATGTTACAAACAGAAGGATTTACCGCTGCTCGAGCTAAATACTTATTAGTTCAATCCGAAACTGCAGCTGCAACTGCTCTAGCAACTGTTGGACAAGATGGTCTAACTGCGGCAATGATTCGAGCAAAAGCAGCTGCACTTGCGGCGGGTAGTTCAATAAAGTTTTATGGAACTGCTTTACTAATAGCATTTCCTATGATCATGGCCATAACAACTGCCGTTGCAGTATTGGGGCCTATGTTATTTGGACTATTTAAAGCTCCTGAAGACGGACTTTCAAAACAACTAAAGAAAAATCAAGAAAGATTGGAAGGTTTTGAAAAAGTTATAAGAGTATACACTGAAAGTGTACGAACAGCTGAAACAGCTACTGAAGCATGGTTCAAAACAATAAAGCCTTTATCAGGATTATTTGATCAAGTATCTTCGGCGATGAAAGATACTAATCTCGAAGCCGAAACCAAACTTATAGTAGCTCAAGCTAGAGCAAGGCAGCAGCTAGCACGGGCTAAGAAGTTTGAAGAAAGTGTCAAACAGGGCCAACTTCGAGTTCAAACAGGTTTCGGTTTTAGTGTCGACTCAAACCAAGCAATAGATGTAAAAGAATCTCAAGAAATCATTGCAAACGCAAAAAATCTAGCAAAAGAAGACTTAGAATCAATTAGACAATCAAATATAAATCTTGTATCCGGGTTAATAGCCTCTATGAATCAGATGCAAATAGCAATGGAGTCCGACACAAAAAATACACACCTCCAAAAAAATGCTATGCGTACTCTAACTATAGCAAGAACAGAGGCTCAAACTGTTCTCGATAGTTTAACAACAACTGAATTTACAAACTTAAAACAATCAGAAGAAGTGCAAAAACAACTGCAAAAGACTACGGATAAGCTAACTGCAGGAACTGCAGCATATGAAAGCTTTAACGAAGTTGTTACAAAGGCTAATAATTTAAATGCCGTAACAACTTTCGGACTTTTTGCAGAAAAAATAGATAATGTAACAGATGCCGTAAATGAGTTAAATGCTATAGCAAAAACAGAATCTGAAGATTCATTAGCTACAAAACTACTAAACTCTGCCGCAGCTGAACAAGAAGCTGAAAAAATAATTAAAGCATATGGTTTAGTTAAGAAAACTATTTTAACGGAAGTAGGTTCTTTTGGTGTGATAAATGAAGATGGCACAGAGACCATTGTTGCAGAAATAGTGCCTATGGTAGAAAAAGCAACCGATGCTGTTAAACGATTTAAAAAAGAGCTTATCCAAGTAAGTAAGGATGCAAAAGCTTTACAAACTGCAATAGCAACTACTACACAACTAGAAACTGCACTAGGCTCTAATTCGTCTATAGTTTTTGAAGCAACTAAAAGAAATGCAATAGAGCAATTAAGAATTAAAAAAGAACAACTTAGATTAGAGACTAAAGGCGGACAAGACGAATTAACAGCAAAATTAGAGGTTTTAGCAGTAGAAAGAGAGTTACTAGAAATAACTAAAAAAAGATATGACTTTCTTTCTTCTCAAGCTCAAAGTTCTGGAATGGGTAAAGGCACCGCAGCAGTTATTAAAGCAGAGGGAGCAGTTATAACAGCTAGAGATGCTACATATAAAGATAAAATTGTGGGCGGAGAAACAATAACTGCTGAAGATCAGAAAAAAAGTGCTATTAAATCAGCTCAAGTAGATCAAGCAAAAGCAGGTTTATCAGGCATTGCAAAAGATATGGCCGCGTTAGGTCCTGAAGGGGCTTTAATGGCTGCAACAATACAAGGCGCTTTAGATATGCAAACGGCTTTCAGTACTGCATTTGAAGTTATGAGCGATGATAGTGCTTCTATGTCTACTAAAGTCATCGCAGGTATTGGAGCAGCAATGTCAATAGCTAATGCCTTAGGTAGTGCTCAAAAAGCTGCAAGTGATCAAAGAATGATGCAGATTGATAATGAAATTGCTGCAGAAAAACAAAGAGATGGACAAAGTGCCGCAAGTGTTGCAAAATTAAAATCTTTAGAAGCTAAAAAAGAACAAGAAGCAAGAAAAGCTTTTGAACAAAACAAAAAAATGCAAAAAGCTCAAACAGTAATGGCTACTGCTCAAGGTATTATGCAAGCATTTCAAATGGGTCCAATTGTAGGTGCTATAATGGGCACTATGATTGCTGCTATGGGAGCTAAACAACTCTCGGTAATTAATAGTATGACTTATAATGGAGGAGGGAGCGGAGAAGCTTCTGCGCCTGGCGAACTATCAGTAGGTAGTAGACAAAATAGTGTTGACTTAGCCAGAGGACAAAACTCAGCAGGTGAACTAGCTTATATGAGAGGTGAATCAGGTGTAGGTACCGGTGCTACTAACTTTAAACCAGCCTTTACCGGATATAAAAACAGAGCTGCAGGAGGATTCATAGTTGGAGAACAAGGGCCTGAGGTATTTATGCCTTCTACTCCAGGAGAAATTATTCCTTCAGGTAAAGCTGAAAGTGCTGTAACCAACGTTAACTTTTCAATAAGCGCTGTAGATTCTACAGGAGTGGAAGAGTTACTATTAAACCAAAAAGGAAACATAATCGGAATGATAAGAGATGCCGCAAATGAGCATGGAGAGTTCTTCCTAGAAAGCGTGCAGGAGACTACATACTAATGGCTACATATAGCAGTTACTTAAATACCCTACCAGATCCTAATAATCCTATCGGAGAAGCAGGAGAAGCTTCAGTTTCTGGAGAAAAGGGTGCGGGCTATTCTGCGGTTAAACTATCCTCAGAGCATAAAATATTAAATACTAGAACTAATTCCGGCAGGCTTATAAGCAGAGAGTTATCTGGGCATAAATGGAATATTGATATCTCATATAACCCTATGACACGAGATGAATTTGAGCCCATTTACACATTTCTTTTACAGAAAAGAGGTTCGATGGTGCCTTTCTTTGTGTCTTTGCCTCAATATAAACAACCACGGAATTCAACGTTCGCTACTTTTGTTGCTTCTAATAATTTTACACCCGATAATACTGGTAATGCAGGAGATACTACAATGGTAATTGATAATTCTAGTTATGATGCCAGTTCGGACGGATTGGCAAAAGCCGGAGATATTTTTACAATTGCAGATGACGACTCCAACCATAAAAAAGCATATCAAATTACTAGAGTTGAAACTTATGACTTATACGAAAGCGGCACTACCGCTCCTGATTCTGACCAATTAAGACTACACTTTGTACCTGCATTACAAAGACCCGTTACTACAGCTGCAATAATTAATTTTAATAACCCTAAATTCAGAGTAATTTTAAAAAAAGATATACAAGAATACTCATTAAATACAGAAAACTTATATAGTTTTTCTCTAGAGCTTGAAGAGGCCCAACCATAATGTCCGTACGTAATTTAAACAATACCTTAAAAACATCTTTAGTTGACTACGATCCTTTTATTGTAGCACATCTTATTAAATTTGAAAAACCTAAAAAATCAATACAAGGAGCTACAGCAACTAATTCAACTGATTTTACATATCTTACAGATGCTCAATATGATATACAATATCAAGACGGATCAACGCTGCCAAACAGTACTAACCTCTATCCGGCTCAAACATATAGAGCTAATAAGATTTTATCATTAGGCTCAGTAAATGAAGCTATACAAGCTAAAGCTTCTAATCTTTCTTTAACTTTGGACACCTCTGCTTTAGGTGCCTCTACTACTTCTACTGCGTATGTTTCTAATAATATATTTTTTGGCAACATAGATTTATCAAGTGCTGGGTTTGTAGAAGGGGATAAAGTTTTATTAACTAGTACAACTAACTCAAGTAAATATGTTAGAATCGAAAAATTTGGTAATGATGGCAAAACTATTCAATTTACACCAATTGATAGTGTAAGTGGTCATATTAATACAGAAGAATATTCTATTTCTTTAGCTTCTGAAGAATTAACCTCTATGCTGTTAGATAAAAGCTCAACTTCTTATACTAGTTATATAAACAGAGAAGTAGTTATTTATAGAGCTCATATTAATCCAAGTACTCGTCAAATTATTGGAGAACCTTGGATATATTTTAAAGGGATTATAAGTGGAGCATCTATAACGGAAAAATTATCATCTTCAGCTATAACTTGGACTCTTTCTAGTCACTGGGGAGACTTTATAAGGGTACAAGGGCGTTTAACCGATGATTCTACTCATAGGGCATTAAGACCTGATGGGTCCCCCGATTTAGAAGCAGTAATTAAACCTCAGTATTCTTCAGATTTAGGATTTTTACACTCTAATAATGCTCTTAATACTATTGCTCACTATACTTCTATGGAAACAAGATATAAACAAGTAGACGTTAATGGAGGCTGGTTCGGCGGTAAACGCTTAAGAGAGATTGAAGTAGAAGTTCCTAGACAAGTTGATTTACAATTTAATATTCAAGCAAAAATGTTGCCTGTAGTATATGGAGTACGAAAAATTGACTCCTTTCCTATTTTTGTAGATACTCACTTAGATGATTCAGCAAAAGTTTTTAGAGCAGATGCCTTATGTGAGGGAAAAATAGCAGGCTTATTAGATATTTATGTAGATGATAATAGTAGTATTTGTTTAGATAAACCAGATTTTGATGTAAGAAACACAGAAGGCTCATTGTATGAAGAAGCAGCCGTAGAAGTAGTATGTAAAGGTAGAGCAGATAGGGGAGATGCGCTTAATTCATATACTTTATCCTCTGGCAACTCACCTTGGACAGGATCATGGACTGACTCTGATTTAGAAACTTTAGAGTACTTTCCTGAGTACATAGAAAGTTATGAAAGTACTATTAACTTTTCACAGTCTGACACAGGAATAGCTTCAGGCCTACTAGCAAGTGGTATAAAACATAGAAGAAGCCACACTTTTAAAGCTCCTATGTCCGCAACTCTAACATTCCATGCTGGACTACCTGATCAAAAAGCCGACAGTTTATTAGTCAAAACTGCACACGATTCAAAGTTTAAAACTCAAAATGACTATTACACGGGCAAATCTCAGTATTGGGGCCCCTCTCATAAACTACTAGATACTGCATATGTGGTGGGGCAGTATCAGATTGATGAAGGGTCTACCTCCCTTCCTGAACTTCAGTTTGTAGTACGAGGACGAGATCCTGAGTGCTATAATTATGATGGAAGTTATATAAATAACTCCGGGCACTCCTTAAATAATTCTAATTTTAGTGACTTTGACTTAGGAGATACTGTAAGTATTATAAAAAGTAATGGAGATATGTCGTCCCAGTCAGTAAAAATTATTGATAAATGGAGCACTATAAACTCAGACGGAGATTTAGACTATAGATTTAGATTCTCTGAAAAGCTAGTTCTAGGAACTACTACATCTTTTTATATGCTTAAAAATGATAAAAGATGGTATATGCAAACATGGGACCATATAGAAATTAGTTCTTCCGTAAGTACGACAATAGAGGCCTCTGGCACTATAGGCTCAAGCCAAACTCAAAGTGCGGGAACAAGTCGAGGCAGAAAACTAGTTTTTTCAAATAATCCTCCAACTGCGGTTGAATGGGCTTTATCTCAATCAAGCTCTATAGCAGGAGTGTACCATACTAGTGGTAATAAAAATCTTCTTGCATCTAGCTATACTGATTTTAGCTATAATAGTTCTACTAATACATTAGATAATTTTACTCGTTTTACTTCAACTCTTGACATTGATAAAGTAGTAGTTAAAAACGCTATTAAATTGCAATCTGTAGGGTTATCAAACAATACTTCTGATTATATAGGGAGACAAATTACAGTAACAAAAACTACCTCAGAAGGTACTTATACTCAAACTCGTACAATTACAGCCATTAACTTAAGTTATAATGTAGCTTTAGTTGACTCTCCTTGGGATCATAGATATATTCCCAGCTCGGGAGATTATTACGAAATAGGATCTTTAGGAGATAGAAGAGTTACTATTAATCCTTCTATGCAGCTTTTAGATTATATGACTAATAAAAGGTATGGTAAAGGGTTAAATCTTACAGAAATAGCTTTAGACTCTTGGATAGAGGCAGCAGTAGAGTGCGATACTAGAGCTGAAGTTACTATCGCTGTACCTTCTGGCACGACTATACCTGATAATAGTGTATGGAAATATCCAGGTTCAGGCGATATTCAGTTTCAGGGTACAGTTAAATCCGCAGTTACTAAAGGCGGGAAAAAAGAAGTAGTATTTAAAGATGTAATAGGTAAACTTGGAACCAAATGGAATAACTGGAAGGCTATTCCTTCTGGGCACGTGTATTGGTACAATGGAGAAGTATATTCTGGAAATGGCTCTATTGTATCCTCTACTCCTACGGCCTCTGGTCTATCTCAGGTTACTTTACAAAGAGTTGATTTATCAGGAACTGTAAATATAGACATAAGCGTATCAGCAAGTGATGGTAATCCTTTAGTAAAGTCGTATGATTCTACAAAAGGTTCGTACTCAGCTTCAGGCTATAGTTTATATGATTCTGATAATGTAAAATATTGGAAATACTTAGGTTGGGATGATGCTAGTCAAAGAAACGTTACACGACATCAAATGAACCAAGTTGTTGATACAAAACTACCTATATTCGAAAATATAAATAGAATGTTAACTCAATTTAATGGAATACTAAGATACAATGCCGGTAAGTATGAATTGGAAGTTAAAGGTAAGCAAGGAGTTTTATCATCTGTTGAAAAAATAACTAATGATGATATAATTGGAGATATTAAGTTATCTGATAAAGGATTAAAAAATAGTAAAAATTACATAAGTACCAGTATAATAGACCCCAACAATAAATTTGAACCCAGAAGCGTTAGCTTTTTTAATTCTGATTATTTAAGAGAAGATAAAGGTGTTCAAAAGAAAGGCCAACTTAGTGTACCAGGCATAACAAACTATTATAATGCTAGATTTAATATTAAGCAACATCTTGATGAGTCTAGGTACGGATTAACTCTGCAATTAACAGTATCCCCTAGAGGTATGCTACTGCAAGCAGGAGGAATCTTTGCTTTAACATATTCTCGTTTTGGATATAATGAAAAACCTTTTAGAATTACTAATGTTAATTTCAAAAAAGACGGGACAGTAGATATTACAGCAGATGAACACAATGATGAAGCGTTCGTTATAGTTCAACAATCAAGAGGACCGGGTATTTTAGAAGAGCCGGAGAGTGGGCAAGGAGCTGACAGATTAGCTACTCCCTCAAGGCCTGCAGGATTAAGTGCTTCTCAAAATAATCAAGGTAATATAGTTTTAACCTGGGTTAATAGTACAAGTTTTTCAAGCGCTACTCATACTGTAGAAATTTATAGAGGAACAGTAAACAATTTTACTGATGAATCTGTAGATTTAATAAGTACGTCAAACACTAATACATATACTGATATAATTGAATCTGGCTCAGGCACAGAAACTAGATATTATTGGATACGTTATGTAGTGCAGGTCCCTAGATTAAATCTTAGTGGGACGGCTTTTAGAAATGTACCTTCTTTAGTATTCCCTAACACTACAGATAGTACTTATACAAGTGGAGAAGGTGTTTCAGGAGCAGGACAATCAGGAGCTGTCCCTAGACTTATAAAACTTTCAGCAGGTACACAGAATTTTGTATATAACGTTGCAGGAACTGCTGTAGAAGGCTCTCCTTATGCTACTCAAACAACAATAACCTCCGAACTTACTAATGTTGTAGGAACCGTAACAAGAGTGTGGCGTAAAAACGGTACTATAATTACTGGTGCTGATGGAAATGCTCTTGTTTATTCTCCTGCTACTTCTTTTGCAGGCATGCCAGAAACTATAGAGTGTGAAATTACCGAAGTATATGGATCTCAAACTTTTATTTTTAAAGACTCTATAACGTTCTCCGCTAGTAAATTAGTTATAAACGGGTCTGATGGTATTGATGGCTTTACAATTACAGCTACAAATGGAATGCATAATTTTAACGCAGACTCTACAGGAGCTATTTCGTCAGTTTCTGGGTACTCTAGTAGTTTTAATGTTTCTCGCGGTACTACAGTATTTGGATTTGATGAAACAGCAGACCCCGATGATGATACTTATAAGTTAGGTACTGTTGCTAATGTTTCTCCTGCAGGTTCTGTAACTGTACTTCCAAATAGTGGAAGTATATCAATTAGTGCTTCTCAAGGTAATTTTTTAACAGGAACTTCAGTTAGTCAAGCTACTTTTGATGTACCTATCATTAATAATAATGATGGCACTACGATTGCGGTATTTAAATTCTCTCTTACGAAAACATTTGACGGTGTTGTAGGCACCAGTAGTGCTCTAGTATACGCATATAAAAGAGCTTCCTCAGCCCCTTCAGATGATCCGGGCGCGGTAGATGTAAACTTAAATACAGGACTAATTACAACTTCTAGCTTGAGCAACGGATGGAATAAAGAAATACCTGTTCATAGTGCAGATTCTCTTTACGTTGTAGCAGCTACTGCTGCGGGGTCTGGATCAACCGATACAATAGCAGCCTCTGAATGGTCAGATCCCGTAAAGTTAGTTGAAGATGGTACTACTGCAAGAGCAGTAGACTTAAACGCTGCTCAACAAGCTTTTAATTATGATAGTTCAGGTACTAAAATTGGTACTCCTACTACTACAGTGACCGCAACCCCTAGAAATACTTCAGGGGATGTTTATTATGAATTTTTTATAGATGGAACGGCTCAAGGTAGTGGCCCTGCAACAGGAAGTGGTACTAACGTATTAACTTATACACCTGAAAGTTCTCATGGTAATATGCCTCAAGAAATTAAGGTAGAAATTAGAGAAGGTTCTTCGTCTGGAAGCGTGCTTGCATCAGACTCTGTTCAAATGTTTGGAGTAAAAGCAGCTGACGACGGTACTGACGCAGTCAATCAAAAAACAGTATTTGTATTTAAAAAGAATGATAGTAGTATAGGTTTTACTTCTGGCAATACCGCAGCGAATCAAACATTTGCTAGTCCTACCACAGGTCTAGAAACTGGTTGGAATCTTGAGCAGCCTGCTTTAACTGCTAATAATGATAAAGTATATATGTCTCAAAGAATATTTACTTCTGATGGCACTAGTCCTCAAGAAGCTGCTTGGAGTAGCCCCGTAGTAATATCTAGTAGAACTGATGGTACTTCTGTTAATATTATAGGTAGTGTTCCTAGTGCAGCTACTGGGCAAGTAAGATTTAAATTTGAAAAAGCGCCTCACCCAGATACATCTCCTTCTTATTTAACAGATAATATTTTAATATCGGGTCAAACAGAGCAGCAATATTCCGTTACCATACCTTCACAAGGCACTAATACTTTTAAATCCTTACTAATGTACGTGTCCCCTAGGGATGTTCCTATAAAACTTAATAGTTTTGTATTGGATGCTTCTTCAGATGGCGCTAGTACTAATGAGCCTAACTATTCGGAGGTGTTCGGCGGAGCTACTATTGGTCAAGGAGGTATATACGAACATCCAACTGGAAGTGGTACAGAAACTTGGGGTGGATTTGCAAATAGTGAAACTGACTTAGGTGCTGGTACAGGTAATGCTAATTCGGTATCTTTCTCAACTGCGGGTTCAATGACCTTTAATGCATCTATTCCTAATTTTAATAGTAATGCTCAAGCAACCTTAAATGCAGCCTTTAATACTCAAGCTGATCCTGCAAGTTCAGGTGACGGTGTAATTGCCCAAGACTCTGGTAGTCTTTGGATATATAATGGTACTTCTTGGGATGATGTAGGACAAATAAAAGGAAATGATGGTACAGATGCTCAAAACCAAAAAATAGTATTTTTATATAAATTAAATGATAATAGTTTAGGGTTTACTGCAGGTAATGACGCAGGCGCACAAACCTATGATGATCCTACTCAAGGATTAGAAAGTGGTTGGAGTACTACTCAGCCTACTTTAACTGCTAATAATGATGTAGTATATCAAGTACAAAGACTGTTCACTTCGGATGCAGCTAGTCCTCAAGAAACTACTTGGTCTAGTTCAGTAGTAGTGGCTCGTAGAACTGATGGTGTAGATGCTCAAAGCCAAAAAACAGTATTTTTATACAAGAAAAACGATAATACTTTAGGTTTTTCTTCTGGTAATACCGCAGCGAATCAAACTTTTGCTAGTCCTACTACAGGTCTAGAAAGTGGTTGGAGTACTGCTCAGCCTGCTTTAACTGCTAATAATGATGTAGTATACCAAGTACAAAGACTATTCACTTCAGATGCCGCTAGTCCTCAAGAAGCTGCTTGGTCAGCTCCAGTAGTAGTAGCTAGTAGAACTGATGGTGTAGACGGTACTAATGCAGTCAATCAAAAAACAGTATTTTTATTCAAGAAAAACGATAATACTTTAGGTTTTGCTTCTGGTAATACTGCAGCGAATCAAACATTTGCTAGTCCTACTACAGGTCTAGAAAGTGGTTGGAGTACTACTCAGCCTGCTTTAACTGCTAATAATGATGTAGTATATCAAGTACAAAGACTATTCACTTCAGATGCCTCTAGTCCTCAAGAAGCTGCTTGGTCAGCTCCAGTAGTAGTAGCTAGTAGAACTGACGGTGTAGACGGTACTAATGCAGTCAATGAAAAAACAGTATTTGTATTTAAAAAGAATGATAGTAGTATAGGTTTTACTTCTGGCAATACCGCAGCGAATCAAACATTTGCTAGTCCTGCCACAGGTCTAGAAAATGGTTGGACTACTGCTCAGCCTGCTTTAACTGCTAATAATGATGTAGTATATATGGCACAAAGACTATTCACTTCTGACGGTAATAGTCCTCAAGAAGCTGCTTGGTCAACTCCAGTAGTAGTAGCTAGTAGAACTGATGGTGTAGACGGGGTAGGTACTGATGGAGTGAGTCAAAAAACAATATCTGTATTTAAAAAGAATGATAGTAATGTAGGTTTCGTTTCTGGTAATACCGCAGCGAATCAAACATTTGCTAGTCCTACCACAGGTCTAGAAAATGGTTGGAGTATTGCTCAGCCTTCTTTAAGTCATAATAATGATGAAGTATATATGTCTCAAAGAATATTTACTTCTGATGGTAATAGTCCTCAAGAAGCTGCTTGGTCAGAAACAGTAATAGTAGCTCGTAGAATAGATGGTGATAGTCCTTATAGTGTAATTATTAGTAATCCTGCTCACACTTTTACAGCTACTTCGAGCGGTACCGTAAGCAGTACCACAGGTTCAGGAACTGAAATAAGAGTATTTAAAGGTAATACAGAATTAAATAGTGTTTCAACTACGCCCACAACGGGAGAATTTAAGGTAGTCGTATCAGGAACTAATATTACTCCTGGATCTCCCGATATAACTCAAGATAAATATATTATAGGCGACCATTCTTCCATAACAGCAGATCAGGCTAATATATCTTATACTATACAAGCTGAAAGTCTAAGTACCTTAGTAACAGAACAAAGCTTTAGTAAAGCTAAAGCAGGTTCGACAGGGGCTACGGGGGCTAGTGCTTTACTTATTTACGGATCAAATATAATTAATTACGATAAAAATGGGGCAAATCCTAATCCTTCAACTACTGCTTGGTCGGTTTATACTAATAATTTGCCTACGGGTACTGTTTTTTATGAGTGGTTTATCAATGGTATTAGTCAATCAAATGATACTCCTATAAGTACAGGTAGCCCTCTTCAACAACTAACATATACTCCTTCTAGTACATATTCTCAAACATTTGCTAGTATTGCGGTTACAGTTAGAGTTGGTTCCTCAACTGCTGATATAGTAGCTCAAGATGTGCAAAGTATTGCTAGCCTTAAATCAGGAAGTGATGGAGTAGGTACTGATGGAGTGAGTCAAAAAACAATATCTGTATTTAAAAAGAATGATCCTACTTTAGGTTTTACTTCTGGTAATACTGCAGCGAATCAAACATTTGCTAGTCCTACTACAGGTCTAGAAAATGATTGGAGTACTACTCAGCCTGCTTTAACTGCTAATAATGATGTAGTATATGTGTCTCGAAGAATATTTACTTCTGATGGTAATAGTCCTCAAGAAGCTGCTTGGTCAACTCCAGTAGCAGTAGCTCGTAGAACTGATGGTGTAGACGGGGTAGGTACTGATGCAGTCAATGAAAAAACAGTATTTGTATTTAAAAAGAATGATACTACTTTAGGTTTTGCTTCTGGCAATACTGCGGCAAATCAAACATTTGCTAGTCCTACTACAGGTCTAGAAAGTGGTTGGAGTAATACTCAGCCTGCTTTAACTGCTAATAATGATAAAGTATATATGGCACAAAGAGTATTTACTTCTAATGGCTCTAGTCCTCAAGAAGCTGCTTGGTCAACTCCAGTAGTAGTAGCTAGTAGAACTGATGGTGATAGTCCTTATACTGCTATATTATCTAATGACTCACATACTTTACCAACCTTGGCAAGTGGTACTGTTACATATACAAATTCTGGTACAAGTGTTAGAGTTTTTAAAGGAGACGTAGAGTTAGACAGTACCTCTAATACGCCCTCAACTGGGCAGTTTAAAGTGACGGCAACAGGAACTAATATTACTCCAAGTAACCCAACAGGTACAGGACTTTCTGCAGAATATGGGCAACATTCGTCAATAACAGCTACTACTGCAAAAGTTTCTTATAGTATTAATTGTGAAGGACTTGAAACACTTACAAAAATACAAAGTCTTTCAAAAGCTATAAACGGTAGTGATGGTACTGCTGGTTTAAACAGCGCCTCTGTATTTATATATAAAAGAACTAACTCAAATACGGAGGATACTAAACCAACAGGAACCAGTACTTATACTTTTGCTTCAGGTGCTCTTGCTATTGAAGGAACCACTAATAACTGGAGTAGCTCTCCCCCTTCGGGAACTGATCAATACTTATGGTATAGAACAGCAACTGCAGCATCAACAGGAATTACAGACACTATACTTACTGGGGAGTGGTCATCAGCTCAACTATTATCAATTAGTGGACAAGATGGCGGAGATGGACATCGAGGAGGATTGAACCTTTCTTTTAGCTCCGCTCAGGGCCAGTTTACTACTTTTGAAATGGGACAATGGGCTTCTGCCAGTCCTTCAGGTACTAATGCAACTAATATGGCTGTTAAAGTAGCGGCTCTGGTAATCGCTGCTGCCTCTGATGGAAAAATACGGCCCAATGATAGAATAACATGTTATGGGGCTGTACCAGGCAGCGTTGAAGCATCGGCAACTAGAATATATACTGGAAGTGCTACATCTTCGTCAGCTAGTGTAGGCATTTCAGATTATAGTTCCTTAGTTGAGGAGATTATAGACGGAAGTTTAATTATAAACGGTACTTTAAGTGCTGATGCAATAACCTCCGGTGAAATAAGTTCAGGAACTGTCAAAATTAGCAATAATCTAGAAGTTGCGGCCGACGGTAAAATATTTACAACTGGCAAAGATAGTTATACTGATACAGATGCAGGCTTATTTATAGGACAAGACTCAAGTATTAATAAATTCTATTTAGGAGATGCGAATAACTACTTAAAGTGGAACGGCACAGGTTTAGAAATAAAAGGAAGTATTCAAGTAGGTGGTACTAATACAGATGCAAACAGTTTACTATCAGAAAATATTTCTTTACTTCCTGGAGCCGATGACAGTGACTGGGTCTTGACTTCAGCAACTACAAAGCAAGGTATATGGACTGCTAACGGAGCATCTTCGGAAAATTCTATACAAGAAATTATAAGCCCTAGAGATAACCGAACGACTCTCGGGTGGGTTGGAGATAGTACGGACGGGTGTAACGCTGACGGAGGCTTTCAGAATACTGACAGTGCAGACAGATTTGAAATAGAAGACGATACTTTCTATAGATTTTCAGGCTTTATTTATCAGACGAACACAGGAAGTAAAACATATCTTGGGGCATATAACTATAATTCTTCGGGTACTAATATTTCTTTATATGATGCCCTTGGAGAGGGCGCTAGCACTAATAAGTATTGGAAAGAAAGTAGTGATCTTAGCGATATGGGTGTATGGAAGTTTTTTGTATGTTATATTAATCCTTCTAATACGTCATACAATAGTACTAGGGGTGGCCTCTATGATCCTGTAACGGGAGAGAAAGAAGAGTCTTTTTTGGATTTCAGATTTCATCCTTCTGCTACTAAATTTTCAGTAAGAACTTATCAGTACTATGCACCCGCAGCATCAACCGCAGGCACATATGTTACAGCGTGGGCGCACCCTAGAGTTGATAGGCAACGAGATGGTATTAACTCTCCAAGCATACATGAGCTTATGGGGCGCCAAAATAATGAAACTTACATTAATGGTGGAAGTATAAAAACAGGCGAGGTCTCGGCTAACTTCATAAACCTAGATGGAACAACCATAGAATCTAACGCCAATGGGGAAATTAGAATAAAAAATTTAGCAATTGACTCAGGTAAAATTGCTAACACTCTCGAAAGTAGTAATTATAGTAGTGGTGCTGCCGGATGGAAAATATTGAAAACCGGCAATTTTTACGCTAATAGTGGTTATTTTAGAGGTGAAATCTCTTCGGGAGGTTTAAATGTTGCTTCTGGAGGTAGTGTAAGATCGGGTAAGTCTAGCTACTTAAGCGGTACTGCAGGATTCTTTATTGGTACTCCTGGTGGTACTGGCAAATTTAATGTCGGTAACAGCAGCAAATATGTAAAATGGACGGGCTCTTCTTTGATAGTAAATGGGGCAACAGAAACGGTAGCCACAGGTACTATTCCTATCGCAGCTTCTCCCAGATACATTCAATTTGGAAATTTTTCTACTTTTACATTATTTAAACAAATAGCGTTAGGTGTTTCTGGAGAAGCTAGTTATAAGTTCTATATTAGAAATGGCAACTATAGCAGTACAATTGGTGGAGTGAGAAAAATGGGCGGGTACTTTACTTCAGGAACGACTACACCCGTGAATAGTTATATCGGTGACAAAAGCACTACGGAGACTTCTTGGAGATTAATAGCTGGCGACACTGGTAGCATGAGTGCGGGAGATTCGTGGGGGGCTTTTTGTAAAGGATATGGTTTTGCAGGAGCGTTTATACTAAGCAGTAGCTCTGCTTCCGCTGCAGGTAAAGGCACAGTTGTATTTGAAAACTCAGCTATTCAATAATAAAAAAAAGAGGGGCTATAGCCCCTCTTTATCCACTTCTTTATCTTCACTTTCGATTTTATCTAACTCTGCTTCAAATAAATGTGTAAACATATCTAATGCAGCCTTTGATCTATCGAACTTCTGACTGAGTTCTAGTAGCTCATTGTTTAGTGCTTGAATATGTCCACTAATTTGTATACCTTTATTACTGAGATCTTCTTTATAATAGTCTTTTCCATTTTTTGTGGCTACTATTTTTCTTTTTTCTGTCATTTTATTTCCTATTTAAATATATCTTGCCAGTTTCCTGTTGTACTCGCTTTTGAGTATTCGGTGGCTCTGTTTTCAAAAAAGTTAGCGTGCTCTACGCCGTTTAACATATAGTCTAGCCAATCTAAAGGATTTTTATCGCTACCAAAAATCTTTTTCAAGCCTAGTCCTAGTAATCTTCGATCTGCAATATATCGAATGTATAGCTTTACATCTTCTGGAGTAAGGTCGGGTACATCAGCACCTTTAAAACACAAGTCAATAAAAGCATCTTCTAGCTCTACAGAACGCTCTGCCGCACAATAGATTTCATACTTCAGATCATCGTTCCATAACTCTGGATTTTCTTGAATATAAGTACGGAATAATTGACTCATGCCTTCAACGTGAAGACTTTCATCTCGCACAGACCAAGTAACAATCTGACCCATACCTTTCATCAAGTTATGTCGGGGGAAGTTCAACAGAATAGCAAAACTACTAAACAACTGTACTCCTTCGGTAAAACCTGAGTAGATAGCCATAGTCTTTGCGATGTCCATTTTGGTATCCATACCAAAGTTGCTAAGATGTTCGTGCTTATCCATCATAGCTTTGTGTTCCATAAACTTCTGATACTCATCATCACCGAAACCGAGTGTTTCTAGTAGTAATGAATATGCTTCCTGATGCACTGCCTCCATTGCCGCAAATGCCGATAGCATCATACGTACTTCAGGTTGTTTAAATGTTGGCAAATAGTGTGTAGCATAACCACAGCATACGTCAACATCTGCTTGTGTAAAGAAACGAAAGATATTCGCTAGTAAAGACTTGTTGCCTTCGCTAAGGTTCTCACGAAAATCCTTTAAATCATCTGCAAGGTTTACTTCATCAGGTAACCAGTGCATATGCTGTTGAGACTTATAATGCTCAAAAGCCCACGGATAGTTAAAGGGTTTATAATACTCTCTTTCTTCTAATAAATTACTCATGATAACCACTCCATTATATCGGCCTTGCTTTTACCACCTACTAGACGTCCTTGCTCCGCCCCTTCGCTTGTAAGAAGTACCATAGTAGGTACTCCTCTTATACCAAACTCACCAGCTAACTCTGGTTGTTTATCTATATCTACACTTTCTACTGGATAAGGTAGAACCATTTCATTAAGAGTGTTTTCTAACATCTTACAAGGCCTACACCAATCAGCACTAAATTTTAATATTTTCATTTTAACCCTCGCACGCTAAACAAGCGCCTTCGTCGATACTATCGAACATATATTGTCTTAATGCTTCGTCTGATACAGTCTCAGCTCTTTTGATTGCTTCACTACGCAAATAATATAGAGTTTTTACTCTTTGCTTCCATGCCATCATGTGTATAGCATGCAACTCTTGCTTCGATACATCAGCAGGAAAGAATACGTTAAGAGACTGACTTTGACAAATATGCTGCTGTCTATCTCCTGCCATTTCAATAATCCACTTCTGATCTATTTCTACCGCTGTCTTAAATACGTCTTTTGTATACTCATCTAAGAACTCTAACTGCTGAACCGATCCACCGTTTGTAATTACGCTTTTCCAAACTTCTTCTGTATCCATGCCAATTTCTTGTAAAGCATGCTGTAGATACTCGTTTTTAAGTAGACTAGAGCCACTTTTAGTTTTTTGGGTGAAAGCATTAGCCCTATAAGGCTCAATACTAGGACTAGTATTACCACAAATGATAGAACTACTAGCGTTAGGGGCCACAGCAAGAAGATGTGCATTCCTAACTCCGTAACCTTCGCCATCAGGGCATTCCCCTCTTTCTGTTGCAAGTTGTCTTGTGGCACGTACTGCCTCCTCTTTGATTCTTGTAAACATTCTATTGTTTGCGCCTTTCGCAAGTACGCTTTCAAAAGGAATATTATGTCTTTGTAGGTACGCATGGAAACCCATTGCTCCCAAACCAATACTTCTTTCTCTTTCCGCACTCAACTTAGCACGATATAGTGCATCAGGAGCATTCTCAATAAAGTGTGTAAGAACATTATCTAACATTCGTACTAGATCAGGTATAAACTGTTCATTATCTTTCCACTCATCGTATTCTTCCAGATTTACACTTGATAGACAACATACTGCTGTACGCTCATCATCAGTAGCAAGAGTAATTTCAGAGCATAGATTAGAGTGATGTACCTGTAATCCTGCATCTTTCTGAAATTGTGGTAAAGCGTCTTGTACTGTATCTTTAAACATAATGTAAGGTTCTCCAGTCTCTACACGATTCTGAATTAACTTTACCCAAAGTGTTTTAGCGGAAACAGTTTTAGTAACTTTACCACTATGCGGATCTACTAGATCCCATGAATCGTCAAAGCCTTCTTCTCTTGTAGCTCCTTCGATTAGTTCCATAAACTCGTCAGAAACAGTGACAGCATGGTGCAAGTTAGTAGACTTGCGGTTAACGTCACCCCCTGTAGGTTTACGAATGTCCAGAAACTCTTCGATTTCTGGGTGAGACATTTCCAAATATGCTGCATAACTACCTCTTCTTGTTACACCTTGCGAGAAAGCGAGCATTTCTGCATCAACCACTTTCAAGAAAGGAATTACTCCAGTTGACTCTGACCCCGCAGAGGTTCTACTACCTACTGATCGTACATCATTCCAACAACCACCAATGCCGCCACCCACAGAAGAAAGGAAAGCATTTTCGGTATAATGTCCTGTGAGTCCTTCTCTTGAGTCTTCCACATAGTTAAGGAAGCAAGAAATAGGCAAGCCCCTACTAGTCCCACCATTACTAAGTACAGGTGTACTGAACATAAACCATAATTTACTAGCATAGTCATATAGCCTTTGTGCGTGTGCATCGTCATCTGCAAATGTTTTTGCTGCCCGAGCGAACGCATCCTGGGGAGATGTTTCCCCTTCTACCAAATAACGATCTTCTAAAGTTTTTATACTGAACTCGGATAGATAGTTATCTCTATTATAATCAATTTGCATTCATCATTCTCCCTTCAATCTCGGACACATTGTCCACCCCAATTGCTTCATCGCAATATGTTACTAAATCCATTAATTCGTAGTTTTTCAAGAGAACTTCTGCATTTGCATTCAACTCTTGAATATATTTATAACTACCACTTAATGGGATATTATCATAGATAGTCATGGCATCTCCATAGTCTTTTATAAGACCTTCGGCTCTCTTCGGTCCGATTCCGTTAATGCCAGGAACATTATCCCCTTTATCTCCTGTTAGACACTTAAAGGAAATATACTCTTCTGGAGTAACATTATAATGATCACTCCAATTATCTATAGTTACCTCTTTTCGAGTAACGTAAGAAAATCTACTTACTCCGTCTTGAATTAACAAGTCCCAATCTCGGTCACTAGAAATTAGCCACACATCTTCTAGTCCGTAATCTTTCTTACGTTTGACAAGGTGGGCAGCAAGATCATCTGCCTCTACACCTTTGAAACGAAGAACTTGATATTCTTCAGCAAGTAATTCTAGTGTCTCTTCGTACTCTTCAAAGAAGTCTTTAAATGCTTGCTTCTCTTCTTCTGTCTGTGTTGCGTACTTATCTTTTCGATTCTGTTTGTACTCAGGTAAAATCTCTTTTCTATAACTAGAAGATCCCCAATCTGCAGTAATAATAATGTTACCGCAATTATAAGAGTTTGCTAATGATTTTACTACTGCTACATAGTCATGTCGAAAGTCTGTTCTGCCTTGATGTTTCCAACGGAACGCAAGGTTTAAAGCATCTACTACTAGTGCTGTACCACTGTCTCCGCCTATTTTATCTTCAAAATTAAAAGCCACCTATCCACTCCACATCTTCTTTTAAGAAATCTTCCGCTAGTAGTACATAACAATCCAAAAATGCAATCCACATATAATCTTCTGTGGTTTCTGGGGTTTCTTGAGTAACTACGAACACTTTAGATCTATCATATCTAAAAAATAGCATTGGCTTTTGGTCTCCGCCTTCTGCCTGTATTACAATCTTTTTCCACCAACGTATAAGATTATTCGTCTTTTTAGCCGTAAATATCTTATCGTTCAGGGGTGAATCTTTGTAGTTTTTTACTTCAATGCAGTAATGGTTTCTCTGATTGGGGACATATAAGTCCCCTTTCAGATATTCCAATGCACCAGAAGCAGGTACTCTTTCAAACTTTAACCCTGTGGCTTCTCGAAGCATATCTCTTACAAGATACTCGCCACGCGCTCCTTTTGCTCTCGAATCTACCATAATTACTCCAATGTACTTATATTTTCTGACTTTACTACTTCTATCTTTTCTAGCAATGGATGTGACCAACCATGCGAAACTAAGTAAGTGTTTAAGTCTTCTCGCATTAGAACCTCTACTAGACGTTCTTTACCTGCATCATCTAACACACTAATTACTTCATCTAAGAATAATATATTGATTTTAGACTTCGATATACTACTCATTAGCTTACGAATTGCTAGCAGTGTTGCAGTGTTTACACGAGCTAACTCGCCTGACGATAGTGCTAGAATGTCAATAACATTTCCTGCATCTGTAATTTGTACATTCAGTTTGTCATTTGATACAACAAACTCAAGTGTAAATCTACCATCAGAAAGTTCAGCCAAGTACACGTTAGCTAATTCTTCGAGTTCTCCGACAAGATTCTCAATCTTATAAGCTAGTAATCCATTCGTGCTAAACGATTTCTTGAGTATCTCAAGGTTTGATTCTAACTTACGATTCTTCTCTAACTTCTCGGAGTATTCTTCCAGTTGAGCAATAAACTCATCTGTTTGTTCTTGTATTACTTGTATTCGGGTATTTCGACGTGTTAATCGCTCGTTTTCTTCTGCGATTCTTGATAACTCTTGCTTTGACTCTCGTAAGCGCCCCTGCACGTCTGACACCCTACTTTCAAGCTCTTGCTGATCCAGCAAATCCGTCTGTAGCTCTCTGTCGATAGATCGAAACAAGTTTTCCCAATCTTTCTTAGTTGCTTCACAGCGTTCGTACTCAGTATTTTCAGATTGGATGTCGACAATCTCTCGTTGAAGAGTTTTAATTCTTCCTGTAGCTTCTTCATATTTTACCTCTTCTGCTTCCTTCATCACTTTTTCAGCAGCAGTATCAAGTGGCCCGCCACAAGTAGGGCAAGTATCACGAATTTCCCCTAATTGGTCTATAATTCGCTTTGCACCCGTAGCGGCTGCTCTTGCTGATCCAACTTCTTCTTTTAAACTATCGTAAGATCTATGCTGTGCTGTCGATTTATTCGCTTCACCAATATCTATCGCATCGAGCATAGATTTATATTGATTATTCGTTTGAATTTTTTTATTTTTTTCCGAAATATTTTCAATCTCTACCGTAAGAGAACGTAAAGTCTTCTCATCTTTAGATGTATCAATTTCTAAATCCAACAAGGGTAGTATGGATGTATCACTCAACTTATTATCATTTAACCACTTTTCAACAGTTGCAAGTTTCCCTGCTATCGTATTAGAGGTACTGGATACTTCTTTAGATGCTGCTTTAAATATATCAAACAACTCAACGTACTTTTCTAGGTGCAGTAGATCAATAAGAAACTTCTTACGATTTGCATCTGTAGCAGTTAGAAACTGCAAACTTGCGTTTGTATTTTGATATACTAACTGAGAGAATGTTTTAAAATCTACTCCAAGAATCTCTTGTAGAGTCTTATAGGTATTCGTAGCTGTGTGGCTAGAAATATCCTCACCATTCTTCTCTAGTTTTACTTTTATATTTTTTTTACGATTGATTGTAATCTCGTATCTATCGTCATCTTTTGTAAGAGACAAGTAGATATTATAACCATCATTTACATAACGGTTAGGAATGTCTGCTTTTTTAATCCCTTTTGAGTTTTTATTGAATAACGCTTCTTCTATAATTAACGGTATAGACGACTTGCCCATGCCATTTGTTCCCAGAATTTGGGTTAGCGTATTATCATCTAATTGTAACTCATTACCAGAACCATAACTAAAGCAGTTATCCCATCTCAACGTTTGTAGTGTAATCATTGTATGTGCCTATTATGTCTGGTATTTTATCGGGGTTTATTTCAAGAATATAGTTTAGATACTCTACTAGCTCTTCTTGTACGGACATCTCTTTGTCCATGATTAGAGTCGCTTCTGACTTTCTCTTTACTACTTTCTTGTCTAGCAATTCTGAATTTTTTACTTCTGCTAAATCTTGTATATCGCCTTCTATCTCGTAAATAGTATGATCAAACTCGGTTGGAATCATCTCATCTTCATTTGTTACTGTTTTACGAAGTAGTTGTGGTAAGTTAAACTGTTCCCACATCCATTCCCAATTATTCTCATTGATCAATAGATACCCGGTCTTTACCTTTGTTCTATGAAATGATGTAGTCATGGGACTACCTGGGTATACAATATTTCTTTGTGTATTACTGTGAGAGTGTAAGTCTCCTGCGAATACGACAGGGAAATCTTCTAGTAAATCTAGGTCGATCTCTGGTTTAACGTGTGGTGGAATCTCTCCTCGGACATGGGTGAACAAGGGCTGACTCTTATCAAAGTGATCTATAGCACCTTTTCTGTGCAGATCAGCGTAGGGCAGTATGCCGTAGCCTAGATCGTTGTCTACATACGATATATCTACTATATTTATAAGAGGGTTAATATCTCTGGATACTTGTTTAAGCTGTGTAAAGAACGTCTTGTTCTTCTTTGTAGCTTCATGGTTCCCATCATAAATAATAGTCGGAATCTTTACTCCACGAATAAACTTGAAGTAAAGTTCCAACTCTTCCATATTCGGTAGACGATCAAAGAGATCGCCACCGATTATGTGCATATTACACTCATTCTCTAACTCATAGATTTGGTCAAAGAACATTTGATAACGGTTTGTAGCCCACTTTACAGGGACGTTTTTCTGTCCCAGCTTTATGTGCCAGTCTGCCGTAAAGAGAATCATCCTACATTAAACTCTTCGTCAAGTAACTCGTCATCTGCTTCGTTAGCTGCGCCACGAACACGATCAAGAAGCTCTTTCTGAGCGTCAGGTGTTGGGCGTGACATTACATCATCCATAGATTTTAGATCAGCAACTAAGTCACGCTCTTCGTCTGTTAATGGACGAGGCTTGCACTTCAGTGCTTGTAGTTGATATTCAACATTGTAAGGTAATGGCCCAGTCTTGACGCGTTTGAAACAAATGTCCCAACCAGTATCAGGATCAGTAGGATCACCTAGATCTTCAGCAGCAGTAATAATTTGCTCCCACAATTTTTTCTTGAGGTTTACTACTTTTACTTTACCGCCTTCAATGCACTGTGTAGCATAGCTCCACCCGCATTTAAGATCAGGATAGTACTCACGTACCCAGTCTTTGTCTACATTGTTGAATCTTTCGGAATTTCTATCGAAAGATAGACACTCCATTGGAATATTTTTATCGTTCTCGCCTTTAATCCAGTAAACATAGCGTGCAAGAATGTCGCCAACTACGCGCATTTTGTTGTCGCCATCTACGTATTGAAAGGTGTCGATTGATGATTTTTGGGCTCCGCCCGTTTGTTTGTTAAATGATAATGCCATTAGTGTATAGTCTCCAAGGTGGCTTCTTCATAGATAAAGGTAATTTCATCCTCTAATACTATGAGTAGTCTGTTGTCTTTAATGTCATCTAAATCCACAGGACAATGTAGTGGATCTAGCGTCGTTTTGTTTGATGCATAGTAGTCTGACAGGCTTCGTAAAGAAGCGAGTGCATAATACATACATATTTCTTTTTGCTCGTACTTATGAGAATGGTACAGAAGAAACTCTGGGTGTACCAGAAAGGAGTTGCCTGAAAAGTTTTTCTGTGAGAAAGTATAAATAGGGTCGTACTTGTTTTTAGGGATTGAACCCTTTATAAGCATTTCCATAATCATGTTACAATTATAGATGCTACCAGCCGCCGTATCGAATACCTTCTTCCAATCAAATAAGAGCATATATTATACCGAAGTTTAAGTAAGTTGTCAAGAAATATTTTTTTATAGGTACTTCATTTCCCAGCCTTGTTTCATATAAAATCCAACCCTATTAGAAGCCTGCTTGCGAGCAGTGTTCCCTTTGAGGTGAATATCAATGATGACTGGAGAAATTTTACCCTCTTTTTTACGAATTACCCTGCCCACTAGCTGCGTGAGTAAGGGTTCGTTGTTTACAGGTGTACCAAGTATAAGACAGCTTAGTGTGTCTACTGATATACCTTCTGAGAAAATTGCCTGCGTTCCGTAGAGAACCTCTTTATCCCCGTAGAGAATTTCATCTACAAGCGTTTCTCGATCTTCGTGAGACACTTCACCAGTTACACAAATTGCTTTGTCTCCAGTGAGTTCTGCACATCTTTTCAAAAAGCTAACACGATCACTTACTACTAGCACTTTATGCCCTCTTGCGGCGTAGGCCGCGGCAAGCATACTTACTGTATGTTGATATTCTTCATCAGTAGCTAGTTTTGTTACTCTGTTAGCCCAGGGAATCTTTGCACCATCCATGAAACGAATCTCTGATGGTACAATATGTACTGTAGGGGTCATATAGTTTTCTTTAGGTGGCTTGAAAAGAGTATTACCAAAGTAATCTCTGAACACAACGTGTTTACCATCCTTTCTTTCTATAGTACCTGATAGACCAATCTTATATCTACAGTAATTTGTATCTAAAAGTTTACTAAAGGTGGGACTACTAACATGATGCATCTCATCAAGTATGATAGTTCCAAACTCCTTACGAATCTTCTCGATATTGCGGTATAAAGTCTGAGTATTGCCAATCACGATAGGAGCGTCAATTTCAAATCTACCACTACCTATGATACCCGGTTCAAAACCATAGACTTTTTTTACTTCTTTTGCCCACTGATTTCGCAGAGGGACAGTGTGGGTAATAACGAGAGTCTTTTGACCTAGCTTGCCTGCGATTGCAAGACCTGTAAATGTCTTACCCCAACTGACCCATGCGTTAATTATACTATTGTCTTCGATTTCGTCATAAACCTTCTTTTGGCTTGGTCGTAAATCAAACTTAAACTCAGGAAAGTCCACAGGTTTGTTCACTCGCTTATCGACTATTTCGTAGTGCGACGGTATCAAATCCGTGCGTCCTATTGGTAGTGATACTAACCCGTTACGAATAATGCCCATGTTCTTAATGATCTGGGGCGGATCTAAAGGGTTGTGCGTAGGAATTGAATATGTCAGCTCTTTGTCGATCTTCTCTTGGAGATCAGCACCGCATTCCATATAAATTCTGTGGCTTATGACTGCCTTCATAGTTCAAGTTCGTTCTTAGCAATAATATAAGTTTTAACAAACTCGGATCGCACGATGTCTTCGACCTCAAATTCTACAAAGGTGAATAGACCCATACGTTTCAATACTTGAAAGAAATCTTTAATACCATTACCTCTCAAGTCAGCTTGTCGGAAGTCTCCACAAAATATAACTCTACAGTTCTCACCCATACGAGTGATAATGGAGTCTAGCTCATGGAATGACATGTTTTGGCACTCATCAATGAGAATAACCGCATCTCGTAAAGTAATACCTCGAATAAACGAAGTAGTCATAAACTCTACTAAACTTTTCTGTTTGAGAATCTCATAAGCATCTCCACGACCAAACAAGTCGTTTGCAATATCTTTATAGGGCTCTTCATAAACAGAGGCTTTCTCTTTCTCAGTGCCAGGCAGAAACCCGATGTCTCTTGTAGGTACTGCACTTCGTATAATTACTAGCTTTTGATAGTCTCCCTTTGCCATATCATCAAACGCTAGGTATGATGATATAAAGGTTTTACCTGTTCCTGCTAATCCATGCAGTACCAAGTTATTATTTGCATCAAATGCTTTTAGTTGGTTACGTGTTAAAGGTTCGATCTCTCTCAAGTCAAAGTTTACACCTGATAAAGTTTTACGTCTTTTAGCCATATTATACTTTTCTTCTAGTGTCTTTGAGTTTCTCGTCTGAGTACTCATAAAGCATCCACGGTATTCCATGTAGATGCAGAACCCCTGCCCATGTGTTACCATCTTCGGGAGGGCGTGGTACGGTGAAAGGAGCATTGTGCCCTTTTACCCATATTAGTGTAGCATAGGACTTACGCTCCACTTTCTTAATTTTCATATATTTGAGAGGTACTAGCTTCGTCTTTTCATAGATAAAAGGTTTACCCTTACTGTCTACAAAGTACTTAGTATTCTGCTTCATTAGTCCATTGGGAGCAGATACAGCTTTCTTTAACTCGTACTTATCTTTAAAAGGAGTCTGCATACGCCTAGCACCGATAGTAGTACCCATCTGATTATAGTCGTCTACTAATTTACCTTCGCAAAAGAATAGTCCGTCACTAATCTCCCAGTTACTTGAATCCATCAAGAAAGCTGGGAAAGTAATCTTTGTAAAATCTCTAAACGTAAGTAACATAACTACTCTGCTAAACCTAGCTTCTCTTCTGTATCTAGTATTTGCTGAGATGCTTTTACCCAGTTCTCAACTGTTGGGTTGTAATCTGTTCTATCTTGGAAGTTATCTACAACCCACTGAGCCATGCTCTTACCCTTTCCGTGAGGTGATAATAACCATATTAAACTTGTGTCTGTCATATTCTATCTCCATACATCTTCTCGAATTTACCACCAGAGTAATCTTCGTGAACAATCTCAAAGTCACAGCCTACTGGAGCACCAGGAATAGATAAACCTCTATCCATCTGTATGTACTTGGCTAGCTGTTCCATATATTCTTCTACTTCATCTTCTGGCACTTCTGCAAGAATTGAATCATGTACGAGTGCAAAGATACGAGCCTTCTTATTATTGGCTTTGATCCATGCGTTCATGTCTATAGCACCTAATAGGTTAATATCAGAAGCAGCAGACTGCACCAGAAAATTAAGACCAGACCTAATGCTATGACTCTGGATGCCTTTGTCTGTCGAAGCGACATTTGGTAATCTCCTTTTTCTTCCGAAGAAGCTGTAAATGAATCCATTTTGTTTAATGAACATTTGGTTTTCTTCAATCCAAGATTTCAACTTATGAAAGGCATTGAAGTATTCGTCAATAACATCTTGAGCATCTGATCTGGTAAAAGGTTTGCCACTATCTTTTGATACTTGTTCACTGATCTTGTTAGCACCTGCACCGTACATGATGCCGAATGTTACGGCTTTTGCCGCCTGTCTTTGTGTACTAAATTTCTCAGCTACTTCTTCTACAGGGCAAGGTAGTCTAAACACTTTCTTAGCAATCGTACTATGGAAGTTGCCTCCCGACTTAAATACATCCATTAATGCTTTGTCTTTTGCTAAGATAGCTGCTACATATACCTCTGCCGTTGTTAAATCCATTGCAACAATTTTATTGCCTGGAGCTGCTTTGATACAGCCTTTTACAATGGGATTATCTCTAGGCAATTGTTGCATGTTAAGTTTGCCACTAGAGCTAAGCCTGCCACTAGTAGTACCATGCAGGTTGAAACCTGTACGGAGTCTGCTATCTCTATCCAACTGTGGTAAGATTTTGTCCAAATAAGTATTTTTAATTTTGGACTTTTGTCTAATGTTGAGGATAAGTCCTGGGATGTGGGATTGATCACCGAGTGCCTCAAGAACTTCCGCATCTGTAGAATGTGCTCCAGTGCCAGTCTTTTTGCCAGTAGGATTGAGACCAACAAAGTCGAACAGCAAACTACGAAGCTGCACAGTAGAGTTAGGATTAAAATCTTTTCCATTAATTTTCTCGAATTTACTAATGGCAGGGTCTTTGTATAGTTCTACAACTGCTTCATCTATCTGCTCTTGCATAAGAGACTGAGACTTTACTAGTCGTAGCTTATCAAATGGTACGCCATTGTCTTGGATGTCCGTTAAGAAACGGCAACCAGGGATTAATATATTATCATAGACTTTTGCTAAACGTTTATTCTGCTTGATCTTTACAAACTTCTCGAAAAGTAGATACGTTACTGCAGCGTCCATGCCTGCATAGAGTTTCATAACCTCAAATGGAATATCACCCCAGTTAAAATCATTTTTAAGAATGCCATGCTGTTTACGATAATCCGCAATCCAGTCATACATTGGCTTCTCATAATCTCCGTACTTTGTATACTTGATAGCTAACTGCTTCAAACCGTGTGTACCAGGATTTTCATCAATTAGGTAGTGTAGTAGCATTGTGTCCTCGAAGTGAGGAAACTTAAAGTTGAAATGATACTCGAAGAATGCCAAGTCAAACTTTGCGTTATGAAATACTACTGCTTTTTTGTCAAAGAGTTCTTGCAATAGACGCTCAGACTCTTCGTCTAAGCACTCTGTATCTATGTATGCACCACGATCTTGTTCATAAGATAGCGATAGACCAAGCATATGCCCATCACGTGGGTATAGTCCTGTAGTTTCTGAATCGAGCGCAACATAAGGGCTGGGAGCATCAATAGCTGCTTGAAAGAAAGCATTTGCTTCTGCAGTATCTTGAATACCCCATGCATTATGTGTTGTGATAATAGTATCTTCGATCTCACCTTTAATGTAACCGATGATACTTGCTTTAGAATCTTCCCATGTTCTTTTAGCTTCTGGCTTAAAAGCAAGCATGGCAGGGTTAATGACAGGTAAGAACTTCTCTTCTACTTTCTTACCAGAATATTCTGTAACTGAATTAATGGGGGTGAAGTATTTAAGAGCATCACTTCCCACAAGTATTAGCCAGTCATATGCATCTACATCAATCTCGATGTCGCAGTCTCGTTTTAATACTTTTTTAAGAGTAGGGTCAGAGCAAAGCTGATATTGATCAAACTCAAACTCTCCATCAAACTCTTTCTTATAATTGGTTCTACTTTTCTTAGTTTCTACTAATGCAACTTTAGGCATATAATTTACTCTTTAGTTTCTGTACTGTTTGTAAGGGTAAAGCTCCCGGATCACGATCCTTGAGGCTCACATTTCTACTAGCTAAACCTACTCGCTCAGCCATCTCTTGAACTTCTTTGGAGGCGTTCTGTCCTGCCTCATCTCCATCAAAGAATACAATTACTTCATCTACACCTTGTATAGAAAGCATACGTAATTTATCCTCATTAATGTTCTTTGTGCCAAAGCAACAAATTGCATTATCCATTCCTTTATCATGCAAGTTAATCATATCATAGATACCTTCTACTAGTATAACAGAACCTTGTATAGGCTCTACTACAGGGAATAAAGGCATCTTCGCACCCGCAGGCGAGATCATATACTTAGGCGTTCCGCCTGTGGTATGACGACCATTGAATGCTACTATACGACCAGATATATCTCTTACAGGGAATACAATCCTGCCGATATGATCAGGGTCATGATGCTGAAACGCTTCAAACTTCTTGTATGTTTCAGGCTTGATATCTCTCCAATTCCCAGTATAGGGAACAATATTCCGAGGAAAAGACAAACCAACCGACTCAGACCTCTTAGCTTTAATAGTCTTTTTTAGTAGTTCTCGTCTAAGTTGTAGTTGATTTGCCTTTTCGCCGAAATGAGTAAAAAGGTTTCCTTTATGCCCACAGGAAAAGCACTGAAATACTCCAGTAATACGATCAATACGCATACTAGGATTTCTATCATCATGCTCAGGATTGAGACAGCGTACTAACGCATCTGCACCTTTGGGTATAAAATAAACATCTCTAGCTTTTAATAATTCTTCTACTGTCATACTATATTAGTCTCTGTGGGTGTGAGTGCAATAAAAATAGTCACCATATTCATCTATAACTTTTTCTGGGTATCCATTTTCTATAAACCATGCCTTACGTTCTTCCCACTCCATTGTGGAAAACCAGCCCTCTGGCACAGCTTTTGGAAAGCCATAGAG
>Ga0209092_10000461_pt1 | contig 39714 bp, 52 predicted proteins | sample FraStrMetagenome_FD_187446 | JGI IMG/M metagenome (GOLD analysis project Ga0209092, IMG submission 187446) | Marine eukaryotic phytoplankton communities from Arctic Ocean - Fram Strait ARC3M Metagenome (SPAdes) (version 2) | ecosystem: Environmental > Aquatic > Marine > Oceanic | place: Fram...
ACCCATGTAAGATGCAACACCTAATAAGAAGTGTAAAACAACTAATTGGTAAGGACCACCGTTGTATAACCACTCATCGATTGAAGCTGCTTCCCAAATTGGGTAGAAGTGCATACCAATAGCGTTTGAACTAGGGATAACTGCACCACTAATGATGTTGTTACCGTATAATAAAGAACCTGCTACTGGCTCACGGATACCGTCGATATCTACTGGAGGAGCTGCGATGAATGCGATGATGTAACAAGTAGTAGCTGTTAATAATGTAGGGAACATTAAACAACCGAACCAACCGATGTATAAACGGTTTTCTGTACTAGTAATCCAAGCGCAGAAGCGCTCCCATAATGAAACGCCTTCGCGTCTTTCTAAAGTTGCTGTCATAATAACATTTTTATAATTTGTATTCTTCCCAAGCTTACTGCTTGTTATTTTTAATTATAAGACAGATAAAACAATAAAACTAATAAAATTGAATTTATTTTGTTATTTTAAAAAATTCAGTTATAATTAAGTATTAATAATACAATATTACCTTATAAAATTTATGTCTCATACAGTTAAAATTTACGATACATGTATCGGTTGTACTCAATGTGTACGAGCATGTCCTACAGATGTATTAGAAATGGTACCATGGGATGGATGCAAATCAGGTCAAATCGCTTCTTCACCACGTGTAGAAGATTGTGTTGGGTGCAAACGTTGTGAAACCGCATGCCCGACAGATTTTTTAAGCGTACGTGTATACTTAGGTGCTGAAACTACAAGAAGTTTAGGTTTAGCATATTAATTAAAACGGAGAATATATATATATATATATTCTCTGTTTTAACTCTTAAGATAACCAACCATAACTATGCAAACCTTTTCCTAAGAAATTTACCCCTAAATAACAAACCCAAATTACAAAAAATCCTATTGATCCTAGAATAGCTGTTTTTTTCCCATCCCAACCTTTTGTAATACGAGAGTGTAAATAAGTGGCAAAAATTAACCAAGTAATTAAAGCCCAAGTTTCTTTTGGATCCCAACTCCAATATGATCCCCAAGCTTCATTTGCCCAAACTCCACCAGCAATAATACCAATAGTCAAAAATGGAAAGCCTAATCCAATAATCCGGTAACTCCAATTGTCTAAACTATGTAAAAGTTTTAATTTACCTAATTCAGAAACCTCATCTGATGGTGAAAATAATTTTGCTTCATAATAATCAATCATCACATTATAAAGTGGTAAATAAGATTCATCAATTATTTCTAAATCTACTTCTTGATAGTTTGAAATTACCAAGAATAAAATACATAATAATGAACCCATTATTAATGTAGCATAACTTAACATCATCATACTTACATGCATCATTAACCAATTTGATTGTAATGCAGGAACCAATGGACTTGATTTTTGCATATCAGGTGATAATGTTAAATTTGCAAATCCATTGATTAATAAAGCAACGGGGATTAGAATGGCTCCCATTAGTTTACTTTTTGTTTTAAATTCCAAATATAGATAAATTGTTAATAAAGTCCAAGTTAAAAATAACAGGGATTCATATAAATTACTTAATGGAAAATAACCAGCAACAATCCATCGTGAACAAAGAATGAAAAATAACAAAAAGTTGGCTGTAATAGCACTAAATTTTCCAATTTTGGATAATCCGTTTGTCCAATTAAAAAAGAATAAGCTTAACCAATAAATGATCATAGCAAATAGTAAAATACCAAAAACAATATTAGACGAAAAGTTTTGAATATTATTCCAATCCATGTGATTCCTCCAAGCTTTTAAAAAATAGATATAAATTGTTAATAATATACTATTCTAATAGAAATTCCTATAATTTTTATTTTTATCTTTTTTTATTATGCGAAATAGTAAATTTTATTAAATATTAACGTTTCCTAAAAAAACAAATTTAAAGTTTTTAGTCATCATTAACTAAAAATTGACATTCTCAGTTAATTAGAGTTAGTATGATTTTAATTTTTATACTACAGTAAATTATGTCAGGAACAGTTAAGTACGAAATGATGATTCTTCTAACAGAAGATTTTAATGATAGTGAATTAAAAACCTGGGCTTTTAATTACGCCAAAATTTTACAAAATTTAAGTGCGTCAGAAATTTCAGTAATTTCTCGAGGAAAACGCGATTTAGCATATGGTATTAATACGCAAAAAAAAGGAAGTTTTATTCAAATTAATTTTTCAAGTATGCCTAAATACTTAGACAAATTTGTAGGAGATTTAAAATTTGATACAAATGTATTACGATTTTTAATTTTAAATAAAAAAAGTTAAATTTTTTTATTTAACTTTAAATTTTCCATTTGAATATGTTATAATAAAACAGTTGATACATCCTCAGTAGCTCAGTGGTAGAGCAATCGGCTGTTAACCGATTGGTCGTAGGTTCAAGTCCTACCTGGGGAGTATTTACAAAAATCCAAAAAATGAACGATAACTCTGATAAATTAAAAATCGCTGATAAACTTTTTACCTCACGTCTAATGTTAGGAACAGGTAAATATAAAACTATGAATGATGCTGTAACTAGTATAAATAGTAGTGAATGTGAAATTGTAACGGTTGCTATCCGTCGTCTCCCAACAAATTTAGACAATGATAATAGCAGTTTCTTAAAATTTTTAGATTGGAATAAACTTTGGTTATTACCAAATACTGCAGGTTCTCAAACAGCTGAAGAAGCGATCCGAATGGCTTTTTTAGGACATGAATTAGCTTGTCAGATTGGGCAGGAAGATAATTTTTTTGTAAAGTTAGAAGTAATTTCAGATCCTAAATATTTATTACCTGATCCAATAGGAACTTTAAAAGCAGCTGAATTTTTAGTTAAAAAAGGTTTTACTGTTCTTCCATACATAAATGCAGATCCTATGCTTGCATTACATCTAGAAGATATTGGGTGTGCAACTGTCATGCCACTAGGTTCTCCAATTGGATCGGGACAAGGGATAAGTAATCTATCTAATATTAAAATTATTATTGAAAATGCAAATATTCCAGTAATTATTGATGCGGGTATAGGGACGCCAAGTGAAGCAACCAATGCTTTGGAATTGGGGGCTGATGGTGTTTTATTAAATACTGCTGTATCTCAATCAAAAAATCCGGCAAAAATGGCAACCGCAATGAAATTAGCGGTCCAAGCAGGTCGATTGGCTTATCAAGCAGGTCGAATGGAGAAAAAATTATATGCAACGCCCAGTTCGCCAACAAATGAAATAAGTTTATTATAAAAAATTTAACTTAAATCATTTAATAAATTAAATGATTTAAGTTAAATTTTTTCTATTTATCAATCAAGTCAACTGTGTCTTCTTCTGCACGTAATTTTGGATCTACATGACTATAGTCAACATTTACTACAATGTTGTCTTCAAAATCAGCATCAATGATTAATTTTGTTTTCGGATATAATGGTTTCGCTAAGAATTCTTGTGCTAGGTTATCTTCTAATAAGCGCATTACTGCTCGACGTAAAGGACGGGCACCATAAATCGGATCGAAACCTTGTTCAACTAGAATATCTTTTACATTATTTCGAACTTCTAATTCTACTTCTTTTTCCTTCATTCGATCTTGCAATTGTTTGATCATGATTTCAGAAATTTGTTTAACATCTTGTCTCGTTAAATGACTAAAGACAATAATTTCATCTAACCGGTTTAAAAATTCTGGTCGGAAATATTTCTTTAATTCTTCATTAACTAAAAATGATATACGTTTAAAAACATTTGGATCTAAAACAGGATCTGTGGCTGTTGATAAGAAGTCAGAATTAATATCTAAACTGCTTTTATTTGGTTTTCGAGCTTGAATTCCACTTTCTTTTTCAATGATTTTAGCACCAACGTTAGAAGTCATAATAATTAACGTGTTTTTAAAATCAATTGTTCGACCTTTTGAATCAGTTAACCGTCCATCATCTAAAATTTGTAGTAATAAGTTAAATACATCCGGATGAGCTTTCTCAACTTCATCAAATAAAACAACTGTGTAAGGTTTACTTCTTACCGCTTCAGTTAATTGTCCACCTTCGCTATATCCTACATAACCAGGAGGTGATCCAATTAATTTGGCAACTGTATGTTTCTCCATATATTCAGACATATCCAATCGAACCATTACTTCTTCACTACCAAACATATAGGCGGCTAAAGCTTTTGTCAGTTCAGTTTTACCAACCCCAGTTGGACCTGCAAAAATAAAACTCGCAATTGGTCGATCTGGATTCCGTAATCCTACACGCGCACGACGAATAGCTTTTGATACAGATACAATAGCTTGGTGTTGGCCAATTAACCTTTCATGTAAAGTATCTTCCATGTTTAATAATTTCTTAGACTCTGTCTCTGAAATTTTTGTCATTGGAATACCAGTCCAACCTGCAATTACTTCTCCAATATCTTCTTCCATTACCATATCAATATGGACACGTTTTAAACCTGCTTTTTCATTAATTTGAATAGCTTGTTTCATAATTTGAATTTGAATCCTTACTTCCATTTCATAATCTAGAAGTTGTGAGGCTGTATTATAATCTTGCTCACGAACACAAATATCTTTTTCAGTTAAAGTTTCTTGTAATTCATTTAATAATAATAAGATTCCTTCTGGTAATCGTTTATTTTCTAAACGAACACGTGAACCTGCTTCATCTAGAACATCAATTGCTTTATCTGGTAAATAACGATCAGCAATAAATTTATCTGCTAGAATTGCTGCTTGTTCAATTGCTTTATCATGGTAGCTTAAACTATGATGACGTTCAAATTTTGCGCGTAAACCACGTAAAATATCAATAGTAACTCCAACACTCGGTTCTTTTACTTGAACGGGTTGGAATCTTCGTTCTAATGCAGCATCACGTTCGATATATTTTCGATATTCTTCCATTGTTGTAGCACCAATACATCTGAATTTACCACGTGCTAAAGCCGGTTTTAAGATGTTTGCTGCATCTACAGCACCTTCTGCAGCACCTGCACCTACTAAAGTATGAATTTCATCAATTACTAAAATGATTGTTGAATCCATTTGTGCTTCTTCAACAATTCGTTTTAATCGTTCTTCAAATTCTCCTCGATATTTAGTACCAGCAAGTAATGACCCTAAATCTAGAGACATAATAACATTACCTTCTAAGAAGTTTGGGATATCTTGCGTTAAAATTAGTTGAGCAAGTCCTTCTGCAACAGCCGTTTTACCTACACCTGGCTCTCCAATAAGAACCGGGTTATTTTTACTACGTCTAGCTAAAACTTTAATAACTTCAAATATTTCTTTATCACGTCCAATAACTGGATCTAGACGTCCTTCAACGGCCTCTTTAGTTATATTATCAGTATATTCATCTAGAGTTGGAGTTGTACTAACATCTCCTTCACGATCTAAGATACGTTTTTCAGATTCTGTTAACGGACGTAATAACTCTTCTTGATTCTCTTTAATTAAAGCTAATGTTTTATTACGTAATTGAGTAATATCAACCCCTAATTTTTCAATAGTACGAATTGCTACACCATCTTCTTCAGCAATAAGAGCTAATAAAATATGTTCTGTCCCTACATAGTTTTGACCAATATCTTTCCCTTCTTGAACAGCCATCTCTAAAACACGTTTAGCTCGAGGTGTAAATGGAATTTCAGAAGCGACAAACCCCGTGCCACGTCCTATATAATTTTCTACTTCTTTTCGTGCTTTTTTTAATGTAACATTTAATGATCGTAAAGCTTTAGCGCCTAACCCTTGACGTTGACCAACAACACCTAAGAATAATTGCTCAGTACCTACAAAATTATGTCCCATTCTTCGTGCTTCCTCTTGTGAAAGCATGATAACTTTAATTGCACCTTCAGTAAATTTCTCAAACATAATGGATTATCTTAGACCTAGATATAAAATTCTATTCACAAAAGCTAGATCGTAAGTTTTAATATTTTTAATGAGTATTGTTATTTATTTTTAAGTTATATAATATAGTTTATACAAAAAGATGGCGGTATGGCCAAGTGGTAAGGCAGTGGATTGCAAATCCTCTATCCCCAGTTCGAATCTGGGTGCCGCCTTTAAAAAGGTTGCTATACTCTTGCCTTTTTTTATTTGCTTATGATATAATAAATACATCAGGTTGGGAACGTGGTGGAATTGGTAGACACGACGGACTTAAAATCCGTTGCCTAGTGATAGTGCGTGAGGGTTCAAGTCCCTCCGTTCCCATTTTATAAGTATATTACAATTATCGTCAACAAAAATAAAATATTTTGTTAATATGTATCTAAGCTATATGGTAACAAATTTAACTGATTAATTATTTTTTAATTTTCTTAATTAACTAAACATAGTTATATTTTCTCGACTCCGATAATTTATCGTAAAAAATAGTAACTAACATATTTTATCTAATTATTTTCTATTCAATTATATAAATTAACGTTTTAAAATTAACAAAAAGCCTTTAAGTAAGTGATTCATTTTTCAACAAATCATTTACTTAAAAGATTTTTTAAACAATATTTAGTCTTTTAACATAAACAGATTCTATATAAAACTCCAGACGGTAAATCTGATTCAGATAATAAATTGAATATATCAACAGTTGAGTCATGATAAATTTCAATAACTCGTTTGTGAACTCGTAATTCAAAATGTTCTCTCGAATCTTTATCTACGTGTGGAGATCTTAAAACACAATAAATGCGTTTATCTGTAGGTAATGCTATAACACCAACATTGTCCAATTCGATATTTTGTGTAAGATTAAGAATTTTACGACATGAAGTCATTAAAAGCTCATGATTAAAAGATTCCAATCTAACACGAATTTTTTCATTGGGTTTTGTTACCATAAATTCATTTAATTATTTAACAATTTTAGAAACTACACCAGCACCAATTGTTCGACCGCCTTCACGAATTGCAAATCGCATACCATTTTCAATTGCTACAGGATAAATTAATTCTGCTGTCATTTTAATACGATCCCCAGGCATTACCATTTCTACAATACTATCATCATCAGCGGTAAATTGAATGATTGAACCTGTAACATCTGTTGTACGAACATAGAATTGAGGTCGGTAACCTTGGAAGAATGGTGTATGACGACCACCTTCTTCTTTTGTTAAAACGTAAACTTCTGATTCAAAATTAGTATGTGGCGTAATTGTACCTGGTTCAGATAATACCATCCCGCGTTCAATATCTTCACGCGTTACACCACGTAATAAGATACCAACATTATCACCCGCAAAACCTTCATCTAATGTTTTTTGGAACATTTCAATACCGGTAATCGTTGTTGTTTGCGTTTCTCCAATACCTACAACCTCAACATTATCACCAACTTTTACAATACCACGTTCAATACGACCCGTTGCAACTGTACCTCGACCAGTAATTGAGAAAACATCTTCAATTGCCATTAAGAATGTTTTTTCTACATCACGTTCTGGAGTTGGAATGTATTCATCAACAGCATCCATTAAAGCATAGATTTTATCTACCCATGGGTTATCACCACGTTTAAGTGTTGGGTTTGATGTAATTGCTTCGATAGCTTGTAATGCTGAACCAGGGCAAATTGGAACGTCATCACCTGGGAAATCATAAGCTGATAATAATTCTCGTACTTCTAATTCAACTAATTCTAATAATTCAGCATCATCAACTTGGTCTTCTTTATTTAAGAAAACAACAATATCAGGTACACCTACCTGTTTTGATAATAAAATGTGCTCACGTGTTTGCGGCATTGGTCCATCTGCAGCAGATACTACTAAAATTGCACCATCCATTTGAGCTGCACCAGTAATCATGTTTTTAACATAATCTGCGTGACCTGGACAATCTACGTGTGCATAATGACGACTTTCTGTCTCATATTCTACGTGTGCTGTATTAATTGTAATACCACGTGCACGTTCTTCTGGTGCACCATCAATATCTGCATATTCTTTAAAGCTAGCATTACCATCTAATGATAAAGTAGCTGTAATAGCAGCAGTTAATGTTGTTTTACCGTGATCTACGTGACCAATAGTACCAATATTAACATGCGGTTTTGTACGTTCAAATTTTTCACGTGCCATTTTTAAATTCCTAAAAATTTTCCTATATTTAAATATCTAAAGCTTTTAGCGAGAAGAGAAAAAATTAATATCTAAAATGCGCGAAAGCTTTATTTGCTTCTGCCATTCTATGTGTTTCTTCTTTTTTCTTTACAGTATTACCGATATCGTTAGCTGTGTCAATTATTTCACTAGCTAATTTGATTGCCATTGTTCGACCAACACGTTCACGTGAATAATCAATAAGCCATTTTAATGATAAATTTGTAGCACGATATGCATTCACTTCGATTGGTACTTGATATGTAGAACCACCAATTCGACGTGCTTTTACTTCAACGACAGGACTTGCATTTTTGATAGCTTTTTCAAAAACCATTAAAGGATCTTCATTAGTTTTTGTTTTAATAATTTCAAAAGCTCCATAAACAATACTTTTTGCTACTGTTTTTTTACCTGATTTTAAAATTCTTTGCGTTAATAAACTAACTAAGTAGCTATTATAAGTTGTATCAGCTTTCGGGAATCTCTTTTTTGATATATTACGACGAGACATATGTTAACGTTTTCTAAATTAATATATTTTACTTTTTATTCGTTAAATTAAATTATTTTTTATCCTTTTGGCTTTTTAACTCCATATTTTGAACGACGTTGCGTTCTATCTTTTACTCCTCCACTATCTAAAGCACCACGAATAATATGATATCGAACACCTGGTAAATCTTTAACTCGTCCACCCCGAATTAATACTACGGAATGTTCTTGTAGATTATGACCAATTCCAGGAATATAAGCTGTCACTTCGAATCCTGAGGTCAAACGTACACGTGCTACTTTTCTAATAGCTGAATTTGGTTTTTTCGGTGTTGTTGTATAAACTCGAGTACAGACACCACGTCTTTGTGGACAATCCACTAAAGCAGGCGATTTTGTTTTCTTTTTTATTTGTATCCGTCTTGAACGAACTAATTGTTGAATAGTAGGCATTTTTTAAATATTTTATAAATGTAAATTTCTTAAATATTTGGTCTTTTACTCTTGTGCTGAATCTAATCCATATTTTTTCATAAACCGTTCTACACGACCTTCAGTATCAATAAGTGTTTGTGAATCTGTATAGAAGGGATGAATTGGAAGCCAAACATCTACATTTAATTCTGGTCTAGTCGAACCTACATAACAAATTAGTTTCCCATCATAAAAAACAGGAGCTTCTGGAAACCAATTAGGATGAATATCAGATTTTGGCATATTAAATTTCTAGTTGTATTATCGTTTTGAAAATTGTGGAGCTTTTCTTGCTTTACGTAAACCATATTTTTTACGTTCTTTAATACGGGCATCTCTTGTTAAAAATCCGTATGGTTTTAATGATATTCTATTTTGACTTTCCATTTTACATAATAATCTGGCTACACCTAATTTAATAGAATCAGCTTGACCAGTTAATCCACCACCTTTAACAATTACAGTAATATCTAATTGTTTATCTAAACCTAGAACTTGTAAAGGAGCCCAAACAGTATTTAAATATGCTGAATTATATTGCAAATATTTTTCACCAGGAACATTATTAATGGTAATATTCCCTGTACCAGGAGTAAGGAAAACACGAGCTACTGCTTGTTTTCTTCGTCCGATACCAATTTTATCTTTTTGAAATATTAATTGGTTCATAAACTTATTTATTTATTTTTAATTCCATTCTAATAATACAGGATTCTGAGCTACATGTGGGTGCTCTGATCCGCTATAAACTTTTAATCTTTTATAGAAATTTTGTCGTAAACCGTTTGGTAACATATTTTTAACAGCACTTTCTACAATTCGCTTTGGAATTTTTTCAAAGAATAATTTTAAAGAGCTTCCTGGTCGACCTGGACTATAAGCCCGATATTTCGGATGCCCTGTTGCCCATGAGTCTAATTCCATTTCTTCTGCATTTATTACAATTACATAATCACCCATATTAATAGATGGATGGTAATCTACTTTATGTTTTCCTTGTAAAATCGCTGCTATCATTGTAGAAACTCGGCCTAATGGTTTCTGCGAGGCATCAATAATATACCATTTCTTTGCTCCATAATCAGAGCTTGGAATAAATGTATTGTTCATAAATTATATGATTAATTAAAAAATAAAAATGACTACTTTAAAACTATTCCTAATTTATTTTTTAGAGTCATAAAAACTTCATCAGCCGATTTCCGACCGAAATTTTTAAGTTCTTGTAATTTTTCAGGAGAATATTCTAATAAATCACCTATTGTGTTAATTTGAGCACGTTTTAAACAATTATAAGCACGAACTGATAATTGTAATTCCTCAATTGCAATGTTTGTGTGTGGGTCTAATGGAGTTACCAAACTTTCATTTGGTAAATCACTAATATCAGGATCTGTTTTATTTTCAATAATTGATTGGAAAAAATCGACAATATATTGTGAAGCTTCCGAAATGGCATCTTCAGAGTTTATACTTCCATTTGTCCATAGATCAAGAATTAAACGTTCAGTAACCTCATCACTATTATCATAGACATTTTCAACTTTAAAATCAACTTTCTGAACTGGCATGAAGATGGCATCCATTTGTAAAAAATCTTCAGCTTTATCGGTAAATGTTTGTCCAGCTAATTTATAACCTTTTCCATATTCAAATTTAAATTCAATTTCTAATAAATTTGATGTTGAAATTGTTGCTATATAATGATTAGGATTAATTATTTCTAATTGAGACGGTACTTGAATTTGATCGGCTGTTATAACAGCTGGACCTTGAATTTTTAATCTTCCAATTTGAGGTTCTCGTGTTTTGTTTTTTAAAACAACACCTTTTAAGTTTAATAAAATTTCAAGAATATCTTCTCGGACACCTGTAATTATTGAGAATTCATCTCGAACTCCAGCAATACGTACTGCCGTAATGCTTGTTCCACCTAAATCACCTAATAATGTTCTTCGTAAAAGATTTCCAATTGTAATTCCCTGTCCTGGTCGCAACGAGTTAATTAAAAATTGCCCGTATGTAACTCCTGATTCGGTTCTTTCTGATTTTAAACATTTAATACAAGGATTTATCATGTTTTAAATTCATTTTAAAAATAGTAATTTAAACCCGGCGCGGTTTGGGTGGTCGACATCCATTATGCGCAATAGGTGTTATATCTTCAATTGAATGGATTTCAAATCCTGCTGCCTGAACAGCTCTTATCGCTGTTTCTCGTCCTGAACCTTGACCTTTTACTAATATATCTACACTTTTTAGCCCTAAATTTAAAGCATCTGATGAAGCTTTTTCAGCTGCTGTTTGAGCAGCAAAAGGGGTACCTTTTCGTGCACCCTTAAATCCAGTACTTCCAGCAGATGCCCAAGAAATGGTATCTCCAGTTAAATTTGTAACTGTTACTATTGTGTTATTAAAAGTTGATTGGATATGTACAACCCCTGATGTAATTGTGCTTTTCGCTTTTTTCGGCCCTGTTTTTCGTATTTTTTGTGCCATATAAAATAGAAATTTAAATTAATGAATTTAATTATTTTTTCTTACCTGTTACCGTTTTCTTCGAACCACGTCGAGATCGTGCATTCGTACGAGTACGTTGTCCTCGAACAGGTAAACTGTTTCTATGTCTTTTTCCTCGGTGACAGTTAATCTCATTTAATCGTTTAATATTTAAACCAGTAAATCGTCTTAAATCACCTTCTAATTTTAAATTAATATTCTCTAACTCATCACGTAATGAAATTGTTTGTTCATTAGTTAAGTCATTTGTTCGTGTTTGAGAATCAATATTTGCATTTTTAACAATATTTTTTGCAGATGTTAAACCAATTCCGTGAATATAAGTAAGAGCATATTCAATTCGTTTATTTCTTGGTAAATCAATACCTTGTAATCTTACCACTTGCTTAACTCCTTTAAGTTATATTAACCTTGACGTTGTTTATGTTTGGCATTTTCACAAATTACCATAAGTTTTCCATGTCGTTTAATAACTCGACATTTTTCGCACATTTTTTTTACTGAAGGACGAACTTTCATAGTTGATTATTAATTAATGATTATATTTACATTATTTAGTCGAACATATCACTGTAAATGTTCGATAAAAATATACTTCGAATTTCTCGTGATAGATCTAAGACAACCCCTACTAATATTAATAAAGAAGTTGTTCCTAATCCATTAAAACTAGAAACGGGTAAAATTGCTTCAATTATGTTAGGCAAAGTTGCAAGCAGAGCTAACATTACTGCACCCAATAAAGTTACACGCTTCATTACTTGTTTTAAATAGAATGTTGTTTCAATTCCTGGTCTAACACCTGGAATACTTACAGCCATTTTTTGTAATTCATCAGATACATCTTTCGGATTAAGTACAATTGTTGAATAAAATGAGCTGAACAACAATATTAAAATAAAGTAGCTAACCCAATAAATAATTTTTGATGACTGTAAAATTGCAGGAAGTGTTAAAATAGGTAATAAACCTAAACTACTTACATAATTTGGTATTACTAATACAGCTGTTGTCAAAATAATTGGCATAACTCCCGCTTGATTAAAACGTAAAGGAATATAATTATTTTCTGGTAATGCTGAAAATGTTGTCGAACTTTGACCTAGTTGTTTTGAAGAAATTAATGGAATAATACGTGCGCCTTCTTGTAATAGAACAATTCCATAAATGGCTATAAAAAATAAAATCCCAATAATGGTCCAAGAAACAACTCCTAAACTTTCACTATTCTCTGAAATTAATTTTTTTACTAAATTCGGTAAGTTTGAAACAATGTTTGTATAAATTAACAATGAAGCACCGTTACCTAAACCATATTCAGTAATAAGTTCACTTAACCATAATACAATAATTGCTCCAGTAGTTAACCAAATAATTATCTCAAATGCTAAAAATGGTGTCCAATTAAATAAAGCTCGTTTTAAATAAAAAGCAATTCCAGCACTTTGAATAACTGCCCAAATTAATGTTATCAAACGAGTTATACGGTTAATTGTTCTTTTACCTTCACTAGATCCTTCTTTTTGTAATTTTGATAAATTAGGAAGAACTGTTACTAATAATTGCATTAAAATCGAAGCATTAATATATGGAAATATATTTAATGTGAATAATCCAATTACAAAGGTATCATCACCAGAAAAAGTACTAACTAAACTTCTTGTTAATGAATGTCGTTGAATGTAAAAAGCAAGGTATCCATGATCAATTCCCGGAACGGGTAAAAAGGTTCCTAGACGAATAAAGATTAATATTCCTAAACTTAATAAAAGACGCTTTAATAAAATGTTATTATCATTATTTCCTTTCATTTTTATTGTCGTTATATATATAAAGTTTTTAGAAAATAATTCTAATTCAAACCACGTTTTTTCATTACTTCAGCCTTCGTGGTTAAATTTCCTAATGCACAAATAGATGCTCGAGCATTATTTAATAAGTTGTCTGAACCTAATTGTTTTGCAATGACATTTTTTATGCCTGCAACTTCTAATACAGTTCGAACTGCACCACCGGCAATTACACCTGAACCTTCCATAGAAGGTCTTAAAATAATATTACATGCTCCAAAGTTTCCTTTAACATTATGTGGAATACTTAATGCTTTTGTAATTGGAACTTGGATTAAATTTTTTCGTGCATCAGTTTTTGCTTTTTTAAAGGCATTAACAACATCGTCTGCTTTCGCAACTCCAACACCTACTTGTCCTTTTTCATCACCAATTACCACAATTGCACGAAAGCTTAATTTTTTACCACCTTTTGTAACTTTTGATACACGACCAATTTTTATTAATCGTTCGACAAATTTAGGTTCATTATTTCTTTCATTCCGTCGTGGATTTTTTTTTAATTTATTAACTTGTTTTAAATCGGTACTCATAAAACTCTATATGTTTATATTTTAAAAGTTATTTATTAAAATTGTAAACCACCGTCACGTGCACCATCAGCTAGAGCTTTAACTCTACCATGGTAAAGATATGGGCCTCTATCAAAGACAATTTTAGTAATATTTTGTTTAAGACTAAGTTTTGCTAATTTCTGACCCATTAATCTTGAAGCGTTACACGTCCGACCATTTTTTACATCTAATTTGATATCTCGATCCAATGTCGAACATGACACTAATGTATTCGACGTAGTATCATCGATTATCTGTGCGTAAATATTCTCGTTTGACCGATAAACTGATAATCTAGGTCGTTCTTGGGTTCCTTTAACCGATCCTCGCAAACCTTCACGTTTTAAGCGCTTATATTTGATCGGTTTTAATTTTTTGTTTTTATTTTTAAGTCTCAATAAAACTCGCGGTGAAAATTTCATATTTTTATTTTTTCTATATTCAATTTATATAAGACACTCTTAAAAATTTTAACTTATATTATTTACCAGATTTACCAGCTTTTCGTTTAACAATTTCTCCATCATAAAGAATCCCTTTTCCTTTATAAGGTTCCGGAGGACGCCATGAACGAACGTTTGCCGCAAATAAGCCTAATTCAGCTTTATCACATCCTGTAAACGTTAATTTCGTATTTTGTGTAATTTCTATCGAAATAGTATCGGGTATATCAATAATTACTTGATGGCTATATCCTAAGTTTAATACTAATGTTTTTCCTTGAATAGCTCCACGATATCCAACCCCTTGTAAATTCATGATAATTGTGAATTGTTCAGAAACACCGATTATCATGTTATTAATTAATGTTCTATATAAGCCGTGTAAGGCGCGACTTGTTCGTGAATTGTTTTTTAGACCTACAATTAAAATCCCATCATTTTGTTCAACTGCTAATACATTAGGAACAGTATCATGTAATGTACCAAATTTACCTTTAACTGTAATTTTCGATCCATCATACGCAATATCTACATTTTCTGGAACTTGAATTGGTAATTTTCCAACGCGTGACATAGAATAACTCCGATTACCAAATATAACATAAAATCTCGCCACCAACTCCAAGCTCTCTAGCTTTTAGATTTGTCATAACACCTTGTGAAGTTGAAATAATGGCAATTCCTAAATTCCCTAAAACTCGTGGTAATTCTTTTGAACCACTATAAACACGTAATCCTGGTTTACTTATTCTTTGAATCGTATCAATTACTGGCTCACGTGATTTTCCCTTGTATTTTAGGAAAACAAGTAAATATTTATTTTTATCTTCTTCATACTGTTCAAAATCTTCAATATATCCTTCTTCTTTAAGGATAGAAGCAATTGCTAAAGACATTTTTGTAACAGGAATTTGTACAATTTGGTGTTTCACCATAGTTGCATTTCTAATTCGTGTTAACATATCTGAAATAGTATCTGTAACCATAATTTTGTCCTTTAATATTCGATCCTATTTTCTAAAATATATGATTTATTCTTGAGACCAACGTTTTCGTCGTAAGTGTTTTTTACGATCCCAAACTTGTCGTATTTCGTTTATTGATTCATATTTTTCGTAATAACCTGAATCATTTAATGGAAATCTTAAGAATTTTAAAAGTATCATGCCTTTTAAGACATTATCAAACGTTGTACCTTTTTTTGATGCGGCTCCAGTAACTAATGTTATTGTAAAACCTTGTGCTTGATCTACATCTTCATAATTAATTTCTGGGAAAATTAATTGTTCTTTTAAACCAAATGTATAATTTCCAGCTTTATCAAAGCTTCTCACTGATAGACCACGAAAATCTCGGATTTGTGCAAATGTAAAGAAAATTAACTTTGTTAAAAATGTGTACATTTTTTCACCACGTAAAGTTACAGTTAAACCTAATTCCATATCATCACGAATTTTAAAACCAGCAATGGCTTTTTTTGATCGTGTTATGATTGGTTTTTGACCTGTAATTTTCGTGAATTCTTCAATACTTTTTTTCAAAATATTGGTATTTTGAGCAGCTAAACCTAACCCACGATTAATTTGAATTTTTTTCAATCTTGGAATATTATTAATATTTCCAAACATTAATGGGTTATTATTGCTTAAAACTGGTTGTATACCTTCTTCGTATTCTTTTTTAATATTGTCTAATAGACCATTTATTTCAGCTTTTTCTTCTCGTGAATGAGGGTTACGCATAGTATTAAATAATTAAGACTCTTTTGAATTTAATTTGACATTTGAATGATGAATTGGAGCTTCAAATTGTTTAATTTCGCCCACTTCATTATCTTTATTTGGTTTTATGTGCTTAAATTTAAAATTGATACCTTTAACAACAATTTTACCCGTCTGTTTATAGACTTTGATAATTTCACCTGTTTTATTTTTATCAGCACCCGAAATAACTGTTACATTATCGCCGATTCGAACATGCATTCTTTGTTTTATACTCATTTATAAAACCTCCGGTGCTAATGAAACAATTTTTGAAAAGTTTTTATCACGAATTTCGCGGGCAACTGGGCCAAAAACTCGAGTTCCTCGTGGATTATTATCTAAGTTTACAATTACAGCAGCATTATCATCAAATCGAATATACATACCATCTTGGCGACGAATTGTTTTGCAAGTTCTTACGATAACTGCACGTACAATGTCTGAACGTTTAATTGGCATATTTGGTAAAGCTTCTTTAACAACTCCAATTATCGTATCACCAACTTTAGCATATTTTCGATTTCCACCTAAAACACGAATGCACATAATTTTCCGTGCTCCAGTATTGTCTGCTACTGTTAACATAGTTTGTGGATAGATCATATACGTTTAACCTTAACTAATTAAAGATGATTTAGAAAGTATTTTGACTAATGTCCAACGTTTTCGTCGACTTAAAGGTCGACATTCTTCAACTAAGACTTGGTCACCAATGTTACATTCACCATTCTCATCATGAACTAAATATTTTCTTGTTTTTACAACTGTTTTACCGTATATTGGATGAGGATAACGGTTCTCTACTTTAATAACGGCAGTTTTTTCCATTTTATCACTCACAACAATACCAATCTTTTCTTTTACTGGCATTTAAAACTCCTTAATCATTGTTTCTATTTATTTCTCTCAATAATTTTAAGTCATGTAATTATTCTTTTTTACTAACTCGACTAAGACACTACTTTGCTTTTTTTCAATTAAATCTAGTCTTAGTGTTAAAAGAGTTTTTAAATGAGCTAAACGGCGTTTTGTATGTTTGATTTCATGAGGCTTAAAGGGTTGTCTAGTAGCCTTTTTAAATCTTAAAGTGAATAACTCTTTTTCTGTTCGAATAATTGCTTCAGATATTTCATTATTTGAAAGTGATGTTACATCACTAAATTGAGGTATGCCCATAATTTATTGAATATTGTTTCTAATAATAAATTTTGTTTTGATTGGTAATTTGTATGCAGCTAAATTGAAAGCAGCACGTGCAATTTCTTCAGGAACAGAAGCGATTTCGAATATCATTGTTCCAGGTTTAACTACTGCTACCCAATAATCTACAGTACCTTTACCAGCTCCCATACGTGATTCAGCAGCACGTGCTGTTACACTTTTATCTGGAAAAATACGAATCCATAAAGATGCACCACGTTTTGTGTATCGGGTAATCGTTCGACGTGCAGCTTCAATTTGACGGGATGTGATCCAACTAGGTTCTAGTGCTTGAAGACCGAATTCGCCAAAAGATACTTCATTACCTCGTGTAGCTTTACCTCGCATTCGTCCACGATGAAATTTTCTGTATTTTGTTCTTTTTGGGCTTAACATAATAAATTAATGTAATAATATGTAGATTTGTTAAATCAAATGGAGAATTTTTTATTTTTTTAAAATTTCATTTTTAAATAACCAAACTTTAACACCTAAAACTCCATAGATTGTATTAGCTTCTTTTGTAGCATAATCAATATCAGCTCTTAATGTTTGTAATGGTACTCTACCTTCTCGAATCCATTCGCTACGTGCGATTTCAGCACCATTTAAACGACCAGAAACTTGAATTTTAATACCACTAACATTATCTTCTTGTGCACATTGCATGGCTTCGCGAATTGCTCTACGAAATGCTACTCGATCTTCTAGTTGTTTAACAACTAAGTCACCGATTAACGAAGCATTTAAATTAACTTTCTCAACCTCTAAAACATTAATAGTAACTTGTCGATCGTTAGGTAATAAATTTTTAACGTTTGTTAATAAAGTTTCAATACCTGATCCGTTATTGCCTACTAATGCTCCTGGTCGTCCAGTTTCAATATTTAATTCAATTTGATCATTTAAACCATTTCGGTTTATCTGAATATTTGAAATACTAGCTGATTTCGTTAATTTGCCTAAATGTGTACGAATTTTATCATCTTCTTCTAATAAATCAGAATACTGAGTTAATTTTGAATACCATGATGATCTATGTTCTTGTGTAATTCCTAACCGAAACCCTAATGGATGTGTTTTTTGACCCACAGAATTAATCCTTTTAATTAAAATACGATTTTATAGTATTGTTTAATCCGTAGATTTAACAACGACAGTGATATGACATGTTGGTTTTAAAATAGCGTATGCTCGGCCTTGAGCTCGAGGACGAATCCGTTTTAATTTAGGCCCTTCATCCGCATAAACTTCATCAATAATTAATTTTTTTTTATCTAAGTTATAATTATTTTGAGCATTAGCTGCTGCAGAATGTACTACTTGCCACACGGGCCCGCCGGCTCCATACGGCAAAAATTCTAATATCATTAAGGCTTCTTGGTAAGAACGCCCACGAATTTGATTTAATACACGTCGTACTTTATGCGGTGACATACGAATATACTTCGCTACCGCTTTGACTGATTGAGTATTAGACATAAAATATTTTTTCTAGTTTTTCTTTACATTATTTTTTAGTTTGATTCTTAACTTTCAACTTGATCGAACATTTTTTGATCAAATTTAAATTGGAAAAACTTCATTAATTATTTCATTACAAAAATGTTGAACTAATTATTATTCACTATAGATTGATTCACTCCTATTAAGATAAACCATTTGGTTTCAACTTCTTTTACCATAAAGGTTCTTTTTTTACTGGAGGTTCCTTATATTCAAATCCAAGTTTAATAATAACATTATATTGATCTTTTAAACTTTGTAATTCTTGCGTAAGAAATTGATTAGAGGTTGGAATTTTTCTAATATAAATATCATCAATCCATAATTTTAAAAGATTAGAATAATGATTATTTTCTGTATAAATTGTTGCTGCGTATAAGATTTGTAAAATCTCATTACGTTCAGCCACATTTGGAATATCAGAAACGATTTCTATTGCTTTATAAAATGAACGGTTTCTAAGACTTTTTAAGATTTTTATTACATTTCGTGATGATAAGTTATTAGTCTTTGCAGTTAATGTAACTGATTCTAAGATCATCGGATTTCGAGATGCCCGAAAAAAATCTTTACATCTCGGATGTTTTAAAAGCCTTGGCATATTTATAATTATTAACGTTTCGTTTTTTTGTCGGTTTTAATATGCGATCTAAATGTTCGCGTAGAAACAAATTCCCCTAATTTATGTCCAACTAATTGATCAGAAATAAAAACAGGAACATGTTGTTTTCCATTATAAACGGCAATTGTATGACCTACCATGTTTGGCAAAATAGTCGAACTACGAGACCAGGTAACAATTGTGCTTTTTTTGCCACTAGCATTCATATCATCAATCTTTTTTAATAAATGATATGCGACAAAAGGACCTTTTTTAAGTGATCTTGGCATATATATATATCTAAAATTCTATTAGCTTTTATTTTCTATATTGATTATCGACGACGAATTATATAAGAACTACTCGCTTTTTTCTTTTTTCGAGTCTTCATACCTAATGCTGGTTTACCCCATGGTGTTAAAGGTCGCGTTCGACCAATTGGAGCTCGACCTTCACCACCCCCATGTGGGTGATCACATGGATTCATTACTGAACCACGAACAACAGGTCTTCGACCTAACCAACGTGTTCGTCCTGCTTTTCCACTTCGTACTAAAAAAGCATCATTAAAACTAATTTCTCCGATCGTCGCAAAACATTCTTTCCGAATAAGGCGAACTTCTTTTGATGGTAAACGTAATGTTACGTAATCACCTTCTTTTGCCAATATTCGGGCAGAGGTACCTGCGGCACGAACAATTTGTCCACCTCTATTAGGAATTAATTCCACATTATGGATTGATGTTCCTAAAGGGATTTGATCTAATGGTAAACAATTTCCAACTGCAAATGGAACATCTTGTCCAGAGATTATAGAATCTCCAACAGCTACTGTATTAGGGTGTAAAACATATCGTTTTTCACCATCTTCATAATGTAATAAAGCAATACGTGCATTACGATTTGGATCATATTCAATAGAAGCAACAATAGCATCTACATTGTGTTTATTTCGACGAAAATCAATTTCACGATATTTTCTTTTATGGCCACCACCACGATGTCTAACGGTAATAACACCACGGTTATTGCGACCTTTTTTACGGTGATTATTTCGAATTAAGGTTTTTTCTGGTTTAGCTGCTGTAATTTCATCAAATGATGAAAGCGCACGATTTCTTGTTCCTGGTGTATATGACTTATAAAGACGAATACTCATAAACTTTTAATGATTATAGTTTTTAATTTTCTGCAAATAAGTTTATTGTGTCACCTTCGGATAAAGTAACAATCGCTTTTTTATATTGTGATTTCCAACCAATATATTTTCCTACACGTCTTTTTTTCTTAGGAAGATTGCAAGTATTGACTTTTATTACTTTTACATTGAATAAATACTCAATAGCTGCTTTGATTGTAATTTTATCTGAATGAGGATTAACAATAAAAGTATACTGATTATTTTCTAATAATCTCGTAGCTTTATCTGTAATAAGTGGGTATTTTATATTATCAGCACTACTACGATTGAAATATGAAGAATCAACCACAATACGTCTCCTTTATAACATTTACTGCTAATGGTGTTAAGATAATTTGTTTAGCTTTTAATAAACTAAGTGTATTCAGATTCGAAGCTAAAATTAACTCAACATTTTTTAAGTTTCTAGTAGCTAACTTTAAACATTTTGTTTTTTCTGAAACAATTAAAAGTGTTTTTTGATTTAAATCAATATTACATTTTTCACAAAAATTTGAAAATAATTTTGTTTTTGGAGTATCTAACATATTTTCTAAATTATCGACAACCGAAATAATATTTCGTTTATTGTAAAGTAGAGTTTGTAATGATAATACTCGTTCTTTTTTATTTAACTTTAATGAAATTGTTCTTGGTTTAGGCCCAAAAATAACACCACCCCCTTTCCATAAAGGTGATCGATTTGAACCAGCTCGTGCTCGTCCAGTTCCTTTTTGCTGCCATGGTTTACGTCCACCACCTCGAACTTCACCTCGAGTTTTAGTCGAAACCGTTCCTTGCTTTTGCTGAATCTGTTGTCGTGTGATATCTTTGTGAATTAAATAATTTCCTGATGTTTCAAGGATTGTTAATTCTAATTTTTGTTGTTCATTTGATATCTGACCATTAGTATCCAGCACATTATAGGTTACAAATTTTTGAACAGTCATAATTTTTTTACTGTATTCGTTTTTGATAATATAAACAAATTTATATTGAAGCGATAATACTTAATAGGTTGCCAGGTTTACCTGGTACTGAGCCTTTTACGACTAAAATATTTTCGTCAACATTTACTTGTACAATTTTTAATTTCTTAATATTTGTAATTTTGTTGCCTAACTGACCTGCCATTTTTTTACCCGGTAATACACGACCTGGCGACGTACCCATACCGATAGAACCAGGTCCCCGATGATTCTTTGAACCATGTGTCATTGGACCTCGTGCAAAATTATGACGTTTTTGAAGTCCTGAAAAACCTTTACCAGAACTTTTACCTGTTATATCCACGAGTTGTCCAGAATCAAAAGCTTCTACGTTTAGAATTTGACCAACTTGAAATTCGTCTGGATTATTAACTCGAAACTCTTTAAGATATTTTAAGGGTTGAATATTTGATTTTTGTAGATGGCCTAATTCAGGTTGAGTTAACGATTTTGTTGAAACGTTTCCATAACCAATTTGAATTGAATTATAACCGTCTGTAAGAACAGTTTTCACTTGTGTAATTACACAAGGACCAATTTTTAAAACAGTAACTGGAATAATGTTACCTGTTTCATCAAAAATTTGAGTCATACCAATTTTATTGCCTAATAAACCTAAAGACACAATATTTCTCCAATTTTATAGATATATTAACTCTTTTAATTAAATTCATAGTTTTAAAAAATAAAACAATCAATATTGTTAAATTAATATTATTAACTTATTTTAAGTTCCTGCATTTTGTCTAGATAGGGTACATATACATTTTTATATATTTTTGTACTTTTTCGGTTAGTGTAATTCTATTTAGCGAAACCTAATATATTAAACTAATAAAAAACTATGTAATAAATGAGGTTCTATGGGAAAAGTTGTAGGTATTGATTTAGGTACTACTAATTCGGTTGTAGCCGCTATTGAAGGTGGTAAACCAACTGTAATTACAAATGCAGAAGGTTTAAGAACTACACCTTCGATCGTCGCTTATACAAAGAAAGAAGAATTACTTGTAGGTCAAATTGCAAAACGTCAAGCTGTTATAAACCCAGAAAATACATTCTTTTCTGTAAAACGATTTATAGGTTCAAAAGTAGGTGAAATTTCAGATAGTGCAAAAGAATTGCCATATAAAGTAGTTGAAGATACTAGTGGTAATATTAAAGTAAAATGTTCATCTTTAAATAAAGATTTTAGTCCTGAAGAAATTTCAGCACAAGTTTTACGGAAATTAGTGACCGATGCTGGTACTTATCTAGGACAAGAAGTTACACAGGCAGTAATTACGGTTCCCGCTTATTTTAACGATTCACAACGACAAGCAACAATTGATGCAGGTAAAATTGCTGGTATTGAAGTATTACGAATTATTAATGAACCAACAGCTGCTTCATTAGCTTACGGTTTAGATCAAAAAGAACATGAAACTATTTTAGTTTTTGATTTAGGTGGGGGTACTTTTGATGTTTCAATTTTAGAAGTAGGTGATGGTATCTTTGAAGTATTATCAACAGCTGGTGATACTAATTTAGGTGGAGATGATTTTGATAAAGCTTTAGTAAATTGGCTTGTAGAAGATTTTAAAAATGCAGAAAATATTAATCTAACACAAGATATTCAAGCTTTACAAAGATTAACGGAAGCGGCTGAAAAAGCAAAAATGGAATTATCAACCGTTGATAAAACTAAAATTCATTTACCATTTATTACTGCCGATAAAACTGGTCCAAAACATATTGAAACGGAATTAACAAAAGAAAAATTCGAAAGTTTGTGTAAAACATTAATTGATCGTTGTCGAATTCCAGTAGAAAAATCTTTGGCTGATGCAAAATTAGATAAGTCTAGTATTGACGAGATTGTATTAGTTGGTGGTTCGACACGTATTCCTGCAATTCAAGATTTAGTTGAATCAATTACAGGTAAAAAACCAAATCAAACAGTAAATCCCGATGAAGTAGTTGCCATAGGTGCTGCAATCCAAGCTGGGATTCTTGCTGGTGAAATTAGTGACATTCTATTATTAGATGTAACACCTTTGTCTTTAGGTGTTGAAACACTTGGTGGTGTTATGACAAAAATTATTGCACGAAACACAACAATTCCTACGAAAAAATCTGAAATGTTTTCAACTGCTGTTGACAATCAAACAAATGTTGAAATTCATGTGTTACAAGGTGAGCGTGAATTAGTTGCGGATAATAAAAGTTTAGGTAATTTCCGATTAGATGGAATTCCAAATGCAAGTCGTGGTGTTCCACAAATCGAAGTTATATTTGATATTGATGTAGATGGTCTTCTTTCAGTTAAAGCAAAAGAAGTTGAGACTGGTGTGGAACAATCAGTAACAATTCAAGGTGCATCAACTTTAACGGAAAATGAAGTGGAAGAAATGGTTAAAGCTGCTGAAGAATATGCTACAGTTGATCAAGAAAAAAGAAAAAATATTGATTTAAAAAATAATGCTGAAGCATTATGTTATGAAGCAAGTAAACAATTGTTATCTGTTAAAGATACAATTGGTGCAGAAAAAGAAGAAAGTGTTACCAAATTAATTGAAAATATTAAATCAGATTTAGAATCAGAAAACTTTGATGCTCTAACAAATCAATTAGAACAATTAAAAGCTGAAATGCAGGAATTGTTACAAGCGGCAACACCAGGTGAGAATGCTTAAATAAAAACTATTAAAAATAAGTCTAAAATTTTTAGACTTATTTTTAATAGTTTAACGAATATTAAATATTTTTTAATAATTTTAGTCTTGGATAATTTTTGCTTTTTTTAATAAACTAGTAACGGTTTCAGTCGGTTGTGCACCATTTTCTAACCATTTAGTTATCTTTTCTACTTCAAAATGTGATTGCTTAGTGATAGGACTGTAATAGCCAACTTCTTCAATGGGTCGACCGTCTCTTCGTGTACCAACGGTCATTACCACTAACCGATAAGATGGTTGACGTTTTCGTCCACCTTTTTTTAATCTTAGTTTTAACATATTTTATTTTTAATTATTTTTTAATGACATGATGATAAAATAAGTTTTATGATTTTAAAATTTTTTAAAACCGTTTCTTATTAAGTAACGTTTAATAAATCTAACGTCTAGAATAATACTCAATTACTAATAATTCATCTAATTCTAATAAGATATCATCCCGACTACAATAATTTAAAACTTTAGCTTCTAGTTTTGTTTTGTCAAAACTTAAATGTCCTGGTACATCAACAAAACGAGCTGTTTTTAAATTTTCTTCAACACGATTTTTACTCGCAGTTTTAGATTTAATTCCAATTACATCACCAATTCGACATTGGAAACTAGGAATATTTAAAACTTCACCATTTACTGTAATATGACAATGTGACACAAGTTGACGTGCACTAGCCATCGTGGGTGCAAATCCTAATGTAAAACAAATTGTATCTAGTCGCATTTCTAATAATTGTAATAGTATTAGACCTGTTACTCCATTACGACGTCGGGCTTCTTTTACATAACGGAATAATTGACTTTCGGTAATACCGTAATTGAATTTTAATTTTTGTTTTTCTTCTAATCGTAATCCATATTCTGTTACTTTTTTACCACCGCCACCATTATTTTTTCCATGTTGACCTGGTCTATCTTTCTTCTTTGATACTTTTTGTGTTAATCCAGGTAAAGTTCCTAAACGTCGAGTAATTCTTAATCGAGGTCCACGATAGCGTGACATAATAAACTTTAATTTTTTAAAATAATTTTCGTAATATTGACTTATAAACATTTAAATAGGGCGAACGACCGGATTTGAACCGGCGAATGGTGGGACCACAACCCACTGCCTTAACCACTTGGCCACGCCCGCCAAAAACATATGTGTTTACTATATGATAGTAACAGGTTATACTATTTAAAGTCTAGTTTATTAAATATAATAAAAGAAATATATAGCAGAATTTTTTCTTATTATGTTTAAAAAAGCTTTTACTCAATAAAAAATTTATATTTAGAAGTAAAAAACCTTAATAAGATGAAAACTTTTTATTTAAATGGTCATCCATATTGTACAAATGACAAATTTACGCTCTTAGAATTATTACACTATTTTGATTATAATATTTCATTATTAGTTGTTGAATATAATTCCTTTATTTCAAATAAAAAAGATTGGAAACATTTAATAATATCAGATAATGACAAAATTGAAGTCGTGACTATTGTTGGAGGTGGATAATTCTATAAATTTTTATAGAATTACCATATCTCTAGATTCTTGGAATAATCTGATATTTTTTCATTAGCATTGTTTCTATTGAGTTCAAAATTGTTTCTACTTCTTCTGTACGTAAAGTTTTTTTATTTGATTGGAAAGTTAATTGTATACAAAGACTAATACAATCTGAAGGAATTGATTTTCCTTTATACTCATCTAATAATTCTAGTTGAGTTAAAACATTAGTACCCGTTTCTAAAACCGATTTTTGTATATCTCCAAATGAAAACTTTTGGTTTATAATGAATGATAAATCCTTAACAATTTTTGGATATAAAGAATATTCTTTGTATAAAGGTAAAAGATTATTTTTTAATTCATTTTTCACTACCGTAAAATCGAATTCAAACAAATAAATATCTGAGTTTATATTCATTTGTTTGGCTAGAATTGGATTAACTTGTCCAAATATTCCAAAAGAAACGCCATTTAATAGCGTAAATTCGGCTGTTCTATAAGGATGCAAAATATTTTCATAAGACTCCGGAATTTTATTTTTCCAAATAAGCCCAATATTTATTTTTTTGAAAATATCCTCAAGTTTTCCTTTCGCTTCAAACCAAGATATAATTTCTGTAGGTTCTGACCAATTTCTTTTCGTTTTAATACCACCAAAATTTCCACCCACATATTCTTTTTCAGAATAATTATTCTGTGAATTAACTGAAAATATATGACCAAATTCAAAACCTTCTATAGTTCTGTTTCCCTGTTTTAAGTTTTCATTAATAGTCGTTAAAATAGATGGAAGTAAACTAGTACGTAAAACTGAACACTCAGATACTAAAGGATTAACAAGTTTTACCTGAGTACGTAAGACAGGGTTTTCTTTTACTAAAGAATACTGTATTAATTCGTTTAATCCTTCACTCAAAAAACATGTTACTAATTTTTTTCGAGTTTGATAACTAAAATCTTCAAGTCCAATTGTTTCAACAGTTGGTAAAGAGCTAACAAAATTATTAAATCCATGTAAACGTCCGATTTCTTCAATTAGATCGATTTCACGAGTAATATCATCGATTCTTGATTTAGGAATTAAAACAGTCCAAGTTTGTGTTTTTGACTCAAACTCAAATTTAAAATTTAATCGTAGAAGATATGATGTTATTTGCTCAATAGTTATATCTAGAGAGATTAATTTTTTGTTTACTTGAGTAGGACCTAATATTTCGACAACATTTTTATAATTTAAACAAATTGATTGAAGAGGTTTTTCAGGGATTTGAGCAATAGTATTAATTTTATAGGTAATGTCTGGATTCTTTAATCTTAACAAGTTTAATAATCGGCATACCGTTTTATTAAAATTATAATTATTTAAACCTTTTTCATAACGGGCCGAACGATCAGTCCTAAGCCCTAAATTTCGGGATGTTTGACGAATTTTTTTTGAGCCGAAAATTGAACCTTCAATTAAAATTGAGTTTATTTTACCACAATCTATAATATCTAATTGTTCATTTGCATTTATTCCAGCAATTCCTAAGCATAATTCATCCTGTTTTAAAATTAATGTATCATCTTGCAATTTAGAATACTGATCTTCTACTTTGAAGTTTTTACTTGTTGTTAATGTTAATTGGAAATCTTGTGGTATTATTTTTTCTTGGATTTTGTCAAAATTATAAAATTCGAACGGATACCCAGTTTCAAGTAAAATATAATTTTGAAAATCCGACAAATTATCAGTAGGCTCTATTCCTGAACTGATAAGTTTTTGTTTCAACCATTTTGGTGACGAAGTATCGTTAAGATTTTCCGCAATAATTGTAATAAATGTAGAAAAACTATTGTTACTATTAATCTGATTTTTTAAAAAAGAATTAGACAAGATAATTTCAGGTTGAAACGACTCAATTTGATAAGGATTTTGAAAAGGTGTTTTATCTATTAATGCACCTATTTCTTTGGCAATTCCCTCGGCGAAAATGCTATCTGCTCTATTCGCTGTTGCTGATATTTCTAAAATTGTTTCTGTTGTATTACCTACAGATATCTCAAATTGATCTTCTACTTCAAATCCACCTAATGTTAATTTTTCTATTAATTCATTTAAATTTATATTGTCAACATTTATTAATTCATTAATCCACGTTAGTGATATAAGCATCTTTAATATTACTATGAACTTTTATATTTAATTTTAATTTGCTTTAGTAAAAACTAAACCATTACTTTCTCCATATCTTTCCATAAATCTCATAAAACGATCCCAGGCTTCAGGATTTTTCATTATATAAATTGATTCAATTGCTTCCGGTTTTCCATTTACAAAACGAGCATTGACATCACGTGTTTCTAGCGTACCTTCTTTGTCTATTAGGTACATTCCAGTAATTTCACCTTCTTTAGCTGTATTTTTATCAAGGATATTTGGATTTTTAAATCTAAATGTAGCTGTTCCAGTACTACCATCTCGTGATCGTGTTAACCGAACATCAGGTAACACTTTTTCATTTAATCCTTTTATGAATTGTATACTAGCTTCCATTTTTTCTATAATAAAAATATCTGTTTTTCCTATATGTATCCTATTCTATATGATTACTATTTAGCAAATATTTTGATATAACTGGGGTGGCAGGATTCGAACCTACGAATGGCGGAGTCAAAGTCCACAGCCTTACCGCTTGGCGACACCCCAAAATAGTAATACAGTTAGAAGACCAAATAATTTTATAAAACCGATTAAATTTATAGATCTTCATATTTAAATTATTGGGCAAGAAGGGATTCGAACCCCTGACACCGTAGTTCGTAGCCACGTGCTCTAGTCCACTGAGCTACAAGCCCAAACTCTATTACTTGAAATATATACTACAAATAAATATCAAGTTTAGTAAAGTCTTAAAAAAAATTTTACCAATTTTGTTATTCTGCTTGCAATCTTTAAATTGTTTAGTCTAGAGTACTAGTTAAAACAATTTGTAATTTGAATTATTTTACTAATTAATTATAAAAATTAAATTATGGCTAAAAAAATCTTATACCAAGATAATGCTCGACGTGCTTTGGAACGTGGGATGGAAATAATGGTGGAAGCTGTATCTGTGACATTGGGACCTAAAGGAAGAAATGTTGTGTTAGAAAAAACATATGGTTCTCCACAAATTGTTAATGATGGAGTAACAATTGCAAAAGAAATTAGTCTAGAAGATCATATCGAAAATACAGGAGTTTCTTTAATAAGACAAGCAGCAGCAAAAACAAATGATGTTGCTGGAGATGGTACGACAACAGCAACAGTTTTAGCATATGCAATGGTAAAAGAAGGTTTAAAAAATGTAGCTGCCGGTGCTAATCCAATATCAATTAAATTGGGAATGGAAAAAGCTGCTCAATACCTTGTAACACAAATTAATGAATTTGCGCAACCAGTAGAGGATATTGAATCTATTAAACAAGTGGCGTCTATTTCTGCAGGGAACGATGAAGTTATTGGATCTTTAATTGCTGATGCATTAGCAAAAGTAGGAAAAGATGGTGTTATTTCTTTAGAAGAGGGTAAAGGAATAACGACAGAACTAGAAATCACAGAAGGGATGAAATTAGAAAAAGGTTTTATTTCTCCATATTTTATAACAAATACTGACAAAATGGAGGTTTCTTATGATAATCCTCTTATTTTATTAACAGATAAAAAAATTACATTAGTTCAACAAGATCTGTTACCAATTTTAGAATTAGTAACAAAAACAAAACGCCCTCTGCTTATTATTGCTGAAAATGTAGAAAAAGAAGCTTTAGCAACTTTAATTTTAAATAAACTAAGAGGAATTGTAAATGTTGTAGCGATTCGAGCACCTGGATTTGGTGAGCAGCGAAAACTTTTTTTAGAAGATATATCAATATTAACTGGTGGTACAGTTATTACTCAAGATGCAGGCTTAAGTTTAGAAAATGTTCAATTAGATTTATTAGGACAAGCAAGACGAGTAATTGTTGAAAAAGAGACTACAACAATTATTACTGATGGAACAGAAAAAGAAATTCAAATTCGATGTGAGCAATTACGAAAACAAATTAATGTTGCTGATACTGGTTATGAAAAAGAAAAATTACAAGATCGAATTGCTAAACTTTCTGGAGGTATAGCTGTAATTAAAGTTGGTGCCGTAACCGAAACTGAAATGAAAGATAAAAAATTACGGCTTGAAGATGCCATTAATGCCACAAGAGCGGCAGTTGAAGAAGGTATTGTTCCTGGTGGGGGAGCAACTCTTGCACATTTATCTGAAAATGTAGTAACCTGGTCAAAGAATAATTTAAAAGAAGACGAATTAGTTGGAGCAATGATTATTGCACGGGCTATTCTAGCACCATTAAAAAGAATTGCTGAAAATGCAGGTATTAATGGGCCAGTGATTGTAGAACAAGTTCAACAACAAGACTTTGAAATAGGTTACAATGCCGCTAAAAACACTTTTGTAGATATGTATGAAGAAGGCATTGTTGATCCAGCAAAAGTTACTCGTTCAGGTATTCAGAATGCTACGTCTATTGCTAGTATGATTTTAACAACTGAATGTATTATTGTTGATCAATCTAACATTTAAAAAATTATGGTAACTAACTTCATTAAAATAACGTAATGAAGTTAGTTATTAATAGACAAACTACTTTTATGCTCACATATAATTTTTATAAATTATTACCATTCCAACGTTCTAATACTAATGTATTTGAACCGTCTTCATTTTGTTGGTATTTAATCGGTTGAAAACCAATTTTTTGACTTTCTCCTATAATAGCTTCACCAGCATATTGTTGGCCAACCTTATCAATAAAACTTTCTACAGGATATGGTTGTTTCCAATAACTCATATCAACTACTAATTCATATTCTTGGCCATTCCAACAAAATGTAATATCGTAACCATTCGGTTGTGCAATTACTAAATTTGTATCATTTGCTTCTGTTGTAGGTATATTAGTATTCTGTAATTGTCGTTTGTATTGAATATCTAAACGCGTTAAGGCTTTTTCTAAATAGAACAAATTTTGAAAACGGGTTTTCATATTAGTAAAATGTGACATACTTTTTAATCCAATTTATTAAGTATATTTAATAAGTATTATAATATTGAACGTTACTATTTTACGTCTATTTGTATTTTAATTTTATTAAAAGTAAAGATTATATAAAATTTATAATAATTTTAAACTACAATATTCACTGCTTAACATAAGCAAAAAAAATAATTTTAATTTTTATATTTTATTAATTATAATATTATTTATCAATATCAGTTTTTGTATTTAAACTAATACGATTTATATATAAAGGATTATCAATTATGGATACTCGTTTACTTGTAATTGCAGCACCTTTGTTAGTTGCAGCATCTTGGGCTTTATTCAATATTGGCCGTTTAGCTATTCAACAAATTCAACGTCTTTCTCGTTAATTTTTAAATAAGTCATAAGCCATAAGAAATTTTCTTAAATGTTTGATTTTTGTCTACATTTTAAATTATACTGGCTTTATAATTTAATTCATATTAAAGAATTATGGCTGTACCTAAAAAACGAACTTCGAAGTCGAAAAAAAATGCTCGTAAAGCGAACTGGAAAAAGAAAGCTGACAAACAAGCTCAAAAGGCTTTATCATTAGCTAAATCAGTTTTACGAGGTCAAACAACTAGTTTTATTTATAGTTTAAATGAGGAAGAATAAAGATTAAAAATTTTATTCTTTCTTATTTAAATATTCCCTTAACCAACGTACAATAAACATAGCGGGTGTGGCGGAATTGGTAGACGCGCTAGATTTAGGTCCTAGTAACTTTTGTTATGAGAGTTCGAGTCTCTCCATCCGCAATTTCAAAAATGATACTTAGGCTTTCTTTGTTATATAACTTTTAAATTTAGACAAATGACTCTTCCTTTTACCCTACAACAATTACGGATTATTAAAGCAATTGCATCGGAGAAGAGCTTCACACGAGCAGCTGAAATGTTATTCATATCTCAACCATCACTAAGTAAACAAGTAAAGTTACTAGAAAATCGTTTAGGAATTCTATTAATTAATAGAGAAAGTAATAAAATATCTTTAACTGAAGCAGGGAAATTATTTCTTCAATATTCAGAACGGGTTCTAGCTTTATGTGAAGAAAGTTGTCGGGCATTAAATGATTTAAAAAATGGAGATCGTGGAAGTTTAACGGTTGGTGCAAGTCAGACAATTGGTACTTACTTAATGCCACGGGTTTTAGCTTTATTTGCCCAACATTATCCGCAAATAAACTTAAAAGTACAAGTAGATTCAACCAGATTTATTGCGAAAAATGTAGTGAATCGTGATATTGATATAGCAGTTGTCGGCGGTGATGTTCCTGATGATTTAAAAAAATATTTAAAAATCGAAAAGTTTGTTGAAGATGAACTTACTTTAATTATCCCAAAATCTCATCCATTTGCTACAAAAAAGAAAAAATCTATAAATAAAGAAGACCTATATCACTTAAATTTTATAACCTTAAATCCAAATTCAACTATTCGTAAATTTATTGATAATATACTAATTCAAAATAATATTGAAACAAAACAGTTTAATATTATAATGCAACTAAATTCTATTGAAGCCATAAAGACTGCCGTAAGCCTAGGATTAGGTGCAGCATTTGTATCATCTTCAGCTATTGAAAAAGAAATAGAATTAAAAACAATAGAAATTATTAGTATTGAAAATATTAAAATAACGCGAACGCTTTCTATTATAACTAACCCAGAATGTTATCGTTCAAAAGCATTTGAATTCTTCTATAATGAACTATGGGGTTTAAAAACTAATACGCTATAAAAATATACAGTTATAATATATTTGACAATATCTGATTAAATTCGATAAAATTGATCTATTATACCAATGACACTTTTTAAATTATGAAATATGCAATCGTTGAAATTAGTGGAAGACAATTTTGGATAGAAACGGGAAAATATTATGACTTAAACCGTATCCCGACGAAATTAGGTCAAGAGATTGTTTTAAATCGTGTTTTATTATTAAACAATGATGGTGAAGTTTTAGTCGGAAAACCATATCTTGATGAAGTTAAGGTTAAAGGAAAAATTTTAGAACATTTACGTGGTCGTAAAACTATTGTTTATAAAATGCGTCCGAAAAAGAAAACTCGTAAGAAACAAGGGCATCGTCAACAATTAACTCGAGTTCTTATTGAAGACATTAACATTATTAAATAATTAAGGATTAAACTTATGGCACATAAAAAAGGTGCGGGTAGTACAAAAAACGGTCGTGATTCTAACGCGAAAAGATTAGGAGTAAAAAGATTCGGTGGACAAGTTGTAAAAGCAGGAAATATCTTAGTACGTCAACGAGGTATGAAATTTAAACCAGGTGTTAATGTTGGATGTGGAAAAGATTTTACTTTATATGCTTTAACTGATGGAACAGTGAAATTTGATCATAAAGATATTCAACACAAACGTGTAAATATAGTTCTTTAAATACAAAGATACTGAATTTTATCTAGATTTAAAAAGCATAAGTACTCTAGGTAATAGAAAATTAACAGGTTCCAAAATGTTAAAAAATTTATTTAATCAGAATTCTATTGCAAATAAATATAAAAATTTAATTAGTCAAGTCAACGCATTAGAAGATACAATGCAACGGTTAACTGATTCTGAATTAAGAGCCAAAACCTTTGAGTTAAAAAATAAATACAAAATTGAGCAAGATCTAACACCTATAATTGCGGAATCATTTGCGATTACTAGAGAAGCCAGTTTTCGTACTTTAGGTTTACGACATTTTGATGTTCAATTAATTGGTGGATTAGTATTAAATGAAGGTCGAATCGCTGAAATGCGAACTGGTGAAGGTAAAACACTAGTAGCAACTTTACCCGCATACTTAAATGCATTAACGGAGAAAGGTGTCCATATTGTTACGGTAAATGATTATTTAGCCGAACGGGATCAAGTATCTATGGGTCAAATTTATCGTTTTCTTGGATTAGATACAGGTTTAATTCAAGAAAATATGACTGGCCAGGAGCGACAGTCTAATTATGACGCAGATATTACATATGTAACAAATAGTGAATTAGGATTTGATTTTTTACGTGATAATATGGCGTTAAACTTAAAAGAAGTTGTTTTACGTCCGTTTAATTATTGTATTGTCGATGAAGTAGATTCAATTTTAATTGATGAAGCGCAAACACCTTTAATTATTTCGAATACAGTAGATACTTCTATTGACAAATTTATTGTTGCTGCAGAAATCATTGAATATTTAGAAGTTAATGTTCATTTTAAAATCGATGAAAAGAAAAAAAATGTTATTCTAACTGAACAAGGAACGACTCAAATTGAAAAGATTTTAAATGTTAAAGATCTTTATAATTTAAATGATCCTTGGATTCCATATATTATTAACGCTTTAAAAGCTAAAACATTATTCTTCCGAAATGTTAATTATATAGCTCAAAATAATCAAGTTATCATCGTTGATGAATTTACCGGTCGAATTATGCCTGATCGTCGGTGGAGTGATGGATTACATCAAGCTGTTGAGGCTAAAGAGGGTCTTCCAATTCGAGAAAATACTCAAACTGTTGCTTCAATTACGTATCAAAATTTCTTTTTATTATACCCTAAACTATCAGGAATGACAGGTACCGGAAAAACAGCTGAACTTGAATTTGAAAAGATTTATAAATTATCTGTAGATGAAATACCTACCGCAAGACCAGTCCGTCGAAATGATTTACCTGATTTTATTTATAAAGATCAACTTTCAAAATGGAATGCAATTGCAAAAGAATGCAAAGATATAGCCATTTCAGGCCAACCGATTTTAATTGGAACAACTACTGTTGAAAAATCTGAAATGTTGGCTCAATTGTTGAAAGAATACCAACTATCATATCAACTTTTAAATGCTAAGCCGGAAAATGTTCGACGTGAGTCGGAAATTGTTGCACAAGCAGGTAAAAAAGGTAGTATTACAATTGCAACCAACATGGCTGGTCGTGGAACAGATATTATTTTAGGTGGAAATAGTGAATTTACAATTCGTAAACAACTTTATAATATTTTGGTTACTTATAAAAATCAACGTAAGTCAAAAACTTCTATAGAGATTTTTCCATTATTACCAAATTTAAATTTGGCTTCTCAAAAGTTTTTAAGCGTATTAAACACACTACTTAAAAATGACGAATTTTTGTCTTTATCTGAAACAGAAATTTTACGAATTCTTAATGATAGTGACCAAGTTCGAGTTCCCAAAAATAATTATGAATGTTCCATTAAATTTTTAGTAAGTGAACTTTTGTTATTTGAAAAAAAAGGTCAGACAATTGAAAATTCTATTGTTAAAAACTTAGGGGGACTTTATGTAATTGGAACTGAACGAAATGATTCTCGTCGAATAGATAATCAACTACGAGGTCGATGTGGTAGACAGGGGGATCCTGGTAAATCTAGATTCTTTTTAAGCTTAGATGATAATTTACTCCGTCGATTTGGTGGAGCAAATATTCAAAATTTCATGCAAAATCAATTACTTGATGATGATCCTTTAGAATCTAATTTACTTACAAAAAGCTTAGATTCTGCTCAAAAGCGAGTTGAAGAACAAGCTTATGACGCTCGGAAATATTTATTTGATTATGATGATGTTTTGAATAAGCAACGAAATGTTGTTTATTATGAAAGAAGACAAATTCTTGAAAGTAAATCCGTTAGGGATAAAATTCTAGCTTATGGAGAGCAAGTAATTTCTGAAATAACTAATGAAATAAATTTTCAAAATGAAAAAACTATTTTGATTTTCGAAAATCTATTTGGAACTAATTTAGTCTTAAATTTATTTTCCAAACTTAATTGGAATTATACGAATTTTGATCCTATTGAATTAGAAACATATTTATTTCAAGAATTTTGGTTATCATATGAAGCCAAATCATTGGAATTAGAAGTTCGTCAGCCTGGTATTATTCGAGCTTTGGAAAGAACCTTAATTTTGATATATATTGATATTACATGGAAAGAACATCTTCAAAAAATGTCTTTATTACGAGATGCTGTTGGTTGGCGAGGTTATGGTCAACGAAATCCATTATTCGAATATAAAGAAGAAGCATATGATTTATTCCAAATAATTGGTCAAACTACTAGACATTTAATTATTTATGATTTAATACGATCATCAATGTTATAAAAATACTGTAAATAAAAATTAAAAAAATTAATTATGACAAAACGTACACTTTCAAACAAAAGTCGAGTTTCTATTTTAAAATTATCGGGCTTTCGAGCACGTATGTCTACAGCGCAAGGGCGCAAAACAATTCGTAAGCGCCGGCAAAAAGGACGGAAGCAATTAGCAATTCCAAATTAACATACTTACTTATTAGAGTAATAAAAAGTTTATTACTCTAATAATAAATAATTTTTTATCTAAAATTAATATAATAGTAAGTTAATTTATTGACTTCTTAGGTAATTGTTTTATGAATTTTAATGACGAATTAACTCTTTTATTAAAAGCTCGTTATCCTGTTATTTATATAAATACTGTTGAAGAGGATCGTGTTGAATATGTCATACGGAAGAATGTTAAAACAAGTTTAAATAGAAGTATTTATACTTGGGATTTTGTAGATGGGTATACAAATAATCCTAATAATGAAGGATTTGGTAAACGAAATCCCTTACAAGCTCTTGAATTAATTGAGCGATTAACATCTGAAACTCCCGCAATTTTTTTGTTAAAAGATTTTAATAGATTTTTAACAGATGTTTCAATTTCTCGAAAACTAAAAAATATTAGCCGAATTTTAAAATTACAACCAAAAACTGTTATTATTATTGGATCTGAATTAAATATACCACGAGAGCTTCAAGATTTAATCACGGTTCTTAATTTTAATCTACCGATTGAAAACGAAATTAATCAAGAATTAGAAAGATTAATTAAATCTTTAAATATTAATGTAGATGCCCAGCTTTTAGAAAATTTAACGAGAGTCTGTCAGGGTTTATCTTTAGAGCGAATCAGACGGGTCTTATCAAAAATTATTGCTACGTATAAAACTATTGATGAGAATAGTATTCCAATATTATTAAGTGAAAAAAAACAAATTATTAGTCAGACAGAAATTTTAGAATATTGGTCGAGTAGTGAAAATATTCAAAAAATTGGTGGTGTTGAAAATTTAAAAGATTGGTTAAAAAAACGAAAATCGTCTTTTGGCATTCAAGCTTCAAATTATGGTTTACCTACTCCAAGAGGTTTATTGTTAATTGGCATTCAAGGTACTGGAAAGTCTTTAACTTCAAAAGCAATTGCGACAGAATGGCAATTACCATTATTAAAACTTGATGTAGGAAAATTATTTGGGGGAATTGTAGGTGAATCAGAATCTCGTCTTCGCCAAATGATTGAATTAGCAGAAACATTATCACCATGTATTTTATGGATTGATGAAATTGATAAAGCATTCAGCGTTAATGATAGTAAAAGTGATAGTGGTACTAGTAATCGAGTTTTAGCCACTTTTATTAGTTGGCTTTCAGAAAAAACGAAACCTGTTTTTGTAGTTGCCACAGCAAACAATGTAGATTTATTGCCATTAGAGGTTATACGTAAAGGTAGATTTGATGAAATTTTCTTTTTAGATTTACCACGATTGCATGAACGCGAAGATATTTTTAAAATCCATATCCGTGAATTTAGGCCGAAAACGTGGACTTTATTTGATTATCCACAATTAGCTAAATTATCAGAATCTTTTTCTGGAGCCGAAATTCGTCAAAGTATAATTGAAGCTATGCATCACGCATTTTATGAAGAACGAGAATTTACAACAGAAGATATTTGTCAGGCATTAGAAGAATTAATTCCCTTAGCCCAACTGGAAAATAGTCAAACGCTTAAATTACAAAATTGGGCAGTTTCTGGACGGGTTCGTTTAGCTTCTTCAAAAGATATATATATAAATTAATTAATTCAATGAAACAAAAATTTTTGAAATCCATAGCCGATCTTCGATTTGCTATTGCTATTTTATTAATAATTGCTTGTTCGAGTATTATTGGTACAGTTATTGAACAAGATCAATCTATTGAAGTTTATAAATTAAATTACCCGATAACGAACCCTATATTAGGGTTTCTATCATGGGATATTATTCTTAAATTTGGATTTGATCACGTTTATAAAACTTGGTGGTTTATTAGTTTTCTTTTTATTTTTGGGACAAGTTTGTTATGTTGTACTTTTTTACAACAAGTGCCTTCATTAAAAATTGCTCGACGTTGTCAATTTTTTCGAACTACGCAACAGTTTAATCGACTTAAAATTTCAAAGAATATATCACATTTAAATCTTCCTCAAATATTATTTAAGATAAAAGAATATCAATACTCAATCTTTCAACAAAAAAATATTGTTTATTGTTATAAAGGTTTAATTGGGCGAATTGCTCCATTAATTGTTCATTTTAGTATGATTCTAATTTTATTAGGTTCTGTCTTAGGGGCAATCGGTGGTTTTAAAGCTCAAGAAATTGTACCTAAAACAGAAACATTTCACATTCAAAATGTCTTAAGTACAGGTCAATTTACAGTAATCCCTAAAACATCTGCACGGATAAATGATTTTTGGATTACTTATACAAGACAAAAAACAGTCAATCAATTCTATTCTCATATTTCTATATTAAATAATGAAGGTAATGAAATTAAACAAGAAACAATTTTTGTAAATTCACCTGCGAAATATAATGGTATTACTTATTATCAAACAGATTGGAACTTGATTGGTTTACGTCTAAAAGATCAAAATCAAATATTAATGCAATATCCGTTAACCAATATTTTAAGCGATAAAGACAAAATTTGGTTATCTTGGATTCCACTCAATTCTGATTTGAATGATGGCGTCACGGTTTTAATTAATAATTTACAAGGATATTGTTCAATATATAATAAATTTGGTCAATTTATTGGAAATCTTGAACTCAATGAAAGTATTAATATGGATCCTTTTTTAACTTTAATTGATATTATAAGTTCAACGGGTTTACAAATAAAAGCTGATCCAGGTATTCCAGTTATTTATGCGGGTTTTGCCTTTTTAATGATTAGTACTCTTATTAGTTATATTACTTATTCACAAATTTGGATTGTTAAAGATAATGATAATTTTTATATTGGTGGCAACACAACACGTGCAACTTTTGACTTTGAATTAGAATTTTTTAAAATAACAAAATAAATTCAATTTTATTAGTTTTATTGTTTTATCTGTCTTATAATTAAAAATAACAAGCAGTAAGCTTGGGAAGAATACAAATTATAAAAATGTTATTATGACAGCAACTTTAGAAAGACGCGAAGGCGTTTCATTATGGGAGCGCTTCTGCGCTTGGATTACTAGTACAGAAAACCGTTTATACATCGGTTGGTTCGGTTGTTTAATGTTCCCTACATTATTAACAGCTACTACTTGTTACATCATCGCATTCATCGCAGCTCCTCCAGTAGATATCGACGGTATCCGTGAGCCAGTAGCAGGTTCTTTATTATACGGTAACAACATCATTAGTGGTGCAGTTATCCCTAGTTCAAACGCTATTGGTATGCACTTCTACCCAATTTGGGAAGCAGCTTCAATCGATGAGTGGTTATACAACGGTGGTCCTTACCAATTAGTTGTTTTACACTTCTTATTAGGTGTTGCATCTTACATGGGT
>Ga0209092_10000462_pt1 | contig 39701 bp, 46 predicted proteins | sample FraStrMetagenome_FD_187446 | JGI IMG/M metagenome (GOLD analysis project Ga0209092, IMG submission 187446) | Marine eukaryotic phytoplankton communities from Arctic Ocean - Fram Strait ARC3M Metagenome (SPAdes) (version 2) | ecosystem: Environmental > Aquatic > Marine > Oceanic | place: Fram...
GGTTTCTAGAGACCAGACTCCTTTAGTAAGACGATCAGTGATATTTATGATTATCTTGTTAAGGTCTTTCTCTGTTAGATTTAACTTGTTCCACTCAGTAAGAGCCTGTTTTCTTCCGACTTGTTTTGGATATTGCTCAAAGAAAAATTTAAATAACTCGCTCTCACCCATAAGTGGTCTGTTTGTTTGGTTTGTTAATATGGTCTGTTTCTTAATGGTTACCTCTGACGTAACTATTGGGGTTACATCTCCCGTAACGGTTGGGGTTACATTTCCCTTAACAGTTACCTCTGGTGTAATGGTTACAACTAAGGTAACTAATGCCTCTCCAAATGACTTCCAGACCATGTACATAGGTATCTGTAGGTAATACTGATTTCTGCCTGTCCAGCCTCGTTTCTGTTTGACCAGCCACCCTAATTCAACAAGGCGCGAGGTCATTACAGATATGCGCTGAATACTGTTAATGCCAGATCGATGACATAGTTGCTCTCTGTTTGGATAAACGCTCCTTGCTTTTCCCAGATAGGAATACAGGGCGAGTAAAACCATTCGCTCTGGATGGCTTAAGCGATCATCAACAAGAGCCGCCAGCGGAGTTACTAACTTTCGTGCCAATAAAGGTTTTGGCTTAGCCATTAGTCAGCTACGTGTTCGGTATACCTTTGATTTACATAGTCTTGGATTTCATGCTCCCACCATCCAGCGCCCCGGCCGCCTTCAATAAGCTTTACAGGGGAGGGGAATCGACCTTGGGATATAAGGCTGTATATATAAGAGCGACTAAATGGTATTAGTCCTTGAACTTGTTTGAAGCGTAATATTCGTTTTGGCTGATTAGTGGTTTCCATGTTGAGTCCTAGAGGTTATTTGTAAACATGGATAGGTATTTTACACATGAGAGGATATGATTAAACAAGTTTAACCGGTCAGATGGAGCTCTAAACAGTGTGACCTTGTCGGACACAAGATGGTCAGATTTGAATCAATCTGTCCCTAGGTGACGCTGCGGCTCTGTAAGCTAAGAGGAGCGTCTTCGCAGTCGTCATATTCTTTTTGATGGCGCTGTATTGTTTTTTCCGATACTGGTACTTTAACCAAGTCGAAAATTCGGAGGAGGGCTTGTGCAGGGAATCGGCATGCTTTGTCATTCGTAATTATAAATAGTCTCCTGCTCAGGAGGGCTACTTCTCTGACAAGCATTTTTATCTTGGCATCTTTATTCTCTGAAAAATGAGGCATCATCAATACAGGCCAGCCGTAAGCCATTCGCTCCAACCCAGCATAGAATACCTTCCCTACATACAGCTCCTGCTTGTTTATTTGATTAAGTAGTTTTTTTGATGCGTTTTGTATAGCTACATTGGGGGTATCTAAATTAGTCAGCCCGGCGTCGACACCTCTAAAACCAAAGTTGCAGGGATCATAAAAAACGAGAAATGCACCTGAGATTATTCGGAGCGTAGCAAGCTCAAATTTTCTTTCCTCGCTATCCGTACTGCGGTACGTATAGATCAGATTTTTACGTAGAGAGATATTTTTTGAAGTCAGCGATGTAGTAATATGCCTGTAGGGTGCTGATTTTCCAAGATAATCCTCAAGACGAGAGTTAGACAAATCGCAGTTAGTATCAAAACGTTTGTTATATTCATGACATATTTCTGAGATGTTCTCAATGCCCATCCAGGCTCTCCTTGTCCGATTAGTACGCTTCCGTCGATAAGTTTATCGATAGTGAATCTAGTTGGCTAGAGTTTATGGACGAGAAGAGTAAAGACTTTTGCTGCGCTGTACCCATTATTGTACCCATTAGATTCCTATTGCTTTAGGCATAAAAAAACCCCTGTAAAAACAGAGGTTTAATTAATCGATATGGCGGTGGGATAGGGATTCGAACCCTAGATACGCTATTAACGTATGCCAGTTTTCAAGACTGGTGCATTCAACCGCTCTGCCATCCCACCAAATTGAGGCGCTGATTATACAGCGCCTTTATTCACTGACAAGCACCAATTACGCCTTTGGTGCTTTTTCCGCATTTTCCACATTTGTTGAGGCTGCTGGTGCCTCATTGGGGGCTGATTTGGCTGCTTGTTTCTCAGCAGCACGCTTCTTACGCGGATCATTTGAGGCTCTCGGAGCAGTCGCTTTTACAGGTGCTGAAGCTGATTCACTTGCTTTCACAGGCGCCGGTTTTGCAGCCACGGGTCGCTCGGTACTAACCTCAACCTTACTGACTGGCTTAGGCTTTTTGCGTGGATCATTACTGGCACGAGGCCCCTCACTTTGCTCAGCGGCGGGAGCCGCAATGTCGGCCTTAGTTGCCTTAGGTTTTGCCGCAGCCTTGCGCTTGGGGCGAGCAGGCTTTTTGGCTGGTGCATCATCAGCGACTTCAGGCTGTTGTGTCTGTGGCGACACTTGAGTTGGTTGGGCCACTGGAGCGGCAGCCGCTGTTTCAGCATTTGCCGGTACCTCAGTAACAGTCTCTTTGGCTACCTTGGGTTTTCTAGGTGCTGCTTTACGCTTTGGACGCGCAGGCTTGTCGGCTTTCTCGTCCAGGACAGCATCCTTGGCTGCAGCTGGTGTTGGAGTGGCTACTGGCGCCTCTGACGCTAGTGCTGATGCAGGCGGCACATTCTCAGTAGTTACTGATCCTGCTATTTTAGCTGTCTGATCCAGCATTTCTTGAGACACATCAGAACGCTGACGGCGACGACGTGGACCTCGGCGTTTGTCATCTGGACGACGTTGTAACTGATCTCCCTGAGCCTGGTTAGTATCTGGCTTCTTTTGAGTATCTGCAGTGGTTGTAGCCGCGGCGGTATCATTCTTTACCTGATCTTTATTGCGGATATTATTGGTGCGACGGTTGCTATTACTGCGGCGGTTATCATTGTCGCGGGCTTCGTTCTTTTGGTTGCCGTCCTGCCGCTTATCGTTGCGACCATTATCACTGCGATTACTATCATTGCGAGAGTCGCCATTGCGGTTGTTCGAGCGGCCACGATTATTGGAGCGACTACGGTTATTCTGACCACCACGGCTACGGTTTGGATTATTCCGTGAGCTGCGACCTCTAGGCTTTGGCTTATCTTCTTCCTCTTGTGACGGTGTTTCGCCAAATAGGCTATCCCAAAGACGCTTAACCAGACCTGGTGACTTGACGACCACTGGCTCGGGCTTGGCAACACTAGGTGCAGGTGTTGACGGCACAATCGTTTTCACTGCTGGTTGCGGAAGTGACTGAGCTGCGGCTGACGTATCGGTAACAACCTCAATCTCAGGCTTACTGAGATCGTGGGCCATTTTGTAACTGAAATCTGAGTTGTCTTCATCCTGAGAGCGGATACGTACCACTTCAAAATGAGGTGTTTCCATCTCTGTATTCGGTAGAACCGTTACTTGAATTTTATTGCGAGCTTCTATATCTGAAATTTCTTTACGCTTTTCATTAAGTAAGAATGTTGCAACAGAGACCGGCACAATGGCGCGTATCTCGCGGCTAAATTCTTTCTGCGCTTCTTCTTCAACCAGACGCAGTATAGAAAGTGCAAGGGAGCGTGTGCCACGAATTGTGCCCTGACCTTTACAGCGTGGGCATACCTTTGACATGGTTTCTTCTAGAGAAGGGCGCAGACGCTGACGTGACATTTCCAGTAGGCCAAAACGAGAGATTCGGCCCACCTGAACTCTGGCGCGATCCACTACCAGTGCATCACGCATCTTGTTTTCAACTTCTTTTTGGTGACGGCTATTCAACATATCAATAAAGTCGATAACGATCAGACCGCCGACATCACGCAAGCGTAATTGGCGAGCAATTTCTTCGGCAGCTTCTTTGTTGGTGTTAAATGCCGTTTCTTCGATATCGCCGCCTTTGGTAGCGCGGGCCGAGTTAATATCAATTGATACCATTGCTTCGGTGATATCGATAACAATTGAACCACCAGATGGCAGGCTGACTTCGCGACAGAAGGCCGTCTCAATTTGGTTTTCGATTTGGTAGCGATTAAACAGAGGAATCTCTTCCTGGTAGAACTTTACCTTGCTGGTAAAGTCTGGCATCACAGTACCAATAAAGGCGGCCGCCAAAGCGTAGGCCTCTTCACCATCGACGATAACTTCACCGACGTCTTGACGCAGGTAATCACGAATAGCGCGCACAATTACATTACTTTCTTGAAATAGGAAGTGGGGTGCTTTAGCGCCATCAGCCTCTTCGGTAATGGTATTCCAAAGTTGCAGCAGATAATCAAGATCCCATTGCAGCTCTTCTGTGGCGCGACCAATACCAGCTGTACGGACAATGGCACCCATGCCATCTGGAATTTCTAAACCGCGCATAGCTTCGCGCAGGTCCGCGCGCTCATCGCCTTCAATGCGACGCGATATACCGCCAGCGCGTGGGTTGTTAGGCATCAATACTAGATAGCGGCCGGCCAAACTCATAAAGGTTGTCAGTGCAGCACCTTTGGAGCCGCGCTCTTCTTTTTCAACCTGGACCAGAACTTCCTGACCCTCTTTGATCGCATCTTGAATTCGTACGCGGCCGCCTTCAGACGAAGCGCCTTTCTTGAAGTACTCGCGAGAAATTTCTTTTAATGGCAGGAAGCCGTGACGCTCGGCACCGTAATCGACAAATGCCGCTTCTAGGCTGGGCTCTACTCGGGTAATTTTACCTTTGTAGATATTGGATTTTTTTTGTTCTCTGGTTCTGTTTTCAATATCCAGATCATATAGCCGTTGGCCATCGACCATTGCAACTCGCACCTCTTCTGTGTGCGATGCGTTGATTAACATACGTTTCATAATTCACCTTTACTCGTTGATTGGAGTGAGCGTCAGTGAGGAGAAAAGAGGTTAGAAGGGGAGGCGTAACAAAAGAAGTACTGGCGTCTATAACCGTTAAAGCACTAGTGCCTGAGGCTCTAGTACTGAATGTCCGGCTGCCTTTAAACTCAGTGTTTTCGGGCAATTAAACGACGGTTCTATAATCGCAATGACATTGTTATTTGAGGATATTTGCCTAGTTTCCCATTATGTTGAGGGGGACGTTCTCTAGGTTTATTCAACTCTACGCTGCTAAGTTCTTTATTTCAGAATTAGGCGCTTATAACAGTATCTATAAATTCTTTTGTCTGTGGCTAACCGCTGTAAATCAACGTTTCGGCAAGGCTGCTATTTCATAAATAGACATCTTGGCTTACGGCAGAGGCTAGCTATAACCTGTTTCTAATCTTGTCTTTCACTGGCTGAGCTCACTCAGCTATTGTTGACCACCTGCTACTTTCGTTTGGCAGGTACTCTGTATCTGTTACCCAAACCACGTCTGGGGTCCGGCTTTACCGAAGGCGTTCTCTGTAAATAATTACAGTGCCTAATGAAGCGGGCGCTGCAATATAACAACAAATGCGGCTGCCGACAATTATTTAGTTGGGTGAATCACTTGCGCATGGTTACAATGCGCGCTTTCAACAACCTCAGTTGCCTACCATTGTCCGAATCAGAGTCTCAATCAGCGTTTGATAAGGTTACCTATGTCGAAATCGGCCCAGAGCATGCTGGCCAGCGTTTGGATAACTTCCTTATTCGACATCTTAAAGGTGTGCCCAAGTCACGCATCTATAACTTGCTTCGCAAAGGTGAGGTGCGTATCAACAAGGGCCGGGTTAAGCCTGATACTCGGGTTAAAGAAGGGGATATGCTGCGCATAGCGCCTATTCGTGTCGCCCAGCGTGGCGATGCGCCGGTGCCCGGTCAGCAGTTGCGGCGCTACCTTGCAGAAAATATTTTATTTGAAGATGAAGGGCTACTTATCATCAATAAGCCCTCTGGATTAGCTGTGCATGGCGGCAGTGGCATCTCTTTAGGAGCTATTGAAGCTTTGCGCGCAGAGCGTCCCGATGCACGCTTTTTAGAGCTGGTTCATCGCCTTGACCGTGAGACCTCAGGTTGTTTGATGCTGGCTAAGAAGCGCTCCGTGCTGTTGGATTTGCAGCAAGCTATGCAGCGCAACCAGGTCGAAAAGCGTTACCAAGCACTGGTAAAGGGTCGATGGCCTAAAGGGAAGTCCACGATCAACGCACCTCTACTTAAAAACCAGCCTGCCTCGGGTGAACGTATTGTGCGGGTAGATGCTGCGGGCAAGGCCTCAGTCACACATTTTAAAATCAGCCAGCGATTTAAAGAGGCTACCTTATTACAGGTAACCTTAGAGACTGGCAGAACTCATCAAATTCGTGTGCATTGCCAGTTTTCTGGGCAACCCATTGCCGGTGATCCCAAATATGGCGATAGTCATTTTAATGAGAGCCTCAAGGATTCAGGTCTTAAGCGTCTATTTTTGCATGCGAGTAATCTTCGATTCCGTCACCCACTGTCTGGCGAATGGGTTGAGGTAGAGGCGCCACTACCCAAAGATCTGCAGCCGGTGCTAAAAAACCTATGAATAAAAAATTACTGATTTTTGATTGGGACGGAACCCTGTCAGATTCTGTTGCTCGTATTTCGAACTGTATTCAGCTTGCGGCCGAGGACCACAGCTTACCCACACCGGACTTTGATGCGGCCAAAGAAATTATCGGCCTTGGCTTGCAGGAGGCAATAGCTCAGCTTTTCCCTCAGGCAAATGCTGAGATGGTCGCTGCTTTTAGCGCCACCTATTCAGCCCATTACCGGGATCAGGATCAGCAGCCCTGTGCATTCTTTCCCGGTGTTCTAGAAACACTTCACGAGCTGCGCGCGCAGAATTATCTGCTGGCTGTGGCTACGGGAAAAAGCCGCACTGGGCTCGACAGGGTGCTACACGCCACTGAACTAGGTGATTTTTTTCATAGTTCGCGCTGTGCTGATGAAACTCACTCAAAGCCTCATCCACTCATGTTGCAAGAGTTGCTTGCCCTGCATAAGGTAATGCCTGAGCAGGCAATTATGGTTGGTGATACCGAGTTTGATATGGAGATGGCCGTCAACGCCAAGATGCCTAGAATTGCTGTGAGCTACGGGGCTCACGAGGCGCACAGGCTCTATGCTTACAGCCCAATCGCCTGTATCGGTAACTTTTCAGATATAATTAATCATTTATAATCAATAGTTTATGAGATTATTATAAGGTAAATTATTCTATACTTTTATAGAGAACTGCGGCAGTATTGAGCAGAGATCAATCAGTGGTAGACCAATTAATGAGGTCGGATCATTACTGCGAACCGCTGAAAATAGGCTGATACCCAAGCCCTCTGCTTTAAAGCTTCCCGCGCAGTCATAGGGCTGTTCGCTGGTTAGATAACGTTCTATCTGGGCGAAAGTCAGTGACCTAAACTCGACTTCAGTGGTGTTAACCAAAGAGTGCTGCTTTAACTGTCCATTTGGCTCTATCTGAATAACCGCTAGGCCACTGTGGAATAATACCTGCTGACCGGATTGCGCCGACAGCTGAGCCACTGCTTGCTCGTGAGTTAAGGGCTTATTTAATAAAGCCCCGTTAACTTCCGCGGTCTGGTCAGCGCCAATCACCACCGCGTTAGGGAATCTGTCAGCCACAGCTCGCGCTTTTTCTAGCGCCAGTCGTTCGGTTAACTGAGGCGCTGACTCGACGGCCAACGCAGACTCATCAATATTTGGGGAGCAACAGCTAAACTCAATGGCCAGACGTTCTAGCAGAGATTTTCTGTAGGTGGAGGATGAAGCTAGGACGAGGTTACTCATGGCGCCGGATATACTCATGTGTCGAGGCTAATTTTCTTTGACAGAACAGAGTGATGACCCTATCATGCGCGCCTAACTGAGTACCACCTGTATTTATGGCACTGCCAACTCAAATTGATCCGCGTAAACTGGCTCTTCAAGGTATTACACTTGAGGGTACGGTGAATGTTGAAGACTTACCCAGATTGGCGTCATCCGTGACGGCAATATGCGGCCCTTTATGGGCGTCTGTGCAGTTTAAGCTGGATGAATCGCGAGCCAAGGTTGCCACAGGGAATGTAAAGGTACTTGTAGAGACTGTCTGTCAACGCTGTCTCGATCCGCTAGAGATAGAGTTGCAAGCGGATTTTGCAGTTCAGGTGATTTGGTCTGAGGATCATCTTAACCGGGTTGCTACAAACTATGAGCCCTGGCTTGTGGTGGACAAGTTGGCAAGTCTCAGTGAGTTGCTAGAAGACGAGATTTTATTGGCACTGCCCCTAGTCAATTACCACAACGTGGGTGAATGTACTGGGGATACCTTTATGCAAGAGAAAGAGGGTGCCGCTGGTGGTGAGGTTGTCGCTGACAATCCATTTAATGTTTTACTGCAGTTGAAGAAGTAATACGACTGCTACTATTTATTGCTTAGGAGTAACCTATGGCTGTTCAGAAAAGTCGCAAGACTCGATCCAAACGTGGTATGCGCCGTTCACACGATGCACTAACTGCTGCAACACTCTCTGTTGATTCAACAAGCGGTGAAAAGCACCTGCGTCATCACGTGACTGCAGACGGTTTCTACCGTGGCGCTAAAGTCGTTGAGACAAACGCCGAGTAACTGAAAAATCTCTTTGGCAAATTCTCTTAGAATTGCCGTTGACGCTATGGGCGGGGACTTTGGTCCTCGTGTTGTAGTGGCCGCGCTTATAACTTCGCTGCGTAAGCATGATGGTGCCTCTGCGCTAGTCTTCGGTGACCGGCAAATGCTGGCAGCCGAACTCAGCACCTGCACTGACTCTTCTATTCTTCACCGTATCGACATTCGGCACTGTGATTCGGTTATTTGTGACGAAGATAAACCCTCATCTGTACTGCGCCATAAACAAGACTCTTCCATGGGCCTTGCAGTTAAAGCAGTTGCCGATGGTGAAGCACAGGCTTGCATTAGTGCGGGTAATACCGGGGCGCTAATGGCACTGGGTCTAGTTCGCTTAAAAACCCTCCCAGGAATTTCACGACCAGCAATATGTACCACTTATCCCACTTCGCTGGGTCGATCCTATATGCTGGATCTGGGTGCTAATCTGGATTGTTCTCCCCAGCAGCTGCATCAGTTTGCATTGCTCGGCTCGCTGACAGCCCAGGCGCTCGAGGGCATTCCCGAGCCGACTGTACGCTTGGTAAATGTTGGGGAAGAGGCCACTAAGGGAGGCGAAAGCATGGCCCAGACCGCGGCGCTTCTCCGCGCTGATCCACTACTTAATTACAAGGGCTACGTGGAAGGTGACGGCATCTTCGAAGGCAGTACAGACGTGGTTGTCTGCGATGGTTTTACCGGCAATGTTGCCCTTAAAACCAGTGAGGGTTTGGCGACTATGATCAATGGAATGTTTAAAGCGCTGCTTGCGAGCAGCTGGATCGCCCGCATTGGAGCAGTCTTTATGCGCAGCTTACTAATGGGGCTTAAATCCAGGCTTGATCCAGCTTTTTATAATGGCGCCTATCTGCTTGGCCTAAATGGTGTTGTAGTTAAAAGCCATGGCGGTGCTTCTGAAAAAGCCTTTGGGCATGCGTTGGATGTGGCTTTAGAGGCCGCGAAACATAATCTTCCAGGAGTTTTGTCACCTATACTTCAAGGCAGAATGGACAATGAAATTAAAGAGGACCTATGAACAGTAATTTAGCATTTGTATTCCCCGGCCAAGGATCACAGAAAATTGGCATGCTCGCAGAACTGGCCTCTGCAGACCCCGTTGTTGAGCAAACTTTTGCTGAGGCCTCAGAGGTTCTAGGTTATGACGCATGGAAACTGGTCCAAGAGGGCGAGCAGGATGATATTAACTTAACCGAGCGTACCCAACCGATACTGCTGGCGAGTAGTGTCGCTATTTGGCGCCTGTGGCAGAAAAAAGGTGGCCCAGTGCCCGCTCAGCTTGCAGGGCATAGTCTCGGCGAATGGTCTGCACTGGTCTGCAGTGGTGTGCTTGAATTTGGTGACGCAGTCAACATTGTTCAAGCCCGTGGCGCCTTTATGCAAGAGGCGGTCCCTGTAGGTGTGGGTGCTATGGCCGCTATTCTAGGCATCGCAGATGAGGTTATTCTCGATGCCTGTGCCAGCGCCTGCCAGAACGATGTGGTTGATGCGGTAAACTTTAATGCGCCGGGGCAGGTGGTTATCGCTGGTTCCGCGGCAGCGGTCGATCGCGCTATTGAAATTTGTAAGCAAGCAGGGGCCAAGCGCGCTATGACATTGCCGGTCAGTGCGCCATTCCATACCTCTTTAATGCAGCCCGCTGCTGAACAGCTGGCTGAGTTGGTTAATAGCACTGGCTTTAGTCAGCCACAGATTCCCGTTTTGCATAATGTCCATGCTCAGTCTGAGTCTGATCCAGAGTCGATCAAGCTATTAATGTTAGAGCAAATATACAAGCCAGTAATGTGGGTGGATTGCATTCAGGGCCTGAAGGCCAGTGGTGCGCAGATAATGATCGAGTGCGGCCCCGGCCGGGTATTAAATGGCCTGACCAAGCGTATTGACCGCGATCTCACCTCATTTTCTACAGACGATGTGGCAAGTCTTGAAAACGCGTTGACCTCTATTTAGCAGCGCATAACAAATAATAGGAGAACAGCATGACTGTTGAACAAAAGGTTGCCCTGGTCACTGGGGCAAGCCGTGGTATTGGCGCTGCTATAGCAGATCATTTAGGTACTGCAGGCAATATTGTTATTGGCACTGCCACGACCGAAGCGGGCGCAGAAAAAATTAGCCAGAGACTAGCTTCAAAGAATATAGTGGGTCGCGGAATTAGGTTAAATGTGACCGATACCGACTCGATTGATACGGTGTTAAAAACCATTATCGAAGAGTTTGGTGCACCTACGATACTGGTCAATAATGCTGGCATCACCAAGGACAATATTCTTATGCGCATGAAAGAAGACGAGTGGATGGATGTGGTTAATACCAATCTGACCTCAGTATTTCGCTTGGCTAAGGCCTGCGTGCGCCCTATGACCAAGGCCCGCTGGGGCCGTATCGTTAATATTAGCTCTGTGGTTGGATCAATGGGTAATGGTGGCCAGAGCAATTACTCGGCGAGTAAGGCAGGTGTTGAAGGCTTTGCCCGCGCTCTAGCCAAAGAGCTTGGTTCGCGCAGCATCACAGTTAACACAGTAGCGCCTGGTTTTATCGATACTGATATGACCAAAGACCTCCCTGATGCCAGTAAAGAAGCTATGCTTACTCAGATTCCGCTGGCTCGTTTGGGAGCACCCGAAGAGATAGCCGCAGTTGTAAGCTTTCTCGTCAGTGACGCCGCTGGTTATATTACAGGCGAAACAATTCATGTAAATGGTGGCATGTATATGACGTAAACCATTGATTTTAATCGTTATTTAAGCTTTTTTTAAATGGGCACTAGCATTTTATAATTTGTAAGGTAAAATGCGCGCCCTAAAACACAGATTATCGTCATCTGACTGTTTTCTAGTCAGATAACACATTTATACCCGACCCCTTTAAAGGAGTAGAAACACGATGAGCAACATCGAAGAACGCGTGATAAAAATGGTTGCAGAGCAACTAGGTGTGAAAGAAGAAGATGTTAAGACTACTTCGTCTTTTGTTGAAGATCTTGGCGCAGACTCGCTAGATACAGTTGAGCTCATCATGGCTTTGGAAGAGGAATTTGACGCTGAAATTCCTGATGAAGACGCAGAGAAAATCGCCACAGTTCAGGATGCTATTAGCTACATCACTGCAAACGGCTGATTTTAGATTGTTAGAAAAACCGCTCCAATTGGGGCGGTTTTTTTATGGGTGAAAGTTTTGTTTAATGGTGCCATGGAAAAACACATTTTTATCAGCAGTATCGATGGATTACTGACCTCTAGCGATTCTCTAACAGACCGAGGTCTGGCCTATGGTCATGGGCTTTTTGAAACTATGCGCCTGCATCTAGGGCAGCTGCCACTGCGCAGCTGGCATCTTGAGCGGCTTATGCGTGATGCAGCCGTTTTGGGTATTCCTGTGTATTTATCTACTGTTGAAGAGTATATCAATGACTTTCAACAGCATCTCAGGCAGCAAAATATTGATCATGGCGTCATTAAGCTCGTTGTTACCGCGGGTACTGGTGGCCGCGGTTACAAAAATCCGGCAACAATTAAGGCCAGAATTATCTGTGTCTACTCTGAACTGCCGCAGTTCGATCAGCAGGGTATTCACCTCTGGCATTGTGGCTATCGACTGCCGACTAACCCCGTGCTGTCGGGCATCAAACATCTCAATCGTCTCGATCAAGTGATGGCGCGCAATGAATGGACTGATGACTCCTATGCCGATGGGTTGATGTTTGATCAAAGTAACCATCTGGTTGAAACCACATCGGCAAATATTTTTCTGCACAGTCCCGAGCAGGGCTGGATTACCCCTGATCTGCACAGTGCAGGGGTATCCGGCGTGATGCGCGCTGTACTTCTAGATGAGCTATTTCCGCGACTGGATATAGCCGTTAGTACTGCTGATATCAGTTCAGAGCAGTTGGTCGACTGCGATCATATGTTTACCTGTAACTCGGTGCGCGGCATCACTCCGGTGCTTGGATTTATCCAGAACCACAATCTTGTGACTTTAACTATCGGTAGCGAAGTAAAAATGCTTCAATCTGCATTGGCCGATAACTATCCCTGCTTTAAATGATTAATCCCACCTTACGACTGATTATTCTCTGCGTACTACTTATAGCTATGCCTGGATTCTGGCTGTTGGGTTTTGCCCATCAGCATCTGGATCGTTCTGTAGTGCTAGGGCAAGAGAGCTCTATGGTCTGGACTATAGACAAAGGGACGAGCCTTAGTCGCGTGACGCGGCAGCTCTATAACAACAAAGTTATCTCTCACCCTCGAGTTCTATCTATTTATGCCAAGTTGGCAAATCGCACCTCTATTCAGGCGGGTAGCTATCGTATTGAAACCAGTGACAGCGCTCGCACGCTGCTTGATAAATTTAATCGCGGTGATGTTATTTTGCATCAAATCACCTTCCCCGAGGGTTGGTCATTTAAGCAGTGGTTAGCCCATTTAGCCAAGGTAGATCAGTTTGCCAAACCTGCCAACGCCGATACAGCTGCAATTTTAGAGGCTACAGGCCTTGAACTTGAGCATCCAGAGGGTTGGTTTTTCCCCGACACTTACACTTACAGTGCCACGGATTCGCTGTCTGATATTCTGCGCCAGGCCCATCGACAGATGCGCCAGATACTAGATAACGCCTGGCAGGGTAGAGATCTCGGACTGCCATATGATTCAGCCTATGAGGCACTGATAATGGCATCGATTATCGAGAAAGAGACCGGTGTGGCCAGTGAACGCCCAGAGATAGCTGGGGTCTTTGTGCGGCGCTTGCAAAAACGTATGCGTCTGCAGACTGATCCTACAGTTATCTATGGTTTGGGTGATGCCTATGCCGGTAATATAAGGCGTAAGCATTTGCGCCAGCGCACTGCCTATAATACCTATATGATCAAAGGCTTGCCGCCGACTCCTATTGCAATGCCCAGCGCTGCAGCTATTGAGGCCGCTGTGCATCCACTGTCCGGCAGCAGCCTCTACTTTGTAGCGCGTGGCGATGGCAGTCATTATTTCTCTGACAGTCTTGAGGAGCATCTGCAAGCGGTCAGGCAGTATCAAATTAAACGACGGGCGAAGAACTATCAGTCTGCACCCTCAAAAAAACAGCGAAGTCAGTAGGACGAATGTCAAATGCGCGGTAAATTTATCACCATTGAAGGCACTGAAGGCGTGGGTAAAACCACCAATATCGAGTTTATTCAGGCCTGGCTCGATGGAAAAAACCTGCCCTTTGTCTGTACTCGTGAGCCCGGTGGAACGCCACTCGCCGAACAAATTCGCGAATTGCTATTAGCGCCGCGGGAAGAAGTTGTTTCTAGTACAGCAGAGCTACTGCTGATGTTTGCCGGCCGAGCTCAGCATTTGCATCAGGTAATCGAACCGGTGCTGGCCGAAGGTGCCTGGATACTGTGCGACCGCTTTACTGACGCTACCTACGCCTATCAGGGTGCCGGACGCAATATGCGCACCGACCTGATTGCCGAATTAGAAAAGCTGGTACAGGGCAGTCTAAGGCCTGATTTAACCTTGATCCTTGATATTCCCGTTGAGCTGGGTCTCAAGCGTGCCAGCGAGCGCAGTGAACCTGATCGGTTTGAGCAGGAACAGGTGGAATTCTTTGATCGCGTGCGTCAGGGCTATCTGGCAATAGCCGCAGATGATCCGAACCGCTGTGTGGTTGTTGACGCATCTCTGCCTCTAGAGGCGGTTCAGCGCCAGATCAGTGTAGCCTTAGAGGCGTTCTGGTTTTCCTCGAAGGAATCTGGCTGATGGCTGAAGCTCAAGCGGTTTCTCTAAGCCTGCCATATCCCTGGCATGGATCATTGTGGGATAGCTTTAATCAAAATATAGAGCAGGGCCGTCTGGCGCATGCTTTGATGCTCAATGGCCCTCAGGGTATAGGTAAGGAGCGCTTGGCAATGGCCTTGGCCCAACGACTGCTCTGTAACGCCGAAATGAGCAAATACGCCTGCGGCTCATGCAAGAGCTGTCAATTAATGATGGCCGGCAACCATCCCGATCTAAGTATTCTAGAGCCTGAAGAAGAGGGCAAAAAAATTCTGATCGAGCCAGTGCGCAAGCTGTGCACGCTGCTGAGTAAAACAGCACAGCAGGGCGGCTGGAAAGTGGCGATAATTATGCCCGCTGAATCAATGAATATCAGCGCCTCCAACGCACTGCTAAAAAGTCTTGAAGAACCTCAGGGTAAAACATTACTTATTCTTGTCTCCCATCGTCCTGGTATGGTGCCGGCGACGATTCGTAGTCGCTGTCAAAAGAGTAATCTCGCGTTGCCAGACAGCCAAATTGCAAGCCAGTGGCTCGCAGAGATCACAGGTAACGCCGAACAGTCCTCAGCCACATTGGCCTTAGCAACTGGCAGGCCCCTATTGGCACTGGAATACATGCAGAGCGATAGCCTTGAGGCGAGACAGGCGTTCGAAGATATAGTGGATAGACTGCGCCTTGGTGATATGTCCGCCCTAGATGCAGCGCAGCAGTGCCACAAACAGAACAGTGACCTGATGCTTGGTTGGTTTATGGACTACCTGCACCGCCTGGCTACTGGCGAGTTACAAAACAACCTTAATCCGAGACTATTTGATTTTTCTGATAAGTTACGCAGCGCCCGAGGCTGGATTTTATCCGGCTCTAACCCTAATCCGCAGTTGCTGTGGGAAGAGTTGTTTATGGATTGGCTGCAGGTATTTCGCCGCAGAGGCTGATTAGTCTGTGCTAGTCTTTAGTCAAGGCGGGGTGTTTTGGGAGTTGAAGTTAGTGTATTCAGGGAAGTAAAAGGATTTAACTATGGCAAACAGTGGGTTTAGTGGTGGCAAAGGCGGTGTTTTAGCCCTTGAAATTAAGGATGAAGCTGAGCTCTATGAGCATTACATGTCGTTTGTGCAGGGCGGTGCTATTTTCGTACCGACCAAAAAAGCCCATGAGTTGGGCGACGACATTTTCTTTTTGCTCAGTATCTACTTGCGCCCTGATCCTATTCCCATGACAGGTCAAGTGGTTTGGGTTATGCATAAAGGTTCTGGCAGCTCCAATAAAGAAGGCGTTGGCGTACAGTTTACTGATGAACAGGCAGAGCTTAAAATACAGATTGAACAGGCGTTAACTGTTATGGTGAGCTCTCATCATCCGACATTAACGATGTAATAAAACCAAAAACAAGAAAAGTCATATTATGCTGGTAGATTCTCACTGCCACCTCGACCATTTAAAATTGGATGATCGAGAGGGTGGCCTCAACGCTGTATTGGCCGATGCTAGGGACAGAGGTATTACACAATTTTTAAGTGTCGCCGTAGATCTGGCAACCTCCGCCTCGCTGGTAGAGATCACCGCTCAGTATGACAACGTTTATTCCTCGGTTGGCGTGCATCCTTTGCAGAAAATTAATCAGCCCGTGCCCGCAGTAGAAAAATTGGTCTCTCTGGCCGAGGCTAAAGACGTTGTGGCTATAGGCGAAACTGGCCTCGACAATTTTTACAGCGCAGAGACACATTCATGGCAGCGTGAAAGCTTTATTAACCACTTATTAGCTGCCCAAAAAACCGCCAAACCTATTATCATTCATACCAGAGATGCGCGGGATGAAACCATTGATTTACTACGCCAGTACCCATTAAGGGCTGGCGGCGTGATGCACTGTTTTACCGAGACATGGGAAATGGCTCAAGCGGCCATAGAGCTTGGTTTCTATATTTCATTTTCCGGCATTGTTACCTTTAATAGTGCAACTGATCTGCGTGAGGTGGCTAAAAAAGTCCCACTGAACCGTATTCTGGTTGAGACCGACTCGCCCTGGTTGGCACCAGTGCCTCATAGAGGTAAGCAGAATGAGCCACAGTATGTGCGCGAGGTAGCCCAGTGCATTGCCGATCTGCGCGATATTAGCCTTGAACAATTAGCCGAAATTACTACGCAAAACTTCCATCGACTGTTTAAAATACCCGCCCCGACTAATGAGTTAAAATAGACTTTTAACAAGAGAACAGATCTATGTCAGAACTACAGACGCCTGAATCGCAGTTTATTATCAGAACCTTTCCTGTTGGCCCTCTGCAATGCAATTGTTCAGTGATCGGCGATAGGCTGTCAGGAAAAGCGCTGGTAATTGATCCAGGTGGTGACGCCGACTATATTCTGGCCCTACTAAAAGAGTTAAAACTTACCGTCGTCGGTATTATTCATACCCATGCTCATCTCGACCATATTCTCGCCTCCGGTGAAATCAAAGCTGCTACAGGTGCGCCTATCTATCTTCATGAAGGCGATAAATTTCTCTGGGACATGGTAGAAGAGCAGTGCGTGCGCTTTGGTGTGCCAAAAGTCAGTCTGCCTGAGCCAGATCATTTTATGCATGACGATCAGGATCTAAACTGCTGTGGTGGTGTGGCTATTCACACACCGGGACATACGCCGGGCTCAATTAGCTTTTGGTTTGAAGAGTATAAAACCCTGATCGCTGGCGATACCCTGTTCCAAGGCAGTATTGGCCGCACCGATCTTCCCGGAGGTAATTTTGATCAGATTATTACCTCGATAAAAGAACGCATTTACAGTCTTGATGATGAGGCTGTCGTGGTCACAGGTCATGGCCCGAACACAAGCATCGGCCATGAAAAAACCAGCAACAGCTTTGTACGAGCTTAAAAAAGGAATCCCAATGGAACAACAACTAGCGACCATGCTGCAACTGCAGGGTGAGATGAATACCAAGGTGCACAGTCAGTGGCAGGAACAGGAGTTTGAATGGTATCGCGCCATTTGGGTTGAGTGCGCAGAGTTACTCGATCATTACGGTTGGAAGTGGTGGAAAAAGCAGACTCCAGATGTAGACCAGATTGCTCTTGAGTTAGTAGATATTTGGCATTTTGGCCTCAGCTTGTTGCTGCTTAAAGGCGATTCTGTTGAGGAGATTACCACTCAGGTGACTAAAGACTTTGCCGACCCGCAGCCCAGCGGTGACTTTGCCGCCGACCTGGAAGACTTTACTGAGCAGACGCTGGCGACCAAAGATTTTGATATTGCCGGTTTTGCGCGCCTGATGCAGGGGATCAACATGGATTTTGAAACGCTTTACATCGGCTATGTGGGTAAGAATGTTCTAAACTTCTTCCGTCAGGATCATGGTTATAAAGACGGCAGTTACGAGAAGCAATGGGGCGGCATTGAAGACAATGAACATCTGGTAGACATTGTAGGGCAACTTGATACCTCATCGGCTACCTTTAAAGATGACCTCTATAGCCGCATGCAAGAGACCTACAAAAGGCTCTGTAGCTAGCACCTCTATAGGCTTGGTCAATAGTATTTATTCGCGGTCTTGGAGATGCATTTTTCTGCGACCGCATTATAATGACCGCCGTTCCGCCCAATCAGATTTATTACCCAATTTTACGGAGATACATTGTGACTTCACCAGTTCGCGTTACCGTTACAGGTGCAGCAGGCCAGATTAGCTATTCACTGCTGTTCCGCATTGCCTCTGGCGAAATGCTAGGCCCTAACCAGCCAGTTATTTTACAGATGCTTGAAATTACACCTGCTCTCGAAGCACTTAAAGGTGTAGCAATGGAATTAGAAGACTGTGCATTCCCGCTGCTTGCTGGCATGGTGTGTACTGACGATGCGGCTGTTGCATTTAAAGATTCCGACTACGCACTGCTTGTTGGCGCTCGTCCAAGGGGGCCAGGCATGGAGCGCAAAGATCTGCTCGAAGCCAATGCAGCAATTTTCTCTGCTCAGGGTAAGGCGCTTAACAACAATGCCTCTAAAGATATCAAGGTATTGGTTGTGGGCAACCCAGCCAATACTAATTCATTGATTGCTCAGCGCAATGCGCCAGACATTAACCCGCGTCAATTTACCGCAATGACTCGCCTTGACCACAATCGTGCTATGAGCCAGATTGCTAATAAGACTGGCACCACGATTAATGATGTTACCCATATGACTATCTGGGGTAACCACTCAGCGACACAGTATCCAGATCTGCACGAAACTAAAATCAATGGCCAGCCTGCTATAAATATGGTCGATCAAGCTTGGTACGAAGCTGAGTTTATCCCTACGGTTCAACAGCGCGGTGCAGCTATTATTGCCGCACGTGGCGCCTCTAGTGCAGCCTCTGCAGCCAATGCAGCTATCGCTCATATGCGTAGCTGGGCGCTCGGTACAGCCGAGGGTGATTGGGTCAGCATGGGCGTTTATAGCGATGGTAGCTATGGCATTGCTGAAGGTTTGATCTACTCCTTTCCCTGCGTTTGTAAAGATGGTGACTGGGAATTGTTCAGGGGTTTAGAGATCAATGATTTCTCCCGTGGCAAGATGTTAGCGACGGAGCAGGAACTGACTGAAGAGCGTGATGCGGTTCAGCACTTGCTGCCTTAATTAGCTTTTATTGCACCAAAAAAGACCGCACAGATTATCTGCGCGGTCTTTTTTTATGGTCCGATAAAATAAACCGCCCCGATAGATAAAACAGCCCAGCTTTTTGTAGCTGTGGCCCGATAAAGTTTGCTAAAGTGCGCTGTGCTTTTAACAAAGCCAGCGTCAGACCAACCCGAAATTTAATAAGGAGTAATAAGTGGCATTTGCTAAAGTTGGAAACAAGGCACCAGCCTTTACACTGCTAAACCAGCGTGGCGAAAAAGTCAGCCTTAAACAGTTTCGAGACAATAAAAATGTTGTGGTGTATTTTTATCCCAAGGCTATGACTCCAGGCTGTACCGTGCAGGCTTGTGGTATCCGTGATACCCGTGCTGATTTTGCGGCACTAGATACAGTGGTTATTGCTATCAGTCCAGACTCTGTGGATCGACTGGTTAAGTTTGAAGACAAGCAAGAGCTTAACTTCACGCTGCTCTCTGATGAAGACCACGCCATTATCGATAAATATGGTGCCTGGGATCTTAAGAAATTTATGGGTCGCGAGTTTATGGGTGTGCTGCGCTCAACCTTTATTATTGATAAAGAAGGCCGCATTGCCCACGTGATGGAAAAGGTTAAAACCAAGACCCATCACCAAGATGTACTTGACTGGGTTAGTGAAAACCTCAGATAAAAGCGCCAATCGAAAAAAATCGAAAAGCCCAACAAATTCAATTTAAACCTCTATAGGAAATTTACCGATGTTTTTTATCTCAAATGCTTTTGCCCAGTCTGCCGGTGCAGGTGAACCAAATCCAATGGTGACACTGTTTATGTTTGCTGGTCTTTTTGTATTTATGTACTTCTTGATCATTCGCCCGCAGCGCAAGCGTCAGAAGGAGCATACAGATTTGATCGGCGCCCTAGGCAAAGGTGACGAAGTAGTTATGACTAGCGGTATGCTGGGTAAGATTACTAAGCTCGAGGGCGACTATGTGGTTTTAGAGGTGACCAATAACTTGGAACTTAAGTTTCAAAAAGCGGCTGTTCACGCCGTACTGCCCAAGGGCACTATCAAAGCTATCTAATTGGATTGCACTCGCGAAGGAGCCAAGGCTCCCTCGCATAGGGCCACTACATGGTTTCTTACCCCGCCAAACTCAATCTTGCTCAGACCCCAACGCCATTACATAGGTTAGAGCGACTCTCGGCCAAAATGAATGGCCCGCGTATCTGGATTAAACGCGACGACCTCACCGGCTGTCTGACCTCAGGCAATAAGGTGCGCAAGCTCGAATTTCTCCTCGCTGAAGCCGTGGCCAAGGGCTGCGATACCCTGATTACCTCCGGTGGCGTCCAGTCCAATCACTGTCGCGCGGTTGCCGTATTAGGTGCACAGTTGGGACTTAAAGTGCATCTGCTGTTGCGCTCTGATATCGAGCCCGCACCAGTGGGTAATCTATTACTGGACCAGCTGGCAGGGGCCACCATTAGTCACTACAGTCAGCGAGAATTTAAACAACTCGATGCTCTATTTACTCATTGGCAAGATCACTACCAGCAGCAGGGTGCGAAGCCCTACTCAATACCCACCGGCGGCAGTAATGGCATCGGCGTATGGGGCTATATTGCTGCGGCAGAGGAGCTAAAAGCTGATTTTGCCCGCGAAAACATTAGTCCCAGTACCCTTGTTCATGCCACCGGTTCTGGCGGCACCCAGGCCGGATTAATGGTTGGCTGCGAGCTTCATAATATGCCGGTTAGGGTCGAGGGATTTGCAGTCTGCGATAACGCCGCCTATTTTGAGCATAAGGTGCGTGATGACCTACGGCAGTGGCAACAGCAATTTGCTCCGCAGATGGATATAGATGGGATGCAAATTAATACCAACGATCATTATGTGGGGCCAGATTATGGGGTTGCCGGACCCGAAGTCTTTGCCACCGTAAAAGAGCTGGCGGCGCTAGAGGGTATAATTTTAGACCCGGTCTACACCGGTAAAGCGTTCCACGGTATGCTTGAAGAAATTCGTCAGGGCCATTACAAATGTGACTCCGATATTGTATTTGTCCACACCGGTGGTCTCTTTGGGTTATTGGCCCAGCAAGACAGACTCAACTATTAGGCATTTATTAAACTATATTATTAACTTATCAGTAGCCGATTCAAGAAAATTAAAAAGAGGCAGTTATGTTCGAGCAAGTGATTGATGCAGTAAATGGTTTTGTCTGGGGCCCAGTAATGCTGGTTTTGATACTGGGAACAGGTATCTACCTAACCCTGGGCCTCAAGGGTATGACTATTAGCCATATTCCCTATGCGTTTCGGCAGCTTATTAAAGGCAGACAGGGTAGTGGTGAAGGGGAAATCTCGCCCTTTAATGCATTGATGACCTCTCTGTCCTCGACGATTGGTATGGGTAATATTGCCGGTGTTGCCACAGCCATAGGTCTGGGTGGTCCGGGCGCGTTGTTCTGGATGTGGTTTGCCGCATTCTTTGGTATGGCGACTAAATATGCCGAAGCAGTGTTAGCCGTTAACTATCGCGAGACCGACGATCTGGGCCGCAAAGTGGGCGGGCCCATGTACTACATCAAAAATGGCTTGGGTAAAAACTATCGATGGCTGGCTGTCGCCTTTGCGCTATTTGGCTCATTGGCCGGTTTCGGTCTCGCCAATACAGTACAATCGAATGCCGTTTCTCAGGTCCTGCAGACCAACTTTGATATCTCCACGGTAATTAGTGGCTTAGTGATGGCCAGCCTAGTGGGTATGGTCTTACTTGGCGGTATCAAGCGCATCGCTGAAGTGGCTGGCAAGCTGGTGCCCTTTATGACGATACTTTATATAGTGGCGACAGTGACTATTCTGATCATCAATTTTGCTGCGATTCCAGCAGCTGTAACCCTGGTGGTAGAAAGTGCTTTCACAGGAATTGCCGCTAGCGGCGGGTTCGCCGGTGCGAGCATTATGCTGGCTATGCGTATGGGTATTGCGCGAGGTATCTTTTCCAATGAGGCCGGCTTGGGCTCAGCGCCAATCGCCCATGCGGCTGCAGAAACTAATAGCCCAGTGCGTCAGGGCACCATTGCTATGCTAGGTACCTTTATTGATACCTTAGTCATCTGTACCATGACTGGACTTGTCCTAATTGTCACAGGGGTCTGGAATGGTGAGCCTCAGGGTGCCGGTATGACGCTCTCAGCCTTTAAAGATGCATTGCCCTATGGTGACCTTATCTTGTCTGTATGCGTGGTCTTATTCGCCTTTACGACCATGCTGGGTTGGAGTTACTACGGTGAGCGCTGTGCCGAGTTTTTACTCGGCAGCAAAGTGATACTGCCATTTCGCATACTTTGGGTTATCGGTATCTTTGTTGGCACACAGATGAGCCTAGAAGTGGTTTGGAAAATGACCGATGCACTCAATGGTTTGATGGCAATTCCCAACTTGATTGCTTTAATATTGCTAGCCCCAGTGGTGTTTAAACTCACTAGAGAGTATTTTTCCGAGGAGGCCGAGCTGTCAGAACAAGCCGGTAAGCTAGATAACTGAATATGCCCAAACCTGAAGCGCCAAAACTGGTTATAGCTCTATCCTCAACGGCTCTATTTGATATGAGCGAGAGTCACAGCATCTATGAGAATCAGGGTGTTGAGGCCTACGCCGAATATCAACGAGCTCATGAAGACGATATTTTAGAACCAGGTGAGGCGTTTCCACTGGCCACTAAGCTTTTGCGGATCAATGAAAAACTAGGTGGTGATCCCAAGGTTGAAATTATTTTACTATCGCGAAATTCCGCTGATACAGGCCTGCGGGTATTTAACTCCATTGCTCATTATGGCCTGAAGATTTCACGGGCGGCATTCTCTGGCGGCAATTCGCCTTATCGCTATGTCTCGGCCTTTGCTTGCCACCTGTTCCTCTCTACTCATGCTGACGATGTCCGCAGTGCACTGGATAGCGGCATGGCGGCTGCAACACTATTGCCCTCACAGAGCGGACCCAAGGATTCAGATGAGCTGCGTTTTGCCTTTGATGGCGACGCTGTGTTGTTCTCTGATGCCTCGGAGCGCATCTTTAAAGAGCGCGGCCTGGATGCCTTTACGGAGAACGAAAAAGCCTCAGCCCAGGTACCCTTAGATCCGGGTCCATTTAAAGATTTCTTACAGGCTCTGCACGCCCTGCAATCAGAGTTTCCTGTAGACCAGTGTCCAATTCGCACAGCATTGGTGACAGCCAGAGCGGCGCCAGCCCATGAACGGGTAGTACGCACGTTGCGAGAGTGGGGCATTCGAATTGATGAGAGTCTATTTCTTGGCGGCCTCAGCAAAGGTGACTTCTTGAATTCATTTGGCGCCGATGTATTCTTCGATGATCAACAGATGCACTGCACCTCGGCCAGTGAATATGTGGCGACAGGCCATGTTCCCCATGGTGTCGCCAATGAGCTGCACAAGCAGGGCTAGCGGTTACACAAATGGCTAGGTTGCTCAGATCCAACAAGTACCAGACTTTATCTGACAAGGAAATCCTCAAGCGCATGGGCGACAATCCTGCGGGGGAAGAGTTACATTTTCTCAATCGAGAAGTTGAAGAGAGAGACCTGCACGAAGAGTTGGCTAGGCAGTCCCAACAACAGCAAAAAAAAGATCGTCACTCCATCTTCTATTATTTATTCTATCTCTTCTTGGCAGCGCTGTTTCTCGGCCGGTTTGGCAATAGTCTATTTTAGTTACGCGCTAAAACGCTGCAAATTTAACGCCCATCGCAAACAGCATCATGGCAATAATTGTTTGCAAGAGCCTGCCAGGAATACGTGCGGCCAATCTGGTACCCACCTGAATAGCGGGTAGCGAACCTACTAGGAGACAGGCCAGCAGCATAAAGTCGACATTACCCAGCAGGATTAAGTGGCCTAATCCTGCAATCAGGGTCAGGGGGACAGCATGAGAGATATCGGTACCGATAATATTTAATGCCGGCATGCGTGGGTAGAGCACCATTAGAATGGCTGCGCAAAAGGCGCCGGCTCCGACTGAAGACAAAGTAACAAATACACCCAGAAACAGACCCGCCAAAAAAATCACCAGGTCCGTATGTTGGCGAAAAAATTGAGCGATAGGCCCTTCGCTATGAGCACTTCTATCGCGCAATCGGCCATTGAATAGAATAACGGTGGCGGTCAGCACTAGCATCACTCCAAGGCTGCGAGTAAGAATACCCTGATACTCTGATGAGTCAGAAAATACCGAACTGAGCAATTGCGCGGTCACAATTGAGGCAGGGATACTGCCGGCGGCTAAAAAGCCCACGGTGCGCCACTCTACAGTCTGCTGCCGAGCATGAGTGACCATGCCTCCAGCTTTAGTAATAGCTGCATAGAGCAAGTCTGTGCCTATAGCCACGTTATAGGGGAAGCCAAATAGAATCAGCAGAGGAGTCATCAGCGAGCCGCCACCTACACCGGTAAGTCCGATGGCCAGCCCTACGCCTGCACCGGCAGCAATATAAAATAAAATATCCATGTTGTTATTGTTAGGGTCCCTCTAGGTGCTAGCCCAATGTGCTGTTCGTATTAAGGCGATCACTCTAGCAACTATCGGGTATGCTAAGAAGGAATAGTTTTGTATATTTTTATAGCTTTATAGTATATTCAACGATCAGAGCTTAGCTCGCCAATCAGAGGGATGCTTATGAAACTCCAACAGTTGCGCTATATCTGGGAAGTTGCCCACCACGACTTAAATGTCTCGGTTACAGCCAAGAGCCTGTATACCTCTCAGCCCGGCATAAGTAAGCAAATTAGATTGCTTGAAGACGAATTGGGCGTAGAGATTTTTTCACGCAGTGGCAAACATCTGACTCGAGTAACGCCCACAGGGCAAGAGATCCTCAAGATTGCCGGAGATATACTGCGCCAAGTCGACAGCATTAAGCAACTCACTCAGGAACACAACAGCCCGAATCACGGCAGTCTGTCTATAGCCACTACCCATACTCAGGCGCGCTACGCGCTGCCGCCTGTTATTGAGGACTTTATTGGCAAGTACCCAGAGGTATCTCTGCATATGCATCAGGGCACACCGGTGCAGATTTCTGAAAAAGCCGCTGATGGCACCGTCGATTTTGCCATAGCAACCGAGGCTCTCGAGTTGTTTAGCGATCTTTTGATGATGCCCTGTTATCGTTGGAATCGCTGTATTTTAGTGCCCAAGGATCATCCTCTGGCACAGCTGGATAGGTTGGCATTGGAAGATGTCGCCGCGTATTCGATTGTGACCTATGTTTTTGGCTTTACCGGACGTTCACGATTGGACGATGCCTTTAGTGAAAAAGGCCTGCAACCCAAGGTGGTATTTACCGCTACTGATGCCGACGTTATAAAAACCTATGTGCGGCTGGGGCTGGGGATTGGGATTGTGGCCCATATGGCCTATAACCCGGAAACAGACTCGGACCTAGTTGCTATCGAAGCAGGGCACCTATTTGCATCAAGCGTCACCAGTATTGGATTCCGCAAGGGCACTTATCTGCGCGGTTATATGTATGATTTTATCGCTGCATTTGCGCCGCATCTGACACGCAATGTGGTGGATGAGGCTATGGCTTTGCCCAATAAAGAAGCGCAGGAAGAGTATTTTGCGGGGATTGAATTGCCGATCTATTGATAGGACAGGCTGTCGTTATATCGAAACCCTGCTTATAAAAAATCCAAGTCTACATCGTTCATAATTTCCTGAATCTCTTCATCTTCCGTGGTCTTCTGGTTTAATACTTCTTTAACAAACTTAAAGTACACGGTGTAAATCTCTGGGGCTTGCCCATCGCGCTCAACGATAAAGAATGGTGCCCGGTCGATGCTGTGTTCTGCCGCTATAAGCATACCCTCTGACTGAGGGTCTGCTTCATAGGCAATAACGGTATGATCAATATGCTCTAGCTGGCCGGCTTCGCGCATCTTGTGCTCAATTTCAGCGCACTTTTTGCAGGGTGAGCCATCAGCGAAGACTTTCTTGACGAGTGTGATTTTCATCTGAGCTATTTGTCAATATTCACAGCGTGCAAACCACATTCTTTCTTGGTGGCTTCTTCCCACCACCAGCGGCCTTCCCGTTCATGCTGACCCGGTCCTGTGGGGCGAGTACAGGGCTCGCAACCAATGCTGATAAAGCCTTCATCATGCAGGGCGTTATAGGGCACATTGTTTTCGCGGATATAATCCCAAACCTGTTTCGAGGTCCAGTTAGCCAATGGGTTGAATTTAGTCAGTTTGTCGTCGGGACGCGCAAAGGCTTTGTCATCTTGAATAACGGGTACCTCAGCTCTGGTGCCTGGGCTCTGGTCGCGGCGCTGACCAGTGATCCAAGCATCGACGGTAAGTAGTTGCTTGCGCAGTGGAGCGATCTTGCGGACGCCACAGCATTCTTTATGGTCATCTTGGTAGAAGCTAAACAGCCCTTTTTCCTTCACCAGAGCTTCAACGCGAGACGCCTCTGGGTAGACCACATCAATGGAGATAGCGTATCTCTCGCGAACTTCTTCCATAAAACGGTAAGTCTGGGCATGCAGGCGGCCAGTATCCAACGAGAAAACCTGAATATCAGGGCGTATTTTGTACGCCATATCAATCAACACTACATCTTCGGCGCCACTAAAAGAGATAGCGATATTATCGTGATTTGCCAGTGCGTAGCGCAGAATATCCTGAGGTGACTGAGTAGACAGCTCACTGTCGATATCGGTGAAACTGATTGAACTTGCTGTGTTGCTCATTAAATTGACCCGCGTTTATTAATAGACCTTTGATGGGTGGCATGGTAACAAATGGCGCCAATTCATTGAACTAACAAGGCGCTATAGCCTTATAACCTTTTGCTTTAACTTATGTTCAATTGCGCACTGGTTTGATTTTGAGTAGAGTGCGGATCAAATAATTTATAAGGAAGATTTGTGGAAATTGCATGCTTGGATTTAGAGGGCGTACTGATCCCTGAAATTTGGATAGCCTTCGCCGAAAAGACTGGTATCGAAGAGCTAAAGAGAACCACCAGAGACGAACCGGACTATGATGTTTTAATGAATTATCGTCTTGACCTACTGCGTCAACACGGGCTCGGGTTAAATGAAATTCAAGAGGTGATTGCCACATTGGCACCTCTCGACGGCGCACTGGATTTTGTCAATTGGCTGCGAGAGAGATTTCAGGTAGTGATTCTGTCAGACACTTTCTATGATTTCGCCAGCCCTTTTATGAAGCAGCTTGGATACCCCACATTACTGTGCCACAGGCTCGAGGCCGATGACAATGGTACATTGGTCAACTATCACCTGCGTCAGGCAAACCCAAAACGCCAAGCAATTGTGGGTTTTAAGAGTATGTATTACAGAACTATTGCGGCAGGAGACTCGTATAACGATACAACCATGCTAGCTGAAGCTGATGCCGGAATTTTATTCCATGCACCTGACAACGTCATTGCTGAGTTTCCACAGTTTCCAGCGGTTCATACATTTGATGACCTAAAACAAGAATTTCTGCGCGCCAGTATCAGGACTCTTGAGTTATAGTATGCCCCTGAAAGTAAACATGGACATTTTATGAGTAGTAAAACATCCAGCGCTGATCGTATTCGTGAAAAGAAAAAGCTTTTTCTAGACCGCGAGCAGAAAATAATTGATGCCGCGCTGGAGCTGTTTCTTAAAGAGAGCATTGATGCTGTCACCGTGTCCAAAATTGCCAGCAAGGCAGGGATTGGTAAGGGTACAGTCTACAAGCACTTTCTGACCAAGAACGAGATTCTGGTTAGAATCATGCTCGACTACGAAAGAAATATTGCCGACTGCCTAGCTGCAGGCATTAGAAAAGCCGAAAAGGGCGATGCCCCTGCCGCAGCACAGTCTTATTTTGAAGCCCGCTTAGCGCGTCCTGATCTGGATAGGTTAGTGCAGCAGCTGGAAGGGCGCCTGGAGTATGCCGAGGATATCGCCGAGCAGCTTGAAGAGCTTCACAGCATCCGCCGCTCAAATGAAGATTCCCTCAGCCATATGCTGACCAAACAAATTGGTGCAGGTGTGTTGGAAGATGTGCCGCCACATTTTCACTACTTGGCCTGTTGGGCTCTGGCACAGGGGGCAGTGGACCTCTGGTATAGCAGGAGCTGGAATTACCGCCACGATACTGCCGACCTAATGGAGTTCATTACCAATATCGGTGTGACTATGGGTAATACTGGCCAGTATCACCCAGTCTCGAAAGACACGACCAAGAAGAAAAAGCCTAAAACCAGCTAATGACTAAATCTCAGTCCTTAGATGATCTCTTCGCTGATCTATTGGCACGCCAAGAAAATGACTCTGCAAAATTACCCCCGGTTCACCTTTGGGATCCGCCAAAAAGTGGTGATATGGATCTGGTTGTCGATCGCGAAGGTCGCTGGATTCACGAGGGTGGTGAAATTAGGCGCGAGCGGCTGGTCAAATTATTTTCTACCATCCTTAAGCGCGAAGGCGGGCATTATTTCCTTGTCACTCCAGTTGAGAAATGGCAGATCAAGGTTGATTTTGCACCCTTCTATATTATTTCGGCAAGCAGGGAAAATCGTGATTCACAGCAGGCGATTAGCCTCACTACTTCAACCGGTGAGACTATTGTCATCAGCGCCGAAAACCCGCTCTGGGTCGATGATTCAAAGGGCCCTGACCATCCGACACCACTGATCACCGTGCGTCACAACTTGCCAGGACTACTGAGCCGGACAGTGTTCTATCAGCTGGTTGAATGGGGTCAGCCATCTCAAGATGGCGGCTTATATATCGAAAGTATGGGTCGGCAGTTTCTACTTGGAATGATGGACTAACTTTTTAATGCAGTATGTTGCCCGAGCTTAGCTTGGCGGAGATATCTCCCAGTCTGTGCCTGAGCTTAGACTGGGAGCGTTTAGGCAGTTACATCGCTGGATAATTTGGCCCGCCAGCTCCCTCAGGGACCACCCAGTTTATATTTTGGCTGGGCTCCTTGATATCACAGGTTTTACAGTGCACACAGTTTTGCGCATTAATCTGAAAGCGCTTGCTGCCGTCATCATTTTCCATCACTTCGTAGACGCCAGCAGGGCAGTAGCGCTGCGCTGGTTCATCATAGAGCTCAAGATTCTTATTGATCGGCATATCCGGATCAGCCAGTACCAGATGACAGGGCTGATCTTCTTCATGGTTGGTGTTAGACATAAACACTGAAGACGCCTTATCAAAGCTCAATTTGCCATCATACTTGGGGTAATCAATCTTTTTGCACTCGCTGGCGGGTAGCAGGGTTTCATGATCGGCGACCTTATCGCTCATGGTCCAGGGCAACATACCATTGAAGATATTGATGTCGATAAAGGCATAGGCAGAACCAATAATATTGCCAAACTTATGCTGCGCCGGGCCAAAATTACGCTGCATATGTAACTCTTTATAGGCCCATGATGCCTTGTAGGCAGCTGCATAGTTATCTAGATCATCATTATTCTGCTCCGCGGCTAACGCTTCAGCCACTGTTTCTGCGGCAATCATGCCGGACTTCATAGCGGTATGGCTGCCTTTAATCTTGGCAAAGTTTAATGTGCCGGCATCATCACCGACCAAAATACCACCAGGAAATGACATCTTAGGCTGTGATTGCAAACCGCCTTTAAGTAGTGCCCGCGCGCCGTAGGTCAAACGTTCGCCGCCCTCTAAATATTTGGCAATCTCAGGGTGGTGTTTATAGCGCTGGAACTCATCGTAGGGACTGACATGGGGATTGGTGTATGAGAGATTGGTAATCAGGCCAACGGCTACCGTATTGTCTTCGAGGTGATAGAGAAACCCGCCGCCCAGCGACTTGCTTTCATCTAGAGGCCAACCGGCGCTGTGAACAACTAAGCCCGGCTGATGTTGCTCTGCTGGGACTTTCCACAACTCTTTGATCCCAATGCCGTAATGCTGGGGGTCTTTTCCTGCATCAAGCGCAAACTTGGCAATAATCTCTTTACCTAGATGGCCGCGGCAACCTTCAGAAAATAAGGTGTACTTGGCACGTAGTTCCATACCTTGCATATAGGCGCCTTTCTGCTCGCCATTATGACCAATACCCATATCACCAGTGGCGATACCCTGTACTTCATTGTTGTCTCCGTAGAGAACTTCAGCAGCTGCGAAGCCGGGGAAAATCTCAACGCCGAGGTTTTCAGCCTGCTCAGCCAGCCAACGGCACAGTTTGCCAAGGCTGATGATGTAGTTACCGTGGTTATGCATGGTTTTAGGCGCAAATAGATTAGGCACCTTGATACGCTTAGTGGGGCCAGTAAAAACGAAGATGTTGTCGTCGCTGACTGGGGTCAGCAGTGGGGCACCCATCTCTTTCCACTCGGGAAAAAGTTCATTTAAAGGGGTGGGTTCAAATACAGCGCCAGATAGGATATGGGCACCCACTTCGGAGCCTTTTTCTACGACACAGACAGAAATATCAGCATTTACCTGCTTTAGACGACATGCCGCTGCTAGACCTGAAGGGCCTGCACCAACGATGACGACATCGTAATCCATAAATTCGCGTTCCAAACTCTTTCTCCAAGGTGTATTTGAATTTTGAGTATGTATTTTACTAACTCCATGTAAGCATAGCTATAGTCAATATAAATAACCGCAATTTCTAATGACTACGTGGTGTCCAAGCGAACTCACGGGTCGTGTTTTGAGTTGCAGGTGCTTGATTTATTTAGCTTATCTAGGCAATATTACGGCCTCAAATTAAGGCCAGTATCTATTCTATGGTGAGGCCTCGAACCCGAATTTTAATTACTAAGCTAAAAGGAAAACCATGAAAGTATTGGTAGCCGTGAAGCGCGTTGTAGACTACAACGTAAAGGTTAGACCCAAGTCAGATATGACTGATGTTGACTTGGCTAACGTGAAAATGTCCATCAATCCATTCTGTGAGATTGCAGTTGAAGAAGCTGTGCGCTTAAAAGAGAAGGGCGTAGCCACTGAAATTATCGCAGTCTCTGTAGGCCCTCAGCAATCCCAGGAGCAGTTGCGCACTGCACTGGCGCTGGGCGCTGACCGTGCAATTCTTATCAACACTGACGAGACCCTCGAGCCGTTGGCCATCGCCAAATGCTTGAAAGCGGTGTGTGAGTCTGAGTCGCCAGATATTATTCTGATGGGTAAACAGGCTATTGATGGCGATAATAATCAGACAGGCCAGATGCTCGGTGCTCTGACCGGTTATGGGCAGGCCACATTCGCCTCTGAACTGACTATTGATGGTGGTAATGCCACTGTTATTCGCGAAGTTGACGGTGGTTTACAGACTCTGGCCTTGTCTCTGCCTGCCATTGTCACTGCAGATTTACGCCTTAACGAGCCTCGTTATGCGTCATTGCCGAATATTATGAAAGCCAAGAAAAAGCTGCTCGATACCACCACACCAGCCGATTTAGGTGTTGATATCGCAAATCGTGTAACACTGCTGGGTGTTGAACTACCCGCTGAGCGCGCTGCAGGCATAAAGGTTGAGGATATTTCTCAGCTAGTGGATAAATTAAAGAACGAAGCGAAGGTGATCTCATGAGTACATTAGTTATCGCTGAACACGACAACAGCAGCATGAATGTCGCAACTCTTAATTCAGTTGCTGCGGCACAGGCCATGGGTGGCGATATCGACATTCTGGTGGTTGGCACAGATTGCCAGGCAGCTGCAGAGCAGGCGGCGGAGGTCGCAGGTATTGGCAAAGTAATGGTTGCAGACAACGCAGCTTACGCCCATTCACTGGCTGAGAATGTTGCACCAATGATTGCCGAGGTAGCAGCCGGCTACAGTCATGTCATGGCAACCGCGACTACTACCGCTAAAAATATTATTCCTCGCGTTGCGGCATTGCTGGATGTTCAGGCTATCTCTGATATCAGCGGTGTGGTTAGCGAAGATACCTTCAAACGCCCAATCTATGCCGGTAACCTTATCGCTACAGTGCAGAGCAGCGATGCCATTAAGGTACTGACCGTTCGTGGTACTGCGTTTGATGCGGCACCAGCGGAAGGCGGTTCAGCCTCCATTGAAGTAGTTGCCTCAGCACATGACTCGGCTAAATCGAGCTTTATTGGTGAAGAAGTCGCCGTATCAGACCGTCCTGAACTGACGGCTGCAGATATTGTTATCTCCGGTGGCCGCGGTATGGGTAATGGCGAAAACTTCGACATGCTCTACAGTCTGGCTGACAAGCTTGGTGCTGCGGTGGGTGCTTCGCGCGCCGCTGTAGATGCTGGCTTTGTTCCCAATGATATGCAGGTGGGTCAAACCGGTAAAATCGTCGCACCAGATCTGTATGTTGCGGTGGGTATCTCAGGCGCAATTCAGCATTTGGCTGGCATGAAAGACAGTAAAGTCATTGTCGCGATTAACAAAGATGAGGAGGCACCGATTTTCTCGGTGGCCGATTATGGTCTAGTCGCCGATTTATTTGTGGCACTGCCTGAATTGGATGCCGCGGTTTAATCGGTTTCTAAGCTAGTGCAAAAAAGGCTCCTTTGGGAGCCTTTTTTATTGCCTGAGGTTTAACGCTGTCTTGCCAGTGCCCTGTGGCGATCTATTCCTTAGGTCAAGGTTCTCTACTCTTTTCGCTGCGCATTAATTCATCAAGATACTGATGACGTTCCTCTAATGTCATATTACGTACTTTCTCGCGAATCTCTCGCTGCCTTTCCGCAGATATACCCTTAAACTTTTTATACTTATTCCTAAACGCCTTATGCTCTTCAGGACCCATGTTTTCGAAACGCTCGCGGAGCTCCTGACGCTTATGATGTGGCATTTTATCGAACTGTTTTTTAACCTTATGCAATCGTTTACGATCATCCGGTGACAGGTTTTTCAAACGCTCTGTATGCTGCTTAAAGCGTTCTCTAACCTCTGGGTCCGCATGCTGAGCCTTATTAATCAGGCGCTGTTGCCGAGCTGGACTCAGTTTATACCAGTGCTTCTCATAGGGAGCCAAGATAACTCGGGTTTCGTTGCTCAGCTCCCGGAACGGTATCCGTTCGCTATTACTATCGGCGAATAACGCGGATGAACAAAATACGCCAGAGGCTAAAAGGATAACTATTAATGGTTTGTGCAGTTTCATTATTTAACCTGTTGCGCCTTGCTCATTAGTAGCCAGCCAATAGTAAAAATCCAAATCCTCATAAAGATCGAGATTTTCATCGTCGAGTTCAAATAGACGTTCTTCAGAATTTACACCACTGACAAACTCATCATTTATCGATATTGGTACCTGTTGGAAAAAGAAAAATGATACCAATAAGATTGATGCCATAGATGCACCCAGCGCAGGAAAAAGCCTATTTCGCTGTTTGGAATCTGACTGAGAAAGAGCTTTATTTCTAGCCTGAGCAAGCCGAAAAATATCTCTGGCTTCGGTGTTATTTTCTAATTCCTGCAGGTCTTTCTGTAGATTGTCTATGGCTTGATTAGTCATAATTATAATCCTCCAGCATATCTCGTAAACTGTGCATTGCCCTCGAGTAATGCGTTTTCACACTACCCTCAGAGCATTTCATGGTCTCGGCTGTATCAATAGTGCTCATTCCCTCCCAGCATCGCAGCATAAAAGCTTCGCGCTGTCGACGGGGCAGGGCATTCACTGCACCAGTTAATTTATCAATACGCTGCGAGCGCATCATCATCTCATCTGGGGTCTCAGATAATCGACCTGCGGTTAGGTCAACTATATCTGTTGCCTGATCGCTATCTGTGTTGACGACATATTTACTCCAGGGAAATACCTTGTCGCGAACCGCCTTCCGTCGATAATAATCGGTGGTTTTACTATTTAAGATTCGATAAAAAAGTGGCTTCCATTCCTGAGGTGTTTTGTGCGCATATTTTTCAACCAACTTAAACATGCTGTCTTGAACTATATCCATCGCGGTATCAGCATTGCCAGTGGCCATCCTCGCCATATGAAAAGCGCGTCGTTCAATAGTTTTAAGGAAATCTTCTATGGAGTTGTAGCCGAGCCCAACCTGCGCTGTGTTTAACCGCATTTTTTCAGGCTTTTTTTTGCTAACCAATGATACATTCATGATCTAATTGTGATGGCTATGTGCGTAAAAGTTTCCGTCATCATAAATATCATTAAGCAGAACCAGAATAGTCGCCCATTCTAAATAATCGCTGCCATGATCATGATTCCTAGCGCCTGAATAGCGAGCATGGCGACTTTGAGATTTGTCATAATGACCTCTGTGTTGATCATAAAAATAAAGTTTTTCGGGGCTATAATAATTATAGAAATCTTGGCGATTCACAAAACGCCTGTTATCTCCATGATTTAATGCCCAACGACGGTCATGCTTATAATGTCTTTTTCTCACATTATTCAGGTGTTTTGGATACCTGTATTCATGCGCTAACCGATGTTTGGCAACGCGTTGTTTGACCGCCTTATGATCAGTCGTATAGACCTTATATCTTTTAGCATGGCGTTGCTTTTTTTCGCGTGATTGGGTGTCACTGCGAGTATCTGCTCTGTGCTGAGTTCTATGGGAATGCCATTGCTGATCATGGGCTTTAACCGCCTTATTATGTTGGTCTGCCAGAGCACTTACCGGAGTAAATAAAAGGCTTAGTCCTGCAACTGTAGTTATCAATATTCTGTTCATCACAATCTCGTTTGTGTCGCTCGAATCCTAAAACGCCATTTGAAAAGATTGGTTGACCCGCTGTAGTGATCTTTACAGTTTAAAGTCGGCCCAGATAGGACAGTGGTCAGACGGCTTCTCAAAAGCTCGGGCATCAAAGTCAATACCTGTGCTAACTAGGTTTTCCATGGCTGGCGCAGAGGCCAGAATTAAATCTATGCGCAGGCCACTTTTGGGCTCCTGCTCAAAGCCGCGACTGCGATAATCAAACCAGCTATAGGACCGATCATCCTCAGAGTTCATCGATCTAAAGCTATCGGTCAGCCCCCAGCCTTGCAATGTTGCCAGCCATTCACGTTCTTCAGGTAAGAATGCGGATTTTCCCGTCTTTAGCCAACGCTTGGCATTTTCTGGTTTTATACCCACATCAATAGCAGCGGGCGCGACATTCATATCACCCATCACAATCACAAGATCTTTAGCGCTAAAGGTATTACCTAAATAGGCGGTTAGATCGGCATAGAATTTTTCTTTGGCTGGAAATTTAGTGGGATGAGCGCGGCCTTCCCCCTGAGGGAAATAGCCATTGATGATATGGATAGTCTGACCATTAATACTGTACTCGCCGTGAATCATACGACGCTGCGCCTCATCATTATCGCTGGGGTAACCGCGAGTAATTGCCGCCGCAGGCATCTTACTTAGCATGGCCACACCGTAATGGCCTTTTTGGCCATGAAAATCGACCGTATAGCCCATCTCGTTAACTGCCTCGAGTGGGAATTCTTCGTTGCTGACTTTAATCTCTTGAAGGCCAATAATATCCGGCGCATGTTGGTCGATAACCGCCTGAAGCTGGTGCAAACGCGCGCGCAGGCCATTGACATTAAATGAGATTATCCGAGTTGTTGCGGCGTCTGGTTTTACAATAGCATTCACGGAACTATTAACTCGCTTTTCTTTTATTAATTAAGACTAATTGATTGTTTTTTATCTGGGGTAGCAGGCCTATCTGGTCAATAAGAATATGCCCAGCTTCCTGCAACATAGGATCTGATTCGGCAATATTTTCTTCATTCTCATCCTCTTCAGATTGTTCTTTCCAAATCTCTACATCCGCATAGGGTTCCATACCCTTGGATACGCGGCGAATATTTTCCAGCGCCAACACTTCTACATCCCATTGCTCGGTGCGCGCACGACGCTTTTCAATATTTAGCGAAAGTGTATCATTAGCAGCCCACTCCTCATTGAGTTGCAGCTGACTGAGTAAATGAGCAAAGTCAGGGTCGGCTGCGCTGCGCTGATTATGTCTCGCGGTCAATGGCGCTATATATTGTTTTAGATGGGTAGTCGACTTATGAGGTACAGCGTGAATCCGATCCCAGGGCAGGGCATTGTCTTGGTGGCTTTCACCTACCTCTGCAGCGTCATAGGCGGACGGAAACTCTATATCTGGCAACACGCCACGGTGCTGGGTACTGTCACCGGAAACACGATAAAACTTAGAGACGGTCAGTTTAAGCTGACCGCTGCTAAGGCCCGTAACATCCTGTACCGTACCCTTACCAAAACTTTGGCTACCGACGATTAATGCGCGACCATAGTCTTGCAGCGCGCCGGCAAAGATTTCGGAAGCCGAGGCACTTAGACGATTAATCATGATGAGAAGAGGGCCATTGTAAACCGCTGGCATAGTGGCGCGCTGATTGCGATACACCCGCTGATTAGAATCTTTTATTTGCACGACCGGACCGCTGCCGATAAATAAATCAGTTAACGAAGTAGCCTCATGCAATGAGCCACCACCATTGTTACGCAGATCTAAAACAATACCATCGACCTGTTCTTCACTAAGCTCTTGTAGCAGCTTAAACACGTCTCTGGTCGTACTTTTAAAATCAGGATCGCGCGCTCGATAGGCTTCAAAGTCCATATAAAAAGCGGGGATATCAATCACGCCTAGTTTAAAGCTCTCGCCATCCTGTTCAATATCTAAAATCTTACTCTGCGCAGATTTTTCTTCGAGTTTCACTTTATCTCTAGTAATGGCAACGATCGCCGTACTGTCCGCGGCTTCGCCTTTCGCTGGTATAATTTGCAGCCTGACAACAGAATCTTTGGCGCCCCGAATCAGTGCGACAACTTCATCAATTCTCCAGCCAACCACATCGACTATTTCTTCTTGATCCTGTCCCACACCCATAATCTTATCTTCGGCTTTTAGAATGCCCTGAAGATCTGCTGGGCCACCGGGAATAATTCTGACGACTTTGGTGTATTCGTCTTCAGTACGCAGCTCTGCACCAATCCCTTCTAATGATAGAGACATATTAATTTGGAAGTTCTCGGTAGTGCGGGGCGAGAAGTAGGAGGTGTGAGGATCATAGAGTGAGGCGAGGGCGTTCACGTAGAGCTGAAAAACATCCTGGCTATCGCGCTGGGTGTACTGTTTGATTTGATTCTGATAGCGTTTGATCAGAAGATCGCGCGCCTTCTCTGGCTCTTTATCATTGAGTAATAGCCGAATCATCGCGTCTTTAATACGCTTGTGCCAAAAGGTTGTAGCCTCCTCTGGTGAAGCAAACCAGTCGCGTTTGTCACTATCGAGCACAATAGTTTCATCAGTGGCTAAATCGAAGACGTGATCCTTATCTTGCAGTAGCGCAATATTGGCATTGAGCTGACTAATAGCGCGCTCACGCAGGCGATTAAACATGATATACCCGGGGCTGACATCACCACGCTTAGCTAAGTCATCGAGCCTAGTTTCCCACTGCATAAATTCATCGATATCATCTTGCAGTAAATAACTCTTAATAGGGTCAAGGTTATCAAGAAACTGGGCCAGATAGCGTTGTGATAGATCGTCATCAATCTTTTGGCCGCGGTAGTGGCGAGTCGCCAGGCGATCAAAGACTTCTCGATACAATGCAGTCTGTTCAGCCTGTTTTTCTATTGGCACTAATTTGCCTGTCGCCTCAGTCGATTCTATCGCCGCACTGGTAAACCCAGTGACAACAATAAGGCTGATGGCACCAACAATGGTTAGCAAGATGACGGCGAGTGCTCGCGGCATATTAAATTTCCTTTTTTCAATGGTAGAGAGTTTACCAGAACCTTAATTTATGAATATAAGTTATTGATGATAGACCGCGCGCTGGCGCTAATTTCATTGTTTCAGGGGCTGATATCGTAAGGGAGGCTAGGAGTTGGACATCCTAGTAAACCAAGCAATGCCACAAAATAAGCTGATGAAAGGCCGTTCCACAGTCATCAGTGCTTATCCTGTGGCCACCATTTTGCACGCGGACTTGTTTGTAATGATGGATGGCGGTCAAAAAGTGGCTTAGGGCAGTCATCAGCAGTTGCTTAAGTCCAGCGATTTATACCCCAGACTGGCCAGCCTGCAGTTTTCTTCTGAAGGAAAATAAACCGCTAAAAGTAGCGTTTCTGCTGCTATACGAAATCGCATATTATTGTTGCGTTAGTGAACAGCTGTTGTTATTATGCAAATATGGGTAAATTTACGGAACATCTTGTTCCAACCCAAGAATGGTTTGTATTGTAGACGGCACTCCCCCTTTGCTTGCACATTTGTCTCTCTCACTCTGCTAACAGCTTGCGATTTTTGGTATTCACTGCCTGCGCCCCCGATAGAAGAATCGACTGGTAATCTAAGTCCTTTTATCAATATTGGCGAGCTTATTAAAAGCCCCAAGCAGCTGCCGACGGTAACTCATGTGGACGCTCAGGAACCCGATGGCGATAGCCTGTCTTTCTCTATGGCGATGGCAGCCGGAGGGAAAAATGGCCAGTACGGGGCTGCTCAGGCTCAGAGGTTATTTTTCCTTATTGACAAGGGGTTATCTGACCTCCTCGAGGGACCATCATTGACCTCCTGCCATATGATTATGGTCCTTTCGACAAAGACCTCTATTCTACGTTAGACGTGCTCAAGGAGTCAGGGCAAGTGCTCGTTAACCATAGCGGACGATATTGCAGCCTGGTAGGGCCCCTACACTTGGGGTGTATTGGTCGCAGGTTCAAATCCTGGCGTCCCAACCAATAGATCAAAAAAGCCACCCTTGCGTTTGTAAGCTAGGCATTGTGGAGGAAGCTACATGGAAGCCTCGATCGCGCTACAGTCAATAAAATCCTATATTAAGTTGACTCTCCTTGTGTTCGGTATGATGTTCCTAGCATCAGAGTCTCCAGCAACAGTTTTGACCGAAGACTTTAGCAGTGCCACTCTCATTAAAACCTCCGTCACAACGGCCAACCTGTCTACTGAAAAGAAGGCTGTTTATTTGGCATGGTCAAAACAGCATGGCTCTGATGACTTTTCCGCCACGGGCACCGGCATTCAGAATGACAAGGATGGTACTTATTCAGTAGCGGTGGCGGATGTGAATGGTGATGGTGATCTGGATCTGGTGGCGGGTAGTTATATTGGAAGCAAGCTTTACCTGAATAAAGGCGGTCACCATGGCTTTGCCGCCGGCATCAACATCGGCAATCGCGGAGATACTGTTTTTGCAGTAGCACTGGGGGATATGGATGGTGATGGTAAAGTGGATCTGGTGGTGGGTAATTGGGGCCAAAAGAGCAAGCTTTACCTGAATATTGGCGGTGCCTCCATCTTTGATGAGGGCACCGCCTTCGGCAGTGGATCGGATAATACTCGTTCAGTAGCGCTGGCGGATATGGATTAGGCTAGTCGAACTATTGCGAAGTCGGCGAGGCGTGGTCAAAAAGGGCTGTTAAAAGGGCGGCATTCATTGGGGAGCAAGCTGTAGTTCTTGTGGGACTTGCTTGGCTATTGAGGTATCTGTCGTGATAGTTACGCCTCCGGGAAGTTGAGTGTATGAAATCGTGTGGCGCACACTTCAATCGCGGCCAGGTCAGCAAGAATCTCCCAAAAACTAAATTTCAAGCGAATGCTCGTTATCATGCCTTGCATGCGGGCCGATCGAGTAGGGTTTACCCAAAGTCTTGTGTCTGACTCAATAAATAATCTTCTCATTATTTATGTCCTCTAATCTCAATTAGTGGACATAGGTAGACAGTAGGAAAACAGCCTGTTACAGTACAAAC
>Ga0209092_10000463_pt1 | contig 39693 bp, 33 predicted proteins | sample FraStrMetagenome_FD_187446 | JGI IMG/M metagenome (GOLD analysis project Ga0209092, IMG submission 187446) | Marine eukaryotic phytoplankton communities from Arctic Ocean - Fram Strait ARC3M Metagenome (SPAdes) (version 2) | ecosystem: Environmental > Aquatic > Marine > Oceanic | place: Fram...
CGCCATCGTACTTTGCTTTTTTCTGGTGATTGGTCTCAAAAATTGAAGCTGAATCGGCAGTACGTTTCTTTTTACCTGTTTTCATTTTGCTGTCTGCATCGACGAGCCTTGCTTTCTCGACAATAAATTTTTTGTTCTTAGCGTCAACGCTTGATTTGTAGCTGCCATTTGTCTCCAATTCGTCGGCAGTACGAATGTTCGCTTCAGAAAAAAGATTACTAGCACCTTCTTTTCGGTGATCCTTACCCTCGATATTTTTCTGCTTTTCATTAGCGACAGTTAGCGTTGCTTTTTCTCGACGACCAGCTTTGATATGCTGACATTCTTTCACAATATATATCTCATTCTCAACATCATGCGTTGCGCTCTTTACAATCGCAGGGCGGAAATCCTCCCCACTTGTATGTCTTTTTTCCTCTTGACTATCCGCTTCAAATTGAAACTTTTTATGGGTAATACAGTTCTGTGTCTCAGCATTGCTCTTTACTTCCTCTGGTTTATCTACTTCATTGCGGAAAGATTTCTTAACAGCCCTTCCCTCTTCCTTCCTGCATCTATACTTCTCCGTATTGAGGTATACTTTCTCCTTTTCAACCTCCTGGTGTTTACTATCCTCGGCATTATTTTTCTTTATCCCCATCTTGCCAAAATTTGGTTTTGCTTTATCTCGATTAGTTAAAATCTTGTTGGATTTCTCCTTCTCCCTACTGCAGTTTAGATCGTTAACACCGGCTCTTGAAATATCTGGGCAATTCACCTCAACACGTTCGATGTCAACATCCTTTTGATATTTCTGTATTTGGTCAGTAATGACATCATCTCCTTTGCCTTCTTCGTTCAAAATTTCACGGTGGCCTGTCTTAAATGTTGCACGCTCGTACGACGATAGAAATGCTGACTCGCGCTCGAAAATAGGGCAGTCATGCTTACGTTTAGACAACACACCTTCTCCAGAATCCTTTCTTCCACCAACACCACGACAATCCTTATCAATTACGGCATCACAGCGAGAATATCGAAAAACTTGACAAGATAAAGTCGCCTTCGAAGCTTTGGCCGAATTTATCGCCAAAGCAGCTTCTCGGACCGTTTTCAGAGTGCCGGCCACGTCACCAGCAAAAACATCTCCCAACTTAAATTTTTCAACCGCTAATGTACCTTCCGTCACCTCTAGAACCACAGCAGCATTCTGAAAGAACTTCCCATCAACTTGTACGATATTCTTATCCACATTCGGCGACCGTAGACCAAGATTCAGGACGATGGGAATGGTAGCAATCCTCAAACCAAAGATTTGACCTTGACGAAAGTCTTCAAACGACACTTCCAACGACGTCAGTTCTGGAATACCAGAGAGCACGTAACAATTTTGATTACTTAAGTTCAGCGGCATCTCTGGCTTGTTATTGCTTGCCTGAGAATCAACGAAATTCCAAAAATAGTGGTTGGCGTCCACATGCTTATCGGAACGCTTACGCTTTTTCTTTCTCACAGGTACAACGCCCTGTTTCGGTAACTCATTCTCGTTCACAACCATAGTAATGATGATCGTCCCGTTATGAGTTCAAACAACGGCCTATGCACTTCCTTTGATGAAAGTAATGAGAATATGATGAGAAACGTTATTGTTGTTATTGTTGATATTGTTGTTAGTGTTGTTAGTGTTGTTAGTGCGGTTAGTGTTGTTGCTGTTGTCAGTGTTGTGTATGTCTATGGTGTGGATATTTTGTAATCTGTATGCTTTTATTTTGTTAACTTTTACGAGTTACGAATTACGAATTACGAGTTACGAATTACGAGTTACGAATTACGAGTTACGAGAACGAGAGAATCCAGGTAGGTAGGTATATATTGCACAACGCACAACCTACAACTTTGAAAAAGGCTAAATATATTCGAAATTCTATATATGCGAATCTTTGAGCCTTCACACTCCTTGCCCTATCACACTATATCTCCATACTGCTATTAGCTGACGACACTAGAGTTAATATCTCTGTTGCCAGCACAATTTGTTTGTTTCCGGTGTGTACCTTGCACCATCTTCCTTCCTCGTTCGAATTCTTCTCCTGTTCAATTGTTGATTGCTAGCAATGGGTGGCGGAGGCTGGTATTGTAAGTGGAATGTAGATGGTCCTTCGAATATTGGCATTCTATGGCTATTATAGAGACTAACGTTATTTTGTAAATTGCATTTAGATGTACCCAAGATCTGGACTCCTGCCGGAGGATGGTGGGTAAGTCCTAAAAACTGGAGAGCTAATACTGCGTTGTGTGCGGTTGGAGTTGCTGCATCTTGTGTCTTCTTGTTTTCTGTCAGTATCGAGAGAGAACGTCGGCCAATTCCCCCCGCGTGGCACATACCATCACAACGCTGGTGCAAGCATGCCAAGGAAGATGATCCATCGCTGCCATGATTTGTATTTGAAGTAATCCTATAATAATTGAAGCAATTAAAAGTGCTTTCGGTCTGATAATTACGCAGTCTTCTTTCTCCATATATTTGCGGCGAAGTTTGCAATTGGAGAAATGCCTTTCTTGAGTAGTTTTAAGTTTTCCTTCCAGTCAACACGCGAATAAAGGGAGTGGAAATATAGCAACCTTTCGTCAAGGCTGAGGGAAGGTCCACTTCATTGAGAAACTTTGCGATGGTAGGTCATTCTTTTGGACACGTTACACAACCTTGCTGCTCTTTCTATATAAGAAGCCGAAAGATGCTACGGCACCTCTATCCACAAGATACTTATTATAATTGACTCCCATTAGTGAATAAATATGGTATAGGTTGATCTAATTTTGCGAATCTGTCAAATCTTCAAGAGTGCTCAGCTCCATGTCTGTCAATGCCACAAAAGTGAATCTACTGGTAGTTCATTTCATGGGCAATGAAACTATTTTTCATTTTTCTCAATTTTTCAGTTGTCAGAATCAGAACAACGCTCATATTGAATTTAGCTTTTGACGCAAACGAAGCCTCAAGCCACCCATTTTGAACTAGTTTTTATTCCTACTACATACCTCAACAATTTACAAATATCATTCAATAATTTACAATTATATACTTTTGACGTCTGCTCCTACCTTTAATTTTCGTATACATTGCATTTGGATTACGCATAAGAATATGGTGAAGAAAAAAGCGAAAACGTTGGAGGGCAAACGTCCATCCAACACTGCTGGTGTAACTCGGAACAAAGTTGTGACGATCAATCCAGGCAGGATCAAGAATAAGTTGAAACGAAGCGAAATGTATGGGAAGTATCTCTTGCAAAAACGTGCAATGAAGAAAGAGGCAAGAAAGAAACGAGCGATTGAAGCTGCGGCTCTTGGTGAAGATGCAGAGAAACCTAAGCAAACACAAAAAACTTTGGAGAACACTCGAGAATACGAAGAAACAGTAGTCAAAGAGGACGATCAGGAAGTAATTGCTGATGAAACCGAAGACGAGTTTGCGCAATATTTTTCCGATGTGAAGCGGCCGAAAATGTGTATAACAACCAGGCCTAGACCTTCGGGAGAACTTTTTCTCTTTATTCAAGATCTACTACAAATGATTCCAAACAGTTATTTCTATCCACGAAAGTCTTTTACGGTTAAGGAGATGGTGGAAGAGTGCAAAACTAAAGATTTCACACATTTGATCGTATTGTCTGAAAAGTCAAAAGTATGTAATGGAATGATCATTTCACATCTACCAACGGGCCCTACTGCGTTTTTTAAAGTGAGCAATGTTGTACCAGGCCATCTTATTCCTGATCATGGTACGAAGACGAGTCATATACCTGAACTTAATCTAAATGGATTTAGGTAAGCACTTACCAATTATGCCAAACTTGGTATTAATATATGTTACTATTATATATTTTAATGATACTGCACATCGTTTTAGTACGCGCTTAGGTCATCGTGCTGGACGTTTTTTCGGATCTTTGTTTCCACACAACGCACAGTTTCAGGGAAGGCAAGTCGTGACGTTCCACAATCAACGCGACTATGTTTTCGTAAGGCATCACCGCTATGTGTTTGAAGAAGGTAAACAAGTTGATAAAGAAAAGGGATATAAGAAAACGAAAGCAAGGTTGCAAGAGTTGGGTCCCAGATTCACATTGAAAATGCGTTGGTTACAAGAGGGTACGTTTGATACTCAATTTGGTGAATACGAATGGATTCATAAACGAAAGGAAATGGATACAACTCGTCGGAAGTTCCATCTTTAAGGCAGCGAGTAAGGAGTGGGTTTTACTTTCTTGTGGGACTGACGGAAAGATAAGGCGACAATGTTTTGTTGCTTCTATCATTAGCTTATATTAACCTTCGAGTCTGTCCACGTTGTCTCAATTTATTTACTCAAGATATTACTTGATTACTAAATTCATTTCCAGATGTGAATGAGAATAACATTTTACTAGACTACTTGTTGCAAATTAGGAGCATTGCATTAATTTACATCGTCGTTAGTTCCATATTTCAGATCGAGATTGCAATTTTTAGTGTTGAAACTGAAAAGGTCAAATTACAGCTGTTGTTGCTATGTGAGAATGTATCTAAAGCAATATTTACGATAAACTCGATCATCTTATCAGACAAATTTGAAGTCTAAAGTCTAGTGTGATTATTATATACCGCAGTATTTGATTTCTTTTCAACTATTTTTCAACTACATCGTGCGAGGGCTATATTATATACACGTACGTTAAATACAATACAAAAAGCACCTTTTATCTTTTGCTCTCTTGCTCTTGTCGTTTGTCGTTTGTCTTCCGGAACCGGAACTGGAAACAGAGCAAAACCAACTACATGCACAGCACATTACTCCTCGACTAACAACTTCCTCAACATACGAAACAACAATGAAAATCGAAAAGAGAGAGCATGAGGTGATAATCCATGTCCCATCGAGTCGCATAATTCGATACGGCGATGCCACTCGAACGGCTGCTGCCTTTGGTTTGATATTTTTTAGTACATACATCGTTGCTGTACCTCTGTTGAGCTTTTCGTTGCTGGAGTTCATGGAGTATGAGGAGTGTACTTATGTGATGTGCGATATGGCGCGGGTTGTGGTGGAGTGGTGTCCCAGGCTGGGTGCTGCATTTTTGTGCGGTTATTTGGGCATCGTTTGTCTTTACGTAGGACTGGTCAAGGCTGGATTCTTTCATGCTGGGTGAAGAGGGAGATCGGAAAGTAATAAATGGATGGATGGATGAAATAAAGAGTACGTGAAAAATACTTCAATCATAAGTTATTCGAGGACCCAATGATGAAAATATTTGCACAGGGATTTAGATGGATTGATAATCGAACGATGTGGATATTGTTCTTACTTTCCTATGAAACAAACTTAAGCCTAATCTTCTCGTTGAGGGTTCGAAACTCTGTGTCTTGATTTTTTTGTCTTACGTTTCCATTCTCATGCTTTGATGCTTTTAACAGGAACAGAGTTGTTTGTGCAATATGAGTATTCATCCAATTTCGTTGGTACATGTTTAAAATTCAAAAATTTGAAAGGGTCCAAAACTTTGTCACGATTTGTAGGAGATTCTAAAGAGATGGAGGAAGAAATTAAGCATGAAATAAATGGCTTTCTATCAAATTCAAACTTTTGCACGTGCGGAAAGTTTCCATGCGTTTACAAATATGAAGGTTGTCGAGATGATTGCTCATTGTCGGTGACGAATAAGCATCAAGTCAACGTAATATCGCATGACCAATGCTGTCGTTGTCTAACAACTTCGGATGCCAAGGTATCATTACTCCTGTTGCGAGGCACTCTAAATTTCTTACATGCTGATTACATTCAAATTTTGCGTTACAGTTTCGTCCACTAGTAGGTTCAAATGGGGAAATAATGTGCGATGTGTGCTACCGTGAAATATTCCCTCTTCCGGAAATTGTCAATGAAGATGACTCTATTAACGAAGAAGAAGAATGTCGAATATGTTTAGAACAGGGAATTATTCGTGGCTGTTGTGACCAATACTTTTGCCACTTTTGTTATTTCAAATGTGGTAAATGTCCTGGGTGTAATTCGCCAGCTGCCCTAACGGGGGTATCAGCAATACGACATTTGGGGGAAAATGATGTTAGCCAACTACATGTTGGGATGTCATGGGTGATAAGTGTCGGTTTAGCCTTATTTCTTATTTTTGTGACAATTGCAGCATTATGGAATGAATTTACTTTCCCTGTTACATATTTTGGCTACACTTGCCGCGGGTTTTTTCCCACCTGTAACATGAAAGTTTGCATAGATGTCACAGATGATGAAGTTTTGATCGGCATGCCTTTGCAATATAGACGATGTAAATTAGAATATACTACAAATAGTATTTTGGGTGAAGCGTGTGTCTTTGACGAAGACCTTTTTGAGAGAAGCAAGAATAAACTAGGGTAAGAATTAAAAATAAAAATTTGTATCTTCTTGTAAATTCCATCTTATGCGTTAGGCTTATGGTTGTTTAGATATGATCTATGCGAGTATGCAGCAAGAGACATACGTGTGACACGTCCTAACGAGACTGTTATTTTTTATGATGATTTTGATGGGTGGGAAATCAGTGAATCAGGAAACTTTTCGCTTACTCCGCTTGCTACATCAAAGTGGATAAACTCACAGAATGTAAACGCTTCTGATGTTTGTGGATTTGTTCGAGACAGCGCATACAAATCATTCGCTTCTTATGGAATAGCTACTTCAAATAGTATGGCAGCACTCGTGTTTTCGGGAGCGTTGTATCGTTATGCTGAGACGATAGACTTTGATGTAGCGTTCGGAGGTAAATTGGACTTTTATATTAAACTGGGTCCAGAAAATGATGAAAAATGTAAAACTGCGTATGGTGGCGATGTAAGCGTTGCATACAGCAAAGATGAAGGCCAGTCGTGGCATATTTTTGCAACGTACGAAGTATGGAAATACAGGAATGATTATTTTTCGCATGTTATCGAAGAGGTGGGTGAGAGATATATTTTTTTCGCGCAATAGAATATTGCTGAAAGTATTCCTTTTCAATATAGATACCAACTGCGGCTCATGGGGGGAAAACACGATTTCGCTGGCAACAAACATCTTTCGAAGCGTTGCGAGATTACTGGGCAATTGATGAAGTAAGTATCATAAGGAACTTTAATGCACTTCCCTCATCGTCAGAAAAGTTCATCAAGCGAAAATCGGAACATAATGATGCAACTGACATAGCACAGTGTTGTGTGCAATCCGAACTATGCGAACATAATCCCGATTTGTTGCTTCGAAATAATTCATGTGTTGGTGGGAAGGAGAAGGTGATGACGGGCCCTCATATCTATCTTGGATTAAGTATTGTCATCACAATCATGTTATGTGCTTACCGATACGTTGTCAAAGCGACTTTGAATGAAGATTTTATTGGCAAAAGAATTAAACCCAAGAAATACAAGACAATAAATCAAACATTTCGCTTTCGGGTTTGGAGATTCATCTTGCACGCAGAATGTACATGGCAAAGCTTTACCTTCTTTGTTTTAGTTACGCCCTTCGCTTTGGGGGTAGCTTGGCTAGTTGCTGGTAAGGTTATTATTTAACACCCATCCATTCTTATCTCATATACCGATACTAACAATTCGATGGAGCAGTATCACAACGATCTTATTTATATTACTTTTTCTCGACGTCAAACGATGACGCATTTGAAAACCTTGTGAATGCACCAGGTTCAACGCCACATGTGTCAGCAATCATTCTGGCGATATTTTTGGACGGTGTTAGTATAGTCCTTCTGGCGAAGGACGTTTTTTGTTTAGCGCCTTCTTGGATACCAAAAGTCGAGATTGATAGCAAGTAAGTAAATTATCATACTTTTCTGGACTAATTCCTTAACTTTAATTAATTTAACGCATTTGAATTTGTCTCAATATATGGATGAAGTCCACAAAAAAGTGTGCTTGTTGTTGGAGAAAGAATGATACAACTCTCAAAGATTACGTCCATCTCAATATTCTCGAAAGCTTTCAGTATCACTGTCAATGCATTGTTTATACTAGGTGGATTTCCATTTGCTACATCGTGCATTTCAATAAAATATCTATGGATGCCAGGATTCTATAGCAGGATTCTCATAATGCTCTGTGGAATATTGCTCATTTTCAAAACATTTTTTGGGTCTTCATTCCTAGTGAAAACATTTCTTCTAATTCCTTGGGTTATAACGCGTTCTCCAGAGAAAAGACGTCTCTTAGGCCTCTCTCTAGCGAAGCAAAGAACAAAAGTTGTTGCATCGACATACTCTGTGTTATTTCTCATGATTGGGATATGTTCTATCTCTCCCTTATCAAAGAGTGGGATTTCTGTTTGGAAAGTCATAGCATTTGTCACTTGTTGTATACCTTTTGGCTCTTTTTACGGTGTGCTCATTAGTATGTTACAAGACATCCCAGTGAACCCGCACTTCATATTGACAACTTGGCCTAGTCGCGGTTATTCGATCGTTTATGAAGAAAAAGTAGATTTCCCATTTAAGTATTCCTGCCTTTTTTGTACCGAAGCGCACACCTGTCGACGATTGCTTATTTTGCCCTTCAACGAGACTAATGGACAGGACTTTCGAGAAATAATTCGTGGAAAGTATAGTGTAAAGTCAAGTTAAGTCGTAACAACAGGTAGGTAGTCGACGCGAGCCCTGTGAAACAAGCATACGTGTCTTCACATTTTGAATTATTATTGCACGCAAGAGATTTGAAAAACATCGTCTGTAGGACTTTAGGATGATATTATCACTTACAACGGATGAGGTCGAAGATTTGCCTCGTGGTAAAAGTTTTGGAATGAAGATGCATAACTGGAGCAAGCCTTGTTAAAGGCATAACAATTGTGCTTGTTTTCTGCTTATCTTGACGTGAATTATGTGTGTCTCTCTTTCTTCAAAAGGATACTTTTTGAAATAGTGGACAATGTTGCCTGAGATGAGAAAATTGCCGGCATCTCAGTACCTTTGTGTATGTCCGGCATCGTTACTACTATCTGTCAGTCCTGGAATGGGGTGGTCCCTTGATCGGATGATTTGGGGTTTCAGTGAAAGTAATGTAAAACCTCCCGCAGGGATCATCGAAATCATTTTGTTGAATAAGTTGTGACCAAAATGAATTTTTGCCTATAGTCATTAATCGGATGGCCAAAACGAAGTAACCTTGGATACATCGTCCCTGTATCGTTGGCGATCATATATATTTCGTAAACAATCGCGAAGGATAAATTTGTTGGGTACTTCGTTCGAATTACTTAGTAATTGCGAAGTGAACTACAGCGATGAGTGATGTTCATCCTACTATTACACAACTTTGAATCGTAATTGTTCTACTTTTACTTTAATCATTTGATATCTTTAGAAATGAAATAGCAGTTGATGCCCCTAATTTCAGAAAACTTAAAGTAGAATACTGTTCAAAACTTAGCACGAACTCCTTCGACACACGTCTGGGTATATATATCATAAATTGACTTAACAATTTACTCTACTCCATATCGAAACGGAAATCTGATGAGTCCATTTGTGTCAATAAAATAAGTTTTTCAGATAACTCCTCACGAGAGTTATAGATAGGTAAATCAAGGCGGTTGAAACAAGTGTGCGCACGAGGAAAGAAACTGACATCTCTACCTATGCCATGTAACGTAAACTTCCTTATATTTCCATCATTTCCTTGCAGTACTTCGAAACCTTGTGCAGGTACACCAGATGTCCCTGTAACAAATTGAAGTAGCTTTGCTCGCATTTCCGCGTCGAATTCCGCTTCAATAGTTTCCCAAAACCACTCAATAACGTTGTGATGTTTGACATGTTCGAATTTTCCTGAGTATAAAGTATGATTCTTCCAATCTTCTAAGTCGATTTCTGGTAAACCACACAACAAAAGTTCCAATTCTTGTGAATCGAATATAGTCAACAAGCCTTCGTCGAATACGTCATAAAAACCAAGCATGAGCTCTGTCATCTGAGGCCTTGTGCGCTCCATCAAGTAATATTTTATAACTGCCTCGATATATTCATCAAGATTATTGTTCGTGACGAGAACTTCAGCTCCATCAGGTATTAACTCTTTCGTTGTCACAACCCCTAAACATGTCTCGGATAGGCTAAAGTCTAAGGATAAATCTTCAACATCCGCACCATTATCCCTGTACTCTTTCAGTTTTTCAATCGAAGTAAACACCGAGTTATCCACCATTTCAATGTCTTCAAGAGAGACAGGAAACCCAAGAAGATGTTTGTAAAGATGTCTGACCATATGTCCCCTTGTAAGTTGACGTTCGAACAAAGCTTTTCCAAACACCCGCCCAAGAAACCTAAAGTATGTCAAGTGCTCGTCAGGATGGGATATTTCACTAGCAGAATTGATGTTCAAACACATTTGATTAACTGATGAGTATTCCCAAAGACCAAAGTTTGGATGAAATACTTCTTGTGTTACCAAATGAAACCACTCAGTCATTAAGCCTCCTGCATCTATGCCGACCTCACCAAAAAATTCGAAACGAAATGTTCTCCTCAAATCGACCCTGCTAAGGCTCATAATTGCATCAACACTGTCACGCAAAAGAAAGTCTCGTCTGATATTAATCTTGATATGTCCCCTATTTATGTCCACAGCAAGCTTGTTTCGGCACGTATCTTGCAGCCAGGTCGCCTTATCATCGAGTTTCTTTCCTTGTATTCCCACCAATTCCTGATAAGCTACCAAGATTTCTCCTGTGCTCTCGTCTGTGACATTACCAGGAAGTGATGACTCCTCAGCTGGAACAAGACTAACGTATGCTGATCGAATCGGCCCTGCTTCCGTATTATAATATTCGAGTTGGCGAACAAAAGCTAAATCATCATTCCTGTCTAGTCTTGCCCAATGGAACTCGACACGTCCATCATCAAGGGGTTTCAATGAACGTGTCCACCCTGTTGATTTTCCATAGGTTAGCTGTATTGCTTTAATATTTTCTAAAGAAGTGAGAGAAACTGGTAGCTGGAACCTTACTCGATCTCCGGGCTTAACATTCTGGGGCGCTGTCACGAGTACTCGACGCCCACCTGCCATCAGTGCAAATGGTTGGCCAGGAAGCACACCGTCCGGTAAAGGAACTTCGAAATACTGCATCTGTGGTTGTTCCCTGGGGGGCGAAGCAGGAGTAGGAGCAGGAGCAGGAGCAGGAGGATTAATACGAGTTGGTGGTGTCATTGTCGGTACATTTATTCGAACTTGCATACCACCGCTAGCATTCCGAGGACAAGTGACTTCAATCCTCTGTCCATCCACAATCGCCTGAAATCGTTGTCCAGGTCGAATGCCTCTTGGTATTCTTACAAGATGCGTTCGCTGCTGTTGCACATTTGGAGCAGGTCGAATTGGATTTCGAAAAGGACCTGGTGGTGGTGGTGGTGGTGGTGGTGCCAGAGGGTTGAAATTTTGATTTGCTTTGACGTCGATCGATAGCATTATTAACTTTTTTACCCAATACACACCATTTAACTTCAATCAAACTCACCTTGTCCCGATCTCGGTACTTGCTCTGGATTAGATCCTCCCAATCGAATCTCTAGAGCACTTCCCGGTCCTGAATCCTGTGGACATACCACTCGAACCATTTGATTACCAACTACCGCATGAAATTCCTGCCCAGGCCCAATCCCCTGTGGCACGACAACTCGATAAACGCTCATCTCGAGATTAGTTCTAGTGACGCGTGAAGGTCCATTACCGGTACCGACACGGTATGCTCCGGATCCCACCGCAGAATTCATTGTCGGATTGTGCGGGGGAGAAGCAGTATTCGTCGCTAAGCTATGTCTCGTATACGTTGCCTGTTGTTGTTGAGTACTCGCACGTTGTCCGGGGTATGCTGATATTCTACCAGTAGAATTTATTGATCCGCTTCTGGCCGGTTGAGACGGGAAGCTAGTCGGCGGTGTACTTCTTACCTCCTGCTGTTGACCAGGTCTACCTCTGCGAAAAAAAGCCATCAGTATAATGTTTTACTTAGAGAATTCTCAGTATAATGTTTTATTTAGAGATGAATGAATATTAAAATACCGGGCTGCAGACAGATCTATCTGCTCACTATCTCACTGAAATAAGGTAACACAATAATGATGAAAAATCAGAAGTTATAACCGTTTTGTGGAATCGTGTGTAAAACCGTCTGATGAATGGATGGATGAATGAATGATGAATGGATTCGTAGATTCCACACTAAGTACTTTGTTAATGTTTTTGCTGTCCCAATTATTTTTGTTTCCACTTTGTCAAAACACAAAAATCTTCCTTCCCCTTCCAGTTATCGGACGATCACACAAATTGATGCCTTCTTCTATTAATAAAAGGAATATCTCACTGTGTGATATAAATATATTCAGCAATCGCGATGTCGAGCAGTCACACACACCTTTGCTGCAAAAAGGAGGAGCGGTTTTATTTTTCTATGTGCATGCATCATTGCGTAGCGTTCTGCCTTCGTTTCGTAAATTCTTACTATCGCTACACACTCTGTACAAATGTACGCGCACGAATGCTGAATTCTGTAGATACGTAGGTACTCTCGAGCGAACAGAGTAAAATTTTGAGAATTTTCTATATTTGTCATGCACTATGTGTCATTTGACAAATATTTATTTAAGATTATTATTGACGAAGCCTAGAGGTAAATATAAATTAATTACATTCTCTCTTTGTAAAGAAAAACAGTTGCTGTACACTGTATATGTATATGTACTCGCAATGAGAGACAACTTATGACGATATCACGATAGCGGAGGAGTTCCCGATGTTGATATGTAAGTTTGTTATCAACTCGGCGAATCAACTAGGCGAACATCTCGAGATGTTCGCCGAGTTGATAACAAACTTATCAACAAAAGTGAATCACCAAGGCAACGTCTGGTCCTTGACACTCCCCCGCACCCGATAATGTTGTATCGGTCGTACTGTACGAGTACTCGAGATGCCGCCGGGTATTTAGCGACTGTTCGTGTGTTGCACGTATGTGGGCAGCGGCTGTGCGCGTTCTGGGTGAATGTGGATTCGAACCCGTAACCCTTGGTGATTCACTTTTGTTGATAAGTTTGTTTCAACTCGGCGAACATTTGATAACGAACTTATCAACACCCGAAAACAAGATTTAGGCTATTTATACACCCTTGGACGTACCCCAAAATATCATTAGGCGTACCCCTAAGACCAATAAATATCAGAACCCGTACCCCTAATTTCAGCCAATCATATTATAGTATTTCTTCATTTTTGCGAATTATTTCCTCATTGCGAATTCACACCATAGAAGAATTACCTTCAGATCAGAGATACGAAATTGTGAAAAATGAAAAATGTGTTAACCCTAGCCATTTCTCAGCGTTATCGACATGATCAGTTTGTTGCTCGTCATCGTGATTTAAAGCGACAGACGTTGTTGGAATTGGTGGATTATGTAAATACTCCTGCTGGGTAGAAGATTTTTACCGAGGCGGTGATGCCGAATTTGATGAAGATGGTGAGCGCTAATGGATGTCGTGCGCTGCCGCCAGCGACGGATGATTTCGATCCAGAACCGGCTTGGCCGCATTTGCAAGTTGCATATGAATTCTTTTTGAGGTTTATCGCTTCGTGTGAGGTCAATGCGAAGACTGCTAAGAAGTACGTTGATCAGAGGTTTTATTTGCAGCTTGTGGAGCTGTTAGATTCGGAAGATCCGAGGGAACGAGACTATCTGAAAACTATTTTGCAGTTTTTGGTTAGGGCCCTGATTCCGCTACACAAGCCTAAGTGCATAAGCTTGTACCATCAGTAGTTATCCTATTGTATCATTCAGTATGTGGAAAAGGACGCTGATACGGCGACTCCTATTTTTGATGTCGCCTTCAAATTTGAATTTCCAATTACAGTTCACCGATCAACACTCCTGACTTTTCCGAGCCACAAACAGTTTCAATATGTGTCTTTTGTTACTACCCTAATTCCTGCGTACTGCAATAAATTAGTAGTGGCCTCATCAGACCTAATCTTATCTTCTCCAAGTCACGTTTTAAAGCAACAAGCTCATTTTCGTATGTGTCGTTTGACATTTCGATAGGTTTTTCGAGAGCATCATTTTCTTTGTTAAGCACTTGCCAAACATGCGTTGTCCTACAGGAGGAGTAAAGCAAATCCAATTAGCTTTTAAAGCGGATTCGACGATAGTTAATAGGTCATTCCACTGTTCACAACAAGCAAACAGTAACGAGCAACAAAATGATCATGTCAATAACACTGTTTCGAAGTGTTTTCCAATTCTGAATTCAAACATATATCAAAAGTTACGACCATTTTTCTGCGTCGCTTTTTCTGTTGAAATTTTGAAAACTACGGGTGGAGGCAATTTACTCCTCTTCCGAACCTGTAACTGATGAAGAGGATGAGTTGTAACTACAAAGTAATTTATACCTGGTACAAGAGTAGAAGTTAATAAAATAAAAGCATACAGTTTAAAAAAATTAACATTGTAAATACTCAAATCAATCAACATTTTTCTCATAAAAAATCATTTTGTTACTTTTGTTTAGAAATATCTGTTTTGGTGAATGAACTACAATAGGTTCATGTGTTTTCAACACATATCTGCGTACATCCTACATCCTATCCTATCTAGAGAGATAAAAAAAAGCTTCATATTTCATATCTCACCAAATAAAATATATCAAAGAAAGAGATATCAATTCTATGCTTGAATTATTAAGATGGCAATAAGTTTATATTTATGGAGTTAAAACACGCCAATTCGGAAAAATGGGTTTCAAGAAATTGGCTGTACTACGACTGTTAAAGTATACCGGCACAGGTGAAAAAGAAGGCAGTCACATGTATTAATACGCGTATATACCGGTACAGTGAACTCAAAAATGAACGAAATAAGTGATCACATGAATGATCATAAAGATTTGAACACAGGGTAACACAAAATACTATGCTGATGAGGTAATTAAAACGCTCAAATAAGCAAACCTCTTACAATTCACAAATCTCTGAAATCTGAACTTATACTAGTACCTCGCAATATCTTGAACCAATAAGGACACAAAAACCAATCTAGTGCATATAATTATAATTTAAGTCTCTTCAAATATGGAGGTATATCCACACGAATGTCCAGAATAGCAGAGAAATCTCGCTGGACTTTGAACTTCACTTTCTTACCTTCACCAGGTATACATACTTGCTTCACCGCTGGGCTACTGTTTGCAATACTGACTTGAAATCTACAGGGTATAAATAGCTAGCTACACCGCCTTATAAATGTGGCTTTTGGAATAGGTTAAGAATTTTTTGTTTCTCGATACAGGGCACTTACATGGCTGGTCGTCTCATGACCAATCCAAAAATTAACTTCTCACAATACATTATTGGTAAAATTCACCCCATATGACCTTCCTCAATATGAATTGATTCGTTACAAAACTAAATTTTGTCCGTGTTAATGTCCATGAAGATAGTTGTTGATGAGAAAGTGATCACTATTCATCTTCTCTCTATTGTGAGCTCTTCCATCGTTCACTCACTGTTTCGTTGGTCAGATTTCAAATCAAACTTGGTAAGCTATATACAATAGATTCTTCAGAACTACTCTGTCAAAAAATATAAGTTCCTACAACCAAGTATCAATCATTGTTTTGTTATTTATTTCGTTCCACATGGTTAGAAACGGGTTTGTTTGTGAGTGGAGAAAGATGCATCACAATCTACAATCCATAAACAGAATTAATTTATAACCTAAACTACTCCAAGACATGTAATCATTTCTCGAGGGAAATCATTAGACATAGAAAGGTAAGAGAAAGTTGATTTTATTTACATGTAAAAAGCCGATATTTGATTGTGAATTCCTTATGGTTATTCATGGATGTGACTGTAGAGTCTATGTGAACCATGAAATAGTTCTCTAACATTTATACCAAAAGGTTCCATTCTTCGGTACATATTGGCTTGACTTGGAAACCTTCTTATGGAATCTTCTTGTCAAATTACTCGCCATGTTATTGCTCAGTGATGGATAAAGCTGCTTTTCTTTACATCTATGTTAAGCAATCATCTTGACCAACTGTCACCTAGCTTTTTATGGCAGCCTTTTTGTCCGCAGCCTTTCCAAAATAAACATACGCTATTCGCACAGCTACAAAATATAAACCCTGAATAAGCAACAAATAATAAAATCAATTTTGTTTGAGATAGCATGATACAATTTGTTTGTCAACTCATAGTCTTTTTCAACGCACCAACTTTCCAAAGAACCATGAAATTCCATAAAACTTCGAATTCTTGCCGGAGCCTTTTCCTCCCGTATTAAGCGCAAACATCTTCTATTGGACTGATCTATTGGACTGATATTCGTCGCTTTGCGATGTCCTAAATATTTTGAGTGGTGTTACTAGTTTTGTCTTGTTCTTGTACCTTGTATATATTTGTGGCTGCATTGCCGTAAGATTGGAGATTGGTGTGCATTAGTGGTGCTGCTTGCGAATTGTCATACTAAAGTTCGTACATTACGAATATACACAATGCTTACTACCGTACTGCGAACATACATGTATATTTATTACACACCATGGGCGCGTACCAAGAGGGTGATAGCCGCTGCAGACAGACCCTACGGTACGGGTGGAGCATGCTGTGGTCCTCGAGCTCAACCCAAAACTCTCACAAACGAACACGGATGCGGTTCTATCTCCATGGCCGACTGCCGTTGTACCATCTTTTCTACATCTTTTTGAGTGTGTATTCATACATATCTGCCCCATCAGACGACGTAGTTATTGATTTCATTTACCTTCATCAGTCAGTCGAGTTACTCTCCAGTCTCCAGTACGCAGGTGAGATCGAATGTATGTACCGGTACTCGCGTTTGCTGTGTGGGTTCCATCCTGTGTGTTCAAATGAGAGGTTGTAATTGATGGATGGCCTATGTAAGAGTTGAGGTCGTTGCTTATCGATTTTGTCAAAATTTTAAAGGCAGACGATTGACATTCACGTGATCTTTTACATAAAAAGATACTTTCAGTAACAAATATCCCTACTGTTGTGGTGTTAGGAATTTTATTGATGGGTTGAAGTAAATTGATATAGTTGCCATGAATTTTGCTTACAATGATGAATTAGCATCGAATTACGACGCATTCCCCACAAACGAAAGTAGTGAATATGAATATTCGTCTGGCGGCGATGGTTCTTCTTCCTCTCACGATGATATTCGCGGAGAAAGCTATCATCCATATCTGAGTATGCCATCTTTGCAGCCACTCTTGGTACGCGTATCACACGCCTCAGAAGTTTACACGCCTCGAAACAATCGACATCCTAAACTTAGACTTCGGATGTCATTAAAACGGAAATCTGTAGAACAAATAGATGAAGATAAAACTCATAGCGATCCATCTGGGGTCAGGAGCTCTTGTCGGGTTGTGAAGAAAAAAAAATACACGGACGTAACTGATGACACTTTGGAAGAAATAGATGATGGTGATGTTCTCAAAGGACCCCAGCAACAAAACGAGCAAACTCACAAGCTTCCAAACATTGAAGGTCCTCCTCCTGGGGTACTAGGGAGCCTTTGGTATTCTAATGAATTTGCGCTGCATGTCTTTGTCATCGACAAAATTCTAGGCATGAAAGTCAGACAGGTAAAAGATCAACATAAAGGTATGGACATCTCTATCCTAAGAAGTCAACCCCATTACCGCGCTGATGATGGTTGTAATGATGCCCATCAAGTTGAATCGTCTCAAAAGGAGACTGAAGAAGTTCTTCTCATAAAGTGGAGAGGTCGTTCATACATGCATTGCACGTGGGAAAACGTTGAAGATCTCATAAGGACGGATCCGACTAATACTGCGAAGGGAAAGGTGAAACGCTACGAACAGAGCCAGGAGTACACCTTAGGACCGAACTGGAAACAAATATTGAATGATTCTCAATCCTCAACTGAGGACGATTATTTTCCCCCGACTTTTGTCGAAGCAGAAAGAATTCTAGCAAGTGACGAAACAGAAATGAATCTCGCGATCTTTGCAAAACAAAGAGGGTTAAACTTGAAAGCTGATCGGTCCAAAAATGTTAAAGATGTTAAGATTGCACCAACACCAATTGAAGACAAAAATGAAAATCAGTCTGATCTTCATAAAGACGATTCGAGTGACATTAGTTGGGATCCAGAAGACTATGTTCGCTATGTTGTGAAATGGAAAGGCTTACCTGCCTCAGATATGACGTGGGAGTACTGGAAAGACCTTAAGTTCTACTTTGTTGATATAGTAGAGGACTATTGGTTGAGGCAGACAACAATTCCAACATCCGCAGATATCAAAACTAGGGCTCATCCTCACGTTCGAGCTTTCAAGAAATTAAAGGAATCACCTATCTTCGGGATATCAAGTAAACAAAGACCAGTGATTGGATTCGATGACGATGATGCGGACTCCCAATTAGACGAGGAAAGCGTGTTGCGTTTGAGAAGTTATCAGCTGGAAGGAGTTAATTGGCTTTTATGGAATTGGTGGTGCGGTAGATCGTCTATCCTCGCAGGTGAGCTAACCAATACGTCCCTTCGACTTTTCATGTTGAGCTGAGCTCATATGTAACCATACTTTGTATGCAGATGAAATGGGCTTAGGAAAAACCATTCAGACTATAACGTTTCTCCAACAGCTCTCTTCAATGAAGTTAACTAGTGTTCGAGGGCCATTTTTGATTGTCGCTCCGTTGACTCTTATTGCTCAATGGCAATCGGAAGCAGCGTTATGGGCACCAGATTTTAATACAATCGTGTACCACGGATCTGCGGCAGCTCGTAAATTTATTGCTGATAATGAATTCTACTATTTGGAACCATTTGTTTCAAGAAAGGACGCTCAGCAGTATAAGTTAAAGAACGTCACAAAGTTTCACATCCTTGTCACGACGTGAGTCAAATGTCATATGCTTCTAATTAATATTTTCGTGATCAAATTCTCACTTGTTATATAGATATGAAGTTGTAATGAAAGACTTAAATGTTCTATCCAAAATAAGGTAAGACGGTGCTCTATTTTGAGGGTCTAACCGTAAATAATAGAAAATTGATATTTGTCTTATTTTCTATCTCAGATGGAAAGCGCTTGTAGTAGACGAAGCCCATCGGCTGAAAAATCATAAATCGAGATTATTCTCAGATTTTGCTAATATTCCTCGAGATTATTGTTTGCTTCTTACTGGAACTCCACTTCAAAATAGTACAGAAGAGATGTGGGCATTGTTGAATTTTTCGGAACCCCATGCCTTTGCTTCTAAGCATCTATTTACACAGCAGTTTGGAAAGCTGACTGAAGCGAAGCAAGTCAAAGCTTTGCATGCAATGCTGAAACCGTACTTACTGCGAAGAGTGAAGGAAGATGTAGCGAAAAGCTTGCCACCAAAGGAAGAAACAATTTTGGAAGTGTCCTTGACTCCTATACAGAAGGCGTACTACAAGGCTATATATGAAAGAAATACAATGTATCTTTTCAAAGGTGCGAAGCCGTCAAATTCTCCTAGTCTGATGAATGTAATGATGGAATTACGAAAATGTTGTAATCACCCATTTCTCATTCGCGGTGCCGAGCAACGGATTTTGGTAGGAGACAGGAATAAATTGTTTGAAGACGATAAATCAAAATTTTCTCAACCACTCTCATCTCAAGCCCTGGAGAGATACCCAGAGCAACTTGTGAAATCTTCAGGAAAAATGGTTTTAATTGATAAGCTATTGCCCAAACTTAAAGACGGTGGTCACAAAGTGCTAATATTTAGCCAGATGGTTCGAGTATTAGATCTTCTCGAAGAACTTCTACGTCTGAATCGTTACAGATATGAGCGTCTGGACGGATCAGTCCGCGCTACTTCCAGACAAGCTGCTGTTCATCGTTTTCATAGTAAAACCTACGATCGTTTCGTTATGTTGCTATCCACTCGAGCAGGAGGTCTAGGCTTAAATTTAACAGCAGCAGATACTGTTATAATTTTTGACAGTGATTGGTAAGTGATTTCAAACTGTTACAACTCAAGATTATGTTGTCTCAATTTACCGAAATGGTTTCAGGAACCCTCAGAACGATCTTCAAGCTATGGCACGTGCCCATCGAATTGGGCAAACAAAGGCCGTTCGAGTTTATCGTTTGTTAACTTCTAAAACCTATGAAATGCACATGTTCCATAGCGCCTCCATGAAGTTGGGTCTCGATAGAGCTGTGCTTGCTCATCAACGAAACAATGAAGAAGTGGAAAAGAAGAATGGCAAGTCGTCAAAGAGTGAGCGCGAATTCCAGGCGAAAGAAATTGATGCATTGCTAAAGAAGGGTGCATACGATGTTTTTCGAGGAGACGATGACGAGGAAGAACAGAAATTTTTGGAGACAGACATAGACGACCTGTTGAAGAGGAGTTCAAGGAAAGTTACTTATGGTGAAAATACTCACAGCTTAAGTAGTGGGCTAGGAAGTTTCAGCAAAGCCAGTTTTGTTGTCGACTCAGGAGACCGTTCTGCCGAGGTGGACTTGGATGATCCAGACTTTTGGCAAAAAGCAGTGGGACTAGAAGCCCCGCCTGCAGATGGTAATTTAGGTACTGAAGGAATAACTATTGAAAGTAAAAGGAGTCGTAAACAAGTTCAAGTATATGATCCATTTTCTGAATTTGCGACACGCGATCGAAAGAAACAAGAGAAACCCGCGGCCAAAAGTAAAGCCGAGAAGGAAGACCGAGAGCAAAAACGACATGATGACAAAAAGAGAAAAGTAGATGAAAAGGAAAAGAAACAAAAAGAAAAGGTTGTGATTAACCCCGTCAAAGTTAAAGAATTCGAGGAGGGAATCTCTCGAGCAGTACCAACTAAAACGAAAGAACCTTTAGTTGCGATATCTACGAAGAAGGTAGGAACTCAAAGAGAAAGCCAAAGGGAAGTACATAAATCTTACCGACAAAAACTGATTCGGGCAGCTTATGAAAAGTTACACAATACCGTGATATGTCAGTGGACATCGAAGAAAAGAGACATAGTTTTTGCTAATCTTTTGAGATTTGGATTTGGACGATTCACAAAAGTTCGTCATGAGAGCAACCTATCGAAGCTGCCAATACAAGATGTTGAGGTATTCTTGAGATCATGTAAGTTAAATCTAAATTTTCTCGAGCTTTCAGAAACGATGTAAATCAAATTTTTTACAGGCATTTTTCAGTGTGGCGTTGAAGGTGGGATTTTTCTGCTGAAACAACCTTCGTTTGATACCGTAGTTAATTGCATTCGCTCCAACTTCGAGGGCGAATGGATCTGCAATGCAATTAGCACTGCTTTGGATCTTTGCGGTCAAATAGAGAGTGGAGCAGTCATTTTTAGAGTGCCGCGAACCTTAATTGAAAAATCGTTTAAAGAACGCTTGCAACACGGTGCTGCTATCTATATACTTCGGAGAGTGGCATTTTTATCTCGATTCAACGCCGTCATGAATAATTTCGTTAACGAAGTTCTTAGTGGTAAGTTTTTGTCTATGAAGGATATTGCTCTGATTGAGTGCTCTGATTGCGAAATAACTATCTCCTTGGATCTACAGAAATCGGTGCTGACGAGCTAGGAAAACGTGGATGTCCAAAGGATTTGTCCGTCTTAGATATGGACACAAAATTGCAGTATATTTCAATCGACGAATTGATGCTCTGGATAAATTCGAAGCAAATCTTTGAACAAGGAAGGGATGAATGTCCTAGTCTCTGGTGGGACAAAAAATGTGATGTCGCTTTGTTAGTTGGTTCCCTTCTTTTTGGAGTCGGAAACTATAACATAATGAGAAATAATGATAGTCTTCCATTCAAGAGAAGATTGAAATTGTTAAGCAACGACAATTTTCTGGCAGAAGGTATTGAAAACCATTCCAGAGTTGTATTAACGATAAAACAAATATACGAGGAACAATCTAAACCCAGAAAATTGGACGGAAAGCCCAAAGAAGATATGGCGGTCGGAATAGAGGATAACTCGAAGAGTAGCAATCAGCCCACTGCTTTATTGACAAAAGAACAATCATGTCTTCGTCTTTCAACAAAGGACAATGTTATCAAATTATTCCCTTTATCGTTGAAGGAATTAGCGGGGAAGTGCAAGCAATCACTTTGTGCTAACTTTCTCGTGTCTGATGTACGTGCCGAAGAAACCGGCTGTCTTATGCCCGATGCTACAAGACTTGACTTATTATTGTATCGTTTAGTCAATTCGTTGCAAGTTAGCGACCAAGGAAATAGAGACTTCTTCTCAAGAAAAGAAACTTCCGTTGACTTTGGTGATATGCTATCTCGCTGCGATAGTTCGTTTGACGCAGAATGGGTTTCTTCAATCCATAAAACGAATACAGAGTTTAATGCGAAATTTTCTATCTGTAGCGCTGGACTTGGGTATGAAACATATGCGACACAATCTTGCTTTCTATCAAGAGATCTTGTCGATCTTCGAGAAATCGGAGTTATGAGGTATTTCGATGACGGTAGTAATTTTGTTGCTGGAGTTGCAGACCCTTCGCTTGCAGAATTTGTTCATGAGCACTATCTGAGCGAAAGCAACGTAACAACTTGTTATGGATTCAGTCGTTTAGGACTTAATTCACTACTATACGCCAGTGCGAAACACCTCGACAAAGCAGGAATTGAGATGAGAAATTGTTCAAGTCGTGAAAATTATATCCCATTTTCTCGTGAAGTCAATGGGCCATGGAAATGCCCAAGAAATCGTGCCCGTTTATGTCTCGCATTACTTTCGTTAGGATCGTTTGATTCATCATGTATGTTCATTCGATGTGATCTTTTGACGTATTTTCATTGCACCAATCTTGATTTATCTGAAGAGGTGAAAGATCGTTCCTCAATAGATGCCGCTAGACGCCTTCTATCCTTTTCGGACGTGTCATCCTTGTACGAATTCGATGATGTCAGTGAAAACGACTTCGAATTGTACACTGAACATATTCTTTTGCCATATTGTATTTTACTGAACATTCACAAAAAGAAGAAGACTGATTTCTTGGAACTCAATTGTACACAATCTCTTTTACCAGAACCAATGTTACCGTTGGAGTTGCATTCAAGTGGTGCGTTTTTTCGAGCTGCAGCGATTGTGAGGAGATATCGACTTTGTGAATTCGTACGAATACTAGTTTCTGATGACAGAGTGAGCATAGATGTGATAAAGGAATCTTTGAAATTGAATACAGTAGACAGCGCTGATGATCTTCCTATTTGGTGGAACCCGATGATGCATGACTTAGGTTTAATACTATGCTCAGCGAAATTTGGCTTGTTTGGCATTTTGTCATTGAACAGGACTTCTTCTATTATGTTTCCAACAATTTCCCCTGCTCGAGTTTTTTGTATTGATTCAATTGAGCAGCATATTCGATCAACGTTTTTCGATGAAGTACAAAGTCACGGAAAGAATAGAAATGGTTTACCTGCCACCTTCGTTGAGAAACATTGTAATGATGTCGAGGAATGGATAAGCGTACAAAAAAGCCTATTTCCTTCAGCAGATGTTATTGAACGGAGAATTGCTCGCGTTTGTTCTAAAATATTTTCTCCTCAAAACAAAGGTGTCTTCGGCCCATCTTTCCAATCATTTTACAACATGCCTATGTATGATCACAAATTTTGAATATATGTAGCAAATATATCTGTAATAAATTTTCGCGCGTGTTTTCGTGATCTTATCCGCATTCACAACGTAAAAAACAAATTTTTGGTTTTTGATGAACGTTTTGTTTCATGAGTTTTCGAATTGCGGATAGCTTCGGTAATCAGCTACAACATAACTTATGCTTTTATCCTTTGATCTTATTCGTTGTTAATCTTACAATCGAATTAATGTTTCACAATTTCAATGCGGCAGATCTTTACTTGTTGTGTGGCATGTATCATTGATACCAATTTTTTCATTATTCTCTAATATACTTCGAAGTAGATAATAAGGATATATAACCTCCTAGTACATTTGGTCTTAAATGACCCGATAGATCGAGTGAGGTGAAAATCTGAAAAGTTAAGGGCGTCGGAAGAGAGAACGGTGAAAGAGGTGGAAGATGTGTGAGTAGACATAGTTATATTTGAGTCAGATATGTCGCTAAACACGGTAAAGATAAAGTGCATAATTTCGCAAAGTTTGCTCATTAGTACTTTAATTTCGATCGAGTAGTGCGCATTATGCATATATAACATCGATTCAGTAATAATGTAAATTGACCCAACTTGACAAAATCAAGTACTTCCAAGTATGAGTCATCTTTATAAACTCCTCATCCACAAATAAGTGTAAGAGTGCTAGCGACGAAATTTCTTGCGTCGTGTAGACTTATTCTTATTTCCTTTTCTCTCTGCTAGTCGCTGTTTTCGCTGATTAGTTTTGAATGCTATGAAATCATTCCAATATTTCTCTTCCTCCACTCCTTGTAGCAAGCATGCTGAGTCAACAGCTTTGTCTAAAATTTTGATATCGCCATTGTTGAACTTTTCCGCAATGCCTGGAATTTTTTCATCAGCTTTTGAAAATCTGATAGCACCGTCAGATTGACCTCGAGAATAGTCAATGTAGCAAACTTCTGTTTCAATTTCTAAACCTTTGAATGAATCCTTGATCGCCTCACGGTCACTTCCTTCAGGAATGCCTTTCAGCTGAATGACACAACCTTTTTCCCATTTAATATCAATAGGCGGGATGTTCTCCATTTCTATTTTATTTTCTTCACCTTTTTCTCCGTTCTCGGTTTCGTCTACTTTACGCTTTCTTGCTTTTTCTTGCTTATCACCACGTTCCATTCGTTTATTATCCAAAAATTCACTCATGGTGATGACATTCACCTTGCTACCTGCAATTTCAAACGGACTCTTCCCCTCGTCTGTTGCAGTTAAAACCTTTAGGGCCTTCGCTTGATCATCAGCACTTTTGAATTCGACAAACGCCGAACCTAGCGGAGTAGGAGGCACATCACGATCCTTGTTCCTGTGGTAGCGAAGGCGAACTAGCATTACTTTCACTCCTTCACCAACAAACCCTTCAACAGCGTCTTTGACTTCTTTGATACGCGTACCGTATACTTTACGGCATTGACTTTCGGAATCACCCTCGATCACCGGTAGACCTCCAAAGAACAATGTCACAGGAACATTATCAAATTTCTTGTTCTTATCAAACGGCGTAACACGCCCAACCGCATCCTTCGCTTCATTAAGCTTCAACCAGTCAATCGTTTCTGCTGCTTTAACTAGCTTGGCCTCGTCCGTAGTGATTTTTTTGAGGGTATTAAAGGTAATGAGCTTGTTTATTGCCAACATTGCACCATCACTCTGTTCAAGCTCGCGCTGCATCCAAGTGTCGCTTCGAAGATTTGTATCACTGAAAAAGAACTCAAGTCGTTCAGCTATATCTTCGATGATCTTACTTTCGTCACTCATGATATTATCGGAATACGGACGGGAAGATGAATTCACAAACTGAATCAGTTACCAGAGTAAGAAAGGAATCGATATTCGAATATTGTGAGCAATGAAAATGAAATAATATGTATATAATGGTGTGATAGGATACACTGAAAGATACTACAGCACAGCCTCTCAAAATAAATGGTCCCGAAATTCAAAGATCGTATCACTGACCGAACTTTCGCAAATGTACGAAGTTTCGATAGTTACACAAAATGTCCTCTCAGAATATATAAAAAATACCATGACCATGACTGCCCCCAACCCCAACGCCTTCTTCGTAACCCTGCAACACGGTTCACAGTCTCTCGGTACTCTGAAACTCAATACTTATCCAGAAGTCGTACCCAAGACATGTGCAAACTTTACCGAGCTCGTACGGACAAGGTACCGCGGTACAAAATTTCATCGCATCATCAAAGGGTTCATGGCACAGGGCGGCGATTACGAGCTAGGCAATGGTCGAGGCGGAAAGTCAATATATGGTCCGAATTTCGATGACGAAAATTTTGATTTGAATCATAAGGGTCGGGGTGTTTTAAGTATGGCGAACTCGGGTAGGAATACGAACGGATCTCAGTTTTTTATTTGTTTTCGGGCGGCTCCTCACTTGAACGGGAAACATGTTGTGTTTGGTTCGGTGGATATGGCAGATAAGGAGAATTGCTTAGTTCTGGACGCTTTGGAATCAGTTTGTACTAGCCCATCGGATAATAGGCCTCTTGTAGATGTTACCGTGAGTGATTGCGGAATTATTTCAAATTGGGGTGCAATTGATGCGTTACCGAATGGTCAGCCAAATAATAATGACGATCAGGAGATTGATATAGAAGAAGACCATGAGGGGGAAGATGGTGATGAAGATGGTGGTAAAGTAATAATGAATTCAGTGCAAGAAAATGACAAAATTCAAGAAAGTGAATCGAAGAAGATGAATCCTTTGCAACAACGTTTGTTCAATCTTAAAATGAAAATGAATCAATCTCGTCGACTTAATAGAACAGAAGTACTGTCTGAAGGTGCACGACTGGGAAGTGACGAAGGTAAAGCCGCGGAAGCAAGGCGGTTGAGAGGTATGGAACGTAAGACTAAAAAGGCCAACTGGAAAAAATTTAGCGAAAGAACTGGGGGAGATGCATCTAAATCTTACCTTTACGAGACAACCGTCAAGAGTCTGGCAAAAGCAACAAAAAAATCAGAACGAGCCATTTCGAACCACTTCGAAGTTACTGATACTTATAATCCTGAAGGACAGCATCGTGCTTACGAACGTAATTTGAAGAATTTGCGCAAGGGTACGGATGGGACCAAAAACACGGATACGTACGATCCCCTTTCTGGCAACTATGATGACTCTAAGTCAACAAACACAGAAGGCGCGCGAATACTCGCTTTAGAGCTTCAGAGTAGATCTGAAAAATTAAAGAAGAGAGAGCTAGAAATCGGAGGTGATGTCGACTACATTAATAAGCGCAATAAGAAATTCAACGAAAAAATTGAGAGGAATTATGGCAAATATACTGCAGAGATCAAGCAAAACTTGGAACGAGGAACAGCATTGTAAAACCAGAGGCATTAATTTTCAATATTTTGGTCCCTTCGTCTAAAGGACACTCATTAAACACTCAAGTTATGCACGCGCGTTGGTTTAAGACTAAGGCCAACCCACAGACTTGACTATTGATAAATTTACTCGTGTCATTATTTTTCGATTCACTAATCGAATAATTTAAAATTACTTGATCCTCAAAAAACTTAGACATTCCTTCATACTTGTTCTTTTACTTGAAATGAAACAAATATTTTCAAACATCACATCGAAAAATAATTCTTTTCGTTTCGGAGACGTGCTATCGCAACTTAATCATCACCTCCATCTCCGTCCCCATCCCCATCGCTACCGGATGGTGGTGTTGTCCCTTTAAATAATGCCCGAAGCCTTGCAATGCTCATACTTTCCATCCAGACAACACCAGGACCAGTTAAAACGGTATTGTAGAAACCTTCACCTCCGCATAGTTGCGCGCAACTACAACACTGCGCTGTTTGGCGAACGTCAATTGAAGTGCCTTCCGTCATTGCAAGGAAGGCGTCAGTATCTATGAGAATTTCTTCGCCTTCTTCCAACGTTTTCTTAATAACTGTACCCATACCAGTTAAGAATGACATTGTACCCCCCTCAACTTTTTGAAAAACAAACCCTTCGCCTGCACAATTTTATACGAATTCATATTGAGAGATACTTTACATACAATCAAACAGCACATGGCCTTACCTGAGAAAAGACAACCTAATGCCGAAGTCGGATTGATTTGTGCCTTGACGACTGTTTCTTCAGGGCCACCATTACTGCAAAGAAACGAATCACGGCTACAGAGGATACAAGGATATTCAGTCATATCTATCGGACACACAATTCCTGGTACATTCGGTGAAAATGAGACATATCCCAACTCTCCCGTGTTATTGGTGTACGTTACACTGAACAGCGCTCCTCCTCCTGCAACACGTTGAAATGTACTCATAAAACCATTAAACTTTGCACGCACAGTAACTCCATCGGAATGGTATACCATGGCACTGCGATCGCACGATGCTTCCTCTCCTGGTCCGAGAGGAATCTGAACCACTTGACCATCAGTTCCAAATATCTCATAGGCTGGAAGGCCCTTATCCTATAAATGACATAATATAAGCATGAACGTAGAGAAAACTCGTGAGTTGGAACGAAGCACAATTAACTAACAAGTAAACGTCACATCATAATTCAAAACTTCAGACGCCTACTAATCATCGCGGAACTTACGGTAGTGGGAGGCGTGGGTGGAATGTAGAGTTCGAAACCTTCAAGTCCTTCTAGAATTGACATCGTTTATATTTACAGTACAAGATATGCTTATGATAGTAAGTTTGTTATCAGTAGAAGACGCTTCATTCAAGCAACAAGTCGTTCACTGTTCAACGTAGTTTTCTGCCTCGTTGGTTGTCTTGATTGTTTTTTTGGAAGATATTTTAGAAAGAAAAGATACAGCCTAAAGACTTTAACCATTACCCCTGAACGAAATTTTCAAGTTTTCTATTGCATATATATTAATACATACCGGTAATAAAGAAAAGGTAATAAATTATTTTCATATATTTTATATATGTAAAATTGGATTCAATGTTTGTCTTACATGTGTTATCAATCAAAAATTGACTTCGCGTCAAAAATTGAATCATTGAAAAGATATTTCGTTCATACTACGATTTGACAGCTGACAGCGTAGATACCTTTTTTAGGCACATCTCATTGATCGAAACGCATGTAATTAGACTTCATATTTCAACTCTGAGCAAGGAACAATGGGGGAAATAAAAACAGAACCTGAAATCGTTCTTGGGACGTCAGTGATGATCCAAGACGATGTATTCGGCAACGGCTTGAAAACGTTGTTAACGGAAGGAGCCAAGGGAACTTCCTGGACCATAGCTGGAAAAGATACTCAAGTGTTGACGACCACCCTAGATCCAGGCCAGGAGGTTCACTGCGAACCTGGATCCATGATGTTTATGCATAAGGATGTTGGACAGGAGGTAGATTGTGGCTGTGACACGTGTTGGGGTCGTTGTTGCTCTGGCGAGTCTTGCGTCAAGACCATATACAAGAACGAGGGTACGAGAATGGCTTACATTGGGTTTTCTCCTCGTTATCCTTCAAATGTTATTCCTGTTGATTTGAAGATGATCAGGGGTGAGACTTTCACTGCCAAACCAGGAGCGTATATGGCTTATATTGGCCCAAGCGATGTAACTTACTCCTGTCACTGCTTTGATCTCGAATGTTTGTGTTGTTCTGGACTAGGATGTGTCCGACAGGAGCTTAGTGGTACTGGTACTGCATTCTTGAATGCTGCTGGAACTATTTTAACAAAAGAGTTGGCAGATGGTGAGACATTGGTTGTCGATTCCGATGCTCTTGTGGGATATGATAGTACCATTACTACAGGTGTGAGAAGTTCGGGTAATTGTATGGTTTGTTGTTGTGGTGGGGAGGGATGTGTGAACTCCACTGTTACTGGGCCTGGTAGAGTCTTTATTCAATCGTCAAGTTTCATAAAGATGGTGTCAACTTTCAGGCCGGTAGAGAATAATGATGAAGATTCAAACGATAATTGATGAATAAGTTGAGAATGATATTCTGAGCCGACATTTAGCACACGTGCCTAGGTCCTTGTTATATCTCTTCTGTTTTAAATTTAAAGGAAACAACTTGTTACGACCTACAGTTTTGAAGTTAACGTGTCGTGATAACTCTTTTCTCACCTTTATGGAGACTATGTAATATGCATTCTATTGTCAATATAACATGCCAGAATTTCATAGAGTGGGTATAAACTAATCGTATCAAATTTTAATTTTAAATTACGACGCCAACTGAATAATCGAGGGAAACCTGGACGGGGGACAGAAAGAAGGATACGCTAAATAACATTGATCTTAGCCGTGTCTCTGATGACGTCTTTGAGTAGTTGCTCATTATAACTCTGCACGATCACCATACCCGGTCCAGTTAGTTCTGTATTGAAGATGCCCTCTCCTGCGCCTACTATGCCAACAAAATTACCAGCTCTTCTGACACTGAGCTCAACAGAATCTGCCCAAGCTAAAATACAGTTCGTGTCCACAATGATCTTCTCTCCCGGCTCAAGACATTTTTGAACAACTGTCCCAACGCCCGACAAAAAAGCAACCCCACTTCCCGAAATAGATTGCTGGATAAATCCAATACCTCCAGCGCAACACGCTAAACCCAAGGTAACCGAAGCGGTTACATCTACATCTCCAAAGCTCGCAATGAAAGCGCCTTGTTGGCATTTAAGTTTGCCATTAAAGTATTTACTGGACTGCAAAAAATGTAGTCTGTGAGATAATAGTTATAAAGTTGGACACCTTTCACTATACATACCAAGTCGACAGGAACTACTTTTGCGGTGGGAAAGTTAGGGGTGCAAGAAATATATTCCTCCTTACCATCCTGGTCGTTCTTGTAGTTAACATAGCAGCATCCTTCACCACTGCAACATCCTGAACAACCAACAAATTCTGACTCCGGTGAAATTCCTTCTGTTGCGCACAACATAATACCAGCTTCTGTCCTCAGCATCTCACCCGGGGAGAGTTTAAACGTAATGACCTGGCTCTGGTGACCAGTGATGGTATACTTGGTGTCTTCCATTCCTTCAGGAGCGACGTCTACATCGTTATCCCATCCGGAAGCCTGGAGGACTAAAAGGCCGTCTTCATTAATTTCCAAAGGCATCGTTGTTTGTTGTAGAAGAGTCTAATATGAAGGTGATGAGTTTCGTAGACGTCTGTAATATTTTTAGAAACGATATCTTTTGCTTCGGCATCAAAAAAATCATAAGTGTATCTTATCGAATTTTCAAGGTTCATTTTGTCAATAAATAGACACTTTATGAAATTTAAATTCGCGAAATTATTTTATATATTGATTAGAATATACAAGGCCTTATATAAAATAAAATACGGATTGTAAGAATTGTACGTGTATTACACATGTACAAAAGACTAACGAAATACGAGCTCAACTTTGCGAAATTATTTTATATTTAAAAAAATGCTTTACCCATAAACGCGATACACGAATTCTACACACGTAACCTGTATTACATATGTACGAAATATTTCTACATGTGTATTAATACCATTCTACGAACATACGAGATAGAGATAGAGCACACCTGCACATTGCATACTGCGCAGACCCACACTGCATACTGCATACTGCATACTGCACACAGCACACATCATACTCGCGCATGTACACACACAGAACTTCGCTTAATCGTCATGACCGTTACAAAACATGATTGATTATGTTTCGGAGAAGGTTGTTGTTGTTGTTCAAAGATGTGAGAGACGACAGACGACCGTTTCGTGAAAACATGAAACTGTATTAATAACGTTCACACATAAGAGAGAGAAGATGAACTTTTCAAAGTAAACACACATGACACATGATGTACTCTTGGAAACAATGATACAAAAGTCTTTTTCAATTACAACGCCAACGCATCAATACCCAAGTTTCACTATAAGAAATTCTATGATCCATCTGCCATCGAATCATGGATGAATTCGAGGATTCTGACCGACTATCCCGTCGCAATGTACAACAGATGACTTCCTCTCCACAGTCAAATAGATACCATCACTCCACCAACGTTCCGGTTGCGACGGCCACGCCCATTAGAGGATCCTATTTTGGTGGAGCAACTGCTGTGATGAGTAGCGCTGGTGTACCTGCTGGCCGATCCGTAGTAGCTGATGCGGTTGCGTCCACTCAACAGGCGCCTATACAACACACTATTCAAAGGGCACTTGGAGATCGTAGTTATGACAAGCGGAAGAACGCTGCGCTCGAGATAGAGTCGCTGGTCAGGAATTTAACAACGGAAAATAATGTGGATAGGTCATCGCCTAGTCCTATGGCTAATAGTGAGAAAAATCGGGTAGTTTTGGGGATCATTAATCAACTGAGCAAGGAGTTTTGTACAAGTATGAACTCACATTTTAGAAAGGGTGGACTGATTGGAATTGCAGCTGTCGGAATAGGGCTTATGTATGATGCGCATCATTACTTGGAATTTCTTTTACCACCAGTTTTATTATGTTTCGATGATCCAGAAAGCCGAGTTCGCTACTACGCCTGTGAAAGTCTGTACAACATTGTTAAAGTAACGCGGACTCATATTCTCAAATATTTTAATCAGCTTTTTGATGGACTGTGTAAACTTTTTGCGGATGTTGATATGAATGTTAAAAATGGAGCAAATCTATTGGATCGCCTCATTAAAGATATCGTAACCGAAAGTCGGTCATTTAATGTTGAGCAATTTATTCCTCTGTTGCAAAATTACATTCGTAGGACAAATCCGTTTATACGTCAACTGCTTGTGGGATGGATAACTGTTCTGGATTCATGTCCCGATATCAACATGGTTGACTGGCTACCCGAATTTCTTGATGGATTGTTCAATATGTTGAGTGATAGTAATAAGGAGATAAGACAAGCTGCCGACTCTGCTTTATCTGAATTTCTAAGAGAAGTGAAACAATCTTCAGTGGTTGAGTTCGGTCCAATTGTCATGATTTTGGTACAGCAGTGTCATTCCAAGGAACGCTTAAATCGTCTGACTGCAATAACATGGCTATCCGAACTGATCCACCTCGGAGGTGATTTGCTTCTTCCTTTTCATGCTGACATTCTCGGAGCAATTATGATATGTATATCAGACGCTGAAGTTGAAATTCGATCAGTCGCAGAGAGAACAAACGACGACAAACTTGCTGTTGTTCGAGACACATCGGAAAGATTTGACATATCACCATTGCTTGATTGTTTGACTGGAGAACTGATGTCAAAGGATGTAGCTACGAAAATTTCAGCGCTGCGATGGGTAAACATGCTGTTGGAAAAGAGACCAAAAGAAATGAATGCTTTCATATCTGACCTTCTTCCTGTTCTTTTAAAGACATTATCTGACGATTCTGATGCAGTAGTCCTCCTAAATCTTCAGGTTTTATCGAGGATTTCGCTACATGAAGTCGAGTTCAAGTTGGTTTTGAGCTCTATATTAAGTCTTTTTTCATCAGAGAGACAACTCCTCGAGGTGAGGGGGTCCCTTATTGTCAGAAAACTTTGTATTCTATTAAATGCGAAAGTGGTATACATTGAGTTTGCGAACGTTTTGTCCAGATCTAGTGCATTTTCTCTCGAGTTCATCGGCACAATGGTGCAAATTTTGAATTTGGTTCTTTTAACAGCTGCAGAACTTCAAGAACTAAGAAATTTACTTAAAGAAAGCTTCTCAGTTCAAGCTTCGCCTCATGATCGAGAAGTTTTCATAGCCCTCTTTCGTTGTTGGTGTCATAATCCAGTGGCAACATTTTCGTTTTGCTTACTCGCTCAGGCTTACGAAGTTGCGTTTGCGCTCATTAAAATGTTTGATTCAGAAATAGATATTACTGTTGGATTTCTCATGCAGATTGATAAGCTTGTCCAATTGCTGGAGAGTCCAGTTTTTATTCATTTACGACTCCAGTTGGCACTTGGTGTTGATGAACCTCATCACACTGCTTTGCTTAAAAGTCTCTATGGTCTGTTAATGTTATTACCTCAAAGCGACGCGTATAAATCATTAAACGACAGACTGATGACTGTGTGTAACTTAAAAGAACACGTGGGAATCGAAGACTCTACACATGAAACAAATCATGGGGATCTACTCAACACCCAGGATTTGCTCAAAAGATTCAGCGAAGTGCGCCAATTACATAATAGCTTGAGAAAACGTTTAAAGTAGAATTATGGTGTAATTTTTTGCTCGTTGTTCACAGATGATTCGAGATGTTAACAACATAAGTATACAGTTGAAAAAAAATCGAACGCGGAGGAGGAGTTAACGAACGTAGGTGTACCAGAGCTAGAGCAATAAATTAACGTGTATTATCTAAAATGTTCATTCACCAGCCGGCACTGCTCCACCATTCAAATTTATATCTCAATCCCGAAAGAGAGAAAAACGAGAAAGACAATTAATCAACAGAAAAACATGCCAATTGACCCTCTTTCGTCTCAAAAATAGACACCTTCCAAGACAAACTCCACTTTATACTATGCCGCGCAATAAGGGAACGAGCCGTAAGGGCAAACCAAAGAAGATGGAACGTGCGAGCGGCATGGGAAGGGCTCTAATGAAAGCACAGAATGCACGAAAGGTTCCAAAATCAGGTGGTGAGGGAGGAATGCAACCTGCTCACGTACAACAAAACATTGGAATTGTGGAACAGGAACACACTGAACGAAAGAGTATTTTAGAAATGGATGATATGGCTGACTTTATGATGCAAGCTGAGATGGCCAACCGGGAATTCGTTTCGACGAAAGAACGATTCGTGATGGTAGACGCCACGGGTTCGTTACTGGATCAGGGAGCGGTAGAGGAAGAGGGAGGGGAACGAAAAGTTCATTTTGAAGACGAAGTTGATGCAGAAGAAAAAGTTGAAATACCATTTACGTATGACGAGCTTTCGGTACCTAGGAGGCCAGCTTGGACTAAATCCACAACTGCTGCAGAGCTTGATGAAATGGAGAAAAAATCATTTTTGGAATGGAGACGGAATATTGCTATTCTAGAAGAGCGTGCCGCACGTGAACAAGGTTTGCATCAGATAAGCCAAGGATGTGTAACTCCTTTTGAAAAGAACCTTGAAGTTTGGAGGCAATTATGGCGAGTTATGGAAAGTTCCTCGTGTATGGTTTTGATTGCAGATGCCCGTAATCCTTTATTTTATATTTCGACTGACCTTCTCAAATATGCTACGCAAGAGTTAGAAAAGCCAGTAATAGTTGTTGTAAATAAAAGTGACTATTTGAGTAAACGGCAACGAGAATTATGGTTCATTGAGCTTTCCAAGAATAGAGGTTTGAATTGCGTCTTCTTTTCTGCGTTCTTGGAGCAACAGATTTTGGACGAAGGAGCACGAACGGCAAACATCGATGAAGGGACAGAAAATCAGGAGCTGGATTCTGGAGGTTTTGAAGCAAGATATTCAGTTGAGAATATTGAGAGTTTTGGTATCAATGAGCCTCTTTCTAGACAAGAATTGTTATCCTTTCTTGGTGATTTCGCGAAGGAACGTAATTGCAAACCAAACTGCCGACATGGAACTACGACGCCAAGAATACAATTTGGAATGGTTGGGTTCCCAAATGTTGGAAAGTCTAGTGTTATCAATGTCCTTATGGGAAATAGCAAACACACGCATGGTCAAGTCCGTGTAGGGGTGGCTTCTCAGCCCGGAAAAACAAAACACTTCCAAACTCTTCTTTTACCTGATATTGACGACATGATGTTATGCGATTGCCCGGGGTTAGTATTTCCTTCTTTTGTTAGCTCAAAGGCTGATTTGATTGCGGCTGGAGTGTACCCCATTGAACAAATGCGAGATTTTTGGCCTGTAGTTAATACCATTGTTTCCCGAATTCCACGTGAGGTGCTAAACATATTTTACGGCATCCGTCTACCATCGCCACCAACCTGGAAATCCCACGGTAAAACCCCTCAGCCTACAGGGGAAGATCTATTGAAAGCGTACTGCGTTTCTAGAAGTTTGTATGCAGCTGGGAGTGGTCAACCACATTATCAACAAGCATCTAGGACAGTGATACGTGATTACGTGGAAGGAAAGCTACTATTTTGTCATCCGCCTCCTCACGATGATTCTCTTAGTGAATTTGAAGCTCAATTTTATGAGGAAACTCTATCTACATCACTAAAATATACCGGAAAGCTTCGCGATAATTTGAAGGTTGAAGTAGACATTAATGCAGATCAGGATTCTTCTCCACCAACTTCAAATGATGACTTAGAAAAAAATGTAGATAACTTTTCTGAAATAGATCTTCTCGAGGCAGATGGAGTGATGGATATACTTGAAGCAATGGAAGGTTTGAGCTCGCCAGGCAAAGTAACGGACGCAGCTGGAAAGGAGGGGAAAACGAAGAAACATAGAATGAAGAAAGCCAAAAAGCCAAAGAAAGGAAAACGCGAAAAGGATCCGTATGGATGTCATCCCGATCCAGATTATACGTCTTCAGGATCAAAGTCATCAATATCTGGGGGTGGTTTGGTTGTAAGTGCTGGTAAATACTCGAGCACTGGTTACACACGTCCAGACTATTCGGGCGCACGCGCTGCTGTTAAGCATACTTAACCATCATAAACTTCACCAAGACGATAAATACGTTTCTTGCAATTTTCGAATAATTCATTTGATTTCCAAGGAAATATATGACCAGGATGATTGACGGGGCATGCGACAGGTCCAGTAGCCTATCTCTTTGCTGTTCCTCAATTGATTCCTCGATGTACCGAATCACTGGCCTAACGAGTGTGATTCTGCGAGAAACCAGGTTGGGAGGAGACATATGTGAAGACGAAGTTATAAGTTTCTGCTTTATTCTTTTCCTGCATAAGTAGCCGAAAAAATTATAAACTTCTTTCATGTATTTCTTTTCGGAATACGAAACAAGACAGATTTTTTTTGATATTGAAAGAGATACTTAGCAATTAAAAAAATAGTAAAAGCATTGCACCCTAATTTTATTAGCATAACTTATCTTTATTACGACATATATTTATTTCGAGTTATATGTTGTTCTTGCAAGATTTTGTGAAGCCGGTGTGTTTGAGAAAGGTTCTTACTGACGTATTGTTTCGTTCGATTGCAGGGGTGTAGTGTTTGACAAGCTTTCGAGTCCAGTATGTATCTGGTACTCGCAATAATTGCTTCCATTCCGGAGCTTGAAGTATATCTTTATTACCCTCAAAGACAACCTCAGGTATTCTTCGGTTCCATGTAGAATTTATTCTGGTAAAGTCATATTCGTAAAGTAGAGCTCTTACCTGTGAAGGCTTTTTCCCCATTTTAAGTCGATCATCATCCAGAAGGTTCAGTACAGGCACGCAACCTTCAAGAATTTTGTCCATCAACTGTATTAACCAAGGATTGTGGTGATAACTTCCCAATGACGCAAACCACATTTGCCAATCTAAACGAGGCTGATGAGGCGCCACTTGCTTTGGTCTTAAATGTACTGGTCCTGGTTTCCATCGAAAATTGATCTCTTCCCACTTCCCGTCAAAGAAACCCTCTAAGACGATTTCAGGGCGGGCGACCACGGAAGGAGGCCGTCCAGCCCAACCCCATTCGTTGGATTGGTGTGTATTAACACCAACACCAGTCATTCGGCGAAAGAGACCATAACCGTTTATTAGATGCATCTTTTGAAGATGACGAAAGGACGGATAAATCGCCGTTAAGGTCGATTGGAATGTTTCGTTCCTTATTTGGTAGCCAAGGGAGAGGAAGGGAATGGAAATAAACGCAATGAACAAAGAACAAATTGTGGCACGTGTAATAGCATCAAATTGAAGAAAAGAGCCGGTTGTCGCGTCTCTTACGAAGGAAATTAGAATAAATGCTAACGCAAGTCCACACGCAACAGATACACCCACATTGACAAAACCTTCCATAGACTCTTTTCCTAAACCCCATTCCAAATCAAATACTCCATAAGCTTCTCCATCAAGAGGGCTTACTTTCTTGATTGAGACAGCGTTATATGCAAACCAAAAAATGAAGGTGAAAGTAACTATTTGCTGGGAGAGTAATTAATATCGATATAAAAAGATACGTCGTGATGGAGGCACAAGTAAATCAAAGCTCACCACTAGAAATCGGCAGATTCTGCTATATTTGAATTGAACACGCGAGAAAGCATCATGTTCCATTGCCGGTAAGCAAAGAATTATGGTGAGTAGGTTGAAGAAATTATAATTTCCAGTGATAATTATCAACACCTGGAGTATGATCTGCAGTTTCGCTCCGATGATCCTCATATCTCGGAAAGGTAGCAGTAAAAGAAACGGTAGCACTATTTCGATAAGCAATGTTGCAAAAACTGAGCACCGGAGAAATGTAGGGTTAAGCTGATGTGCGTTCCAGGCAAAAGGTCCAGGAAGACATTGCGTTGCGAAATGATATTCCAACGCAGTAAATTGCAGCCATGTGGGACAATATGCTTGGATCTTTACTACACCACTCATGAACATCAACTTAAACAGCAAGAGACGGAGTGGCCATACTCCAACATTAGACGAAGGAAAGTCTTTTCTTCTCCGTGTTATTTTCGGCCAATCGCAATAGCAAACGGCCGAAACAAAAGCTACTTCAATGAGTAGAATATCCCATTGGAACGAAAAAAATTGCTGGCCAACGACAACGAGCCAATGATAAAGGAATGCCAACATAAGGAATACAAACGAGTTGGCATATATGTATGGTTTATAGCCACTGTATAAAGACACGATAATGCAGATTAAGAATTTACAGGTAAGATAGACACTTCACAATAACGAGTATCCCTACTCAAGAGTCCCTCCCTAGAAATGTCATCTTCCTACATTCTCATTCTCACCTCATGACGAAAAGAGACAAAATCATACCAACATACAATGCGCATTTACACGCAGCATCACTATCAAACCACCGGAAGCCAGGCAAAGACGATACGAATCGAATGAAGGAATGAACCTTCGGAAATTCCCGAGGTAAGATCCGTTCCACTGGAGCTATGCCAGAAGATGACAGAAGGCCTTCAAATTGAACTCGATAAGATAGCAAAGCAATGAAAAAGACAGCTCCTAAAGATCGAAGGTAAATACATCGTAGTTGTTCATTGTCGGTGGATCTCATTGTTGTCTAATTTTTTTCTATTTTGTTTTATATAAAAATATGCCACGAGAAAACGATGTCAATAGATCTACTACATAATATGATGCGTATATATTGATAACGGTAATTTGATTTTTGTGACCAAAACAACTCTTCGAAGTACATATTTGTTCTATTTTTCGAATTTTCTCTCACTCTCTGTATTAATACATGTATTAATACATACGCTCGTAGATCTACTACCGCTTTCCCGCGTAGATTGCAATTGCATTCGCGTATCAACGAACAGGTAACAGGTAACAGGAAACAGGAGCTTGAACAGTACAACAGTACACAACAGGACCCCCTCCCCCCCCAGCCCAGCGTCCCCTGCTACAAAGAGGCTACCTATATCTACTCCAAACAACAGCAACAGCAACAGCAACCTGCTTGCACTGCATGCACGATCATCTACACAACAAGACAAGGCAAATAACCAATAACAATATAAAAGAGATGATGAATCTGTAGTGAGAGAGACACGTAGATAGAGAGATTATAAGTGCATTCCTATATATCCAACAAACCATCATCTGCAATCGTGAACACACTCTCACATTGCATCGAATACGCATCATTCCATCCAAACGACATCACATAACACCAAAGTCATAACCATGAACTACGATAATTCCAACGCTAGGAGTACCAATCCAGACTCATCATTACCACCACCGCCACCACCATCATCGTCCAGATCCGTTGGAGGAGGTCTTGCCGGTTCACAACCCCTTGTACGAAATGTTGAGTCGTTAGGAGCTTTGCCTCCTCCTACGGGTAATGTTCTTGCTCGGTCTTCGCCTCTGTCTGTATCGACTAGAGGAGGAAGTGGAAGTGGAG